>Ga0187892_10004830_pt1 | contig 22078 bp, 18 predicted proteins | sample MA1701073metaG_FD_139345 | JGI IMG/M metagenome (GOLD analysis project Ga0187892, IMG submission 139345) | Bio-ooze microbial communities from a basaltic lava cave in the Kipuka Kanohina Cave System on the Island of Hawaii, USA - MA170107-3 metaG ... | reverse complement strand
TCCCGGAGCGGCTGCGGATCCGCCCCGGTGTGGCCCTGACGGCCGAAATGTAGTGCCGACTTTTTCTCTAAGTACCTGAAACTATGATCCTGACCCCCCCGAACTGCGGAGGTTGGGCTAGGCCACGCGGCTGCCGGGCTTGACGGCCGGGGTGCCCGTCCGACAGAGCGGGCATTGCTCCGGCGTCCACGTCGATGCCGTCACCTTGGCCAGGGCCACGTGCCGGACGGGGAACGCGGCGGCGCCGCGGCTGCGATCGATGAGCGAGCCCACGCCCAGCACCACGCCTCCGTGCTGCTCCACGCAGGCGATGACTTCCCGAGTGGAGCCGCCGGTGGTGATGACGTCCTCGACGACGAGGCACCGCTCGCCGGGGGCGAGAGTGAAGCCGCGGCGCAGGCTCATCACGCCGTTCTCGCGCTCGGTGAAGAGCGCGCGCACGCCCAGGGCCCGGGCCACCTCGTGGGCGACGAGGATGCCGCCGATGGCCGGGGCCAGAACCGTCCCCACGCCCGCATCCCGGAACGGCGCTGCCAGCGCCGCGCCCAGAGCGGCTGCGGATTCGGGATACTGCAGCACCAGTGCCGACTGCAGATAGACGTCCGAGTGCAGGCCGGAGGTCAGACGGAAGTGGCCGTGCAGGAGGGCGCCCGTCTTCTCATAAAGCGCGACGGTCTCGCGTTCGGTCATGGCCCGCTCATCCAGCGGAGCACTCGGCCAGGATCGCGCGAGCGGCGGCCGCCGGATCCGGCGCTGCCGTGATGGGCCGGCCTACGACGAGAAAGTCGGCCCCGGCCCGGAGCGCGGCGGCCGGAGTGGCAATCCGCGAGTGATCGTCGTTGGACCGGGGGGCCCCGACATGGCCCCCCGGACCCCCCAACTCACGCGGGGGCGCAACATCGCTTTCCGGACCCCCCAACTCGCGCGGGGGCGCAACGTCGCTTTCGGGATCCCTCAACTCACGCGGGGGCGCAACGTCGCTTTCCGGACCCCCCCACTCACGCGAGGCCGCACCATGCGCTTCCCGACTCTCCGTCCCGCGAATCCCGGGCGTGACGATCACCCAGCGCTTGCCGAGGTGCTGACGCAGCAGGGCCGCCTCGCGGGGCGAAGCGACGCAGCCGTCGAGCTCCGCCTCCTGCGCGAGCCGCGCCAGGTGGAGCACCTGCGCCTCGACGGTGGCCGGCACGCCGACTTCGACGTCGAGGGCTCGACGACCGAGGCTGGTCAGGACCGTGACGGCCACGCAGAGCGGCCGGGGCACGCCGAGCTCCTGAGCCGCTCTGGCCACCGACTGGGCGGCGGCCCGCATCATGCCCAGGCCTCCGCTAGCGTGAACGTTCAGCATGAAGACGCCCAGGCGGGTCGCTTCACGGACGGCGCCGGCCACGGTATTCGGAATATCGTGGAACTTGAGATCCAGGAACACGCGGAAGCCGCGCTTGCGAGCCAGCTCGATGGCCGCCGGCCCCGCCGCGGTGAAGAGCTGACTGCCGATCTTGCAGCCTCGCACCACGCCGTGCAGCCGGTCGAGCAGCGCCGACGCCTCGGTCAGGCTCTCCACGTCGAGCGCCACCAGGAGTCGGTCGGCCGGCTCAATCGGAGGCAGCGTGATACTCCTGTAGGCTCAGCACGCCGAGCTCGCCCTTGAGGAGAGCCTCGATGGCCCCGATGGCGGCCTGGATGCCGTCGACGGTGAGGTAGTAGGGAATCTGCTGGGTCACGGCCGTCCGCCGGATGGCGGCCGAGTCCTTGCGCGCGCGGCCATCCTCCGGCGTGTTGAACACCAGCGCGATCTCGCCGCGCTTCATGAGATCGACGACGTTCGGGCGGTAGCCGTCCGCCACTTTGTGGATGACCTCCACCGTCATGCCGTGCCGCTCCAGAACGCGGGCGGTCCCGGCCGTGGCCACCAGGCCGAATCCCATCTCGCTGAGCCGCTTGGCCAGCGTCGCCACCACTCGCTTGTCGCGGTTCTTGACGCTGACGAACACCTTGCCGGTGGTGGGGAGCACCGAGCCCGCGGCGAGCTGGGACTTGAGGTAGGCCTTGCGGAAATCGCGATCGAGCCCCATGACCTCGCCGGTGGACTTCATCTCGGGCCCCAGGACGGCATCGACGCCGGGGAACTTGATGAAGGGGAACACCGCCTCCTTGACGGCGATATGGGCGAGCTCGCGCTCCTCCACGGCCGCCAGGGGAGCGACCGGGTGGCCGAGCAGGGCCCGGGTGGCGACCTTGGCCAGCGGCACGCCGATGGCCTTGGAGACGAAGGGCACGGTGCGGGAGGCGCGGGGGTTGACCTCCAGGACGTAGATGACGTCGTTGCGGACGGCGAACTGGACGTTGATGAGGCCCACGACGCCGAGGGCCTGGGCCAGGGCTCGGGTTTGGGTCCGGAGGGCGTGGACCTGGTCGTCGCCCAGGGAGTAGGGGGGCAGGGCGCAGGCGGCATCGCCGGAGTGGATGCCGGCCTTTTCGATGTGCTCCATGACGCCGGCGACGACGACCTGCTGGCCGTCGGCCACGGCATCGACGTCGATCTCGATGGCGTCCTCGAGGAACTTGTCGATGAGGATGGGGTGCTGGGGGGAGACGCGGACCGCCTCGGACATGAACTCGCGCAGGTCCTGCTCGTCGTGGACGATCTGCATGGCCCGGCCGCCCAGGACGTAGGAGGGGCGGACCAGGACAGGGTAGCCGATCTGGGCGGTGATCTGGCGGGCCTCGCCCAGGGAGCGGGCGGTGGCGCCGGCGGCCTGGGTCAAGCCCAACTCCGCGAGCAGGGCGCTGAAGCGCTGGCGGTCCTCGGCGCGATCGATGGCCTCGGGGCTGGTGCCCAGGATGGGCACGCCCAGGGCTTCCAGGGGGACGGCGAGCTTCAAGGGCGTCTGGCCGCCGAACTGGACGATGACGCCGAGGGGGCGCTCTTTGGCGACGACGTTGAGGACGTCTTCGAGGGTGAGGGGCTCGAAGTACAGGCGGTCGGAGGTGTCGTAGTCGGTGGAGACGGTTTCGGGGTTGCAGTTGACCATGATGGCCTCCACGCCGAGCGCGCGGAGCGCGAAGGCGGCATGGACGCAGCAGTAGTCGAACTCGATGCCCTGGCCGATGCGATTGGGGCCGGAGCCCAGAATCACCACCTTCGGTCGATCCGTGGGCGGGGCCTCGTCCTCGTCCTCGTAGGTCGAATACAGGTACGGCGTGTGAGCCGCGAACTCGGCGGCGCACGTGTCGACAGTTTTGAAGGTGGCGCGAATACCGTGGGCCAGGCGGTGGTCGCGCACGGCGCCTTCCGTGGTGCCGGTGAGCTGGGCGAGGCGGCGGTCGGCGAAGCCCCACTGCTTGGCCCGGCGGAGCACCCGGACGTCCTGGAGGCCCGCGCGCGTGATCTCGCGCTCGAAGTCGACCAGCTGGCGGATCTGCTCCAGGAACCAGGGATCGATCTGGGTGAGGCGGTGGATCTCGTCGGTGCCCAGGCCGGCGCGGTAGGCCTCGCCGAGGGCGAACAGGCGCTCGGGGGTGGGGACCTGCAGCAGGCGGCGCAGTTCGTCGTCGGCCACCGGGCCCTCGAGGGTGAGCCCCCAGCGCTCCTGCTCGAGCGAGCGGACGGCCTTCTGCAGGGCTTCTTTGAAGGTGCGGCCGATGGCCATGACCTCGCCGACGGACTTCATCTGGGTGGTGAGGGTCGGGTCGGCCTCAGGAAACTTCTCGAACGCCCACCGGGGAATTTTGACGACACAGTAATCGAGCACCGGCTCGAAGCAGGCCGGCGTCTCCCGGGTGATATCGTTGCGGAGCTCGTCGAGGGTGTAGCCCACGGCCAATTTGGCGGCGATCTTGGCGATGGGAAAGCCGGTGGCCTTGGAGGCCAGGGCCGAGGAGCGGCTGACGCGGGGATTCATCTCGATGACGACCAGGCGGCCGTCCTGGGGATGGACGGCGAACTGGATGTTGGAGCCGCCGGTCTCGACGCCGATCTCGCGGATGATGGCCAGGGCGGCGTCGCGCATGAGCTGGTATTCCTTGTCGGTCAAGGTCTGGGCGGGGGCCACCGTGATGGAATCGCCGGTGTGCACGCCCATGGGATCGACATTCTCGATGGAGCAGATGACGACGACGTTGTCGGCGAGATCGCGCATGACCTCGAGCTCGAACTCCTTCCAGCCCATCACCGACTCTTCGACGAGCACGCGGCCCACGGGGGACAGCTGCACGCCCCAGCGCACGGCCTCCTCGAGCTCGTCGGGGTTGTAGGCGACGGAGCCGCCGGAGCCGCCCAGGGTGAAGGAGGGGCGGAGGATGACGGGGTAGCCGATCAGGCGCACGGCCTCGCGGGCCTCGGCCAGGGAGCGGACCTGGCGGGAGCGGGGCAGGCTGAGCCCGATGCGCTGCATGGCCTGCTTGAAGAGATCGCGGTCCTCGGCGGTCTTGATGGCGGCCAGCGTGGCGCCGATGAGTTCGACGCCGAAGCGGGCCAGGGTGCCGTCCTCGGCCAGGGCGACGGCGAGGTTGAGGCCGGTCTGGCCGCCCAGGGTGGGGAGCAGGGCCTGGGGGCGCTCGCGGGCGATGATGGCGGCCAGGACCTCGGGGATGAGGGGCTCCAGGTAGGTGCGGTCGGCCATCTCGGGGTCGGTCATGATGGTGGCCGGATTGGAGTTGACCAGGACGACCTGGAAACCTTCCTCGCGCAGGGCCTTGCAGGCCTGGGTGCCGGAGTAGTCGAACTCGCAGGCTTGGCCGATGACGATCGGCCCCGAGCCGATCAGCAGAATCTTTCGGAGGTCCGTCCGTCGCGGCACTCGCTACTCTTCGACCTGACCGTAGACGATGGAGATCTCGGGCGCGGCTTCCTCCCGGCGATAACTCACGTCGTCGAGACGGCCGCTGCCGGCCCAGACGACCTCGCCGTTGCCCCAGAGCTGCTCGCCCAGGACGCTCATGCGCTTCTGGACGCGTTCGCGGATAGCGTGGGCCTCGAGCGAGGTCTCGCTCCGGGTCGTGAATTGGGCCCACTCGGGCTTCTGGCCGGTCGCCTCCGTCTTCCGGTACGAGATCAGGTACAACGGCATAGGATCCTTCTCACCCTCCTTTTCGGGCCATGAGGTCCGCGAACCGGTGAAACAGGTAGTTGGCGTCGTGGGGCCCCGGTGAGGCCTCCGGGTGGTACTGCACCGAGAAGGCCGGCCAGTCGTGGTGCCGGAGCCCTTCGCAGGTACCGTCGTTGAGGTTGACGTGGCTCTGTACCCACCCCGCGCGGTCCACCGACGCGGGGTCGACGGCGAAGCCGTGGTTCTGCGCCGTGATCTCCACGCGACCGGTGGCCAGGTCTTTTACCGGATGGTTGGCGCCGTGATGGCCGAAGGGAAGCTTGAAGGTGCGTCCGCCGGCCGCCAGCCCGATGACCTGGTGGCCGAGGCAGATGCCGAAGACCGGGATGCGGCCGAGCAGACCCTGCACGGCCTGGGTCAGATAGGGCACAGCCTCGGGGTCTCCTGGGCCATTGGAGAGGAACACCCCATCCGGCTGGCGCTCGAGCACCGCTTCGGCGGGGGTCGTCGCGGGGACCACAGTCACCTCGCAGCCGATGCTGGCGAGCTGCCGCAGGATGGTGAACTTGATGCCGGCATCGTAGGCGATCACCGTGAACCGTGGCGCCGGCGGCGCCAGGTAGCCGCGCTGGAGGTCCCACGGCCCCTCGTGCCACGTAAAGATGCCCTCGCCGGTCACCTCGCTGACCAGGTCGCGGCCGATCAGACCGGGAAGCTGCCGAGCCCGTTCCTTCAGCCGTGCCTCGTCGACGTCCACGGACGAGATGATCCCGTCCAGGGCGCCCTGGTCCCGGAGATGACGGGTCAGAGCCCGGGTGTCGATCCCCTGAATCCCCACGATGCCGTGCGCCTTGAGATAGGCGTCGAGCGAGATCTTTCCGCGCCAGTTCGACGGGGCGGCCGACGCCTCCTTGACGACGAAGCCGTTCACCCACGGCCGGCGCGACTCGACGTCCTCGGCGTTGAGGCCGTAGTTACCGATCAGGGGGTAGGTCATGGCCACGATCTGTCCGCGGTAGGAGGGGTCGGTGAGGATCTCCTGATAGCCCGACATGGCCGTGTTGAAGATCACCTCGCCCCAGGCTTCTCCCGTCGCCCCCAGCGCCTCACCCCTGAAGACGCGCCCGTCGCGCAGCACCAGCGCCGCCGGCGTCATGGCGTCACGCGCCGGCCGTTCACGATCGTCATCCAGGGCCCCCCGCGCAGGCTCCAGCCTGCGAACGGCGTGTTCCGACTTTTCGACTGAAACTGCCGGGGATCGACGGTGAGTTCCCGCTCGAGATCGAGGATGGTGAGGTCGGCGCGGGCGCCGGGGGCGAGGCTGCCGCCGGGCAGGTTGAGCAGGCGGGCCGGATCGCTGCTGAAGCGCGCGATGAGCGTGCCGAGGGGCAGAAGCCCGGGGCGCACCAGCCGATCCAGCAGCACCGCCACCGCGGTCTCCAGGCCCACCACGCCGAAGGCCGCCTGGTCGTACTCCCCCTCCTTTTCGCTCAGCGCATGGGGGGCGTGGTCAGTCGCGATGCAGTCGATCGTTCCGTCAGCGAGAGCCTCGACCAGCGCCTCGGTGTCCCGCTTGGTCCTCAGCGGCGGGTTCATCTTGGTGTTGGTGTCGAACGAGCGGGCCGCCTCATCGGTCAGGACCAGGTGATGCGGCGTCACTTCCGCCGTCACCCTGATACCGCGGGCCTTGGCCTCGCGGACCAGCCGGACCGACCCCGCGGTCGAGAGATGGGCGATGTGAAGGCGAGCGCCCGTCAGCTCGGCCAGGATGAGGTCGCGGGCGACCATGACCTCCTCGGCCGCCGCGGGGGCGCCGGGCAGGCCGAGCTCGGTGGATACGACGCCCTCGTTCATGGCCGCCCCCGTGCAGAGCGTGTGGTCCTCGGCGTGGCTGATGAGGACGGTGCCGAACGGTAACGTGTACTCCATGGCCCGCCGGTAGAGGGCGGCGTTCATGATGCAGCGGCCGTCGTCGGAGAACGCCACGCAGCCAGCCTCGGCCAGCTCAGCCAACTCGCTGAGCTCCTCGCCTGCGAGCCCCCGGGTGACGGCGCCGATGGGGTAGACGTGGACGCGGCCTTCGGTACGCGCCCGATCCAGGATGTACTCCGTGATGGAGCCGTTGTCGTTCACGGGCTGGGTGTTGGCCATGCAGCAGACCGCGGTGAAGCCTCCGGCAGCCGCCGCGCGCGTCCCGGTGGCCACCGTCTCCTTGTACTCGTAGCCCGGCTCGCGCAGGTGGACGTGGGCGTCGATGAATCCCGGGCAGACGACCTTGCCGGTGGCATCCACCACGTCCGTCCCCTCGGGCGCCCGGAGGCGCGGGCCCACCTGTCTGATCACGCCGTCCTCGAGGAGAAGGTCCTGAACGTCGTCCACCGTGTTGGCCGGGTCGATCACGCGACCGTTACGGACGAGCAGGTGGCTCATGCCGATTCGCTCTTGGCGCCGGCCAGGAGGAACAGGACGGCCATCCGCACGGCGACCCCCTTGGCCACCTGATCGAGGATGACCGAGTAGGGGCCGTCGGCGACCTCGGGAGACAGCTCGATCCCCCGGTTCACCGGGCCGGGATGCATGATGAGCACGTCGGGCCGCGCATGGGCGCGGAGCCGGTCGAGGGTGAGCCCCCAGTACCGGGAGTACTCACGCAGCGACGGAATGAGGCCGGTGGCCATACGCTCGTGCTGCAGGCGCAGCATCATGATGACGTCGACGTCGCGGATGGCGTCCTCCAGACGGTAGCTCACCTTGACGCCCAGCTCCTGGATCCCCGGCGGGATGAGCGTGGGCGGCCCGGCCACCGTGACGGTCATGCCGAGCTTGCGCATGCCGTGGATGTTCGAGCGGGCCACCCGGCTATGGGTGATGTCCCCGACGATGGCGACGTGGAGCCCCTCGCAGCGGCCGAGTTTCTCCCGGATGGTGAGCAGGTCCAGGAGCGCCTGGGTGGGATGCTCGTGGGCGCCGTCGCCGGCGTTCACGATGGCGCAGGGCAACGTCCGGGCCAGCAGCTCGGCGGCGCCGGCCGCGGAGTGGCGTACGACCACCACGTCGGGGCTCATGGCCGCGATGTTCTTGGCCGTGTCCAGCATCGACTCGCCCTTGGCTGCGCTGGAGCCGCTGGCCGAGAAGTTGACGACGTCGGCCGACAGCCACTTGCCGGCGATCTCGAACGAGGTGCGCGTCCGCGTGGACGGCTCGTAGAAGAGGTTCACCACCGTCTTGCCTCGGAGCGCCGGAACCTTCTTGATCTCCCGCGTGGCGATCTCCTGGAGCGACGCCGCGGTGTCCAGGAGCAGGGTGATCTCGCCCGCGTCGAGATCGCGGATGGTCAGCAGATCTTTCCGCGTCCAAGCCATGTTCAGGCCTCCTCGGGAGCCTCGATGAGGACGCGGTCCTCCCCGTCGTGCTCGCGCAGCCGCACCGCCACGCTCTCGCGGCGGGAGGTGGGCAGGTTCTTGCCCACGTAGTCGGGCCGGATGGGCAGCTCCCGGTGTCCCCGGTCGACGAGGACGGCCAGCTGCACCATCGTGGGCCGGCCCAGATCGATGATGGCGTCCAGCGCGGCCCGGATCGTGCGGCCCGTGAACAGGACGTCGTCCACCAGGATGACGGTCTTGCCCTTGATGGAAAAGGGGATGTCGGTCCCGCGCACCATGGGGGCGCCGCGCATCCCGAGGTCGTCGCGGTAGAGGGAGATGTCGAGGGTGCCGACGGGCAGCTGCACGCCGTCGATGCGGGAGATCTTCTGAGCCAGCCGCTGCGCTAAGGTCACGCCGCGCGTGCGCAAGCCGACGAAGGCCAGGTCCTTGGCTCCGGCGTTCCGCTCCAGGATCTCGTGGGCGATACGGGTGAGCGCGCGGTCGAGGGCGCTCTCGTCGAGGACCTGGGCCTTCTCGCGGAACCGTTGGGGCGGGCTCGCCATCATCGCTCCTTACGGGCCTCGCCGGGCCCGCTTAAAGGAGTTCACGTCATCCGACCTACCGCACTTTACTCAGAATGTCGGGCTGGTGTCAACCGGGGACCCTCCCCATAGGGCCAGGCCCCGCCCCCTCGCGCCAGCGGGTGTGGAGACGTCGCTCGTGCTCGATGGTGACGCGCCCCTGCTTCAGCACGATGGCGCGCGCCGGCTGGGCGGCGACCACGTCTTCCACCTGCTCGCACTCCCAGACGACCAGGTCGGCGCGGGCGTCGGGCGCCAGCCCGTAGTCGGGCAGACGCAGGATGCGGGCCGGATAGACGGTGATCGCATCGACGAGAGCCCGCAGGTCCTCGGGCGTGCCCATATGAGCGGCGACGGCGGTGATCAGCGCCATGTGAGCGAGGTCGGCGGTGCCGATGGTCGTGAACGGGTTCTGGATGTTGTTGGAGGCCAGCGCCACCGGCACGCCGGCGGCGAGCAGACGGCGCACGGGCGTCAGCCCGCGCCGCGGGCTCGTGTCGTCGTGGCGGCCCATCAGGTAGAGATCGGTGGCGGGCAGGCAGATCACCCCGATACCCGCGGTGGCCAGGTCGGCGATGATCTCGTCCTGCTGGGCGGGCGGCAGCGCCGCCAGCTCGGTGAGGTGGCCGACGGCGACCCGGCCCTGCCAGCCCGCGCGCATCGTCTGAGCCACGATCTCCCGGATGTGCAGATGGTCGGGCTCGTCGAAGAAATCCACGTGGAAGTCGATATCGACCCCGAAGGCCTCGGCGAGGCGAAAGACGATCTCGATGTGCTTGAGGGGGTCGGTGTCGTTGTAGGGGCAGCCGCCCACGAGGCCGGCTCCCATCTGGAGCGCCCGCCGCAGGAGCGGCTCCGTGCCTGGGGACTGGAGAATCCCCTCCTGGGCGAAGGCGCACAGCTGAAGGTCGATGGCCGGCGCGTATTCGCTCTTGAGCGCCAGCATGGCCTCCATTCCCATGAGCCCCACGATGGGATCCACCTCGACGTGGGTCCGCATGGTCGTGGTGCCGGCGGCGATGGCCAGCTCCAGCACCCGCCGGGCCCGAGCCTGGATGTCGTCGACGGTGAAGCGACGCTTGGCCTCCCCGACCAACCGGATGGCCTCGGCGGCGGACGTGGCCGGAGCGGCGATGCGCTCGGTCAGGAAGGCCTTGTCCAGGTGGATGTGGGACTCGATGAGCCCGGGGGTGACCAGCCGGCCGCGGACGTCGATGCTGAGGGCTTGCTGGGGCAGCGCCGGGTCGTGGGGGGACACCGCAGCGATGGAGCCACCGGCGATCGCGATGTCGACCACGTCCTCGCGGTCGGGCAGCCGGCAGGCTCGGAGCAGGAGGTCGGTCAGGGCTTTCGCAGCCGGTCCTGGAGCGCGCGCAGGATCCGCTCGGCCTGCTCGATGTTGCGCTTGGCGTCGGCGTGGCCGGGATCGTACTCGAGCACGGCGCGCCAGTGGGCGATGGCCGCCTCCAACTGCTCCTCGCGGTACAGGCGGATGCCCTCGGCGTGGTGGGCCTGGATGGCGCGGGTCCGCGCCTGCTGCAGGAGCGCCGTCGTGTCCTTGTACTGGGGATCGAGCTTGGTCAGCTGGGTCAAGGCCCGGAACGAGTCGTCGTAGAGACCCGCGGCCAGGCTCTCCGCGCCGTAGGCGTAGAGGATCGACTTCCTGAGGTCGACCCACTCGGTGTGGCGCGGGTTGCCCTCCAGCAGCCGATCGACGCTGGCCAGCGCGATCGGGTACTCCTTGCGTTCGAGCGCGTCCTGGGTGTCGGCGAGCAGCGGGTTGGTTTCGGTCGTCCCCAGCTCTTCGGGCGGGCCTTCGGGCGCCGCCTCGCGTGGCTCGTGGCGGACCGGCTCCGGGGTGGACGGCGCCGGCGACGGCGCTCGTGTCTCGGCCACACGCATCGGCAGCCCGGGGATCTCCGGGATCTTGAGCCGCGTGCCCGCCGCCAGCCGGGGATTGGCCGGCAGGCGGTTCGTCTCCCAGATGACCTCGGCCCGCGTTCGGTCGCCGTAGTAGCGCTGAGCGATCGACGACAGCGTCTCGCCGCGGGCCACCGTGTGGGTGACGGAGGCCACGTCCTTGACGTCGCGGAGCGCGGCGAATGCCGTCTTGTTCGCCGGGTCGAGCGCCAGCACCGTCAGGAAGTGGCGCCGAGCCTCCAGCGGCGCGCCGCGCTGCAGGGCCTCCTGGCCGAGGCGAAGCCGTCGGGTCAGAGCGGCGTCCAGGCGGGCGGCCACACGCGCCTGACCTTCTCGCGCCTCCGCATCGCGCGGATCGACGGTAAGCGCAATCTTCCACTCGTCGAGCGAGCGGCGCAGCTCTCCGCTGCGCTCGAGGGCCAGGGCCTTCTGGCGGTGGCCGGCGACCAGCTCATGCACCCGGGTGGTCGAGGGCGCCCCCGGGAGGGCGAGGGTGCAGGCCCCCAGGCCCACGCTCGCCGTCAGGATGGCCAGTCGGGCAACGCGGCTCACGGACCTGCCTCTGGGGGCAGCGACTCCTGGTGGAAGACGGTCAGGTTCCGCGCGAACTCTTCCAGGGTCATCTCGGCGTAGATCTGGCTCCGGTGGATCCGCAGCGGGTGCACGAACGAGGGGTTGCCTTCCCGCCGGACCGAGAAGGCGGCGACGTAGCCGTGCTCCCGGACCTTGTCGGCGACGTCGTCGTCGTGGGCGCCGTAGGGGTAGGCCAGGACCCGCGGTTCGCGGCCCAGACGCGCCTTGAAGAGCTGGAGCGGCGTGGCCAGCTCCCCCTGCATCCGTCGGGTGAAGGCCTCCATGGGCTCCCCGGCCCGGCGCCGCAGATCACCATGCGTCTTGGAATGGGCGCCGATGGTGAAGCCCTCGTCGGCCAGGCGGCGCAGATCGTCCCAATCCATCGCGTTGCTGCCGCTGCTCACGTAGTCGGTGTAGACGAACAGGGTGGCGGTGAAGCCGAGCTTCCTGAGCAACGGGTAGCCGTGGCGGAGGAACGACTTGTAGCCGTCGTCGAACGTCAGCACCACGCTCTTGCGGGGCAGCTGGCGTCCCAGCGTCGTGTACTCGATGAGGTCTTCGAGCCGGATCACCCGGTAGCCCGCGCGCTTGAGGTAGCGCATCTGCTCTTCGAACGCCGAGGCGGCGATGACCAGCCGGCCCCGGGCCTGGGCCCCGATGTTGTGGTACACGAGGACAGGGACGAGCTGGTAGCCCCGCGCCGACACGCCGGCCGGGGTCCAGGGCCGCTTGGGGATCACCACCTCCTGGCCGCGGGCGAACTCGCTGCGCTCGTTGTAGTCGGCGATCATCCACGCCTTGGCCGGGTCGCCCAGAAAGCGGGCGGCCAGTCGTTCGGGCGTGTCGCGCCAGCGCGCGAAGGTGACGATGAAGTCCTCGGACTCGAACACCTCGCTGCGGGGCGCCGGCGACGGCTTGGCCGCCGACGGAGCCGGCGTCACCGTCGGGGCGCAGGCGGCCAGGCCCAGCGCCGCGCTGGCCGCGAGGGCGGACAGGCGCCTGCTCATTTGCGGCGCACGACCTCGTACACCTCGATCTCCTCCTCCTTGCCCTTGAGCCGCACGACGCCGAGCGGCCGGGCCTCGACGAGGTCCTTCACGTCGCGGTAGGTCCGCCCGCTGATCAGGATCTGCATCGGCTTGGCGATGGACTCGAGCCGGGAGGCGAGATTGACGCTGTCGCCGATGACGGTGTACTCCATGCGCTCCTCGGTCCCCACCGTGCCGGCGATCGCCTCCCCGGTGCTGACGCCGATACCGACCGTGATGGGATCCTTGCCCTCGCGGATCCGGCGCGCGCTGAGCCGCTCGATTCCCTCCCGCATGACCAGCGCCGTGCGGACGGCCCGGGCGGGATGGTCGGGATGGGCGATGGGCGCGCCGAAGATGGCCATCACGGCATCGCCCAGGAACTTGTCGAGCGTGCCCTCGTGCCGGATGGTGGCCTCGATCATCAGATCGTAGAGGTCGTTGAGCAGCAGCACGACCTCCTCCGGCGTCAGGCGCTCGGACAGCGGCGTGAAGCCGCGGACGTCGCAGAAGAGCACGGTGACCTCGCGGCGCTCGCCGGTGACGACGAGGTGCTCGGGATCCTTGAGCAGTTCCTCCACCACCTCGCGGGACACGTAGCGCGCGAAGGCGCGCTTGATCGTCTCCTTCTCGGCCAGGCTGCGCGCCATCTCGTTGAAGGAATCGATCAGCGAGCCGAGCTCGTCACGGGACCGGACGGCCAGGCGCACGGAGAGGTCGCCAGCGGCGATGGCCCGCGTGCCCTCGACCAGGCTCGAGATGGGGCGTGTCATCAGCGTGGCCAGCACCACGGTCCCCCCCAGGCCGGCCAGCAGAATGACGACGCTGATGCCCATCGTCTGGTTGCGCGTGTTGATGATCGCCCCGTCGATGGACTTGCGGCTGAACCCCACGTAGACCGAGCCCACCGCCACTTGCCGGAACGTGAGCGGGATGGCGAAGTCGATGATCTGCCCGCCCTCGGGCAGCGTGTACGTCTGGACCAGCGGCCGGTCGCCCAGGGGGGCGAGCGGCCCGGGCCGCTCGAGCGGGCGGCCGATGAGGCCGACGTCGGTGTGGGCGACGACCTTGTCCCCGTGATCGGCCACCACAACGTAGGCGACGTCGCCGTCCCGCATGGCGTCCTTCACGAGGAGATTGAGCGTCAGTTCGTCCTTGGTGAGCAGGGGATTCTTGGCGGCGTTGGCGAGGTTCTGGGCGATGGTGAGGCCGCGCTTGGTCATCTCGGCAACCAGGCTGCGCTCGGCGCGGTAGAGGAGGAACGCGCTGAGGAGCAGCACGGTGATCAGTAACAGCCCGGTGATGAGCAGACCGAGCTTGAGCTTCAGCGGCAGGCGCAGCCGCGCAGCACCGTGCGTTTCGGCGTTCATCCCGCTCCCTCAACGACTTTAGCGGCTGGGCCCCGCTTCGACGCCCACAAATTTGGCCCCTGGGCCGACGCCGTCCGGAGCGGCCGACGTACCCCCGCGCGCTGGGGCTGGGCGGCCACACTCACGCTGCGGGTGGTACCGGAGGTCGTCGTCGGCGGCGCCGTCGTGAGGCAAGCGCCGGGCGCCGCCACGCCCAACCTCGCGCCGGAGCGCTTCAGGAGTTGGCGAGGGCCAGGAGCGCGTGCTCGAAGCACGCCATCGGCGCGCGTACCACGCCCGCTCCGATCTGTCCGGTGCCGGCCCGGCGCCCCGCGATCCCGGTGTTGATCAGCGGGGCGACGCCGGTCTCGACCACCAGGCGCACGTCGATGCCCACCGGCGCGCCGCGCTCGTCGAGCGTGGGGATGCGGAAGTGCGGGTGCTCACCCATGCAGATCTCGCGCGTCTCGGCGGTGGCGGCCAGGGCCTCGGCCATGCCGCCGGCGCCGACGAAGCGGGCGGCGCTCGGAGACGCAGCCATGGCGCCACCGCCGAGGCCGATGGTCTCGACGATTGCGCTGTCCCCCATGTCGGGGTTGGCGTCGGCGGCCGAGAAGCCCGGGAAGAAGAGCCCGACCGGCGTCGGCACCGGCGCCGTGAACCAGCGATCACCCAGTCCCGACACCCGAATGCCGAACTCGGTCCCGTTCCGGGCCATGGTCGTGACCAGCGTGGAGTGGGCCACGCCGGTGGCCGGGTCGGCCAAGGCCTTGCCCGCCGCCATGGCCACGTTCAGGAAGAACTGATCGTTGCCGGCGAGGAACTCGGCCAGCCGAGCCACCGCGGCGTGCTTGCCGGCGGCCCGGGCCACGTGCGGCATGAGCGCGCGGGCCAGCAGGGCCGAGGCCGCCACGTTGCGTTGATGCATCTCGTCGCCCATGCGCAGCGCCTGCGCCATGAGAGGCCTGAGCGCGATGCCACCGGAAGCCCGAAGGGCGGCGCCCAGCAGCGGGCCGGCCTCGCTGGCCAGCCAGCGGAGACGGGCGATGACGCTCTCGTCGTTGGCGCCGAACCGGAGGACCTTGCCCAGGCCCTCGTTGATCGTGGCGTAGGCGCGGGCGCCGTACGCGCGATTTTCGACGACGAACACGGGCATGGAGGAGGTGACGATGCCGGTCATCGGCCCCACGGCCTGCCGGTGATGACAGGGCTCGAGCCGCACGGCGCCCTCGGCCACCAGCGTGGCCGCTGCGTCGTCGTTGGCGGCCCAGCCCTCGTAACGGACGGCACACGCCGCGGCGGCGCGCATCGGCTCGCACATGCATGCCCACTCGACGGGCGGGCCGGCGTGGAGCACCGTCCGCGGGGCCAGCCCGAGCGCTTCGGCTGCGGGCCGGCAATCGATCAGGACCGGCTCGCCTTCGACGAGGCGGCTCACGGCCTCGCGGTTCGCTACCTCGACGAGGTCGCGGCGTGCCTGCAGGCGCTCGAGGGCGGTCAGCAGCCGCGGGTCGGCGCCGGCGGGCGGCCGCCACGCCACGTGGGTCACCGGCACGCCGAGCCGTTCCAGCTCGTGGGCGAAGAGCTCGAGGCCGATGCTCAAGACCCGGGGTGGCGTGGCGAGCAGAGGGCGTGGGACGTCGTTCATCACACGGGGTCGCGGCCGACCATAACATACTGGCGACGCCCTGGCGGCGCCGAGGCGGGCATGTAGAATGCAACGAAAGCCGCCATGGCGCGCATTTTCCTCCTGTCTCCGGCGAACTGTTCCGGTGTCCGGGCTCAGATCATCATGCAAGCCGGCGCCGGCTTCGAGCTGGCCCGGCGCCTGCGCGGGCCGCGGGGCGCGCCGCTGGGGCAGATCTTCAGCTTCGTCAGCGGGCTCTATTTTCGCGGCAAGCTGGCGTACGCCCGGGCCTTCGCGGCGCCGCCGGACCCGGGCTGCCCCCTGACCGGCGAAGGCATCCTCGTCATCACCCCGGGAGCCGGCCTGCTGCCACCGTCCACGGCAGTCACCCTCGCCGAGCTCCGCGCCTTCGCGCGCGTGCACGTGGACCCCGCAGATCCGCGGTACCGGCGACCTCTGGTCGAGGCCGCTCGGATGGTGGCGCGGCAGATCGACGCCGCGTGCGACGTCGTTCTGCTGGGCAGCGTGGCGTCGACCAAGTACGTCGAGATCCTGTCCTCGCTGTTCGGCGAGCGGCTGAAGTTCCCGCCCGACTTCGTCGGCCGCGGCGACATGAGCCGCGGAGGCCTCATGCTCCGCTGCGTGGCGGCCGGCACGGAGCTGCCCTATGTGCCCGTCGCCGGCGCCGCGGTGCGCGGGCCGCGGCCCCCCCGGCTTTCGCCGCTGCGTCGGACGCCCGCGTGAGCCGGCCAGCGACTCGCGAGCATCACCCGGCGAGGCGACAAGCGCGGACCCGGACGGCCACTCGCGCCCGCGTTCCCGGCGTGTCGATCCCTGGGGACCGCGATCACGCCGTGCTCGAGATGGCCGGGCGCCGGGTGCAGCTCACGAACCTCCGAAAGCCGTTCTGGCCGGAGGTCGGGCTCGTCAAGGGCGACCTTCTCCAGTATTACGCCGACGTCGCGCCGGTGCTGTTGCCCCACGTGCGGGACCGCGCCATGGTGATGCGACGCTACCCCGATGGTGCCCGTGGTCCGTCCTTCTTCATGAAGCGCGCCCCCACGCCACGACCCGAGTGGATCGAGCTCTGCAGCATCGCTCACGCCTCGGGCAACGTGATCGATTTCCCTCTGGTCCAGGACGTGCCCTCCTTGCTCTGGCTGGTCAACCTCGGCTGCATCGATCTCAACCAGTGGTACGCCCGCTGCGACGACGTCGACCGTCCCGACTACCTGCACTTCGACCTCGATCCGGGCACGGCGCCCTTCGAGCAGGTGATCGAGGCCGCCTTCGTGCTCCAGGAGGCGCTCGACGCGCTGCGGATGCCCAACTACGTCAAGACCACCGGCTCTCGCGGCCTCCACCTCTACGTGCCTATCGTGCGTGGTCCCCTGCAGAAGCAGGTGTGGACGGTGGCCAAGGCGCTGGCCCAGGAACTGGCGGGACGTCATCCTCACGTCCTCACCGCCGAGTACCGGGTGGCCAAGCGTCCGGACCGGCGGGTTCTCATCGATTACAACCAGAACGCCTGGGGACGGACGCTGGCCTCGGTGTACTCCGTGCGGCCCCACCCGCGCGCCAGCGTGTCGACGCCGATCACCTGGGCCGAGCTCCGCCGCGGGGTGAAGACGGAGGACTTCCGTCTCGACAATGTACGCGCCCGCCTCGCCGCCGTCGGAGACCTCTGGGCCCCGCTGCTTGCCGCGCGTGGCCGCTTCGATCTCCGGAGGCTCGAGTGAGTCGTCCCGATGACCGGGCGAGGCCCCCCGCCTGGCCGGCGCTGGGGCTGCCCCTCGTTCCTCCCTATCCGCCGATGGAGGCGCGCCTGGTGGAGCGTTGGCCCGCCGGCGCGGGCTGGCTCTTCGAGCCGAAGTGGGACGGCTTCCGCTGCCTCGCCTTCCGGGATGGGGAGGCCGTCGCGCTTCAGTCGAAGGCCGGGCAGCCGATCGCGCGGTATTTCCCCGAAGTCGCCGAGGCCGTGGGCCGGCTCGGCGCCCCGCGCTTCGTGCTCGACGGAGAGCTGCTCGTTCCCGTCGAGGGCGACTTCTCCTTCGACGCCCTGCTCCAACGCATTCATCCGGCGCCGAGTCGTATCCGGCGCCTGGCTGCCGAGACGCCAGCGGTGCTGATGGTCTTCGATCTGCTCGTCGACGAGCGCGGCCAGACGCTCGTGGAGCGCCCCCTCGTCGAGCGCCGGGAGCGGCTCGAGGTGTTCGCTGGACGCCATCTGCCGCCGGACGGCGCTGTGCGGCTCTCGCCGGCGACGACGGAGCGCCGGGTGGCCGAAGGCTGGCTGGCGGATCTCGGTGCCCTGGGTCTCGACGGCATCATCGCCAAGCGCGCGGACGCCGCGTATGCGGCGGGCGAGCGCACGGCCATGCAGAAGGTCAAGCGGGTGCGGACCGCCGACTGCGTCGTGGGCGGGTTCCGGTTCGCGGCGCGCGGCGGCGAGGTCGGCTCGCTCCTGCTCGGCCTCTACGACGACGATGGCCTTCTGCACCACGTCGGGTTCACGTCGAGCTTCGCCGCCGCTCAGCGGAAGACTTTGCGGCCCAAGCTGACCCCGCTGATGGCGCCGCCCGGCTTCACCGGCCGAGCCCCCGGCGGGCCGAGCCGGTGGAGCACCGAGCGCTCGGCCGAGTGGCAGCCGGTGCGGCCGCGCCTGGTCTGCGAGGTGCGCTACGACCACTGGAGCGGAGACCGCTTCCGTCATGGGACGACGTTCCTCAGATGGCGACCGGACAAGGCGCCGGGCCAGTGCACTTTCGAGCAGGTCCGCCCGCGCGGGCGCCGCGGCGGCGGGGTCGAGGCCGCGCGCCGGATGGCCAGCGGCTAAGAGGACGCGGCTCCGCGGCGGGCACCCGAGGCCGCGAGAGCGATGCGCGCGGTCAGCCGCGCGGCCTGGGCGTTGGACGGCATCACGAGCACGCCGTGCGCCGCGAGCTTGGCCACCTGGGCGGGCCGGCGCTGCGGGTCGGCGTCGACGCCGGTGACGCCGGCCACGATGGCCAGCGCGCGGCCCCGGCGCTCCGCCTGGGCGCGCGCGGCCTGGAGCGCGGGCAGCAGTTCGCCGGCCGGGTCGAGGTGGGCACCGTGGCCCAGCACCACGTCGAGCAGCAGGACGGCGGTCGACGGATCCGCGGCTTCCTCGAGAATGCGTTCCCGCCGTACCGTCCCGTCGATCATCGGATGCGGTCGCCCGACCGTGAAGACATCGTCTCCGAGATCGACGACGCGATGGCCGTGGCCCTGGCCCATCACGTCGGCAGCGACGTCGCCCAGCGCGGCCCCCAGCAGCGCGAGCGCCTCCCAGGCCAGAGTCCCGCCGGAATAGATCCCACGCACGAAGCGCTGGTCGGGCGCGAGCCCGCGGGCGGCGTGGGCGACGAGCCGGCTGACCTCGCCGTCGGGCAGCGTGAAGTCCACCGGGGCCGGCCGCGGCTCACCGCGAGCCAGGGCCACCGCGGCCCGCGCGCACTCCTCCAGCGATCGGACCGCGGGCAGGCCCGGGAGGCTCGGAGCCCCGGGGCCAACGAAGTGCGCGACGCACGGCTTGGCCAGCGCGGCGATCCGGACGGCCAGCCCGGCCGCCGTCGTCGGGCCGGGCGGCTTGCCGACGACGGCGATGACCGTGGTCGCCGGATCTTCAGCCAGCGCGACGAGGGCCTGGGTCATCATGAGGCCGCCCACCGCGTCGGTGAGATCGCTCCCGCCTACGCCGATGGCGTGGGAGACGCCCTCGCCCTCGCGGGCGATGAGGCAGCTCACTTCCTGCAACCCCGTGCCCGAGGCCGCCGCGATGCCGATTCTTCCCCTCGGCACGGCGTTGGCGAAGCCCAGCGGAACGCCATCGATGATCGCCGTGCCGCAGTCCGGCCCCATCAGGAACAGGCCGCGCCCTGCGGCAACGCGCTTGAGCTCGACCTCGGTGGCGACCGGGACGTTGTCGCTGAACAGCATCACGTGCAAGCCCGCGCGCAGGGCCTTGGCCGCCTCGGCGCCGGCGTAGACGCCGGGGACGGAGACGAGGGCCAGCGTCGCGTCGGGAAGCGCGCGCAGCGCTGAGGCCAGCGTGCGCGGCCGGACTCGCCCGCCGGTGCCGGACTTCACCGGCGGCGCGGTGAGGGCCGTCCGGGCTGCCACCTCGGCGGCCCGAGCAACCGACTCGTCGGCGGCGGCGACCGCGACGACCACGTCCGTCGGCGCGGCGGTGGCGCCCTCGGCCGTGAGGAGGCCCGCGTGGTCGAGGAGCGAGCGGTTGGCCGGCGTGCCCATCATCGCCGCCGCCCGAGCGACCCCGGGCAGCGCCCCGAGATCGCGCGTCAGGCGCATGAGCGTCACGGAGTCGTAGTAGGCGCTCCGCCACACGAAGTTGAGGACTGTTATGGCCGTCCTTCTGTCGGAAATGGTAATGTCGAATCGTCCATGACGCCGGGCTCTCGGATCATCAGGCCGAGCGTGGGCCTAGCTGACCGACGTGGCTTAACTCCCAGAAACTTCTCGCCGTTGTAATGATCATGTGATCCGGCATGTCAGCCAACCAGACTTCTGTTTCCCAAGCGATGTTTTGCGCGTGTCGTTGGAACTCGGAGAAGTCAGGAAAAGCACTACCGTAGACTCGGTGAAGCGAGCAATCGTGAAGCAAAGCCTCCAACTCCTTCATTCGCTTCGGCGAAACGGGGCCATGCGAGGTCACCGCCTCCACGAGGAAGAGGGCATGACTTCTTTGCTCCCAAAGAAGGACGTCGGGAAGCTTGTCGTGCCTTGTAACCGGGATGCCTAATTTCTTTAACACTCCTTCTTCCAGGTGAAGGGTCTTGTTCGCAGTGTCCCCCATGTACAGGAGGGACGCCCCGGGCGCGAAGCGTGATGCGAAGTCGCGCACAATTGCGGCCTGAAGTTCATTGTGCTTTCCAGGAGAAAGAAGAGCTTCGCTTCCAGACGGAAGCTTAACCGGAACCAGAGTTCGCTTTTGCGAGGCTCGATAGACCTCTAACAGAGCGCCATAGTTCCGCCGGAATTTAGCGGCTTCTTGACGGAACCGCTTCGATGAATGGGTGCGAAGCACGGGAAGCGCGTCAACGGAGACAGCGTAGTGCGTGCGGGGGCTATTGGTAGATAGAGCCGGATTATCTGGATTTCGGTCTACGACGCGCGCCTGTTCGAACTGGTGGAGGACCTGCCGCCGTATTGTCTCCCGCGTGTTTTCCGCGTAGGTCTTGCCGTACTGATCCCTCACGAACGCAAGCACGTCATGAATCCTAATCGAGCGGCGCTTAGCTTCGCGCCAAGGCCGTCTCTCTGCGAGATCGGCAAGCGCGAGAAGCGTGTATGCGGCAATTGACGTTCGCTGTTGTGGCGGCAGGCCGAGCGCTTCGAGGACAGAGCGGGCTTCGTCAGGCTTGGCCATTGTTCAGTTCATGCAGGCGTCGGCGAAGTTCTTGAGGAACCCGAAGCACGTCAGCGACGTGCTCATCTATTTCCGTCTGAGTGATCAACCCGGGTTGAGGCTGCGCTCCGAGAACTTGTAGCGCGTTCACTGGCGGCAGCGGCAGTCGTCGGAGTTCGGTGGCGTTGACTTGTGTGTTGCCGTTCGAGATGCGGAAGTACCGGTCGACGAGTGAGCTGCTAAGCAAGATGGCCAAGCCGAGCGCCTCTTGTGGCGATAGATGTCCATGGCGCCTGTAAATGTAGTTCAGGTGATTCTCGAGCCCCAGTTTAGTTCCTGGAAAGGAACGGGGGCTAACAACAGCGGCGGTAAGGCGTCGTCGTTCCTCTTTGGCGGTAAAGCGGCGGAGCAGGACGTAAGTGTGACTGGGCACGAGGAGGCGGTTTGATTCTGCTGTCTCCGCAATGTATTGCGGCTTTCCTGGGATGGTGAGGGGCCATAGGACGCTCATAGGCCTAACATTGTTGAGCCAAAGGAGCGGCACAGCGCCACGATCATCGGGTTCCCCAACAAAAACCGGCGCGCGCGGAAGGCGACCACAGGGCCGGTAGATACGCCAAGGCCAAGACGTGAAAGGTTGTCGCTCCACGACGAAACGAACCTCGCGACCTCGTCATCGGTAAGACTGGCAGGTATACAAAGAATGGCGCCGGGTGACGTCAAGTCCACAACTGACCGGAGATACGTCTTGTGGCGGACTGGATGAGACAGGTCTTCAGCGCCCTGACTCGTGGTAATCAACACGGGTGAACTCGGCTTAACGGGCGTCCGACGGGCCCTAATTATCAAGTTCTCTTGAAGCACCTGATCCGATCGAAATGCTGACTTCCGGGAGTGAAAGAGGTGGATAGCATCGGGCGCGACCGTTTTGAAGAAGTGCTCACGGAACCTGCGGAAATAGTCGCCTGTGGCGAAGCTTCGCGGAGTGATGGTAACCATGGGTCCGCGGGGCGCAAGTAGGGCAGCGGTTAGTGACATGAAGAGCGCGTAAACATTGGGCTGGCCGTGGACGATCCCCTCTGTGCCAATGATGGTGAGACACCGACCCCCTCCCAATTACTGTAGTAGAGGGTGGAGAGAGGTGTCTGAGTCATGGCGAGCGCGAAGAAGTCGAAGGCCCATCGGCGGCCGGCCC
>Ga0187892_10004829_pt1 | contig 22078 bp, 18 predicted proteins | sample MA1701073metaG_FD_139345 | JGI IMG/M metagenome (GOLD analysis project Ga0187892, IMG submission 139345) | Bio-ooze microbial communities from a basaltic lava cave in the Kipuka Kanohina Cave System on the Island of Hawaii, USA - MA170107-3 metaG ... | reverse complement strand
GTGCGCGTCTTCCGGCAGGCGGCGGCGGCGCGGAAGGAGGCGGCATGAGCGAGATCACGGTCATTCGTCTGGACGACACCGAGCGGGTGAGCTTCGGCCCGCTGTCCCACTACCAGCCGATCGTGGGCGACGCCGAGGGCGGTACGCCGGTGCGCACCGGGATCCAGACCGCCCAGCCCGGCTACGCGGCCCCGGTCCATTCGCATCCGTACATCGAGATCCTGCACATCCTGGACGGCGTCGCGGAGGCGTGGATCGACGGGAAGCCCGAATCCCTGGTATTGCTCCGGAAGGGCGACACGATCGCGGTGCCGCCGGAGACGCCGCACGCCTTCCGGGTGGTGGGCGAGCAGGAGCTGCGCCTGCTCGGCACCCACGTCTCCCCGAAGCGCATCGTCAATTACAAGGACGGGGCCGTGAGCGATGCGCGCGGCTACCGCAGCGAGGCGAGCTGAGACATGCGACTCGGAGTCGGGGTGGCCACGATCAGCCCGGACGGCTCACCGCTCACCGGGGACGTGCTGGTCGGCAGCGCGCGGACGGCCGAGCGGCTCGGCTTCGACAGCCTCTGGTTCTTCGACGCGATGAACCGGGGCTTCATCATGCCCGACCCGCTGATCGGCGTCTCGGTGGCCGCCGCGGTGACCAGCCGGGTGGAGGTCGGGACCTGCGTGCTGCAGGTGCCGCTGCGCAACCCGGTCGAGCTGGCCCATCGCATCCTCACCGCGCATCTGATCTCCGGCGGGCGGCTCCTGCTCGGGGTGGGCGCGGGGTCCACCCGGGCCGACTTCGACGCGCTGGGGCTCGACTTCGCCGCGCGCCTGCAGGCCTTCGAGGACGCGCTGCCGGTGATGCGCCGGCTCTGGCGTGGCGAGAAGGTCGGTGCCGCCAACCTCACCCCGTGGCCCGCCGCGCTGGGCGGGCCCGCGCTGCTGATCGGGAGCTGGGGCGGCAAGCGCTGGATCCCGCGCGCGGCCCAGGAGTTCGACGGCTGGATCGCCTCGGCGGGCCGGACCAATCTCAACACGCTCATCGAGGGCATCCAGCGCTACCGGGCCGCGGGCGGCAAGCGCGCGATCGCGACGAATATCTCGGTGGATCTCACCGGCCCGGCCGAGCCGTGCCCCGACGACGGTCCGTTCCACCTCCGCTGCGCGCCCGACGTGGCCGCGCAACGGCTCCGGCGGCTGCGGGACCTGGGCTTCGACGACGCGGTGCTGGTCGTCAAGAGCGGCTCGGAGGCGAACCTGGCCGCCGCGCGCGCGCTCCTGAGATGACGCGGCCATGACCCAGACCGCCGAGGTGGTGGTGGTCGGCGGCGGCGTGAACGGCGCGAGCATCGCGTACGCGCTGGCCGCCAAGGGCGCGAAGGTGGTGCTGGTGGAGAAGGGCGCCCTCGCGAGCGGAGCCTCCGGCCGGTCGAGCGCGCTGGTGCGGATGCACTACACCAACGAGTGGGACGCGCGGCTGGCCTGGGCCAGCTTCCCGGTGTTCCGGCACTGGGCGGAGCTGATGGGCGGGCCGCCGGTCTTCACGCACACCGGCTTCGTCAACGTGGTGGCGCCGAAGTACGCTCCGCATCTCCACAAGAATGTCGAGATGCTCCGCCGCATCGGCGTCAACACCACCGCGATCACCCCGGCCGAGCTGCGGGAGCTCCAGCCCTTCGCCCACGTGGACGACGTCGGCGCGGCGGCCTACGAGCCGGAGAGCGGCTACGCCAATCCCGCCGAGACGGTGGAGGGTTTCCGCCGCCGGGCGGTGGAGCTGGGCGCGCGGGTGCTCCCGTGGACCGCGGTGACCCGGATCGTGCGGCGCGAGAGCCGGGTCACCGGCGTGGAGACCTCCGCCGGCCGGATCGACGCCGGCCACGTGGTGGTGGCGGCGGGCGCCTGGTCGCGGCGGCTCTGCGAGGAGATCGGGCTCGCGGTGCCCGCGCGGCCGAAGGCCATCGACACGGTCGCGGTGAGCCGGCCTCCGGAGCTGCGCGATCCCCGCATGGTCTTCATCGACAATGTGCAGGGCAACTACTTCCGCCCGGAGGCTGGCGGCCTCACCCTGGTCGGCGTGCCGTGCCAGGAGTGGGACATCGATCCCGACACGCTCGGCACCGGGCTGCCGCCGGAGGCGGCCGGCCTCGGGGCGCAGCTCCTCACCCACCGCATCCCGGCCATGGAGCGGGCGACGCTCTCGCGCGGCTATCGCGCCTTCGACGGCTACAGCGCCGACCGCCACGCGATCCTGGGCGGGGTGGACGGCATCGACGGGCTCTACCTCGCCACCGCCTTCAGCGGCTCCGGCTTCAAGATCGCTCCCGCGGTCGGCGCGTGCATGGCCGAGCTGATCACGGAGGGGCGCGCCAAGACGGTGGACATCGAGGCGTTCGGCCTTCGCCGGTTTGCCGAGGGCAAGACGGTGGAGGGCTCCCATCCCTACGCGGTCAGGCCGGACTACGTGGATCCCGCCGCCGCGACCGGCGCGCGATGAGGCCCGGGCGGCCGCCCGGTGTCGAGTTCCACACCTTCACCGTGCTCGCCCGCTGCCCGCGCACCGGGCGCCTGGGCATCGCCACCGCCACCCGATCGCTCGCGGTGGGCGCGCGCGTCTCGCACGTGCGCGCGGGGCTCGGCGCCGTGGCGATCATGGCCATCGCGGACGCCCGGCTCGGCTACATGGCGCTGCGGCTGCTCGAGCTCGGGTACAAGGCGCCCGCGGTGATCGAGGAGCTGGTCAAGGGCGACCCCTACGCGGAGTACCGGCAGCTCGGGGTGATCGACGCGGACGGCTTCACCGCCGCCCGCACCGGGAAGATGAACCGCGACTGGGCCGGCCACCACGTGCGCGACGACTACATCGTGCTCGGCAACGTGCTCACCGGCGAGCACGTGCTCGACGCCATGGAGAAGAGCTTCGCCGCCGATCCCGCCGAGGACCTCGAGGAGCGCCTGCTGCGGACCATCGAGGCCGGCCGGGACGCGGGCGGCCAGCACGGCGGCCAGCAGTCCGCCGCGCTCCTGGTCTTCGACAACCGGCCCTTCGCCCACGTCGATCTCCGGGTGGACGTGCACGCCGAGCCGATCGGCGAGCTGCGGCGGGTCTTCGACGTCTACCGGCCCGCGATCCCGTACTACAACCTGCGTCAGGTCGACGCGCGAGTGCCCCCGCTCCACGACTGGCTGGCCGCCCGGCCGCGCTGAGCCGCGCGGATCGCGTCCCGGACGCGCTCGGGGGTGACCGGCATCTCGAGGTGTCCGCGACTCACGGACGGGGTGTGTCGCGCTCTTCAACCGAGGCGGGCGCCTCGGGTCTCTTTCCCCTCTTGACCTTTTCGGTCGTCCGCTCCAGGAGCACGTAGAACACCGGCACGAACGGGATCGCCAGGAACGTCGAGGCCATCATTCCGCCGAACACGACCGTGCCGATGGCCTGCTGGCTGGCCGCGCCCGCTCCGGAGGCGATCATCAGCGGCACCACGCCCAGGATGAACGCGAAGGAGGTCATCACGATGGGCCGGAACCGGCGCCGCGTCGCCTCGACCGCGGCCTCCGTGACGGAGAGGCCTTCGTGTCGCAGGTCGCGCGCGAACTCCACGATCAGGATGGCGTTCTTGCTCGCGAGCGCGATCATCAGGACAAGGCCGACCTGGGTGTACAGGTTGTTGTCGTAGCCGCGGCTCAGGAGGGCCAGGACGACCCCGACGAGGGCCATGGGAACGACGAAGATCACCGCGGCAGGGGACGTCCAGCTCTCGTAGAGGGCGGCCAGCACCAGATACACGAGGACGATCGAGAGCGCGTAGATGAGGTACGCCTGGTAGCCGACCTTCTTCTCCTGGTAGCTCGTCGAGGTCCACTCGTAGGCCATGCCCTGCGGCAGCGCCTCGGCGGCGAGCTGCTCCATGACGCCGAGCGCCTGCCCCGAGCTGAACCCGGGCGCGGCCGAGCCGAACACGGCCGCCGCCGGGTACAGGTTGTAGCGGGTGACCAGCTCGGTCCCCTGAACCCGCTTGACGTCGATTAGGGCGTTCAAGGGGACCATCTCCCCGCTCTGATTGCGGACGTACAGATTTCTCAGGTCGTCGGCCTGTAGTCGGTAGGCGCTGTCGGCCTGAATGTAGACCTGGAACACCTGGTTGAACCGGTTGAACAGGTTGACGAACGAGGAGCCCAGGTAGGCCTGAAGGGTGTCGAAGATCGTCGACGGCGGGACCTGAAGAGACTGCGCCTTGGTCCGGTCGATGCTCAGGTAGACCTGCGGGCTGCGGTAGCTGAAGGTGGTGGCGAGGCCCTGCAGGCCCGCGCGCGCGTTGGCCCGCTGCGTGAGGTCGGCGGCGGCCCGCTGCAGCTCGGCCAGGCCGAGGCTCTGGCGGTCCTGCACCATCATCTGGAAGCCCCCGGTCTGTCCCAGGCCCCGGATGGGCGGCGGGATCACGACGAAGGCGAGCGCCTCCTGGATGCCGGCCAGCTCACGGTTCAGCCCGGACACGATCTTCTCCTGGGTCAGGGCGCGGCCTCGTTCCTTCCAGCCCTCGTACACGACGAAGGTCGCCGAGAAGTTCGGGACGTTCGCGAAGTCCAGGATCGAGAGCCCGCCGATCGTCACCCAGGCGCCCACCCCGTGGGTCTGCTTGAGAATGGCATTGATCTTCTCGGACACCTCGCGCGATCTGGGCTGCGAGGCGCCCTCGGGCAGGACGGTCACCAGGATGGCGTACCCCTGGTCCTCCGAGGGCAGAAACCCGGTGGGCTGGCGGACGAAGGCCCAGGCGGTCACCCCGATGATCACCACGAAGAGCACGAACATGGCCACCGCATGGTTCACCATCCGGCGCACGATTCCCACGTACGCGTCCGTCAGCAGCCCCATGCCCCGGTTGAATCCGCGGTAGAACCAGTTGGGGCGCCGGTCCCCGCGCGGCCGCAGCCACAGGGCGCACTGGACCGGCTTCAAGGTGAGCGCGTTGAGCGCGCTGATGACCGCGGTCGCGGCGATGACGAGCGCGAACTGGCGGAAGATCTGCCCGGTGATCCCAGGCAGGAAGGCGGCCGGCACGAAGACCGCCACGAGGGCCAGGGTGATGCCCATCACCGGCCCGGTCAGCTCCTGCATGGCCTTGATGGTGGCTTCCTTGGGAGGCATCCCCTGCTCGATGTAGTAGGAGCTGCTCTCCACGATGATGATCGCGTCGTCCACGACGATGCCGATCGCCAGGATCAGCGCGAACAGGGTCATGAGGTTCACGGTGAACCCGAGCGCGGCCATCGCGATGAAGGCGCCGATGATGGTGACCGGTACCGTCGTGGCCGGCACGAGCATCGCCCGTAGATTCTGCAGGAACATGAGGATGACGATCAGCACCAGGACCCCGGCGATGAACAGGGTCTCGTAGACGGCGCGGATGGCCTCCCGCACGAACAGCGTCGTGTCGTACCGGATCGCGTACTTCATGCCATCGGGGAACTGCTTGCTCATCTCGGCGATGGCGGCGTACACGCGGTTGGCGACCGCGATGGCATTGGCCCCGGGCAGCGAGAACACGATGATCTGCGCCGACTTGCGGCCCGTGAATCTCGAATAGTTGCTGAAGCTCTGCTGGCTCAGGTCCACCCGGGCGATGTCGCGCAGCCTGACGATCTGCGGGGCGGTGCCGGCCGTGCTCCGGATGACGATGTCTCCGAACTGGCCGGCATCGGCGAGTCGCCCCTGGGCATTGATCGTGAACTGGAAGGGCTGATCGGACGGCACCGGCGGCGCGCCGAGCTGCCCGGCCACGACCTCGACGTTCTGGCCCCGGATGGCACTCAGCACGTCCGCGGTCGTGAGCCCGAAGGTCTGGAGCCGATTCGGGTCGAGCCAGACTCTCATGCTGTACGAGCCGGCCCCGAAGATCCTCACCTGGCCGACTCCCGGGAGCCTGGCCAGCGGATTCTGCATGTTGATGAGGGAGTAGTTGGAGAGGAAGATCTCCTCGAATCGCTCGTCGTCCGAATAAAGGCTCGCCACCAGCAGGATGTTGGGGGAGACCTTCCGGACCGTGACGCCCTGCGCCTGGGTGCCGCCCGGAAGCTGGGCGAGCGCGCTGTTGGAGGCGTTCTGGACCAGGGATAGCGCCGTGTCGAGGTCCGTTCCGACGTCGAAGGTGACCGTCAGGGTGTAGGAGCCGTCGCTGGCGCTGGTGGAGGACATGTAGATCGAGCCCTCGACGCCGTTGATCGCCTGCTCGATCGGCACCCCGATCGTCGCCGCCACCACCTCGGCGCTCGCGCCCGGGTACCGCGTGGTCACCTGGATGGTGGGCGGGACGATCTCGGGATACTGGGCCACCGGCAGGGTGTAGAGACAGACCGCCCCGATGAGGATCGTCACGAGCGCAATGACGTTCGCGAAGATCGGCCGCTCGATGAAGAACGCGGAGATCATCGCCGCGGGGCGCCGTGCTCCGGCGCGCCGGGCGCGCCCGCCGTGCCCTCCCGCTCAGGTGTGACCTGCCGCCCGGGAGCGGCCTTCAAGAGACCGTTGACGACGACCCACTCCTCGCCCTTGAGCCCGTCGTCGATCGCTCGCAGGGCATCCACCCCCGGACCGGTCTTGACGCTGCGGCGCTCCACGACATTCTTGTCGTTCACCACGAACAGGTAGGAGCCCTGCTGGTCGTGCCCGATCGCGGCGTCGGGGATCAGGAAGGCGGTTCGCTGCTCGATCGGCACGCGCACCCGCGCGTACAGGCCCGGAAGGATCCGCCCCTCCGGGTTGGACAGGACGCCGCGCATCAACAGGGTCCCGCTGGTCGACGTCAGACTGATGGCGGCAAAGTCGAGGTACCCCTTGTGGGGATACCCGTCCTCACTCGGCAGCCCCGCCTGCATCGGCCATCTCCGGGCGTCAGAGGGCCCGGGGACCCCGCCCGTGCGCTTCAGCAGGCGGGCCAGGTCGAGATCGCTGATGTTGAAGTAGACGTAGATCGGGTCCACCTGGTTGATCTGGGCCAGCACGGTGTTCTCGCCCGAGCCGACGAGGTTGCCGGCATCCTTGAGCCGGCGGTCGATCCGTCCATCGAACGGGGCCCGGACATCCGTGTAGCTCAGATTGAGCCGGGCCTGATCGCGCTGCGCCACCGCCGTGCGGAGATTGGCCTGGGCCAGGTCCTTCTGATAGATCCAGTTGTCGACGTCCGACTTGGACGCCGCCTTGTTCTGCGCCAGATTGGAGTACCGGTTGAGCTGGGCCTCGGCCCACCCCAGCTGCGCCGTGTACTGCTGGATGGCCGCTTCGGCCTGCTGGAGGTTGAACTCGTACGTGTTGCGCTGGATGACGAAGAGCTGCTGGCCCTTCTTCACGAGCTGCCCGTCCCGGAACAGCACCTGTTCGAGGTACCCGGCGACCCGGGCGACCAGCTGCACCGTGTACACCGCCTGGGTATTTCCCGTGAGATCGAGCTGGTCGGTGATCGTCCGCTGCACGGGCTGCGCGACCGTCACCTTGGGGGGCGGCGGCGGCTGCGGCTTCGGCCTCTCGCCGCAGCCCGGCAGCATCACCAGGAGCGAGGCCACCATGGCCCAGGCCGCCGCGGCTCCGATCACGCGCTGAGTCCTCGAAGGTTCTGGCTTCACTCTGTCACCACTCTGTCACCAATCCGGAGCCCGGGGTGTGGACCTGGGCTCACGCGACGCCGGCAGGTTGTAGGTGGACGGCGCCAGCAAGTTGCCCCAGTTCGTGCGCCGCCGCATCTCGTCCCGGATCTCGGGCGGCACCAGATCCTGACCCTCTCGGATCTCCCAGCCGCCCCCGAGCGCGCGGTACGTGCCGACCAGGCTCGTGGAGATGCTGCCGAGGGTGCTGGCTAGGGTGTCCTGCTGGCTCAGGAGCGCCTGCTGGGCGGTCAGGACGGTGGTGAAGTCCGTGATGCCCTCCCGGTACTGGAGCACCGCGATATCGACCGCGTTCTTGGCCGACACCACGCTCTTGGCCAGCAGATCCGCCCGGTCCTGCGCCCGGAGAAAGGCGACCAGGTTGTCGTCGACGTCCTGCTGGGCCGAGAGCACCGCGCTCTGGTAGCCGAGCAGGAGCTGCTGGAAGGACGCGTCCTGCACGCGGATGTCGTTCGAGATCTGGCCGTAGTTGAGGATATTCCACTGGACGGAAGGGCCGATCTGGACCTGGCGGCTTCCCCACCTGAACATGTCGCTGAGCTTGAACCTTCCCAGATCCGTCGAGAGAAAGACGAGATTGCCGATCAGCGAGAAGGCCGGGAGGAGATCGGCCTTGGCCACCCCGATCTGCGCGGACTGGGCGGCGGCCTGCAGCTCCGCCCTCCGGACGTCCGGCCGCCGGCGCAGCAGGTCGGCCGGAATGCCCACGATGACCTGGCGGGGGGACACCGGGATGACCGACGGCCCGTCGAGCAGGTCGCCCAGCTCGCTCGGCGGCATGCCCAGCAGCACGCTGAGCGCGTCCCGCGCCTGGCGGAGCTGCGTCTCCAGGCTCGGGATGGTCGCGAGGGTATTGAAGAGCGCCGTCCTGGCCTGCTCCACGTCCAACTCCGTCCCCGTCCCCCAGTCGAGCTTCGCCTGGGCGATCTTCAGGCTCTCCTCCTGGGTCGTGACGTTCTCGCGGGCGATGCGGATGCGCTCCTCCGCGGTGCGGATCGTGATGTAGGTATTCGCCACGTCCGCGGTCAGCGTCACCAGGGTGTTGTCGTAGTCTGCCAGCGTCGAGAGCAGGCTGGCGTCGGCAGACTCGATGTTGCGTCGGATCTTGCCCCAGAAGTCGAGCTCCCAGCTCGCCTGGGCGCCGATCTGCGACTGCCAGTAGTTCACGCTGCCCTGCGTGGGGGTAGCCGTCGGTCCCCGATCGCTGGTGCGGTTGTACTGGACGGAGCCGACGGCCTGCTGCACCTGCGGGAAGATCTCGCCGACCGCGACTCCCAGTTGCGCGCGCGCTTGCAGAACCCGCACGCCGGCCTGCCGCAGCGAGAGGTTCTCCCGGTAAGCGCGCTCGATGAGCCGGTCCAGGACCGGGTCGTTGAACGCGGTCCACCAGCCGCGATAGGTGGCCGAGGCGGTGCTCACCCGCGGATCCCCGGTCTCCTGCCAGCCCGCCGCCAGCGAGGTCTTCGGGCGCTGGAAGTTCGGGCCGACCGTGCAGCCCGCGAAGGCGAGCAGCGCAGGGATGAGCAGGAGGACCGCTGCTCTCGGGCACTTCGGACGCGACGCCGGGCTCACGCGGCCATGATCCAGCGCGCCTTCTGCAGGCCGTGCGACCGACACGAGGTGCACGCCCTAGAACGTCCTGGACCGGCCGAGCGCCAACCGCAGGAAGCCACGAGCCTCGAACACCTCGATAGGATCGACGAACCCGTCGCGGTCGGACCGCCCGTTCTGCTCCTCGATCACCTTCTCGCCCATCGGCGACATCGTACACGCGGCGTCAATCCGGGAACAGGGGATCTGCGGATCCGATCTCCGGATGGCGGCCAGGGCGAGCATGACCCACGAAGAGCGGCGCCTGCCGAAACGGGACGCTTGACGAGGCTCCACCCACGGGGCACCCTCTGTCCGTTCGGCGCAGTGACGCGTTAGGGTTGGACTATGGGCGAGGAGCGGCCACCTGATGAGTCTGACGCTGGGAGCCTACTTCTTCCTCATCGCGCTCATCCTGGCGCATCTCGAGATTCAGATCGAAGGGCCCCACGGGTGGGCCGAGAAGCTGCCCACGTGGCGCTGGGACAGTCCCGTGGTGCGCCGGTTGTTCGGAAAGCCGGTGACCGGATATCACGTCTGCCTCGTGACGTGTATTCTCCTGTTCTTGCACGTCCCGCAGTTTTACGCCGGCTCCTGGGAACGCGAGGCCGACCTGCTCGCGATGTTCTTCTTCCTCACCGTGACGTGGGACTTTCTCTGGTTCGCATGCAACCGGCATTTCGGGGTGGCCCGGTTCCGCAGGGGCCAGATCTGGTGGTTCCCCGCCTGGACGCTCGGTGTGCCGCGGGAGTACTTCGTGGGGGTCGCGCTCTCCCTCTGCGTCGCGCTCGCGCCCGCCCTCTGGACGGGCGCGTGGGCGGACCGGGCCCAGCGCTGGGCACTCGTCTTCGGCGAGCTGCTCGTCCTGACGGCCGCGGTCACCGCGCTGACACTCAGATCGCGGCGGCAGACCGCAGCCCTGTTTCGCGGGATTCGAGACGCCGGGCGGGTCAAGCCCAAGTAGCGTGTGACGTCTACCGCGAGGTGAGCCAGCGGCGGAGCCTGCGAACCGGCCCGCCGCGGTCGGCACGCGACGGCTCGTCGCCCTCGGACCCGAGGCTCGGCAGGAGCTCGGCCAGCCCTGCCTGGAGCGCCAGGGCGGCATCGCCCATCAGCCCACCCAGCTCGGCAAAGAGCCCATGGGGCGCCCGCCCACCCCAGTCCACGTAGCGGCAGGGGCGGACCACGTGCCCCGAGTGAGCCTCGCGACCGCAGGCCTCGCAGAGGCGGAGGCCGCATGTGTCGCAGTAGACGACGGCCAGATGGCGCGGGTCCGTCGAGCAGCACATGACGAGAGCCGGGAGATGACGCTCGACCGACCGGGCGGCGAGCTCCGCGCCGTCGCTCGCTCGCAGGAGGGCGCCGAGCTGGGTCGCCCGCTCCCGGATCTGCGGCCGGCGGCAGGCGTCGAAGGCCGCCGTCAGGTGCTCGACATCGAGCCGGCGGATCGGAATCGGCTCCGGCCCGGCGCCCGCATCCGCGACGATCCGTCCCCAGAAGAACTGATCGCCGAAGAAGGGCACGATCACCGTCGGTAGGCCCGCGTGCAAGCCCGCGGCGGTGGTTCCGGCCCCGCCGTGATGGCAGACCGCGCGGCAACGCGGGAACAACCAGTCGTGTGGACAGTCGTCGATCAGGTACACGTTCGGAGGAGGCGCCTCGCCGCCCAGGTGCGCCCAGCCGCGCGAGACGACGCCGCGCGCGCCCGCCTTGTCGAGCGCCCTGAAGATCGTGCGGGTGAGAGCCGCGGGGTCTTCGGCGACGACCGACCCGAACCCGACGTAGATCGGCGCCTCGCCGGCCGCAAGGAAGTCGAGGAGCGCGGGCGGGGGCTCGTAAGCCTGGGCCTGCGCGTACTGGACGAAGTTCGCCAGCTCGATGTGGGGGCCCCACTCCGGGGGCTTGGGCACCAGGCTCTCCGGCCAGAGGTAGGTGAAGGGTACCTCGTGGTCGTCGAGCAGCGCCGCGCCGTCGGTGAGGGCCACGGCCGGGAGCCCGAGGGTCTTCGTGCGGAACGCGTCGACCAGGTCGCCGATGCCGGCCGAGACGAGCAGGTCGACGATCCCGTAGGAGAAGAAGCTCTCGACTGGATGGTGAGTCCCGGGATCGATAATGGCGAACGGGTGAGGGAAGGCGCAGGTCGCCGTCCACGGCATGGTGAAGATCATGTGCAGTGGGATGTGCAGTGCCTCGGCGCAATGGATGTGGCCGTAGCTGGGCGGGTTGGCGACGATGGCATCGGCCCGGAACGGCTGCGCCGCCGGCCGCTCGGGGTCCGCCTCCGTGCAGGCCCGCCAGGTCGACTCCAGGATCTCGGCGATCATCGCCCGCTTGTTCGGCACATCCTCCCAGAGCTGGTCGACGCGAGTGGGCAGGATACTGCCGCCGGTCTTGACGATGTACTCCATCAGCTGGTGGGGATTGCCTCCGAGCGGGTAGAACTCCAGGCCGGCCTGCTCGACCATGGTCCGGAACTCGCGATGGGTCGCGACGCGGACGCGGTGGCGTTCCGCGAGCCGACGGGCGATCGGGATGAACGGCTGCACGTCGCCGCGCGACCCGACGACCATGACCACGATGGACAGCGACGGCACGCCGAGCGGGTCCGCGGGAGGCGCGGGGGCGGCCCCGATCTCGCTGGTGTGCGCAGCGAGCCAGGGAGAGACCTGGGCGAAGGGGGTCGCGGCGTGATCGAAGTCCATCTGCAGGAGCCCGCCCGAGCCGGCCGAGATGCCGGTGAGCCCGCGCACCGCGGCGGCGCGCAGACGGCGGCTCTGAAGCCGCCGTCGCAGGAAGGCGGTGGCGACCGTGTCGACGAAGCCGAGCTTCGAGCGCTCACTCAACGCAGGGGTCCTCCGCCGATCGGGGTAGGCCAGGCACTACCACCAACCGGGTACCATCCATTCTCATGGATCGCGAAGCGCCCTCGACGGCGCGTAGGGGGGCCCGGCGGCGGGAGTCCTCCTGGAGCACAAGCTCCCGCGCCGCAGACTAGCGTACTCCCATGACCTTGACCCAAGTAGGGAAACTACCGTACACAGCCCTCATGGCGGTCTGGACATTTGGCTGTCGACTCCTCCCACCGCGCGCATGGTCCGCAATCCTCCGGAAGTACAATTGTTCCGGTCACCGCTGAGCAGCCATTGATCGAGGAAGCCGTCTCATACCTGATCCGGAACGCATACGTGGTGCTGTTCGTGTGGGTCGCCGCAGAGCAGCTGGCATTGCCCGTACCGAGCGAACCCATCCTGCTTGCCTCGGGAGCGCTAGCCGGTGTGGGCCAGCTGAGGCTTCCGCTGGCTGTCGTTGTAGGAGTCAGCGCGTCGCTCCTCGCCGACCTGATCTGGTACGAGGTCGGCCGGATTCATGGCCATCGGGTGCTGCGCTTCATGTGTCGAATTTCGCTCGAGCCGGATTCGTGCGTGCGGCAGAGCCAGGATAAGTTCGCGCGCTATGGCGCTCGGTCGTTGCTGATGGCCAAGTTCGTGCCCGGGTTGAATTCTGTCGCACAGCCCCTCGCGGGGATGATCGGGATGCGGCGAAGCCGGTTCTTGCTCTTCGATACTTCTGGGGCCTTGGTGTGGGTCGGCGGGTACATGGTGCTCGGCTACCTGTTGAGTGATCAGCTGGAGCGTGTGGCTGCGTATGGGCAGCATCTGGGCACCGGGCTGATCGCGATCCTCCTGGGCGCCCTGGTTCTCTACGTGGGCATCAAGTACGTACGGCGACGCCGCTTCATTCGTCGGCTGCGAATCGCCCGCATGAGCCCCGCCGAGCTCAGACAGAGGATCGACGCAGGCGAACCGCTGATGATCGTCGATCTCCGTCACTCGCTCGACTTCGAGGCGGACCCGGCGATGATTCCGGGCGCGCTGCGTCTTACACCGGACGAGATCGAGCGGCGCGCGGTGGAGATCCCCCGCGATCGAGAAATCGTCCTCTACTGTACGTGACCCAGCGAGGCTAGTAGCGCCCGGGTGGCGCTTCTCCTGCGACGACGGGGCATCGAGCGGATTCACCCCCTCACGGGGGGCTTTCGTGCGTGGCGGGACCTGGGCTACCCGATCCAGGGGGGCGGGTGACTTCGAACGACCCAACTCACCAGACCGGGGCCGGCTCTGCGACCCCGGTCTGGTGCGGCGCCTAGCTCCGCCCCTACCAACGAGCGGTCAGTGGTTCCAATAGGCCGGTACCCAACGAAAGACGTCGCGGGTTACCGCCACCCGGCCGGCGGCCGGGAACGGCACGTGAGTGGGCACCAGCGGCTGGCCGGTCGCCGCGAGCTCCCGCAAGAGACCGACCCGGACGCGGACTGTCTCCTCGGGCTCTTGGTCGAAGCCGTTGTGCCAGTGGGGGCAGTCGAACCCGGGCGGGAACACGGAGTCGCCGCCGAACATCAGCCGGGCGCCGCCAGACTCCAGGCGGACCACGCTGTGCCCGGGGGTGTGGCCCCCGGTGCGACGGACGAGCACCCCCGGCGCCACCTCGTGTTCCTTCTCGAAGGGCTGCAGCCGGCCGTGGTACTCGTCCAGGAACCGCTTGGCGACCGACCGAAGCGACTCCGGCACCCCCGGCGGCATGGTGGCGCGGGACAGATCGGCCTTCCCCGACCAGAACTCGGCCTCGACGGCCGCCACATGGATTCGCAGGTCCGGCCGCAGCCGACCCCTCAAGCCGAGCAGCCCGCCAATGTGGTCCATGTGCATGTGGGTGAGCACCACGTCGGTCAGGGAATCGAGACCGAGGCCGGCGCCTTCCAGTCGCCGGGTCAACTGCCCCGCCCCTGCAAATTCCGGGAACTCCGCCCCTATTCCAGCGTCGATGAGTACGGTCCGGCCTCCGCTACGCACCACGCCCACGTTGAGCGGCCACCCGAACCTCGCCGGCAGGAACATACCGTCCAGCCAGGCCCCGAGGTCGGCGGGGGCGGCGTTGACCGCCAACGTTGCGGCTGGGATCGACATCGTTCCGTCGCTGACCACCAGCGCGTCGATCTCGCCGACCCGCAGCGCGTAGCCCGACCGCAACTCTTCGGGCCCCGGTCCACCGGGGTGTGAGGTCTTGTCCAAGCTCATGTTTGTCTCCTTTCGCTGATCGCCTTACCCATGCCCACGCTGGTGGCCACGCCCTGGCCAAGGGGTCCCGCGGTCTCGATGCCCGAGGTCCAGCGGGATTCCGGATACCCCGGGCGCTTGCTGTCGAGCTGGCGGAAACGCCGTGCTGACTCAGCCCTTGATGAAGGCGAGCAGGTCCGGATTGACCACGTCGGCGTGCGTCGTGCACATGCCATGGGGAAACTTCTCGTAAACCTTGAGCCCACCGTTCTTCAGCAGCTTCACCGACAGCAGTGCGGAGTTGGCGATCGGCACGATCTGGTCGTCGTCGCCGTGCATCACCAGCGTCGGGACGGTGATGGTTTTCAGGTCTTCGGTGAAGTCCGTCTCGGAGAAGGCCTTGACGCCGTCGTAGTGTGCCTTCGTGCTCCCCATCATGCCCTGGCGCCAGTGGTTCTGGATCACGCCCTGCGACACCTTCGCGCCCGGCCGGTTGAAGCCGTAGAAGGGACCGCTCGCGAAATCGAGGTAGAACTGGGCGCGGTTCGCCGCGTATTCCTTTCGCAGGCCATCCAGAACCTCGACGGGCATGCCGCCCGGATTGGCTGCCGTCTTGACCATCAGCGGCGGTACGGCCCCGATCAGCACCAGCTTGGTAACGCGGCCGTGCTTCTGGCCGTGGCGGGCGACGTACCGGGTCGCTTCGCCGCCGCCGGTGGAGTGGCCGATGTGGACGGCATTCCTCAGATCGAGGTGCTCCACCACCGCGGCAACGTCGGCGGCGTAGTGGTCCATGTCGTGACCATCGCTCACCTGGCTCGAGCGGCCATGGCCGCGCCGATCATGGGCGATGACGCGGAAACCATGGCCGACGAAGTACATCATCTGCGCGTCCCAGTCGTCCGAGCTTAGCGGCCAGCCATGATGGAACACGATCGGCTGCGCCTTCCTGGGGCCCCAGTCCTTGAAGTAAATGTCCGTACCGTCCTTGGTGCTGATCGTGCTCACCGGTGTTCCTCCTGACTCCCGGCCTCTTGCCGGAGCGCTTGCTTGACTCGTGCGGTGCGGCGTTCTGCCGATTGGTCCATCGACGGGCTCGTTCGTTACGCACTCTTGTGCCTATAGTCCCGGCCGCGGGTGCCCCGAACCGTTTCCAGCGCGTCGACCATCCGACCGAGCCTGGCCGCTGAACGCACCCGCCGCCCGTAACGTTCTCGGGTTTCAGGAGACCGATACCCGGGTGCTGCTGCACCGGGACCGTGCCAAGGTGCGCGCGGCGCTCGAGCCATATCTCAAGGGGGTGTAGACCGGCCGATGGGGTCCTCGACGGGCAGGCCGAGCCGGGAGACAGATGAAGCGGGTGGCACAGTGGTCCTTGGTAGTCGGCATCATGGTCGGGACATCGGTCGTCCAGATCGGTCATGCTCAGTCCCTTGCAGGGCCCGGCGCGCCCCGAATCACCGCCATCCGCTACGATGAGAACTACTCGTATCTGCGCGACCCCAGCCTCCGCACCGGCGCCTGGTGGGAGCGCTTCAAGTACCTGCCTCTGAACGAGTCGGGCGACGTCTATCTCACGCTCGGGGCGGGGGCCCGTCTGCGCTACGAGTGGATCACGAACAAGAACTGGAACGATGGGCCAGCAGCTGATGACGGCTACGTCTGGTACAGAGCACTCCCGTTGGCGGACCTCCATCTCGGGCGGTACTTTCGGCTGTTCGGGCAGTTGGTGATCGCATATGCCGACGGCAAAGAGCCGTCGGTGACTCCGGTCGACGAGACCGGAGCCGACTGGTTGCAAGGCTTCGTTGACGTGACGGTGCCGGTCGCGCCGGACGCATCGCTCACATTTCGTGTGGGCCGTCAGATGCTGCTGTATGGGTCGGAGCGGCTCATCGGCACTCGCTACGGCCCCAACGTCCCTCGCTCGTTCGACGGCTTCAAGGGGTTGGCCAGGGCTGGCGAATGGAGTGTCGATGCCTTTTACGTAAGGCCGGTCGCGGTTGGACTGAAGTCATTCGACGATGAGAGAGACAACCGGCAGTCCCTGTGGGCAGTCTACGCGACCCGGACGCTGCCTCTCGGCGAGAAGTCGGGTGTCGATGGATATTACATCGGATATCAGAACCGGGACGCCGTCTTCAATCAGGGGGCGGGTGACGAGCGCCGGCACACGTTGGGTGCCCGTCTGTTCGGGAACGCCCGCGCGTGGGACTGGAACCTCGAAGCGTTCTATCAGTTCGGCGACTTCGCCGAGGGCAGCATCTCGGCCTGGTCCGTCGCCAGCGACACCGGCTTCACCTTCGCGAACACGCCGCTCCGTCCACGGGTGGGTCTCAAAGCCAACATCATCAGCGGAGACGACGATCCGAACGACCGAGACCTGCAGACCTTCAATCCACTCTTTCCCAAGGGCAAGTACTTCGGAGAGCTCTCGTTGCTCGGCCCCTACAATTTGATCAACCTTCACTCCTCCATCGGGGTTGAACTCGGTGCCGGATGGGCACTCAGCATGGCTTCGGTGTTCTATTGGCGGCAGAGCACTGGCGACGGCATCTATGACAATGGCGGAAACCTGATCCGCGGCGACCTGGGAAGCAGGGCGCGATTCATCGGGACGCAGGTCGAAGTGGTACTCGAATATGAGTACAGTCGGAACCTGAGAGCCCTTGTGTCGTACTCGCAGTTCCGCCCGGGTCGTTACATCAAGGACACCGGGCCCAGCCAGACCGTCCACTTCGTTGGCACGGAGCTAGAGTTCAGGTTCTGAGCATGGACGAAAGATTCCTCGCGGCGCCACCCGTGCGCGCGATCATCGATCCGTCCCACTAGCGCTGGGCGGTCCGGATCGCGTCCCAGACGCGCTCGGGGGTGACCGGCATCTCGAGGTGCTCCACGCCCAGCGGGGCGAGCGCGTCGACCACCGCGTTCACCGCGGCCCCGAGCGCCGGGGTCGTGCCGCCCTCGCCGCCGCCCCGCAGGCCGAGCGGGTTCGAGGTGGACGGCAGCTCGCTGATCTCGGTGGTGAACGAGGGCAGCAGGTCGGCGCGCGGCATCGCGTACTCCATGAAGGTCGCGGACTGGAGCTGGCCGCTCTCCGGGTCGTAGCGGCAGTGCTCCCACAGGGCCTGGCCCAGGCCCTGGACGATCCCGCCGTGGGTCTGCCCGTCCACGATCAGGGGGTTGATGGCGCGGCCGACGTCGTCCACCGACGTGTAGCGCACGACCTCGACCCCGCCGGTCTCCGGATCCACCTCCACCTCGCAGACCGCGCAGCCGTACGGGAAGGACGGCGTGCTCACGGTCTCGTCGGACTCACCATTCAGGGGGCCGCGCAGTCCTTCCGGGGCGTCCGGCCGGCGGGCGGCGGCCGCGACCTCGAAGAGGCCGATGGCGCGGTCGGTGCCGCGCACCCGGAACTGCCCCCGTGAGAACTCGAGATCGGCCAGGGCGGACTCGAGCCGCCACGCCGCGAGGCGCGCGCCCTTCTCCACGATCTGCTCGGCCGCCTTCGCCATGACGACACCCCCGAGACGCATCGAGCGTCCCGAGTGGGAGCCGCCACCCACCGGCACCCGATCGGTGTCGCCGCTGATCAGGCGCACCTGGTCGAGCGTGCAGCCGAGCCACTCGACGACGAGCTGGGCGAAGCTCGTTTCGTGACCCTGGCCGGCCGCGAGGGTGCCGATCACCACGTCGATCCGCCCCTCCGCCTGCACCGTGAGGTGCGCTCGCTCGCGCGGCGCGCCGGTGGCGATCTCGATGTAGTTGGCGAGGCCGATCCCGCGGTAGCGCCCGCGCCCGCGGGCCTCGCGGCGGCGCGTCTCGAAGCCGGCCCAGTCGGCCAGGGCCACCGCGCGGTCCTGGACGGCGACGTAATCGCCGCTGTCGTAGACGATCCCGAACGGGTTGGTGTACGGCATCGCGGCGGCCGGCACCAGGTTGAGGCGTCGCAGCGCCACCCGGTCGAAGCCGTGGCGGCGGGCGGCCAGATCGATGAGCCGCTCCATCACGAACATCACCTGGGGCCGGCCCGCGCTGCGGTAGGCGGCGAGCGGCGAGGTATTGCTGAGCACCGCCCGGCCGCGCACCGCGGCGGCGGGCACCCGGTAGACGGTGGTGGCCAGCTCGCGCCCCTTGTTCAGGGGCACGAACGTCACGGTGTGGGCGCCGACATTGCTCGTGTTGACGCCCCGGAGCGCGAGGAAGCGGCCGTCGGTGTCGAGGGCCAGCTCCATCGCCGACACGAGGTCGCGCGCCTGGTAGTCGGTCAGGAACGCCTCGCGGCGCTCGCAGGTCCACTTCACCGGCCGGCCGAGGCGCCGGGCCGCCCAGGCGACCAGCGCGAACTCGGGATAGAAGCTGTTCCGGGTGCCGAAGTTGCCGCCCATGTCCTCGGCCACCACGCGCACCGCCGCCTCCGGGACGCCCAGCACTTCCGCGAGATCGGCCTTGTGCCGCACCACGCCGCCCGAGCCGGCGTAGAGGGTGTAGCGCCCGGTCGCCGGGTCGTGGACGCCGAGGGCCGAGCGCGGCTCCATGGGCACACCGGTGATGCGCGGCACCCAGGTGTCGAGGCGCACGGTGTGGGCGGCCGCCGCGAAGGCGGCGTCGGCGGCGGGCGCGTCGCCCGCGACCGAGTCCACGCACACGTTCGAGCCGAGCTCGCGCCAGAGGATCGGCGCCCCGAGCGCGCTCGCCGCGGCGGTGGCGGTGACCGACGGCAGCGGCTCGTAGGCGACCCGGACGCGCTCGGCCGCGTCCGCCGCCGCGGCGGCGGTCTCCGCGATCACCATCGCCACCGCCTCGCCCGCGAAGCGCGCGATGTCGGCGGCCAGCGGAGCATGCGGGGTGACGTGCACGCGCCCACCTTCACGGCCGCCGAGCGGAAACTCGTTCGGGTTCGTCGGCACCGGCTTGTGGGGAATCGAGACGAGCCCATCGGCCTCGGCATCGCGCCCGGTGAGCACGGCGAGCACGCCCGGTAGCGCGAGCGCGGCCGAGGCGTCGATCGAGAGCACCCGCGCGTGGGCGTGCGGGGAGCGGACGAGATGCGCGTACGCCTGGCCGGGCAGGTGGAAGTCGTCGCTGAAGCGCCCGCGCCCGGTGACGAGGCGCGCGTCCTCCTTGCGAGGGATCGGCCGCCCGAAGCCCTGCGGTGCCGAGCGCGTGCGCGCGGCGAGGAACGAGGCGCCCGGAATGGTCATGGGGGCCGCCGGCGCGCGGCGGCCCCGCAATCTTACCCCAGAGCGGCTAGCTCAGCAGGCCGTCGGGCGCGGTGCCCAGAAAGAACACGCCGAGGCCATCCGTGTCCACGCGCCACACCATGGCCTCCACCCGTACCGGGCGGCCGTTCGGCTTGACGAACTGTAGCGTCAGCGACTGGCCGGCCTGCAGCTCGCCCCGGGGTCGGAGCTTCGCGCCGCGAGAGCTGACGTCCACGGTATGGAAGCGGAGCCGCTGGCCACGAAAACGGGCAAAGACGGTCCACGTGACATTGGCCCGGCGATTGTTCCGCCGGGTGCGCTGATGCTGGCCGATCGAGGCCGGGGGCACCTTCATGGGGGATGGGATGATGAGTTCCATGACGCCGGATGGAGGCAAGGCCCGGGCCAGTCGGCCGACCGACCGGAAATCGAGGACTTAGCGGCGCATCGGGCGGGCCCGCCATTCTCGATGGGCACGCGGCTACCCAGATACGGTCGCCGGCGTCTCGCGGCTGGCCAGCGCGAGAATACGCAAATCCTTCCTGCCGCTTACCCACCGGCGGCCCCGTGCTGCCGCAGGAACGCGAGCCCCTGGCGCGCGTCCTCCACCGAGATCTCGAGCACACCGGGCAGCGCCGCGAACGCCGAGTGGCTCGCCACCGCCACCACGCCCATGCCGATGGTGCCCGCGCCCGGGATCGCGTGGCGGTCCCGGTGCGCGCCGCAGGCCATCTGCGAGTCGTTCAGGTGGAACGCGACGACCCGCTCGAGCACGCCCTCGGCGGCCAGCGCGTCGGCCAGACGCTGGCCCGCGTCGTCGCGCGCGAGGTCGAAGCCGGCCGCGTGCAGGTGGCAGGTGTCGATGAGCAGGCCGAGCTGCTCGGGCGGAGCGCCGACGTCGCGGATCAGCCGCGCCAGCTCGTCGATCGTCTGGCCCAGCTCGCTGCCCTCGCAGGAATTCTCGATCAAGAGGCGGGGGCCCGCCGGCATGCGCTCGATCAGCTCCCCCAGCTTGCGGGTGGCGAGGGTGAGCGCGGCGTCCGCGGTCGGGTGCCCCTTGGCGTAGCCCACGTGAAAGCACACCGCGTCGAGCCCGACCTCGGCCGCCACCTTGAGATCGGCGAGCAGGCTCGAGACCGAGGAGTTGCGGATGCGGCCTTCCGGGCTCGCGAGGTTGACGAGCAGCGAGCCGTGGGCCACGCCCCAGACATGCTGGCCGCGGAGCCCCTCGACCAGCCCGGCGCGGTCGGCCGGCTCCGGGACGCCGTAGTTGCCGAAGCGGCCGGGGTCGCGCAGGACCGTCTGGTAGACGTCGACGCCCTCCTCGCGGAGCAGCGCGGGAATCGCGGCCAGCGGCGGATCGATGGAGAGCCCGACGCGCACCTCGGTACTGTAGCATCCTCCCCGCGGCCGGGCTCGGCGCCGTTGACAGCCTTCCGCGATCGCGAGAGGCTGGCGGGCATCGGAGGCGGACGAGTGATCGACCGGGTGGCGGCGGGCGCGGCGGTTCTGGTGATGCTGGCGATGACCGGAGGCGGCCTTGCGTGGGCCGACAAGTGGCCGGCGCCGCAGACGCGCGAGGTGTGGAGTCAGTCCCGGGAGTATTTCGTCCGGGTGATCCCGGGGAAGGGCATCGGCGAGACCGTCGGCTTCCGCGGCGCTCCGACCGGGCCCGCCGCGACGGCCGAGCTGTACCGGCGGGCGAGCGACCGGTCCTATCGCCTGGCCTGGACGATCAGCCTCGTGAACCCGGTGGCCCCGATCGATCTGTTCCTGACCGACCGGGGCTACCTGGTCACGCTCGACAACTGGCACAACATGGGTCACGGCAAGATCGCGGTGTTCTACGCTCCGGATGGCAAGCTGGTCCGCGGCCACGCCCTCGGCGATCTGTTCTCGGCGGCCGAGATCGAGAAGCTTCCGCGCTCGGTCTCGTCGATCTGGTGGCGCAAGCAGACCGCGTACGTTCGACCGGACCAGCAGAGCTTCTACGTGTCGGTCGACGACGGAGGCCGCGAGCTCATCCTCGAAACGGAGACCGGCGCCTACCAGCTCTGCGAGACGCGGGACGGAGTCTACCGCTGCCGCAGCTCGAATGACCACCGCCAGTGGCGGGGGTACGTCGACCCTCCGCCCCGGCGCTGAGCCCGGTCACGCGCGGGCGAACCGCGGCCGCACCGCCCGGCCGAACAGCTCCACGGTGCGCTCGGGATTGGCGGCGAGGCTCACCGTGAACATGAGCTGGGTCACCCCGGCCGCCTCCGCGGCCCGCACCTGGGCGACGCAATCGTCGGTCGTCCCCGCGATGGCGAGGCGCGCACGGAGGTAGTCGAAGAGGCCCAGGCGCCGGGTGAGGGCCGGATCCATGTCGCGCTGTCGGGTGGTGTAGGTGGCCCGGAGCTCGTGGACCGCCGGCACCAGATCGGGCGGCACCCCGCGGCCGGCGGGGTCCGGGCCGAGGATGTACGCCGCGACGAAGCCCAGGATATTGCCGAGCTTCTCGAGGGCGTCCTCGCGCCGCTCGGCCACGTCGAGGCAGGCGATGGACCAGACGTCGATCTCACCCGCCGGTCGCCGC
>Ga0187892_10004828_pt1 | contig 22078 bp, 8 predicted proteins | sample MA1701073metaG_FD_139345 | JGI IMG/M metagenome (GOLD analysis project Ga0187892, IMG submission 139345) | Bio-ooze microbial communities from a basaltic lava cave in the Kipuka Kanohina Cave System on the Island of Hawaii, USA - MA170107-3 metaG ... | reverse complement strand
TTCGGCCACCAGACAGAAAAATGTGAGACAGAAAAATGAAGAATGGCTCTGGTCTTCTTCATTTTTCTGTCTCACATTTTTCTGTCTGGTTGGTCTCGGTGGCCGAAACGATGACCGAAGCCCCGCCGCCATTACCATTTTTGCCGACCTGAAGCGGCAGTTCCCTCAAGCCGGCAGCCAGGACTTGCGAATAGCCGCCATCGCCCTCGCCAACAACGCAACTGTTGTCACACGCAATCGAGCCGATTTCGGACAAATTCCCGGTCTGACGATTGAAGACTGGACTACCTGACGTGGATGCTGACCACATTGCCTGGCCTGGCGTCAGCCATCAGCGCCACGTTCACTTCGCCGCGCCCGATCAAACTTCGCGGCAATCGCGCGTTGACCTGATCCAATCCGACGAAATCACCCTGCGCCCCCGCATACAAAACCTCCACATTGATTCCGCCGATGCTCAGCGTCGTCGCCGAGAGCGAGCTGCGCTGGCGGAATCCGGTTCCGAACAGGATCAAAAAGACCTGCTCGCTTTCCGGCCCCAGATCAATCGGCGCGGCGACGAAGCGGTTTTGCGCCGCATCGAAGCGCGCCACCGGCTCGAAGACCTGTGTTCCGTCAGCCTTCACGCGCAACACCGTCGCCGCCGCCACTCCTTGTCCGCTGGCGTTCGCCGTGAAGAATCCCGGCGCAACCGAGGCAATGGTCACGCTGCCGCTGGAGACCGTCCCGTCGCCGCTCGTGACTGTGATCGTCGCCTGCCCAGCCACAGTCCCTGGCGGAATCTGGAAGTTGATCTGCGTTGGCGCGACGAAGAAGAGCGCCGACAGACGCTCAGTTCCCGCACTGTCGCGGACTCTGACCGTTGTGCCAGCCAGCGTCGTCGGCAGCGGCAACGTGCTCGCCACTTCGACTCTGGTGGCCATCGCCGCGCCAAATGCCGCGACGATGGATTCGGCGGCCAGCGACCCGCCGGCGAAACTCGCGGCGGAGACGCTGGCCACCGCCGGCGAAGCATTGACCCGACCATTGGTCAAACTGGTTTGCGGCGTCTCGTTGAAGATGAATCGCTGCCAGGTCAAAGCCGTCCCCGTCCCCGCCGCGCCGGTCACGTTGAACCTGAGCTTGAGCAGCGTGCCCGCGCCTGTCATCGCCTGTGCGCCAAAGCCGGAGACTCGCAAGCGACCGGGCGTGGCGTTCGCAGTGATCGTCAGGTTGCGCGCGAGCGTGTCGGTCGAATCAGTTGGCTGCGGCTGCGCCTGCAAAACGCTTGCGTCGTAGGTCAGATCGAAGTCGAACGAGAGGAAGTTGCGTCCGGTCAGATCGCCAACCGTGATCGGGATCGTGACGCTCGAACCGGTCGAGGCGGAAACCTGTGGCAACGAGATCGCCACCTGCGCTGGGCTGAGGGCGCGCTGGTTGATCAAGCTCTGGCCCGTGAGCAAAGCGTTCCCACCGCCCGGCGTCCAGTTGCCGGTCAACTCGCCCAGGAGCACTGCGTCGAAATTCTGCGCGGTCTGATTGCCATTCAACGTCGAATAAGCGCGCGTGGGCGGCAGGAACTTCCAGGTTCCGGTCTTGTTATCCGGGTTGGTAATGCCGACCACGAATTGAGCGATGAAGGCGGCGTCGAAGGAGGTGATCTCGCCGTTGCCGCTGGTGTCGGCGGCGGCGCGCTGGCAATCGTTGAGCGTGATGAGGCCGACGACCTGTTGCGCAATCTGCGCCGCATCGAACGAGGTGATGCCGTTGGCGTCGCCGGTCTTCGTGGGCGTCAGCGTGTACGGCCCGCCGCCGAGGTTGGGAAGTTGATAATTGCCTGAGCCATCGGTCGTGGCCGAGCCTGACGGCGAGCCGGAAGCAGTGATGGTCACGCCCGGCACAGGCTTCGATGGATTCGCGGCGCAGTAACTAACCAAGCCTGCGATTGAGCCACCGCCGCTGGCGCAAGCTCGACCATTGCTGGTGGTTGAACAAGGCGTGCCTTCGTTGAAGCGGAAGCTGGTCCAGTTCAGATCGCTGCAAGCGTTGAGCGAACCGATCACGTCGAACTTCAGATAGAGCAACACGCCCGCGCCGGTGAGCGGACTGCTGCTGAAGCCGGAGATGTTCAATCGTCCGGCTGAAGGGCTGTTGATCGTGACGTTGAGGTTGGCGCTGAGCGTGCCGCTGCGGTCGAACGCCGGATTCTGCAAGCGCAGCGCCGCCGGATTGAAAGTGAGCACGGCGTCATACGACAGCGCGTTCTTGCCCGTCGTGTCCGAGACGTTGATCGGGACGGTGAGCGCGCTGTTCGGGCTGCCAGCCAGATTGGTTGGGATCGAGACAGCGAGGCAAGACCCGGTGGGCGTAACGGTGAAGGCGCCGGTCTGCGCGTCCGGGCAATTCGGCTTGCTGATCGTGATTGGGCCTGTGACCGCGCCGTTCGGCGCAGTGGCCGTGATCTGCGTGTCGCTGTTGACGGTGAATTGCGCGGCGACGTTGTTGGAGAATCTAACAGCCGTGACGCCGGTGAAGTTCGCGCCCGTGATCGTGACGGTCGAGCCGATCTGACCGCTCGAGGGGTTGACGCCGCTGACGGTCGGGCAGTTCGCGCCGCCGCCGCCGGACTGCGTGATGGTAAACGTCTGTCCGGCAATCGTGATCGTCCCGCTGCGCGAATTGCCGGTGTTATTCGCCGCGACGGAATAGCCCACCGAACCATTGCCCGCGCCGCTGTCAGTCCCGGTCTGGAGGGTGATCCACGCGGCGCCGGTCGCCGCCGCCCACGCGCAGCCCGCTGACGCGGTGACGTTCACGGCGCCGCTGCCGCCGCTGGCGGTGAAGGACTGACTGGCCGGCGTCAGCGTGTAATTGCAATTGCCGCTGGCCGATTGCGTGACGGTGAAGGTCTGTCCGGCGACGTTAATCGCGCCGGCGCGGGCGACGCCGTTGTTGGCGGCGACCGAATAATTCACCGCGCCATTGCCGCTGCCGCTGCTGCCCGAAGTGATCGTGATCCAATCGGTGTTGCTGCGCGCCGTCCAATTGCAGCCTGATTGGGTTGAGACGTTGACGCTGCCATTGCCGCCGCTCGGATTAAAGCTCTGCCCCGTAGGCGCAATGGTGAACGCGCAGTTGCTGCCGCCCGATTGCGTGACGGTGAAAGTCTGCCCCGCGATGGTCAGCGCGCCGGTGCGCGAACTCGCGCTCGTGTTCGCGGCGACGGAGTAGCTCACCGCGCCATTGCCAGCGCCGCTCGCGCCGGAGGTGATGGCGATCCAGCCGGCGTTACTGCTGGCGTCCCACGCGCAACCGCTTTGCGTCGTGACGTTCACGGCGCCGCTGCCGCCGCTCGCGCTGAAGTTCTGGCTCGCCGGCGCAACGGTGAACGTACAGCCGGTGGGCGCGGTCAGGCTCAGCGTGTATCTGCCAATCTCATCTACGAATGCGCTGCTGGCTTCGATGAGGTAAGTGCCGTCCTGCGGCAGAGTCAGAAAGCCGCTCGTGGCCGGAATGCGCGCGTTCGTTCCGCCGCCGCCGTCATCGTCTTCATCCACAACCTCGCCGTCAGGGCCGATCAGCGTCAGGTAAGCGTCGAATTGCGATGAAGTGAGTTGGATCGCCACCTGCTGCCCCGCCGAGGCCGTGAAGTACCACAAGTCAGCGTAATAACCCTGGCCGAAAATCGGCGAACGGCAGTCGGTCGTGACCAGCTCGCCATTCACCGTCTGTCCGATGCTGATCGGCAGCAGGCCGCAGGTCGCGCCGGTTCCGGCCTGGCCGATGATGAACGTCTGACCGGCGACGGTGATCGTCCCGGCGCGCGGAATGGAGCTGTTATTCGCGGCCACGATATAACTCACCGCGCCGCCGCCGCTGCCACTCGCGCCCGACGTAATCACGATCCAGCCGTCGTTGCTTTGCGCCGTCCACCGGCATTCACTTTGCGTCGAGACGTTGATGCCGCCGCTGCCGCCGCTGGCCGGGAAGAACTGATTGGCCGGCGTAATGGTGAAGACGCAGTTGCTCCCGCCCGATTGCGTCACGGTGAGAATCTGACCGGCGATGGTCAGCGTGCCGCTGCGCACGCCGGTCGTGTTGTTGGCGGCGACTGTGTAATTCACCACGCCGGCGCCAGCGCCGCTCGCGCCGGAGGTGAGGACGATCCAGCCGGCGTTGCTGCTGGCGTTCCACCCGCAGCCGCTCTGGGTCGTGACGTTGACGCTGCCATTGCCGCCGCTGGCAGTGAAGTTCTGCGACGTAGGCGCAATCGTGAATGCGCAGTTGCTGCCGCCCAATTGCGCGACCGTGAAGGTCTGCCCGGCAATGGTGAGCGTACCGGCGCGTGGACTCGCGCTCGTGTTGGCGGCGACGGAATAATTCACCGCGCCGGCGCCGGCGCCGCTCGCGCCGGAGGTGATCGTAATCCACGAATCATCCGCCGCCGCCGTCCACAGGCATCCGTTGGGCGCGGTCACATTTACGCTGCCGCTGCCGCCGCTGGCGTTGAAGTTCTGCGCGGTCGGCGCAATCGTGAAGTTACAGGCGCCGCCGCCGCCATCGGTCACCGTCAGGTTGATGAAGACGCCGGTCGGATACGGGCTGCGCGCCGTGTCGTTGGAAGTCACGAGCAGGCGATCTGTGAACAACCCGGCGTTCAGCCCCGTCGCATTGACGCTCACGCGCACGGGCGCGGAAGCCCCCGGCGCAATGTCGAAGGGAAGCGCTGAGGCGGTTGTGAACGACAGCCACGCCGCGTTGTTCTGCTTCGTGACGCCGGTCACGGTCAGCGTCGCATTGCCGTCGTTGTAAATCGTGAAGCTCTGTTCGCCCGAAGTCTGAACCTCCCACATCCCGCGCCCGTGCGTGGCGACGCGCAACAGGCTGCCGTTCTTCCTGATCGCCAGATCGAAGACCGCCACGTTCGGCAGCCCCGCGCCATACGGCGCCCAGTTCTGTCCCTGATCGGTCGAGCGGTACACGCCGATGTCGGTTCCGGCATAAGCCGTCCCCGCGTTGTTCGGGTCAACCAGCACGACGTTGACCGGAATGTCGGGCAATCCGCCGCTCGCGTTCGTCCACGTCGCGCCGCCATCCGTAGTCCTGAAGACGTGCGACACGCCGAAGCCTGAGTAAGAGATGTAAGCCGTCTGCGGGTCGGTCGGGTGCGCCGCGATGCGCGTGATGAAACGACCGGGCAGCGGCGCTTTCGTCACGTTCGTCCACGACCACGCGCCGCCGCTCAGATCGCCGCGCCAGACCTGCGCATCGCTGCTGCCGGTCCAAATGCGCGCGCCGTTTGAGGCAATCGTGATCGCTGAAATCACGCCGCCGCCGGTCACGTCGCCGCTGACCGCTGTCCAGTTCGCCGCGCCATCGCTCGTGTGCCAGACGCGATAGGAACCGAAGGCCAGCCGCTGTGGGTTCGCCGGGTCCATCGTGAAGGGCGCATAAAAAGCGGTCCTGCCGCCATCCGTCCCGCTGTCATCCCTGGGAATGCCGTTGAAGGCTGTGTCCCACGTGCCTGGGTCGCCCGCAGCGAGCGATTTGAGTAGGTAGCCGCCGATGTAAGTCGTATAAATCGTCGTCGGCGTGTTGAAATCGAAATAGGTCGAACCGTTGTCGCCCGTGCGCGTTTCGCGCCACTCGCTCGTGCCGGTGTATTTCTGGATGCCGTTGTCCTGCGTGCCGCCGAAAGCGAGCGAGTCGTTCGTCGGATGCAGCGCGACGGTCTGAAACTGCGTCAGACTCAGTCCTTCGTTGCGGCTGAGCCAGGCGTCGCCGCCGTTATCGGAACGCCACGCGCCGCCGTCACAACCGAGCCAGACCACCGACGGGTTCTGCGGGTTGAAAGCGAGCGCATGCTGGTCGGGATGCACGTCCAGAAAGTAATCGCGCGGGTTGCTGACGTTCGCCCAATTCGCTCCGCCGTCCTGCGTGCGCCAGAGCGAGAGGCCGCCGAAGTAGATGATATTCGCATTCGCCGGATGAATGGCGAGCGAGACGTTGTACCAGCCCTGTTTGCCGAAGACGTTCGGCGTGGACGTGAGCTTCGTCCAGCTCGCTCCGGCGTCGGCGCTGCGATACAGCCCTTCGAGCGTGAAGTCATTGCGCGTGAACGAAGCGAGCAGCGTGTTCGGCGCCGCAGTCGAAATCGCCAGATGCACGCGACCAAAGCCGCCGGCCGGCAACCCGGCGGTCAGCTTCGTCCAGTTCAGCCCGCCATCAGTGGATTTGAAAACTCCACCGGAACGAATCGCCGCGTAATACGCGCTGCCGCTGCCGGGCGTAGCGATCACATCCGTCGCCACGCCTGCCAGCACGCTTGTCCACGTCGTTCCGCCGTTCGCGCTGCGATACAAGCCATTGCTCGCCGCCGCCAGCGCCACCTGACTGTTGGCCGGACTGACGGCGATGCGGCCGATGGTCTGGCGCGCAAACGTCGCCGCGCCCAGCACCGACCAGGTCACGCCGCCGTTCTCGGATTTCAGCACGCCGTTGCCCTCGTAGCTGTCGAGCGAAAAATTCTGCTCGCCGGTTCCGGCGTAAATCACGTTCGGATTGTTCGGATCGAAGGCGAGCGCGCCCAGCGCCAGCGACGGCTGATCGTCGGTCAGCGGCGTCCAGCTCGCGCCGTTGTCGGTCGTGCGCCACACGCCGCCTTGCGCGCCGCCGATGTAGACGATGTTCGGATTGGCCGGATGGACGATGATCGAAGTGATGCGCCCGCTCACTCTGCCCCACGCGCCGCTCGTCGTTACCGAAGGGCCGATGGGCGTCCATTGCGCCGCCGCTGCCGCCTTTGCCTCTTCGGCGCCTTCCGCACGCAGCCGTTCCTGCGCGCGCGCTTTTTCAAGGATGGCGAGTTCCCGCGCGCGTTCGGGAATGCGGTCGAACGGATACTGCCGCTGCCGGTAAAACCAGTCGAGGCGTTCCTGCACGCGGTCGCCTTCTTCTTCCCGCTCTCTTTCCTGTTCATTTTTTTCCGGCGCCACAACTGCCTGGCCGGGATCATTCCGGTTCGTGACCGGCGGGGCCGAGGTTGCGGACTGCCCGCGCGCGACATTGAAACTGAGCGTCGTTGGCTCGATGCGGATCATCGGCGCTCCGGCGCTCGCGCCGGACTGGTTGACGGTGAAAGTCTGCCCGGCAATCGTCAGCGTGCCGCTGCGCGATGACGCGCCGGTGTTGGCGGCGACCGAATAATTCAGCGTGCCGCTGCCATTGCCCGGCGAGCCGGAAGTAATCGTGATGAATCCGGCGTTGCTCGTGGCCGTCCACGCACAACCCGGCTGCGTCGTCACAGTCACGCTGCCGCTTCCGCCGCCTGCGGCAAAGCTCTGACTGGTGGGTGAGATGGTGTATGCGCAAATGGTGAAGGCGCCGGTCTGCGCATCAGGGCAATTAGGTTTGGTGATGGTGATGGGGCCGGTCACAGCGCCGCTCGGCACAGTCGCAGTGATTTGCGTATCGCTGTTGACGGTGAAATTCGCGCTGAGATTATTGGCGAACCTGACTGCGGCCACGCCGGTGAAGTTCGCGCCGGTAATGGTGACATTCGCGCCGGCGGCGCCGCTCGTGGGGTTGATGCCGCTCACGGTCGGACAACTGCTCGCGCCAGAGATGGTGAAGGTGTCGGTCACGATCTGCGCGCCGTTGTAAAAGACGCGCACCTGCCAATTGCCCGGCAATGAGGCGGCAGCCTGGCCGGCAATGCCGATCGCATCCCAGAAACAGACGTGCTGGTTAGGGTTGTTGACCGGCGTCTCGAACCGCCGGTAAATCGCGCCATTCGGCTGAACCCATTCCCAGCGGATGATCGCGCCGTTCTGGAAGCCGGAAACGAAAGTCCATTGGAGGGCTTGCGCATCGGTTGGCGCGAAGCCGGTTTTCGTGACGGGCGGGTCGCAGGCGCCGGGGATGGGGCCGCCAGTTATCCGGTGGTCATTGACTGTCACGCCCAAATTGACCCCGACGCCGGAGAGAAACACATCAATGTTCGGACGCGCCGGATCGGCGCTGTTGATCGTCAGCCTGCCGCCTTGCGGGCCGACCGCGTTGGGGGTGAAGCGCACGGTGATGATTTGCTGTCCGCCGGGAGCAAGGGTAAAAGGCGCGGTGGGCGAAGGCACGGTGAATTGCGAGTTATTGCTGGTGAGCGAATTGACCGTGAGCTGGTTGGTCCCGATGTTGCGGATGATGAAAGTCAGGTCTTTGCTTTGCCCGACGATGACGCTGCCGAAATCGAGGCTCGTCTGCGACACGTCAATCGAGGGGACTTGGTCGGTGACAGCGAGCGGCTCGAAGTCTATCGCGGTGGCGTGGCGTTTGTTGTCTGAAGCGCGGACTTCGGCTTTGACCCGCACCAGGCGCGGACCGAGCACGGCGCAGCAATTGGCGCTGAGTTGATTGTTGGTGAAGACACCATCGCCGGCGGTGGTGTCGCCGTTGGCGCCGCCATCCGAGAGGACTAGCCAGCTCACGGCGTTGTCAGTTAGCCCATTGAAAGCGTTGGCGCTGGTGAGTCCCTTGAAGAGGATGGAGTTGTTCACACGCACGAGCGTGTTCGTTGCGCTCACCCTGGCGCTGAGGGTGGCTCTCCCGCGCCCCTGTGTGATGACGTAGGTTGGATCAATCTGCGGGTCGGTCACGTTGGGCGCGGCTCCGAGGCCGCCGGGGTTGATGTCCAGGGTCGCCAATTGCAGCGCGTTGTTCAGGCCGGGCGCGAGGTACAGGAAGCGTGTGGCGCTGCCGTTCATGGTTGCGACGCGCATTCCTTCCTCGACCAGAAATGGCGGATCATTTGAGAAGGAACCGCCGCGCGCCGCCAGTTGCAGCGCCTCTCCCGTCGCCGTGCTAAAGAGGACGCCCGTGCCGAAGAGCAACCGGGAGCCGTCGGCGCTCAACTGCATCGGAACACCGGTGCTGGGATAGAGGCTCTGGTTGAATGGGTTGACATTGGTCACCAACGGCTTCCTTTGCGTGCCGTCGAAATTGATCACGCCAGCTTCGCCGGGAGTGGAGCAGCAAGGCGGAAGGGTAAGGTCATAGGCCACCTTCAACCCATCGCCGCTGATGGCGGCATGATCGAAGCGATCTGCGGGGCCTAGGATTTGATGCAGCCCGCTGCCGTCAAAATTGACGCCGAGCAGATATTGGCCTTTTCCATCAACGCTCGTGCCGAAGAGGATATGTGATGTATCGGCGGACACATCCAAAGTCGTGCCGGAAGTGCCGACGAAGTTGAAGCCACCGGGCGGAGCGTTGAGCAGGGTTCCGATGTTCGCGCCGCTGACGATCTGCCGGCGACCGCTCCCATCAGCGTTGATGACATACAGCCCCTTTGTCAGATTTTCGCTCCCGACGGAGAAGTTGCGGTCATTGGTGAAAAAAACTTTCGTCCCGTCGGCGGAGAGGCGAATTTGGATAAAACCGTCGCTGACTTGAATGACATCGTGGGGGTTGGCGCCGTCAGCGTTGACCAGGCGGATTCGGCGGCCGGCGCTGGAAAGAACTTTCGAGCCGTCGGCGCTGATATCCACTAGTGGGACGCCGCCGATGTTAGTGTAGGAGTCCACCTCACGCTGCCCGCTGCCGTCCGCGTTGATGACGAAGAGGCGGAATTCGACTGGCCCCGTCTGAAGGACGAACGCGGCGCGGTTCCCATTCCAGCTGAGGATGGGAACCGCCTGGCTAGTCCCACCAGTTCCGGCGACGGGGCTTTGGTTCAAGGAGGTGATCTCGTGATAGACCAGCGTGCGCAGGATCGTGCCGTTGACCGTGGGCGCCACCGGCTGTCCTTGCGCGGCGCGCGCCGCCGCCGCAAGGTGATCAACCCGGCTCGCCAGAAGTTCGGGACAGACGAGCGCGAAGGCCAAAGCGAGGGCGAACAAGATGTAGGCGCTGGTGACTTTGAGCGTGGTCATGACTATCTTCTCCGAAAAAGTACCGCAGGCTGTCCAGCCTGCGGAGGGGTTGGTACGTTAGCCCTGAGTGGAAACCAAGCGGCTTGCTGATCGAGCCTGCCGCAGGCTAGACAGCCTGCGGTACCTGGTACAACGAGTTCTGGCAGATGCGCAGGCTGCCGCTCACGGCGCCTATCGCGTGAGCCAGCCCTTCGGCGATCAATTGGTCGAGCTGCGGAAACGGGCGTCCATTGATAAACTCGCTCAGCGGTCGTCAAAAGGCGCTCTTGGCCGCCGCCGCACAACTGACTTGCCGCTTAGCCTGCGTTTGCTGACTGTGACTGCATCAGCGACGGAACCGGTGACAGCTTGTCCAGCCACAGACGATGTCGTGGGGCGTTGGCTGGCTGCGCCAGCCGAATCGCTTGCGCCCTGGGTCTTGCCGCTGACGCTGCCGGAAGGCGCGCTCAGGCTCAGGGTGTATGCGCCGATTTCCCGCTTGAATGCGCTGCTGGCCTCGATGATGTAAGCGCCGCTCAGCGGCAGCGTGAGAAAACCGCTCCCAGGCGGGATGCGCGCATTGGTCCCGCCCCCGCCGTCATCGTCTTCCGTCACCGGCTCACCGTCAGGCCCGATCAGCGTCAGGTAAGCATCGAAGGCTGATGAAGAGAGCTGGATTGCCACGCGCTGCCCGGCTGTGGCCGTGAAGTAGAACAGGTCGGCGTAATAGTCGTCGCCATAGACCGGCGAGCCGCAGTCAGTGGCGGTAAGCTCGCCATTGATTGTCTGCCCGATGCTGATTGGCAGCAGCCGGCAGGTTGCGCCTGTGCCCGCTTGCCCGACGAAGAACGTCTGCCCGGCCACCGTGATTACGCCAGCGCGCGGGATGGCGCTTGAGTTCGCCGTCACCGTAAAATCCACCCGCCCATTGCCGCTACCCGTCCGGCCAGCCGTGATGACGATCCAGGTTTCAACGGTCGCCGCCGTCCAGTTACACCCTGCTTGTGTCGCGACATTGATATTGCCGCTGCCGGCGCCGGCTGTGAAGATCTGGGTTGTCGGTGTCAGAGTGAAGCTACAAGCTCCGCCGCCGCCAGCCTGTGTGACCGTGAAGGTCTGTCCGGCAATGGTGAGCGTGCCGGTGCGCGTGCCGCTTGTGGTGTTGGCTGCAACAGAGTAATTGACCGCGCCGTTACCATTGCCGGTGGCGCCGCTGGTGATCGTAATGAAGCCGGCGTTGCTCGTCGCCGTCCAGGCGCAGCCGCTGTTGGCCGTGACGTTGACGCTGCCCGTGTTGGCGCCGGCGTTAAAGGTCTGACTGGTCGGCGCGATGGCGTAGTTGCAGGTTTGAGTTCCCGCGATGGCCACGCGCGCCGTATTCGCCGTCCGGCCATCCACCGTCAGCGCAACATCCATTTCGCCTCGCCCGATCAAGCTGCGCGGCAATCGCGCGCTGACTTGATCGAGGCCTACGAATTCACCCTGCGCCCCGACGTAAAGTAATTCCGCATTTGTTCCGCCAATCGTCAACGCCGCCGCCGCGAGAGAGCTGACATTCCGCATCCCCGTGCCGAACATAATCAAAAACACTTGATCGCCGGGCGGGCCGAGGTCAATCGGCAGCGCGACAAAACGGTTCTGCGCCTGATCGAAACGCGACACCGGTTCGTAAATTTGCGCGCCGCCGGCCTTGACGCGCAAGGCGACAGCGGCGGCGACGCCCTGTCCGTTGGCGTTGGCGGTGAACAGGCCCGGCGCGATGGCGGCGATGCTCACTGCGCCAATCGAAAGCGATCCGTCGCCGCTTGTGACGGTGATGGTCGCTGCGCCAGTCCCCGTGCCCTCTGGGATCAGGTAGTTGATTTGTTGCGGCGCGACAAAAAAGAGCGGGGCCAGGCGTTCCGCGCCCACGCTGTCACGAACTCTGACCGTCGTGCCGGCCAGAGAAGTTGGCAACGGCAGCATATTGCTCACGACCACGCCGGTCGCCAGATTCACGCCGAAAGCTGCAACAATGGAATCGGGCGCGAGCGTTTGGCCGCTGAAGCTGGCGGCGGAAACCGTGGCGACGGGGCGCGCCGTTGCGCCAGTGGCGCTGCCGGTCAGCGCGATGCCGAGGCTCGAACGATTCGAGGCGTTGGCGCTGATCGTCAACGTACCGTTCTGATTGCCCGCCGCCAGCGGCGTGAAGCGCAAGGTCAATTCCTGCTGTGACCGCGCGGCAACCGTGAAAGGCGCGACGGGTGTGAGCACGCGGAATTGCGGATTGTTGCTGGTGAGAGCATTGATGGTGAATGGAGCGTTGCCGGTGTTTTGCACGCTCAGCTTGAAGTCGCGCGTTTGTCCAACTATGACTGTGCCGAAATCGGCGTTGCCCGGCGCGGCTTCGAGGTTCGAGAAGCTGTCGGCGCGGATGATGATGGTGATCGTGGCCGAACCGCGCGCGCCCTGGCTGTCAGCGCCTGTGGCGGTGATGCGATGCGCGCCGGCTTGCAGGTTGTTTACGGCGAGTTGCCCGCCGGTTCCCAAAGCGCCTTGCAGATCGGAGACCCAGGTGAACGCGGGGCGAAATACCCATCCATCTTCCACATCGTAAAGCGAGGCGGAGAGATTCACCGTCTCGCCGGTTTTGAATTGCTGCAGGTGAGCGGGCGTGAGGATGACGACGTTGGGCGGGTGATTGGGCACCGTGAAGGCGCCCGATTCGATGGTGGTGGCGTTGACGCCGTCGGTGGCCGTCAACGTCAGGCGCGCGGCGGAACCGGCAGGCGTTTCGGCGGTGTCCCATTCGTAGCTGGTGTCGGTGGTTTCCAGCGCCAGCGGAATTTGCAGTTGTCCGTCCGGCGAATAAAACAGCGAATAGCTCAGCGCATTGCCGTCGGCGTCCGATCCGTTCCAGCGGACGGTTTGTCTGCCCGTCAGCGTTTGGCCGCCGAAATTGGTGGTGAAGCTGACGACGGGCGCGGCGGCGCTCACTTGCCGCGTGGCGAAGATGCCCGCCGTTGATCGAATCCGCAGTTGACGCACGGCGCTGGAAAACGGCAGCGCGTAACTGAACGAAGCGGCGTCCAAATCAACGTCCGAATCCGTCGGGCGGAAGTTGGGCGCGAAGCTCAGACTGCCCAGCACGGCGGCGTTGGCGTCGAGTGTCTCGATCACGTAATCGCCATTGCCGGCGGCGCTGGCAAGCCCCGCGCCCGTCAACGTGTAGCAAGTCGTGAATTCCCCCGCGCCATTCTTCCTGATCTGTCCCTGCACGATCACGAAATTGTCGGCGGCTGCCGCCTCGGCCAGCGTGTCCGGCGCTTCCGCTGCGGTGGCGTTGGTCGTGGGCAGCAGTTGTGTGCGCAGGTAATTCCAGTTGACGCGATCAGTCCAGGTAGTATTGGCGGCCCCCATGAAATCAATGAAGTCCGGCGCGGAAAGGGAGAAGCGATGATGGAACCAACTATACGTTCCGGTTCCGACCGGATTGCCTGTGCCTGTGTTATCGCCTTGCGGCGGATTGTTGGGGCTGCGCTGAGGCGTGACGCCGGTGCTCTGATAAGTATCGCCCAGATCGAAGATGTGACCGAGTTCGTGCGCCAGGATGCCGCATTGCGTATTGGTATCCGGCCCCAGACATTTGTCCGAGACAATTGTTACGGAGCCACCAATTGAATTGCTGATGCCGCTGTGATTGGGCCGGTTTGTCAGTGGGAAAAAATTTCTATGCACGAAGTAGACCCAGGATTTGACGTCTGAGCGTTTCGTCCGATTGAGCCAGAACCACCAGACCGTAATTGGCCGTTGCGGCAGCGGATCGCCGGTTAACACCTCGCAGGCTTCATTCTTATTGGGGTTCGGCACTTGAATAAAACGCAACTGGCCCCTGCTTTCGGGGTACGAAACCGGATAGGCCAGTTGCACCAGGTTGATCTCATTGGCGATGCCTGCTTCGGTGGGACAGACTGTGCTTTGCGTGGCGGTTTTCAACAGGGCGGGTGAGTAAAGCACGGTCATTGGCTTGGAAGTCACGAAGCGCAAGGGTGGCAGCGGCTTTTCATTGTTGGTCGGGTCTTTATCGGGGTAAACATCGTCGAGCTTCACCGACAGATTCAGTTGCTCCTGCGTGACGTAGAGGACGTGATTTAAGCTGCCGCTGCCTTGCGCATCTTCCAGGGGGAGGACCCGCAGGAAAACGTAGGGATCATTCGGTCTTTCCGTCCCTTTGGCGAAGGCGCTCAGTTTGAGCGAGAAGGGCGAACCTTCGATTTGCGCGCCCGCCTGATTGCGCACGGTCAACGACGCGGTGATGTCGCGGATGGAGCCATAGCTCATGAACTCCATGCTGTTGGCGTCGAGAAAGACGCGAATCAATAAGTCACGATATTGCACCCACGGGCCGTCGAGGTCTGACGCAAACACCGGTTTGTAGCCTTGCTGGACTTCGATGCGGTTAATCTTCAAATCCAGCGGCGATTTCACGCGGGTTTCGCTCGTGGCGCTGATGTTGCCCACTTCGGCCTTGACGATGACGTTGCCCGCCAGCGGCGGGTCGTTGGCTTTGAGCACGGTATTCGTGGTCAGGGGCTGCTCCGGCGTTCGCAGCAAAAGCCCTCTCGTGAGATTTCCGGAGGTCATTGTCAGGGTCTGCGTAGCGGCGCAGGTAGCACCGATTATTTCTGGTTCCAGGCAAGCGAGCTTCGGCGTGGTGCCTGGCGCCAGACTCACCTGCACTGGGCCGTTGTAGCTGGCGTCAAGTGTGCCGTCGGCCTTGCGCGCGGTGACAAGTACAAAACTGGAATTACCGGCGAGGGTTTCTGCCTGCGTTTCCACGCGCAACCTGGCCGGCGGGCATTGCGTGGGGCCAGCCGCGCCGTTTTGCAAGCCGAGCGATGGGCAACTCGTCGCCGCCGCATATTCGGCGCCCACGCTGGACCTCAGATCAAGCCGTCCGCCAAAGTATCTGATTTGCAGCCCGGAGAGACCGTAATTGCCGTTCGCCAAGCGATTCAGCTTGTTCAAGCTGCAATCGTAACTGGCTGACCAGACCTCGGGTGTTAGTGAGATTTGCCTGGTGTCGCGGACAATCGGGCAATAGAAGCTGGTGAGTTCGAGAAAGCGCCGGTTGTCGCCGCCGATGTTCCGGCTGATCTCGCCCGTGATCCGGACGCTGCCGGTGAAGCGCACGGGCGCATCTAGCACGAGGTCGCCGGCGCCGTCCAACGCGCCTGCGAGCGGGCCGGCTGGGAAATTCACCACCGCCTGTCCGCTGAGCTTTTCCTCCTTGCATTCATAAGCAAAGGGCGCGGTGACCGTGGCTGTGTTGGGGCTGCCATTGCTGGTACCGTTGGGACAGCCTCCATCGCCGAAAATCGGGACACCTTGGATGGTGGTCGAATAACTGCTGCTGCGCAGTTGGACGGTGACGCGTTGCCCCTGCTGAAAACTGGCGCTGGCCTCCCGGTTAAGCGCAAACGCCTTTGCCATTCCCAAGCTAATTGCTTGCCATTGAAGCGGTACCCCCCAGGCCAGACTGAGTAGACAGACCAAGCCGATAAAAACAAGTGTCCTAATTTTCATGACAAACCTCCTGCCAAATCTCTATCACAGCGCGTTCACCGGGCGCGCGCCTCGCTTGGATATGAATTCTTGACGATTGCCTCTTCCAGCTCTGTCAGCTCCTCAGGCGCATCGGGCGAGGGCAGAAAGTGAATGATCTCCTGTGTCCTTTCACCCCACGACACACGCAGTACTATCGTACCTGCATCCCTCCCGGGCACGGGCTTGTATTCATTTGCTAACCGTTCCACGCGCGCCCGCCTGACCGCCTCAAGAATCGCCTTGTAGGCCGCGACACTGATCGTGTACGTGCGCTTGCCTTGTATGCGAGCAAACTCCATACCCTCGTACTCTACCGAGCGGTCAGGGCGAATCGTCAGCGAGAAGGCAGGGCAGCCAGTCGGGCACGAGACGCGCGCGAAATAGATCGTGACCTCTTCCTTAGGGTCACCCTCTGACGTGCTGTTTGCAGCCCTCGTGGCTTCACGAAAATTGCCGACCGCCACTATCGCAACCAAAAGGGGCACGGATATGAGAGTCTTCTTCATGGTTCTCCTTTCCTAAGAGGCGAGACTATTGGTCCTGCGGTCTTTGCTGATTCGAGAACGCTTCTGGTTCTGGCGCATCAGTGTCCAAGGGGCTCCGCTGGTTACCAGGTGGCGCTCCATGTGCCTTCCCACTTCCGACCGTTCTGCGTGAACTCAACTTTACCGCTGACGCTGTTGCCCGAAATCGTGCCGGTGTAAACCGCAGTAAAATTTTGCGAGACTGACTGACTCGTGTCCCCACGAACGATCCTTACTCCTTCGCTGTCGAATTTCTCGATCTTAAGGATCGCTACCGCGCCATTGCTCCATTTCGCTTCAAACTGATTGCCGGAGGGCAACAACGTCCACGTGGCGGTATACCCACCTTCGTTTTCTTCCATCTTCTGCGGGATTTCGATGCGGCGACCGCCGGTTGAATCCTTCTTGCCCGCCTCTCGTGAAATGCGCTTCGCCGTCCAGGAGACCGTCGGGCCGCCTTTATTAGCCCGGGCCGTCCCATCAACCATGTCGTCATAGTCATTGCTCAATCTACCTTTGTAATAACCCTCCAGACTGTCTGAGTAATAGATCGTGAAAGTTACATTGCCACGGTCAGTTTCTCCTTTAACTCTCCCCTGCTGGTGGTTGTTCCATACCACGGAGCCGGTAAAGGTGGGCCATGTCTCATCCTTTAAGTACAATTTGCCCTCGTAGCTTCCACCGCTTCCCCTCTGTTCAATTTGCCAAGTACCAGTTAAACCAAGGCTGTAGGCAAGGCTGATATTCAGGAGGGCATAAGTATAATTTCCTATCGTCAATTGGAATCCGTCCTTATTAGTAATCCTAAAGCCGGTGACATCGAGGTATCCTTCATCATTTTGACATCTGGCTTTCACTCGCCCAGTCGCCGGGAAGTATGAACCACGAATTTCGCATGATTTTCCGTTAAACGTGTAAGTTCCGGTAACTTCGCTGGTTTTTCCACCACGCAATACTACCAGGTCTACCTTTGTCTTGTCGTCATTGTAAACGTAAACTTCGTTTTTCTGCGCCATCGCTGGTAGCGAGAGACCGAGAATCCCGAAAATAAGAATCGTTGCCATCCGCAAGTGTTTCATGATCTTTCTCCTTCATTGAGTTAAGAGCCGCTCGCTCCATCGTTGAGCGACATCAAATGGCTTCTCCCTCGGCTTAGAAGAGCGAATCCTCGCAGACCCAGCCGCTGCCGCTCGGGGTCTGGATCAAGTGCGCGAGACCTACGCCAACCAATTCATCAGCCTTGGGCAAATAACGATGCGCGGCACACCCGCCAGTCGCCGCTCACCAACGCAATCGTATGCACGCGCCCGGCGGCGATCAAGCCAGCCAACGCCTGGCCGTCAATCTCCAATACCTCGGCGGCCTGCCCGCAGGGGAGCGTCTCGACCGCCTGCGCGCAAACCGGGCAAAAGGCCCGCGCCGGCGCGACGCCCGCGCGCAGGATGCTGTGTTGGGTGACGGTGATTTTCACACGGCGCGTTATTTTCATCCGGTTTAGTCCTCTCCAAACGAGGTGCTATAATCCGTCGCGCCAGGCTGGGAAGTAACGAAATCGCGACGAATTTTTCCGAATTTTGCCGGGCACAAACGGTTTGTGATGAGCAAGGAGGCAGACAAGCTAATCTACCGCTTGGCCGAGGCTGAGCTTGACCCGCGCAACGGCCAGGTGAAGCGGCGCGGCGAAGAGTTGTACCTGCGTCCCAAACCCCTCCAAGTCCTGCTTTACCTGATCGAACAGCGCCCGCGCCTGGTGACCAAAGAGGAGTTGCTGGAACAAGTCTGGCAAGGCGACGCCGTCACTGATGACGCGCTGGTGCAGAGCATTGTCGAGATTCGCAAGACGCTCGGCGACAGTTCGCAACAGCCGCGCTGGATTAAAACCTTTCCCAAAACCGGCTACCGCTTCATCGGCGAGGTTGAAACAATCAGTAGCGCGCTGGAAGTCCAGGCTGTCACATCGGTCGAGATCGTGTATGAGGAAGAGTGGGAGAGGGGGAGAGGGGGAGAGGGGGAGAGGGGGGAAGAGCTTGTCGTGCGCTTACCTCACCACAGCCTCGCCCCTTCTCCGCGTCTCCCTCTCTCCCTCTCTCCCCCTCTCCTTGTCGCTTTGATTACGCTCGCCCTTTTGCTACCGCTGGGCGGCTATCTGTATTGGCGCGCCAAATCGAGGCCGCACCTGGAAATCTCCTTGCCGCAGGCGCCGGGCAAAAAACCGGTGGCGGTGATGTATTTTGAAAATCGGGCGGGCGACCGCGAATTGGATTGGCTGCGCGAAGGATTGACCGACATGCTGATCGCCAGCCTCTCGCGCTCGCAGCGGTTGACTTTGCTCAGCCGGCAGCAACTCGCCGCGTTGCTCAGTCACACGGGGCGGCAGAACGCGGAGCCGATCAAACTCGAAGACGGGTTGGAGATCGCGCGGCGGGCGCAGGTCGAGATGATGATCCTCGGCGGGTTTGCGCGGCTCGGCTCCACGGTGCGGATTGACGTCACGTTGCACGACGCGCAGACGGGGCAACTGCAAGCGGCGGAATCGCTGATTGCGGATTCGCCCGAACAAATCCTCACGCAAATTGATCTGCTCTCGCTCAAGCTGGCGACACATCTGGGCGCGACCCGCGTTGACGCGAATGCGCAAGGCGGGCTGGCGGCGGTGATGACGAACAGCCTGGATGCTTATCGTTATTACTCGCTCGCGTTGGAACAGGCGGTGATGGCACAGAATCACGATGCGCTCGCACTGCTTGAAAAGGCGCTCGCGCTTGATCCGCAATTTGCGATGGCGCAGGCGCGCATCGGCTATGTTTATGCCGTGCGCCTGGGTGAAGGCGAAAAAGCTAAACCGTATCTGGCCAAGGCGCTGGCCTTGGGCGACCGCTTGAGCGAAAAAGACAAACTGTTCATCGCGGCCTGGCAGGCGACTGCCGAAAAGGAGCCGGCGCGCATCATTGAAGCCTATCGTGAATTGATTGTGCGCCATCCGCTGGAAAGCGAAGCCTATCTGCGCTTGAACCAAACGCTGCGCGCGCAGGAACGCGACCAAGAAGCGCTACAAGTGATCCGGCAGGGCCTCGTCATTGACCCCGATTGGGCGCCCCTTTACAACCATCTGGGGAGCGTTTTGAAGTGGTTGGGGCGCAAGGACGAGGCGTTGGCGGCCTATCAACGTTGTCTTCAGCTTACCCCCAAAGACCCGAACGCGTATGACTCGCTGGGGCTGTTTCACCAATGGTTTGGGCAATACGCGGAAGCCGAGGCGGCCTACAACCGCGCACTCGCGCTCAATCCCGAATCGGGCGTGGCGATCATTCACTTGGGCAATCTGCGCTTTCAGCAAGGGCGGTATCGCGCGGCGGCTGAGCAGTATCGCCGCTACATTCAAATCGCGCGTGACGACCACCAACGCATGCGCGGGTTCAGTTCTCTGGCCTGGTTGTACCTACGGCAAGGCGAGTTGGCGCAGGCGAGGGCGGCGGCTAAAGAGGAAATGAAATATGAATCAACGGCGGGATGGAATTCGCTCGTACTGGCGCTCCAGCAGGGCGCGCCAGCGGCAGCGGAGAAACTGAGCGAGATCGTCTTTGTCCCCGCGAATTACAACCACTACAACGAACGCGGCCAACTGCGCATCTGGAATTATCAGCGCGGCTACGTGGCTTTGCGGCAAGGGCGCGCGGACGAAGCGCTCAACCATTTCCGCGCCGCCTTGCAGCACCGCGCCGTCGAATGGAACATTGACTCGTTCGAGGATTGTCTGGCCAACGCTTACCTGGAACTGGGCCGCCCGGATGAAGCCATCGCCGAATACGAGCGCATCCTGCGCATCAATCCGCGCTATCCACTCGCCGCTTATCATCTGGCACAGGCTTACGAGCGCAAAGGCGAGCGGGCGCAGGCGCGAGCGTCCTACGACCGCTTCCTCGAGATCTGGAAAGACGCCGACCCGGACATTCCTGAAGTGATCGCGGTGAAAGCCCGGCTGAAGCTGGCGCGCTAAGAAAGCACTGCTACCCGACAAAAGACGACCGAGCCGTGAAGTGTCCAATGTGTGTCAAGCGGCGGAAATCTCCTCCCAGATCACCCGCTCAAAGCCGAGCGCCACGACCGCATAGGCGCGCAGCCGCAGCTCGGTCTGGTATCGCTCTTCCAGCTCGCGCCGGTAAGCCGGCAATTGCGCCCGCGCCTCCTCCAGTTTCCCTTGCACTGCCGGCAGGGCAGCCAGGTCCGCAGACTTCATGGCGCGCGCCTCCTCGCCCGTCAATCCCAGATCGCCCGGCTTGAGGAACTTGAATTCCAGCAGCAGATCGTAGACCCGGGACTGCCGCACATCGGGCCGCACAATCAGCGTCAGATCGGCATAGCGCCGCCCGACCACCGTCTCGGAATCCATGACATAAAGCAGGTTGTTGAAGAGCAGCGTCAGGAACGCCGTCTTGACCGTCAGCTCATTCGCCTGCAGGTAATCGCGGTTCGAGAAGACCTTGAAATACCGCTGCTCGACGAAGTCGCACAGGGGTTGCAGGTCGCCGGCGCGCTGCAGGGCCTGCGCCGCGCGCTGGGCTTCCTGTTGATCTTCGGCTTCCGGCAGCAACAGCGCGCGCAAGCGTTCGAGGTAGAGTTCGCGAATGACCAGGTTCGGAATCCGCAACTGCAACTCGAAATACGGATTGCGCCCGACCAGCGTCAGCGCGCCGAAGTAATAGAGCAGCGAGGCCATGAACGTCGTGTCTTTGGGCAGCCGGATCACGTCCTCGACGCCGAAGCGATGGGCCAGCAGCGGCACGGCCAGCTCCTCGTCATCCTCGAGCGCTTTGACGATCACTTCGGCCCCGCGCGGCAGCGAGGCGATGTAATTGAGCTTGCCGCGATCCATCGCCAGGTTGTCGTCGAGCATGTTCGCCGGCGCCTGGCATTTGCTTTGATAATGTTTGAGAAAGTAGAGCGCCAGCGTCGGGTTGTAGATCAGTTCGGTGGGCGCGTCGCCGAAGCGATAGCCGTTGTAGTAAAGCCGCATTTGCCTGAGAGCTTCCTCGGCCTCGCTCGCCGGCTGGCCACAGCCGGCCACCACCTCCGTCAGCGCCTGGCCGATTTCCGCCTCGGTGAAGCCGCACAGATCGTGAAAATCCGGATCGAGGTAAATGTTTACGGCCACGTTGTAACCGCTCGTCATATCGCTCAGGACCATCGGCGCCACACCCGTGATGAAGGCGCGGTCCAGGCCCCACCCGGAGGCCGCCGCTTTCACCGTTTTGAACAAGGTTTTAAGCGTGCCTTCTCCATATAACAAGGCGGCGTAGCGCGATTGGCCTTGCGGCTGCCCGCTCATCAGCAACTCATTGGCGAAGTTGTCGTACTCATCGATCAACAAGTAGAGACGATGGTCGCTGAGTTGGACCGCGCCCAGCAGGGATTGAAATGAATAAAGCGCGTCGTCTGCATCCACTTTTACGGGATGCTTGAGCCATGACTGATAGCGCAAGGCGAAGGTCTCGACCTGCGAGTTGAGATGGTTATGGATCGCGCGGCGAATTTCCGCAATCTCACCCTGGGAACTGATGGCGGAAAAATCCCACTTCATCACGAAGTACTGGTTGCGTTTCGGCGTCGGATTGCGCCCGATGGCCAGACGCCCGAACAAACGATCGAACTCATCGGCCTTCGCCAGGTCGTAATAATTTTCGAGCGTCGAAAGCCACAGGCTCTTGCCGAAGCGGCGCGGGCGCAGAAAGAGTAACTGCTTCCCGGCGTCCTCAATCCGTGGAATGCAGCCGGTGCGGTCGACGTAAAAGCAACCTTCCGTGATGACCTGGTAAAAATCGGAGATGCCATAAGGAAATTTCATAGCGCGCCTCCTGCTGGGAGCTCCGTGGCGAACGATTGGTGGAGAGGTCGGTTATAACGCAGTTCCACCGGCAATGACAAATGACAAGATGAATACCATGAAAGGCAAGTTTCATATTCCAGATAACGATTGGTCTCACGAGCCAGCGCCAGAAAGGAAAATGTGGGAAAGGAAAATAGGAGTGGAATCAGGGATTTATTTTCCTTTCCCACATTTTCCTTTCTGGCGCCAACTGTTATCCA
>Ga0187892_10004827_pt1 | contig 22086 bp, 21 predicted proteins | sample MA1701073metaG_FD_139345 | JGI IMG/M metagenome (GOLD analysis project Ga0187892, IMG submission 139345) | Bio-ooze microbial communities from a basaltic lava cave in the Kipuka Kanohina Cave System on the Island of Hawaii, USA - MA170107-3 metaG ... | reverse complement strand
TCTTCAGCCGCAATCTCATGCTCGCCGTCGCTAAAATGTGATAACAAGTAAGTCAAAGAACGATAATATAAGCTGGGCCAACCCAAGTCGACATGGTATCATTGAGTTTTTCAGTGCCCCCTACTTAGATTTGATGCGTCTTGATAAAGTTCATCAACACTCTTGGCATATTTCAAGGCATTTTTAAAATCGCCTTGTGCATAATAAAAACCCAGCAGATCTGAATCTTTAACTTTAACATTAAGATCGTGTCGTTTTTCATCATCTGAAATTCCTTTTACCCTGCATACAAGAGCCAGTGTTTTATGAAAATCTATTCTATCGTAATAGTTTTCAAGTTGCAAAGCATTTCTATAAGCGTTAGAATCTATATTATCGATATTTATGCCGAGCATATAAGAAATTTTGCAAATTAGAAATTCTTTTATTTTGTCTTTATCGGCAAGAATTGCTTTCTGTAAAAAAGCCTGTTTCCAATCAAATATCTCTTCACTTCTACTACAACCATATCCTGTTTTTGATAGTTTTTCCAGAAATTCAGAAGTGTCCCCATTTTCAATTGTCGAACTTCTAAAGCATTGTATGAGATAATTAGCATTTGGTGGAGCAGAAGAAGTGCCGTGTTGTATGTATGCCGCCATGCTATTACTAAACTGAGACCTTTTTTTGTTTGAAAAATACAAGTTGACATCAAATGAATCACTTGCACTATATCCTAGAAATATCAATGCGCATGAATTGTCAAAACGGTTGTCTAAGTATTTTTGAAATTCACTAGATAATCCCTCTTTGATCATTCTAACTGTGGCTCCCAAAGAAGAAACATCATCACACGTACCGTGAACATGCCATAATTTACCAGCTTCAATATTACTTCTTGGTTCATAGCAAAAAGTATTCTTGTCAATTTTCAAAACTAATTCGTCTGTACCTTGAACTATGTCCCTATAAGCCTTTTGGATACATAAGTCAAAATTGGTTGTAATAACAGTCGCTCCTGATGACAGAAGTTCAGCGATATACAGATGATTTTTATTATATGGAGTATTGACGAATGTTTTAAATCCTTCCATGAAATTAAATTTGTGCGTCTTTAATTTCGACTGGACATCTTCAATTTCACCTAAAATAGATTCCAACCTTGGAATCAAACCAAGTGGAGTGCTATTAGATGAAGTTGATGCAATTTTGTTAGCCCGATCCCAGATGTCAAAAATCTTGTTTTGAACTTCACTGTCACATGTCTGGCTTAGCGCAAACTGAGTTAGTTCCCATCCTAATGGTAATGAGGATGGATTAGGGCGAGAAATACCCGCACCGACCCAAATGATCCAATTCTTAATAGGATAACTTAGTATGTTTTGTAATGACTCGATCATAGAACTTTAGCAATGATTATTGGAGAGAAACCTACGTTTAGCTTGCCTAACAAAGATTATGCGGCGGCTCGCGTCTGCTGCATTTTAAGGCACCTACTCATTCCGCCGCCGACCGAGGACGGCCAAAGAACAAGACGTAGCCGTCCGCGTCCTTAAGCTCGAAACCACGCAAACCGTCATCAGTGTCTTTCAGTGGCTCGGAAAACTCGACATTGCGAGAAGCAAACTCAGCCGCCAGCGCGTCAGGATCTGGAACGTCAACGAATGCGTCCCAGCGGGCGATACCTTGTTTGACGTCTCGCTTGTAGTTCGGCAGTGGAGCTACGCCAACGTCTTTGAGCAGGATCTGCGCGCCGCCCCTGCGAACGATGCCGAAGAAGATATCGTCAGGAGTAGGCCCCTGGAAGGTGATCTCGAACCCAAGCCGGTCACGATAGAATGAAAGTGCTCGCGCCACATTTTGCACAATGAAAAACGGCGAGATGCCGGCAATTTCCGGTTGTGTCATGTGTATACCCGAGTTTTGGATTATCTGGGTGCGGAAAAATAAGGAACGTATCCTCTTTGCCGTCCTGGTATCAATGCAACTTAGACCCTCAGCGAGCCACGGAAACCCCTGGCGGCATCGTAAGATTCGGCACCGTTGTGACCCACGAAGACACGGCCGTAGCGGAAATCACCACAAATGGCGCCGCCGAGTTTTCTAATATCAGCAGGTGTTTTCAACCAGCTCGAGGTTTTCGCATCGAAGTTTCCAAGTTTCTGCAGCTCCTGATATTGTTCTTCCGATAACATTTCAATGCCCATGGCAGCAGCCATATCCATATCGCTGTTTTTCGGTTTATGTTCTTTCCTTGCCTTCAGCGCTTCACGGTCGTAGCAAAGACTTCTGCGGCCTGCAGGACTTTCCGCTGAACAATCATAAAAAATGTATTCGCCCGTCTTTTTATCATAACCAACAACATCCGGTTCGCCGCCGGTTCTTTCCATTTCATTGAGTGACCACAGTTTTTCAGGATTAGCTTCTCCCGCACGGCGGGATACTTTAGCCCATTCAAGACCTTTATGGCGGTTCATGTTTTTCTCAAAACGGGCTTGCAACGCGTTGAGTAGTTCTTCGCGTTGTTTTGCTTTCATATCTTTTGCTCTTTGCATTTCTGTCTTTGCCTTTCTGCTCTGTTTCATTGGCCTTTGCCAACCGTGATTTTATTGATTTCGACAGCGCCCCAGAAGGGTCGGGACTACAAAAATTGAGGTAATAGTCTACTACCTGAATTTTTCACTAACTTCTTCCAAAGCCGTGACTGAAGCAGCGTCGACTAACCATAATCGACCCGTTGGGTGGTGCAAAAAATTTTTGGCACGATAAACGCACGTTTTAAACTCCTTTAGGAGTGAGATGTTTATAGAACGCATCATCCGAAATTCGAGAAACTCCGTAGGAGTGAAATGTTCGTTCCTGATAATAAGCGCACGTTATTTGGAAAACAATACATGTCACTCCTACGGAGTTCAAAAATCCCCCTGCTCGTCATTACTATAAACATTTCACTCCTACGGAGTTTATCAAAAGCGCTCCAGCAATCGTGAGCATTTTGTGTGCAAAATTTAAGAAATAACTTATCTGAAACCGCTAATAAACGCGAATATACGCTAATATTAAAATTCGCGTTTATTAGCGTTCATTCGCGGTTTGAGAGATAGGAAAGTTATTTAAACGACATTCCTTACCTTTTCTCTTTCGGCAATTCAACACCGGTTTTGCTCTCCGCGCTCCTGGCGATCTTGGCGAGATCGACGCCGGTTGCGCTCTTGAGTTGTTCCAATAATACAATGGCGCTGTTGGCAACATTCTTAACGTGCGAGGGGAGGCCGTTGCCATCACCGCTATCGAGAATGGTGAGCCGGTCCACGCGCAAGTTCTCAGCGACAACCCTGGTGACTTTTTCGAGCAGATCTGGGAACATTCTGATCATGAAAAGATCGTGCGATTCCCCGTTTTGCCATTCTTTTCGCATGAGTTCGATGGCGCGCGCGGTGGCGCGGCCGTCTTCAAAAATTTTGGAGGCTTCACCTTCCGCTTCGAGCTGCAGCGCCTTCCGCCGCGCTTCTGCCGGAATAATGGTGTCGGCTTCCTGCTTTTTCGAGCTTAGCTCGGCGCGTTTTCCTTCCAAAACCACCTGCTCTTCCAGACGCGCGATGTTCGAGGCCATGCTGGCACGTTCGCGTGCACGATTAGATTCGGTCTCCAGCGCAGCGCGCTTCAAGGCAAGTTGATTTTCATGTTCGATGATTTCAATCTCAGCCGCGATTTCCGCCTGGCGGCCCAATTGGCTCTGCTCGGCGGCCACCTTTCTGGATTCCGCATCTGCAGTCGCCTCGGCGATGCGTGCATCGCGAAGAACCTCGGCAGTTCGTTTCCTGCCGATGGCTTCCAGGTATTGATGATCGTCAGAAATATTTTGAATTTGAAAGAAATCGAGGACGATGCCCAGCCGGCTGAGATCTTCGCGCGCTTTCGCGACAACCTTTGCGGCAAGCTCGATGCGGTTGGCATTGGCTTGCTCGGGACTTACGGAGGCCAAAACTCCGCGCAGCACGCCTTCCAGAACATGCTGGGCGGTGCGATCGACGGCGTCAACGCCTTTTTCGACAAACCGCTCCACCGCGCTCTCCAGGCCGTCTTCCTCGCGGCCGGCAAGCTTGACGTTGCCGCGTCCTTCAACCGAAATTGGAATCATGCCGGCGCAGAGCACGCGCGACAGCCGAATTTCCACCATCCTGGTCGTCAACGGCAATTTATTCACCGTCTCCAAGAATGGCCACTTAAAGCCGCGGCCGCCACGGATGATACGATACCCCAAAGTCCTGCCATCAGGCAGGCGCCGCTTTTTTCCCGAAAGGACGACGACTTCGTTGGGGCGACAGATCACGATGTTGGTTTTAATGAAAATCACGAGCAGGAGAATGGCCAGACTGCCAAGCCCCACGGCGATTCCGATCATTTGTGCTTGATCCATGGTAGTACCCTTTTAATGTGCAATTCGTAAAAACCAGAAACCGTCCGGACGCTGACTTTTTACGAGCAACTCATACATTGAAATATAATGTAAACTCTCCCGGATGCGGGCGAAGTTTGATGAACTCGATTTCTTGTTCGCGCTTATATTTGATCCATCCTTCAATGACCTCAGTCGGGAAGACGCCGTCTCGCGTCAGGAATTCGTGATCTTTTTCGAGCGCATCAATGGCTTCTTCCAATGATCCAGGCGTGCTTTGAATGGCCGCGCCGCGGGCGGTTTTTGCCAGCTCGTAAATGTCTTCGTCGACCGGATCGGGAGGTTGAATCTCAGCGCGTATACCGTGCAGACCCGCCAAAGCAATCGCGGCAAAGGCCAGATAAGGATTCGCGGAGGGATCGGGCGTGCGAAACTCGATGCGCTTCGCGGACGCAGAACCGGCCGCCATGGGCACGCGGATGCAGGCGCTGCGATTGCGCTGCGAGTAGACGAGATTCATTGGCGCCTCATATCCCGGCACCAACCGGCGATAGGAATTCGTGGTCGGCGAGCAAATGCCGCACAATGCCGGCGCATGCTTCAGTATCCCGCCGATAAACTGCAGCGCGATTTTGCTCAAATCAGCATAGCCGCCGGATTCATAAAAAATATTCTTGCCGCCTTGCGACATGCTGATGTTCACGTGCATCCCCGAGCCATTCTCCTGGAGCAATGGTTTTGGCATGAACGTCACGGTCTTGCCATAACGATCGACAACGTTTTTGACGACGTATTTATATTTGACGGCGCTGTCGGCCTGGTGCAAGAGCGGGCCGAAGCGGAAGGCAATCTCACATTGGCCGGCCGCAGCAACTTCGTGATGATGCAGCTCAGGCGTGAGACCGGTCAACCGCAAGACGTCGGAAATTTTTGACCGGAGATTGTGGTAGGCGTCGATTGGCGGGGCTGAAAAATACGCTTGCTTTCTCGCGGCTTGATGTCCAAGACTCGGAACCTTGTCTTGACCTGTGCTCCAAAACGCCGACGCGCTATTGATGAAATAATAGCCATGTTGCGTCGCCTGGTCAAACCGAACGTCGTCAAAAATAAAAAATTCTATTTCCGGCCCAAAATCGATTCGGTCGGCAATGCCGAGGGAGCGAAAGAGTTGTTCAGCTCGCCGTGCGATGCCGCGCGGATCTCGAGAATATGGCTTGGAGCCGTTAGGATCGATAATATCACAAAAAAGGGAAAGGGTTAGCTCTTCGTAGAAAGGGTCGCGAAACATGGTCGCCGGATCGGGACGCAAGATCATATCACTCGCGTGGATTCTTTGGAAACCTTTGACCGAAGAGCCGTCAAAACTGAATCCCTTCATAAACGTATCTTCATCCACCCTCTCCGCCGGAATCGTCAGGTGTTGAAGATTCCCGAAAAGGTCGACGAATTTCAGGTCGAGAAATCGTATTTTTTCATCTTTGATTTCTCTGATGATGTCATGAACGGTTACGGTGTATTTTGATGGCATGGTTTGTTCTCGCTATAATGCATTCGGGCCGCGTTCTCCCGTCCACGGTTTGATGACGTCTTCCAGATTTATCACAAAAATTTTGCCGTAGCCGCCGGATTCCTGTGTCCCACGAGAAATGGCATCGATCGCCGTTTCCAAAACGGCGTCTTGCACGAAGACCTCGACGCGCAATCTTCTAAACAGCGTGACCTCCTCGCGGACGCCGCGAAACATTTTCTGCTCGGTTTTGGAAGCCGTGCCCATCACGGTCATCGCCGTCATGTGCCGGATTTGAACATCGAACAGGGCCTGCTTGACCGCCGGAAGCTGTTCGGGCCGGATGTAAGCTATGATCATTTTCATTGCGCTGTCCTATTCCATTAAGAGGTGAAATCTTTCCTTATAAAAGCAAAAACTTTGGACACAAAACTAAAAGCTCACAAAATAAAATCATTGTTTTTGTAGCCTTTCACTTTTGTGAGCCAATAATTGGGTTGCGGCTCGTCCGCGTTGGAAATTCACTCGGTTGTAAAAATTTGGAACCCGCTGTATGAATCCATCCCATGTTCATCGAGATCGAGTCCTCTCAGCTCCGTCTCGCGAGGCACTCGCAGCCCAAGCACTGCATCAATGGCTTTGAAAACGATGCCCATGGTCACGGCGACAAACCCCAGACATGCAACCACGCCAAGCAATTGCGTGCCAAGCGGTCCGAACCCGCCGCCGTAGAACAAGCCGTTGCTCGGCGCGCCCAGGGCCGCCTGGCCAAAAATTCCAACCGCGAGTGTTCCCCAAATTCCGCATAGACCGTGGACCGGCACGGCGCCGACAGGATCATCGATTTTAAGTTTGTTCAAACCAATAACGCCGTAGACCACCAGTATCCCTGCGATAATGCCGATAAAAATCGAGGCGCCCGATCCGACAATGGCGCATGGAGCAGTAATACCGACGAGCCCGGCCAGAGCGCCGTTGAGCGTGATCGAGAGATCCGGCTTCCCGAAAAGCACCCATGACATCAACATCGCCGTGATGGCGCCGGCCGCCGGTGCCAGGGTTGTGTTGATCGCCACACGAGCCACAAGTGCAGCATCCGACATCCCGAGGGCGGAGCCCGCATTGAACCCGTACCAGCCAAACCAGAGAATAAATACACCGATGGTCACCAGAGGGATATTATGGCCGCTAATGACATTCGGGCTGCCATCCTTGTTGAAACGGCCGATGCGCGGGCCAAGCATCCACGCTCCGATCAACGCGGCCATACCGCCAACGCCGTGAACCACGGTTGATCCCGCGAAATCGTAGAACTTCAGGGTCGATAACCAGCCGCCGCCCCAAACCCAATGGCCGACGACCGGGTAAATAAAAGCGGAAATCAAAAATGAATACGCCATGTAGGAAACGAAGCGCATCCTTTCTGCCATCGCTCCTGAGACAATCGTTGCGGCCGTGCCGGCGAAGGCGGCTTGAAAAAACCAAAATGCCTCGACCGGCAAGCTTCCCACCGTTCCCTGGACGCCAAAGAGGAACCAACCTTCGGTGCCAACGATTGGGCCCGTTCCGCCAAACATAATAGCATACCCAAAGATATAGAATGCCAACGCCGCAAAGCAGAAATCGATAAAGTTTTTCATCAATACGTTGCCGGCGTTTTTTGAGCGGATGAGACCTGCTTCAACCATGGCAAATCCGGCCTGCATAAAGAAAACCAGAAGTGCGGCGAGCAGAACCCATAACGTATCAAGCGCGTTGATCTCTGTCATTTAACCAGACCTCAGAATTGGTGGGATTGCGTGATGCTTCGTTATCCGCTTGGTTCAAAAGCTTTGCACGGCCTGCTCTTGCGTAGCAAACATGGGAAAAAGCATGGTGAAGCCGGCGGTGTCGAAAACATATTTGACGTGTTCTTTAAGCGTGCACAATACAACTTTCCCGTGGGCACGTTTGGCGTTCTTGGCCGCCATCAGCAGGACGCGCAATCCGGAGCTGGAAATAAAATCCAATTTCGAGAAATCCACGACGATTTTGTTCTCGTTCGCGTCGAATAAAGCCAGAAATTTTTCTTCCAAAATTCCGGAACTGTTCGTGTCCAAATGGCCGGCCAATTCAAGTATCGCAATTTCGCCTTGTTGGGCTTGCGTAATTTCCATATCTCGTCATCCCTTGTGTTGAGCGCCTAACAAAAAGTGTCATTGCGAGCGTTTCTCAGCGAAGCAATCTTTGAGAATCAAGGGATTGCTTCGGCAAAAAACGCCTCGCAATGACAATTGTGGAATTTTTCAACATCCTGCTAATTTCTTTTTCATGGTCAGGCAGTTTTTCTCATTATGTCTGCCGTACTCCATATCGTCCATAACGCTGCGGACGAGGTAAATCCCCAGGCCGCCGATCTGCCGGTCATCGAGCGCGCTTTCCGTATCAGCCTGAGGAAAATCCAGCGGATTAAAACGGCGGCCATCGTCTTCGATCTGCAAGATCAACTCCCCCGGTTGCCGGGAAAGTTGGATGCTGATTTCATGCTCTTTTCGGTCGTCATAACCATAAGAGATGATATTGGTGATGATTTCATCCAGAGCCAGACTAATGGCACTCGCAGCCTGCAATGGCAAGTTATGAGATCTGTTGAATTCGCCAACAATCTCTTTGATTCTGCTCAATTCGGAAAGATCATTCTTGATCTGAATGGAGACAGCGTTTTTCATATAACATGTCGCGGAGAGTTGAACTGCCGGTTAGAATTTTTTCTAACGTTAACTCTGCGTGCATTTGATCACCAGAGAGGTGATGTCATCCGACTGTGGCGCTTCTCCCGCGAAGGCCTTCACTTCCTTGATGATCTCATTGATAATCTCTTCCGCCGACGAATCAGCAGCCTGTTGCAAGTAAGTTCTCAGCCGTTCTTCCGAAAATTCATTTAAATGGATGTCCATGGCTTCGGTAATGCCATCGGTGTAGAGGACTAAAGTATCTCCCGGCTGCAGAACAAGATGATTCGACTTGTAACCGAAATTCTCTAAAATGCCAAGAGCCAAATTGCCACTCTTCTCTGAAAATCTTGCTTGCCCGTCGGCGGAAAGTATACATGGATGGTTGTGACCACCATTGCAGTAATCCAATTCCCCGGTTAGAAGATTCAAGACGCCGTAAAACAAGGTCACGAACATAGCGCGCGGGTTGTATTGGCTCAGCAGATTGTTGACCTGATACAAACAATCGCTTGTCGATCCTACTTTGAAAGCAGTTGCTTTGATCAGTGTTTGGCTGATCGCCATAAAAATAGCAGCCGGCATACCCTTGCCGGAAACATCGCCAATGACCAGTCCCAAATGATCTTTGTCGATCAAAAAGAAATCGTAAAAATCGCCTCCGACTTCTTTGGCGGAGATCATTTCAGCATAAATCTCGAATTGGCATCCATTGGGAAAGATCGAGAAGTTTCTGGGCAGAATGGATTGTTGAATCTCCTTAGCGACATTCAACTCTTGTTGGATATGATCCAATTTCTTGTTTGCCTCGACCGCCTGTTTGAGTGTTTCCAACTCTTGCAGTGTTTTGCTGATGGTGATCTCCAGATCCTTAAAATCGATGGGCTTGGTGACAAAATCGTAGGCGCCACAGTTCATCGCTGCTCTGATGTTCTTCATGTCACCATAGGCTGAGACCATGACGGTTTTGAGCAAATCATTCATCTCGTTCAATTTTGCCAACAAAGCCAAGCCATCCATTTCAGGCATGTTGATATCGCTCAAGACGAGATCGAAACCGCCATTGTGCTTGAGTTTTTCGAGCGCTTCGATGCCGTTGTGGGCAAAGGCGAACTGGTATTGATTCTCACGAATTTTCTTGCCGAATATCTGACGAATCACAATCTGCAAATCCGGCTCGTCATCTACGACCAATATTTTGACGGGCATCGTCTTGTTCTCCGCAATTTAAAAAAGTTGCTGAATTGTCCAATTTTCCAGCAACTTTTAGGGGTAAAACGCTTTTTCAAAAGCCGGCTCGATTTTCCTCTTCCTTCAATAAATGATTTTTCGTCGTGCTGAAAAGCGCTTCCAGCCGGCTCTGACGTTCGTGCAGGCAAGGCGTAAACGCTTGGGAGATTAGCCGGCCACGGCGTAAAAGGGCAATGGTCCCATCATGTTCGACTTCATAAGACAGCTTCGCCATATTTTGTCCGGCAAAAGCCGTTGGTGCCTGGTGTAAGGCGAGACGATGTTTTTCCTTTGCCAACTGTAAAATGCGCAGGAAGTCAGGTGGGAGTTTGGTGAAATCTGGTGGCGACATGATTGAACTCAGGTTTTTGTCCGATTCGACGCGAGCATTTGATAGGGAATAATATTCACTTGCGCCATTCAGGGTCTGGACTGAGATTCTAGCCGCCTCGTCCTGGGCGATTGCTTTGAACAACTGCGCGGCTGGCACGCCAGCCGTAATATAGAATTTTAAACTGAAACCTGCAAGCAATTTGTTTCATAATTTGTTTCATAATTTTTCCTTGCAATTTGCTCCTTGACTTTTTGCCGAGCAGTCATTATGTTTGGGAGCATACCTTTGGGCCTAAATTGGAGATCGGCAGCCGCGCCAGCAAATTTGTGGACATCACCCAGAGCGTGTAAGCCGGCATACAGTGATCACTTCCGAAATTTTCTAACTACGGGCCAGGCTTGGCGGTGCGACTAACGGAGAGCCAGAGGATCAATAAACTATTTTACAAAATCTCGAATTTCCTGTTGCGTTTACATTCGCGGCGAGATTCGGTGAGAAAATTTTGTAACAGGAGGAATTTTATGAAGCGCTGTCATTTTTTAGCCATGCTGCCATTTCTAATGCTGCTCGGCAATTCATTTCCTGCCGAAGCCCAGCACTCCGTCGCCCGGCAGTGGAACGAAGTGTTGCTCGAAGCGATCCGGCATGATTTCGCCCGGCCGACGGTTCACGCCCGCAACCTCTTTCACACGGCGATAGCGATGTATGATGCCTGGGCGGCCTTTGACCGCATGGCAGAAACCTGCTTTTTGGGCAAAACGCTCGGCGGATTCAATTGCGCTTTCAACGGCATCAGCATACCGGCCAACGTACAGGCGGCGCGGAATGAGGCCATCAGCTTTGCGGCGTATCGCTTGCTCATCCACCGCTTCCGGAAATCACCCGGCGCGGCGGCCTCGCTGGCGCGATTTGATTCGTTGTTGGCCAAATTAGGATATAACCGCGCGAACGCTGCAACGGATTATTCCACCGGCTCGCCGGCGGCGTTGGGCAATTATATCGCGCAGCGCCTCATCGAGTTTGGCCTGCAAGACGGCGCCAACGAGCAGAAAGATTATGCGAATGTATACTACAAACCGGTCAATCCGCCTTTGATTACCCTCTTTCCCGGCAATCCGAAACTTGCCGATCCGAACCGCTGGCAGCCCCTGACGCTCGAAGTGTTCATCGACCAAGCCGGAAATATGATCCCCGGCGATACGCCTCCCTTTCTCAGTCCGGAATGGGGCCAGGTCACGCCGTTTGCCCTTACCGCCTCCGACCGCACCGTTTATACGCGTGACGACGGTTTCGAATACTGGGTCTACCATGATCCCGGCGCGCCGTCTTATCTTCACCAGACGGACATGGGCAGTTTTTCCGATGAATACAAATGGGGATTCACTTTGGTCGCCATCTGGTCATCTCATCTCGACCCCAAAGACGGCGTGATGGTGGACATTTCTCCGGCTAAGATCGGAAATCTTCAGAACCTTCCGCAGACTTCAAAAGAATTGCCGAACTTTTATAATCTTTTGCAAGGCGGTGACACCGGCAAGGGGCGCGTCATCAATCCTCGCACTTTGATGCCCTACAAACCACAGATCGTGCCGCGCGGCGACTATACCCGCACGCTCGCGGAGTTTTGGGCCGATGGCCCGCATTCGGAAACGCCGCCCGGCCACTGGTTTACAATTTTAAATTATGCCAACGATCATCCGGCTTTTCAAAAAAGGTTTCGCGGCCGGGGGCCGATCATTGAAGCGCTGGAGTGGGATGTGAAAGCGTACTTTGCGCTGGGAGGAGCGGTTCACGATGCGGCGGTTGCGGCGTGGGGAATCAAAGGCTGGTATGATTATATCCGCCCGATTTCGGCTATTCGCTGGATGGCCGAGCGCACGGCGGGCACGAACACGAATCCTCCGGGCTACCCCGCTGCCAGCTTTACGATGATCCCGGGCTTAATCGAAATTGTTCAGGCCGGCGACGCGCTTGCCGGCGAGAACGGCAAAAATATCGGCAAGGTCAAGTTGCGCGCCTGGCGCGGGCATGATTACATCGCAGATCCCCAAACCGATGTCGCCGGCGTGGGCTGGGTTCTGGCCGAGAACTGGTGGCCCTATCAGCGCCCGACTTTTGTCACGCCGCCCTTTGCGGGATATGTCTCCGGCCACTCAACCTTCTCTCGCGCCGCCGCTGAAGTGATGACTCTGCTCACCGGCGATGAATATTTCCCCGGCGGGATGGGAGAATTTAAGGCGAGCAAAAACGAATATCTGGTTTTCGAGGATGGCCCCAGCGTCGACTTGACCCTGCAATGGGCAACTTACCGGGACGCTTCCGACCAATGCAGTCTTTCCCGAATCTGGGGCGGGATTCATCCGCCCATCGATGATATGCCGGGGCGTTTGATCGGCCAAAAAATCGGCGTCAACGCTTTCCTTCGCGCCGAGCGCTTTTTTAACGGGCAGTTGACCGGCGTCGAAACCGCGCCGGCATCAGCGCCGGAAACGTTTTCCATGCGCCTCTACCCCAATCCGATTCAAAGCGGGCAATTGCTGACCGCCGCCCTGAACCGGCCGGTGTCAAACGTCGTGATGCAATTGTACGATCTGCAAGGGCGGTTGGTGCAAACCCAGACGTCGCCGACACGCGCCCAACAAGCCTTCGCCCTGAAAACAAATGCCCTCTCATCCGGCATTTACCTGTTGCGAATGAGCGGCTCTAACTGGAAGTTGACCCAGCGCGTCCTCGTCATCAAATAGTTGGCTGCCTGCGGCCATGGCTTTTTTAGTCGTCCTCCAGCACATTGGCGAGCATGATGATCAAGCTTTCCGGATCGATGTTGACGGTGATCAAATTCGGCCGGCAACACACGGCGCAGTCTTCAACGTATTCCTGGTTGTAACCGGAGGAGAGATCGATCAACGTTTCATTAGCCTGGCCGCAGCGGCCGCACGACCACGGCGCGGGCGTCAACGCCCCTTCCCTGGCCTTCAGCGGCCGGTCTTCCCCAAAGGGAGTCCAATCCTCCTCGTCGAAAATGTCTTCTTCGTGGTTTGGCATTTTTTCAGCATTTAATATGCTTTTAGAATCCGAAAAGCGCAACAATTTTTTTGCCGCTTGACTTTTTTTAAAATGCGCCGTATGTTGTGAGGTCTCGATCACAAGACTTTTTCACGGCTTTATTAACGGAGGAGGAAAACTTGGAAAATTTTCAAGCATTCGTCACGGAGCTGGGAAACATCGTTTGGGGCGTTCCGCTTTTGGTGCTTTTGGTCGGAACCGGAATTTTTCTCACCATCCGCTTGCGCGGCCTGCAATTTCGCGGGCTGTGGCACTCGCTCTGGCTGGCGTTGGTGAAACGCAAAGAAGACAGCGCCGAAGCCCATACGGGCCGTCTGGCCGGCGACATCACGCATTTTCAGGCGCTAATGACCGCGCTCGCGGCAACCGTTGGCACCGGCAACATTGCCGGCGTGGCGACTGCCATTGCCAGCGGCGGCCCCGGCGCGTTGTTCTGGATGTGGGTCACCGGCCTCTTCGGCATGGCGACGAAATATGCCGAGGCCGTGCTCGCGGTGAAATATCGCGTGCAAGAAGCCGACGGCTCGATGAGCGGCGGCCCGATGTATTACATCTCGCGCGGTTTGGGATGGAACTGGCTGGGCGCGTTGTTCGCGATTTTCGCCGCCATCGCCGCGTTTGGCATCGGCAACATGGTACAGTCCAATTCCGTCGCCGATGCGATGCAAAGCTCGTTCGGCGTTCCTCACTGGATGACCGGCGTGGTGCTCGCCGTTGCCACCGCCGCGGTGATTTTGGGCGGCATCAAAAGCATCGCGCGCGTCACCAGCTTGTTCGTGCCGTTCATGATCGTGTTTTACATGCTCGCCGCCATCATCGTCGTGCTGATCAATTACAAAGGCATCCCGGACATCGCCATTTTTGTTTTCCAAGATGCCTTCTCCGCGAGTGCGGCTTTTGGCGGATTTTTGGGCGCGACGGTGAAAGAAACGATTCGCTTCGGTGTGGCGCGCGGCGTGTTTTCAAACGAATCCGGCTTGGGCAGCTCGCCGATTGCCGCGGCCGCAGCGCAAACCAAAAATCCGGTGACGCAAGCGCTGGTCTCCATGACGCAAACGTTCATCGACACCATCGTGGTGTGCAGTCTCACCGGTTTCGTCATCATCGCTTCCGGCGCCTGGCACATGACTGATCCCGCCACCGGCGCCGGCTACACCGGCGCTCAATTAACCACCCGCGCGTTCAGCATCGGCTTGCCCGGCAACTCCGGCGGCGTCATCGTGGCCTTGGGTCTCATCCTTTTTGCTTATTCGACCATTTTGGGTTGGAGCTATTACGGCGAGAAATCGCTTGAATACCTGCTTGGGCCAAAATCGGTCAAACCCTATCGGCTGTTATTTTGCGTTTTTGTGTTTATCGGCGCAGTTACACAACTCCAGCTCGTGTGGTCGATCGCGGACGTTTTCAACGGCCTGATGGCGTTGCCCAACCTCATCGGTTTGCTGCTGCTCTCCGGCGTGGTGGTGGCGGAGACCAACAAGCACTTTTACAATAAATAGCAGAATATTCTTGCAACGTGGGCGCTGGAATACAGTCTTCTCGTTGTTGGATTCTGGAGATACTTTTTGATTAATTATATTGAACCCCGATAATTCACCAGGTTCGTAAATCGGCTGCACTCTGTTTTCCGGCTCAAACCTAAAATATGGTTCATGAATTATCGGGGTGAACAAGCAAAGCCCAATTCTGGTTTGGAGACTGAAGTATGAGTAGTAAGGCAAAAAGCGCTTGGCTAGTTGTGGGCGCCGTAGTCGTTGTGGCGGCGCTCGCGCTGCCTAAATTAGGCTCGTTGTGGGGAAATTCAAAATCACCTCAAAGCAACAACGTGGCCGGCGCCTCAAGCGATCCGAGAATGCCGGTGCGGATGCAAGTCATTCAATCCGAAAATGTCGGCGACAAAGTGCTGGCGGTCGGCACGATTCTGTCGAATGAAGAAGTCGAAATCCGCAGCGAAATTTCCGGCAAGGTTGAGAAAATCTATTTCAAGGAAGGCGAGCGGATTGATAAAGGCAAGGCGCTGCTGAAAATCAACGACGCCGAATTGCAAGCCCAGCTTTCGCGCGCGCAGTATCGCCAAGCCATCGCCGAGCAGGAAGCGGAACGCAAGCGCCAACTGTTCGAAAAGAAATTGGCCAGCCAGGAGGAATATGACATTGCGCTCAATCAATTGAATATCGCCAAAGCCGAGGCGCAATTGATTCAGGCGCAAATCGCCAAAGCCGAGATTCGCGCGCCGTTCGAAGGCGTCATCGGCTTGCGTTACGTCAGCGAAGGCAGCTATCTTTCTCCGGCGACGCGCATCACCACGCTGCAAGACCTCAACCCCGTCAAAGTCGATTTTACCATTCCCGAAAAGTACGCGCGCGCCGTGAAAAAGGGCGACAAAATCACGTTTACCGTCGAAGGCGCCGCGCGACGATTTAGCGGCAATGTTTATGCGGTTGAGGCGAAGATCGATCCCACCACGCGCACGCTGCACCTCCGCGCGCTCAGCCCGAACCCGGACGGCGCTTTGATCCCCGGCGCTTTTGCCAATGTCGAAATCGTTTTGCGAGAACAGGAACGGCTGATGGCGCCGGCGTTTGCGCTCATTCCCGAGCTGAAAGGCCATCGCGTTTTCTTGTATAAAAACGGCAAAGCCGCCTCGCAAAGTGTGGAAATCGGCACGCGCAACGACGAGTTCGTGGAAATCACCCACGGCGTGCAAGCCGGCGACACGCTGATCACCTCCGGCATTTTGCAACTGCGGCCCGGCATGGCCGTGCGCCCGGCGGAGGGGCAGTAATCTCTAAAATGAATTAAGCGGCATCTGCAATGGAATGTAACGAACTGCTCGACATTTTAAATCGCGGCGAAGATTCAGCGCATCAATTCAAAGAAAACTTCACCAGCATCGATAACCTCGCCGTGGAAATCAGCGCCTTGGCCAATACCGATGGCGGGAAGATCATCATCGGCGTTTCGGATAAAGGCAAATTGACGGGCTTGAGCCAGGAGGATATCCACCGGCTCAACCAATGGACTTCCAAAGTGAAGAGATGAATACTGAACGATTACAACTCATCCTTCGCTTCCTGCTCGGCGCCGTCTTCATCTTCTCCGCCGTTTCCAAGCTGCTGGGCGTGGGCCTGTTTGAAATCGCCATCGTCGATCAAGGCCTGGCCGCAACGCGAGAACAGGCGGTTTATCCGGCGCGGCTGGTGATTGCGTTCGAGTTGTTTCTCGGCGTGGCGTTGTTTTTGCCGTTTTATCTAAAACGAATTATCCTCCCATTGGCGATCATCACGTTAGCCGCATTCACGCTGCTGCAAGGCTATCAAATGACCGTCGGCGAGCAAGCGAAAGATTGCGGATGTTTTGGCGAGCTGGTCCCCATGTCCTCGGGAGAATCGCTGGCAAAGAACATCGTGCTGCTCGGCCTGAGCCTGTGGCTGTTCAAAATAACGCGCGATGAAAAACGTCAGGCGCTTCTCCCCTCCATTCTTGCGGTCGCGAGTCTTGCTGTCGTATTTGTGCTGGCACCGGTGCGCCAGAATTACGACGAAACTTTTGCGAAATATACGCAATTCGAGAAAGCCGGCCGCGTCGATTTGACCAGCGGCGACAAGCTCGTGGCGGTGTTCAACGCCGAATGCGACCATTGCCAGGAGACCGCGCGGGAATTGGGCGAGCTTGCGGCCAAAAGCGCAAATTTCCCCCAAATTTATGTGCTGATGTTCAGCGAGCAGGCTTCATCGATTCCCATGTTTTCGGAAAAAACCAACACCGACTATCCTTATCACGTCATCTCATTGGATGATTTTGTTGGCTTGATCGGCGGCAGCCCGCCGCGGATTTATTGGCTGCAAGACGGCAAAGTTAAAGCCCGCTGGGATGAGGGCTTTGCCAACCATATTCTTGCGGCGTTCAATATTGAAGCAACAACAAAGTTGCCTTAGCGCAGGCTTGCGCTGCAAAAATCCAACTTTAACTGGGAGACTGTATCATGTTAAGCAAAAACATTTTTACCCTAGCGTTAGTTTCTGTCATCGTGTTGTCTTGCAATTTTGCCCTTGCCCAAGGCGGCGCCAACAGCGCGAAAGGCCCGAAGATTCAGTTCAAGGAAACAAGCTATGACTTCGGCACGGCGGCACAAAACACGGAAGTGAAGCACGTTTTCAAATTCAAGAATGTCGGGACGGATACGCTCAGAATCATTCAGGTAAAAACTTCCTGCGGCTGCACCGCCGCGGAAAGCTCGAAGATCATTCCACCGAAAAAAGACGGGCAAATCGAAGTCACTTACAACACCGGCGCCAACCTGGGCAAAGTCTCGAAAACGGTTTATGTTTTTTCCAACGATGTCGAGTCGCCGCTGCGGAGCGTCGTGATACAAGGAGTGGTTGAAGCTCCAAAAGCCAGTGAAGATAAAAAGTAACTCGTATTGGTGAGAATACCATTTCAACTCTTCGTCATTGGATGGGCATATTTCGCCACAGAACAACAGTTGCTCAACAAGCGGAGACAGTCATGAAATTTGCCAAATGGATTTTTCTCATCGCCGGAATTTACGGCATTCTCGCCGTCGCGCCGATGTATTTTTCCGAAAACCAGATCGCCCGCGACTATCCGCCGGCCATCACCCATCCCGAATATTTCTACGGCTTCGCAGGGGTCACGCTGGCCTGGCAAATTGCTTTTTTGGTGATCGCCAGCAATCCCAGGCGCTTTCGCTTGATGATGCTGCCGGCGGTTGTTGAAAAATTCAGCTACGGTGTTGCAATTCTGTTTTTATATTCTCAGCAGCGCGTTTCTGATCTTATCATGGGATCTGCCGTGATCGATTTGGTTCTTGGAGTTTTGTTCGCGCTGGCGTTTTGGCGGACGCCGAAAACTTAAATGCGATGTTCTTTTTTGACACGTAACATCAAACTGCGCGGAAGAGGTTAGTGATTTGGGCAGCGCGGAAAAGAACCTCTGTGCAGTTACTTTTTTCTACGGTTTAGTGTTTGAAGCGAGTTTAGAAATTAATCAAGGAGAGATAATGAGCCTTTCCGCCACTTGCATCCAGCGCCCGGTGTTGACTTGGGTGCTGTCCATCATAATCATTCTCTTCGGCGTCATCGGCTTCACGTACCTCGGCGTGCGTGAATTTCCGAACGTCGATCCGGCCGTCATCACCGTCGATACGTCGTATCCCGGCGCGAATGCGGATGTGATCGAATCACAAATCACCGCGATTCTCGAAGAAGATATCAGCGCCGTGCCCGGCATTCGCACCATCAACTCCACCAGCCGCGAAGGCCGCAGCAGCATCACGATTGAATTTGATCTGAGCGTTGATTTGGAAACTGCGGCCAACGATGTGCGCGACAAAGTCGCCGGCGCCGTCGGCAGCTTGCCGCCGGATGCCGATCCGCCCCGCGTTTCCAAAGCCGATGCCGACGCTTTTCCTATTATCGTGATCAACGTTAGCAGCAACACGCGCAACTTGCTGCAATTGAGCGAGCTGGCCGATAAAACTTTCAAGGAACGCTTGCAAACCATTCCCGGCGTGGCCGAAGTGCGCATCTTCGGCGAGAAGCGTTACTCGATGCGCTTGTGGATGGACCCGAACAAGCTCGCCGCGTATCAAGTCACGCCGCTGGATGTCCGCAACGCGCTCAACACCGATAACCTCGAGCTGCCCTCCGGCCGCATCGAAGGCAACGACGTCGAATTGACCGTGCGCACGCTCAGCCGTCTGGAAAAACCGGCGGAGTTTAACAATCTCATCATTCGCGAGCAGGACGGCCGCTTGGTGCGCTTCAGCGACATCGGTTACGCCGAGCTGGCGCCGGAAAATCTGCGGCAAGTCTCGAAGGGTTTGGCTGGGCCGCGCGTCGCCGTCGCCGTCGTGCCGCAACCCGGCTCCAATCACATCGCGATTTCCGATGAATTCTTTCGCCGCCTCGACGAAATTAAAAAAGATTTGGGCGACGACGTCGCGCTCAGCATCGGGTGGGACACCACGCAATACATTCGCAAATCCATCTCCGAAGTGCAGGAAACCATCTTTACCGCCTTCGGCCTGGTGGTGTTGATCATCTTTCTCTTTTTGCGCGACTGGCGCACCACGATCATTCCCGTCTTCGCCATTCCGATTTCGCTGGTGGGCGCTTTCTTCATCATGTATCTCGCCGGCTTCTCCATCAACGTGCTGACGCTGTTGGGATTGGTGCTGGCCATCGGCTTGGTGGTGGACGACGCCATCGTGGTGCTGGAAAATATTTATGCAAAAATCGAAGACGGCATGAGCCCGATCGAAGCCGGACTCAAAGGCTCGAAAGAGGTTTTCTTCGCGGTGATTTCGACCACGATCGCGCTCATCGCCGTGTTCATGCCCATCGTCTTTTTGCAAGGTCTCACCGGCCGGCTCTTCAAAGAATTCGGTGTCGTGATCGGCGGCTCGGTGGCGATCTCGGCCTTCATCGCGCTCACGCTCACGCCGATGTTGAGCAGCCGCATGATCAAAGCCCACGCGCATCATAGCTGGTTTTATCGCAAAACCGAGCCGTTCTTTGTGAAATTGCTCAACGGTTATGAAAACTCGCTCGCCTCATTCATGCGCGTGCGCTGGCTCGGTTTCGCCGCCATCCTGTTTTCCGCCGGACTGATGTGGCTCTTTCTCGCTGTGCTGCCGCAAGAGCTGGCGCCGCTGGAAGACCGCAGCCGTTTTCGCTTGATTTCCACCGGACCCGAAGGCACGTCGTTCGAGCGCATGGATAAATACATGGACAGCGTGATCGATCTGGTAAAAAAAGAGGTGCCGGAGGCCGACGCGGTGATCGCCAATACTTCCGGATATGCGGGCGGCGCCAATGCCGGCAACACGACGGTGACGTTGGTGCCGCCGGAAAAGCGCCAGCGCACGCAGCAGGAAATTGCCGAGGCGATGTCGCGCACCGTGAGAAGTTTGAATGACGCGCGTACCATCGTCAATCAAGAGCAAACCATCAGCGTCGGCGGCGGCATGGCGCGCTTTGGCTTGCCGGTGCAATACGTGATTCAAGCGCAGAATTTTGCCAAGCTCAAAGAAGTGTTGCCGAAATTTATGGAAGAAGCGAACAATCACCCGGCTTTCAGCGCGGCAGATTTGAATTTAAAATTCAACAAGCCGGAGCTGGTGATTGAGATCGACCGCGAACGCGCCCGCTCGCTGGGCGTTTCCGTGCGCGACGTCGCGCAAACGCTGCAGCTCACGTTGAGCGAATCGCGCTACGGCTTTTTCATCAAAGACGGCAAGCAGTATCAAGTCCTCGGCCAGCTCACGCGGCAAAACCGCGACGAGCCGGTTGATCTCACCTCGATTTTCGTGCGCAATCGCAACGGCGAATTGATTCAGCTCGACAACGTCGTCAAAACCTCCGAGCAATCCAATCCGCCGCAGCTTTATCGTTTCAATCGCTATATTGCCGCCACGGTTTCCGCCGGACTTTCGCCCGGTTACACACTCGGCGACGGCATCAACGCCATGGATGAAATTGCCGCCAAAGTTTTGGACGAATCCTTCAGCACCTCGCTCTCCGGCGCGGCGCGCGATTTCGCCGAAAGCTCGTCGAGCTTGATTTTCGTTTTTATTTTGGCATTGGCGCTCACGTATCTGATTTTGGCGGCGCAATTCGAAAGCTTCCGCGACCCGCTGATCATCATGTTCACCGTGCCGCTCGCTGTTGCCGGCGCGCTCTTATCACTCTGGTATTTCAATCAAACCGTCAACATCTTCAGCCAGATCGGCATGATCATGCTCATCGGCTTGGTGACGAAGAACGGCATTTTGATCGTGGAGTTTGCCAATCAACGCAAAGCCACCGGACTTTCTGTGATGGATGCCGTGCAAAGCGCGGCTTCAGCCCGTTTCCGCCCGATTCTCATGACAAGCTTATCGACGATCCTCGGCATCCTGCCGATTGCCCTCGGCTTGGGCACCGGCGCCGAAAGCCGCGTGTCGATGGGTATCGCCGTCGTGGGCGGCATGATTTTCGCCAGCGGCTTGACGCTGTTCGTGATTCCGGCGATTTATTCTTATTTCTCGAAAGAATTTCACTCGCCACGCGCCAGCGGCGTTCCCGTGCTGCGAAGAGAAGAATTGGTGGAAGCGGAGGCGTGATATAAACGAGCCATGACGCTCAATCTGCTCCGCAACACACAAAATTGTTCACATGAGAGGCAGAAACTCCCTCCGCGGCTTTCGCCGGGAGCCGCAGAATCGCTTATCAAGCCACACTCATTTTGGGTGTGGCTTTTAATTTGGGGATTCATCAAGATTTTTTTAAACTGACCTGAAGTTCTTCCCCGCCACTTTGAAGAGAATTTTCTTCAATCCTCCTGCGCCCCCTTTTTGACGAAATCTTGAACAGTGCTGATTTACAACGGCTTAATGTCGAGAAAATGATTTCTCTCTAACTGGCATCATCATTGCATTAAACACAGACGAAACGTGGGAGATTGAGCTATGAATCAGTATACCAACGGTTATCCGCCGCCCCTATCCAGTGACGAGTCGTATTTCAATTATGCCCTGGGCAGTCACTTCCGATTTTCGTTTGTCGTGCTTCTTATTCTCGTGGTGTTGTTGATTCTACTCTGGAACTCACAACCCTGGTTTGAAATTAATATCATTCGCGTCAAACAATTGTCGCAAGAAACGACGCACGGTGTGGATGAGTGGAATTTCAATCGAACGTTGTCAAGCAATTTAGAATGGGGCGATTATCTCGTAGCTTGATTCCAAATTAACGTTGCAATAGAGGCATTTTTGTTGTATATTAGGTTCCGACTCAATCAGAGCAGGAATCTATGCCATTTGTCAGTCAACGCGCCAAGCTCAACTTGTCTGTTG
>Ga0187892_10004826_pt1 | contig 22088 bp, 21 predicted proteins | sample MA1701073metaG_FD_139345 | JGI IMG/M metagenome (GOLD analysis project Ga0187892, IMG submission 139345) | Bio-ooze microbial communities from a basaltic lava cave in the Kipuka Kanohina Cave System on the Island of Hawaii, USA - MA170107-3 metaG ... | reverse complement strand
GGCTGGCTCGGGCGTCAAGCCCGTGAAGGAGCGGTCGCGCATTGAGATAGCGCACGCCGCCCAGGCGGAGGCGCTGCATGGAGGCCGGAGTATACCTTCTGCTATACTGCGCCGCCCTGCGGGCAGCTCCCGCGGCCCCCGGGGGTTGCGCCGGGAAGCCATGAGCCAGGACGATTCGGGTCTGAGCTGGGTTGATCAGTATCGCTTTGCCCAGGAGGAGCGCGACCGCTTCATCCGCGTGCTCGAGGCCCAGCCCACCGAGGCGCTCGAATGGCGCCCGGTCGAGCACAAGAACGTGAAGACCGTCCTCTACCACCTCCGGCACATGCTGAACTCGGAGCACTGGTGGATCGACACGGTCGTGGGCGGGCGCGCCTTCGTCCACCACGCGACCAGGGACTACCCCGACCTCTCGTCCGTGCTCCGCCGCATGCGCGAGCTGCGCGAGCGGACCCTCCGGTTCGCGGAGAGCCTGGAGCCTGGGGCGCTGGAGCGCGTCTACCAGGGGCACGACGGCCCGCGGCCGCTCCGCTGGATCCTGTGGCACCTCATCGAGCACGAAAGCCATCACCGGGCCCAGTGCTATCTCATGCTCCGGTTGCGCGATCCGGAAGCGCCTCCCCTCCGGGAGCGATGACCGCTTCCCATCCGCTCTACGACCGCCCGGAGCTCCACGACCTCGCGTTCTCCGGCACCGCCGCGGCGGAGGTCGCCTTCTACGAGGCCGTCTTCCGGAAGCGGCAGGCGCGGCGCGTGCTCGAGGTCGGCTGCGGCTCCGGGCGGATCCTGGCGCGGCTCCACCGGCGCGGCTTCGACGTCGTGGGGGTGGACTGGAACCTGCGGATGCTGGCCGAGCTGAAGGCCCGCGCTCCCGAAGCCGTGACGATCCGGGCCGACATGCGGAGCTTCCGGGTCCGTCCGCCGGTGGACGGCGCCTTCTGCGCGCTCGACACGTTCCGGCACCTGGTCACGGACGAGGACGTGGAGCGCCACCTCGAGTGCATGGCCGGGGTGCTCCGCGCCGGGGCCCCGTACCTCGTGGACCTCTGGCTCTTCGGGCCCGACTACCGCTATCCGCACTTCCTCGAGTGGACCGCGGAGGACGCGCGGATGCGCGTCGAGGCGCGCTGGGGGCCCGACGGCGCTCCGGACGGCGGCGTGGTGGTGGAGGAGGGGACCTTCCGGGTCCTGGTCAAGGACCGCGAGGAGATCGTGCGCACCCGGGAGGTGCTCCGGGCCTGGAGCCGGAAGGGCTTCGAGGGCCTCGTCCGCCGCTCCGGCTTCCGCGTCGAGGCCTGGCACGACGAGGCCTTCGATCCCCGCCGCCGCGCGCCCGCCGGCGACCGGACCGCCCGCCGCGTCGCGATCCTGGTCCGTTAGACCCCGCGCCCTCCGACTCCCAGCTTCAAGCTCCGGCTTCCAGCCGGTCCCGCCTCCGCCTACAGCTTCCCCAGCGAAAACAGCTCCTTCAGCGCCCGGTCCACCGGCAGGTCGATGGGGATCGCGCGCGTGCGCGGGAGGCGGAGGAGGCGCCCCTGCGACGGGTTCGGCGAGCCGGGAACGAAGACCAGGAGGCGCGCGGCGTCGCCCGGTCCCTCCGAGCCGGTCACGAGCCCCAGCTCGGCGGCGCCCGTGGCCTGGTCCTCGATCAGCACCACGCGGTGGAAGAGGGCGCCCTCGCCGCTCCCGTAGCCCAGGACCTGCTTGAGCGTCTTGTAGAGCAGGCCGAGCGCGGGGACCCGGGCCAGCAGCCGGTCGAGGCGGGTCCAGAACCAGCGCCCGACGAACGTCGTGACCGTGAGCCCGAGGAGGTAGAGGAGAACGATCACCGCGAGCAGTCCGACCCCCGGGAAGTAGAAGGCCGCCGGGACGAGCGGGCCGCAGACCCGCTCGGCGAGCACCAGCAGGAGGATCGTCCCCCCGACGGGCAGGAGCGCCACGAGCCCGCTCAGGAGGCAGGTGACGACGTGCCGCCGCAGCCAGCCCATCAGCGGGACGCGCGCGCGGTCGCGACCTGCCCGAGGTGGTTCCGGTCGTGGTGGAAGATGTGGCGGGCGATCTGCCGGAGCGTCATCCGCCCGTAGGTCGGATGCTCGCCGGAGCGGTCGAGCGCGCCCCGCCCGACCTGCCGGAGCAGCGCGACGTTGGCGTCGCGCGCGGCCCGGAACAGCTCGAACGCGGCCCGGGGGTCCTGCTTCGCGTATTGCATCGCGTCCGCCCAGCGGTCCTGGTCGAAGGCGGGGAGCGCCCCGCCCTCCTCGGAGATGACCTTCCGGAAGCGGGTGGAGAAGACCAGCTCGCAGTCGCGCAGATGGCAGACGATCTGGCGGATCGTCCACCTGCCGGGCCCGTAGCTCCGCGCGTACGCCCGGGCGCCGAGCCCGCGCAGCAGCTTCCCGAGCGCCGCGGGCGTCTTCGCGAGCGCGCCGAGGACGACGCCGTCGGACTCGGTGTGGACCTTCTTGCAGATCGGACAGGGGGCAATCGACATGAGAAGTCTCTTTCGTGTCGGGTTCAAAGTCGAAGGTTGAAAGTTGGAGTTCCGGATTGGCATCCGTTCCGACTTTCGACTTTCAACTTCTTCCTCAGATCTCCGCCCACTTCCCCTCGCCCTCCCACACGCGGAGGTGGAAGGGGAAGCCGAGCCGCTGCCCGAGCCGCTGGTAGATCGCCTCGCAGATGTTCTCGCACGTCGGATAGGGGAGGACCCCGTTCAGGTCCACGTGGTCGAACTCCCGGAGCGTCTCGCGGAGCTGCTCCTTGAGCACCGCGAAATCGACGATCATCTCCCCCTTGTTCTCCCCCTCGATGATCAGCTCCACCTTGTAGGTGTGCCCGTGGGGGGTGCCGCACCGGGGATGCCCGGGGAGGTGGTGGCCGGCGTCGAAGTGCTCCAGGATCCCGAGCCGCATCTTCATGATGTCTCACCTCGCAGGATCGATCAGGCCCGCCGTGGCGAAGGCCCGGCGGCGGCCCAGGCAGGCGGCGCAGCGCCCGCAGGGGCGCGCGCCGTCACGGTAACAGGTCCAGGTCGTCTCGAAGGGGACACTGAGGCGGAGCCCCAGCCGGATCACCGCGGCGTGATCCAGACCGAGGAGCGGCATCACGAGCCGCGCCGGGGACCGATGTCCCGAGCGCGCCACGCCGCGGAGCCGCTCGAACCAGACCGCGCGCGCGTCGGGGAACCGGAGCCCGTCCTCCCGCGTGTGGCCGCCGACCACGGCGGCGGCGCCCTGACGCTCCGCCCAGGCGAGCGCGATCGCGTAGAAGACCAGGTTCCGGCCCGGGATGTAGCCCGCGGGGAGGCCCGGCCGCGGGCGGGCGGGCTCCACCGGCGCGGGCACGATCGTGACGTCGGCGCGTGCCGCGCGGGCCAGGCGCCGGAGCGCGGCCCGCTCGCCGCGCGGGCGTCCCGGGTAGTCGAAGCTGAGCACGCGCGTGCGGTGGAAGCGGCGCCGCGCCCACCAGAGCGCGACGGCGCTGTCCATGCCGCCCGAGGCCAGAACCAGCGCGGGGCCCTTCATGCCATCAGGACCCCGCCGTCCACGATGAGCGTCTGGCCGGTCACGAACGACGCCTCGTCCGAGGCGAGGAAGCGGATCGCGCGCGCCACCTCCTCGGGACGCCCGATCCGACCGAGCGCGGTCAGCCCGCGGATCTCGCGCAGCTCGGACGGCTTCAGCTTCCAGTCGCGGATCCAGCCGGTCGCGATCGAGCCGGGCGCAACCGCGTTGACCCGGACGCGCGGCGCGAGCGCCCAGGCCAGCGCCCGGACGAGGCCGACGATGCCCATCTTCGCGCCGGACCAGGCCAGCGTGGTGGCGTCTCCCTGGATCGCCGCGCTCGAGGAGACGAAGACCATCGCGCCGCCGCGCCGCCGGAGGACCGGCGCGGCCGCGCGCGCGCACCAGAACGGGCCGTTCAGCTCCACATCCACGACGTGCTTCCACGCGGACTCGGTCACGCGCTCGGGAGGCTGGTTCCAGAGCCGCCGGTCGGAGTGGCCGGCGGAGGCCACGAGGACGTCCAGCCGGCCGAAGCGCCGCACGGTCTCGCGCACGAGCCGGACCGCGTCCGCGCTGCGCGCGATGTCGGCCCGGAGCGCGAGTCCGCCGCCGCCGGCGAGCCGGAGCGTCTCGCGCGCCCCGGCGCGGTCGCGCGCCCAGCTCACCGCGACCGTCGCGCCCTGGCGCGCCAGTTCGAGCGCGGTCGCGCGGCCGATCCCCCGCGAGCCTCCCACGACGAGCGCGACCTGTCCGTTCATCGGCGGCGCGTCACCTCCACCGAGGCGTGGTCCATGGTCACCGCCACGGGGGGGGACATCTTGCGGACGCGGATCGTGACCTCCGCGACCGGGAAGCCGCGGAGCACGGCGCGCGCCAGCGCCTCGGCCAGCGCCTCGAGGAGACGGAAGCGGCGTCGCTCGGCGGTGCGGAGCACGAGCCGCGCGACCGCCGCGTAGTCCACCGCGTCGCGGAGCGCGTCGCTCTGGCCGGCCGGCGCCGCGTCGACGGCCATCTCCACGTCCACCTCGAAGGGGCGGCCGAGCCGCGCCTCCGCCCGCGAGACGCCGTGAAAGCCATGAAAGCGGATCGCGCGGAGCGCGAGGCGATCGGGCATGGCCGGCATATACCGCGGTCGTCGCGCCGCGAAAAGGGGTCAGGACCCATTTCCGCGGTGGAAAAGGGTCCTGACCCCTTCTCGGGCGACTACGCCAGTCGCGCCCCGAGCATCTCGTGCTGCTTCTTCAACCCGTCGGGGAGTCGCGCGCCGAGGGAGTCGAGGAACTTCCGCTGCTCCTGGTGCTCGGCCACCCAGTCGGCGCGGTCCACCGAGAGCAGCGCCTTCAGGCGGTCGTTCCCGAGCGCGAGCCCCTCGAGGTCCAGGCCCTGGGCCCGCGGGACGTGTCCGATCGGCGTGTCGTCGCCGGCTCCGGTCCCGGCGCAGCGCTCGACGATCCAGCGGAGCGCGCGCAGGTTCTCGCCGAAGCCGGGCCAGAGGAACTTCCCGTCGGCGCCCTTCCGGAACCAATTCACGTGGAAGATGCGCGGCGGCCGCGCCACGCGCCGCCCCATCGCGAGCCAGTGCCCGAAGTAGTCGCCCATGTGGTAGCCGCAGAACGGGAGCATGGCCATCGGGTCCCGCCGCACCACGCCCACCGCGCCGGTCGCCGCCGCCGTGGTCTCGGAGGCCATCGTGGCGCCCACGAACACGCCGTGCTCCCAGTCGAGCGACTGGTAGACCAGCGGCGCGAGCCGCGCGCGGCGCCCGCCGAAGATGAACGCCGAGATCGGCACGCCCTGCGGGTCCTCGAACCGCGGCGAGATGCTCGGACACTGCCGCGCGGGCGCCGTGAAGCGCGAGTTCGGGTGTGCGCCCGTGGTCCCGCTCGCGGGCGTCCACGGCTGGCCGCGCCAGTCGGTCGCCCGCGCGGGGGGCGCGCCGTCCATCCCCTCCCACCAGGGGGTGCGCTCGGGCGTCAGCGCGGTGTTCGTGAAGATCGAGTTCGTGCGCAGCGTCCCCATCGCGTTCGGGTTGGTCTTCGTGCTGGTTCCCGGCAGCACGCCGAAGAAGCCCGCCTCGGGGTTGATGGCCCAGAGCCGCCCGTCGGGTCCGGGGCGCAGCCACGCGATGTCGTCGCCGACCGTCCAGACCTTCCACCCCTTCTGGGACGCGGGAGGCACGAGCATCGCCAGGTTGGTCTTGCCGCAGGCGCTCGGGAAGGCTGCGGCGACGTAGGTGACGTCGCCCTTCGGGCTCTCGAGGCCGAGGATCAGCATGTGCTCGGCCATCCACCCCTCGTCGCGGGCCTGGATGCTCGCGATCCGGAGCGCGAAGCACTTCTTGCCGAGGAGCGCATTCCCCCCGTAGCCGGAACCGACGCTCCAGATCGTCCGCGTCTCCGGGAAGTGGCAGATGAAGCGGCGCTCCGGGCTCAGGTCCCCGAGCGAGTGGAGGCCGCGCACGAAGTCGCCCGAGCCGCCGAGCGCGTCGAGGGCCGGCTTCCCCATGCGGGTCATGATCCGCATGCTGGCGACGACATACGGGCTGTCGGTGATCTCGACGCCCACCTTGCTGGAGGGGGAGCCCGGGGGACCCATGAGGTAAGGGACCACGTACAGGGTCCGGCCCTTCATCGCGCCCCGGAAGAGTGGGAGAACCCGGGCCTCGGCGTCCTTGGGGGACATCCAGTTGTTGGTGGGGCCGGCGCTTTCCTGGGTCGGCGAGCAGATGAACGTCAGGTGCTCGGTCCGGGCCACGTCGTCGGGGTGGCTCCGGTGGAGATGGCATCCGGGGTAGGCGCGGGCGTCGAGCGCGTGGAGGACGCCGGTCCGGAGCATCTCCTGCACGAGCCGCTCGTGCTCGGCGTCGGAGCCGTCGCACCAGACCACGCGGTCGGGTGCGAGGAGCCGCTCGGATTCCTGCACCCAGTCCGCCAACGCCTTGGACGTCGCCATCGAGCCGCCTTTCGGGGTGGGAAAGGCGGGAATCTTAGCGCCGGGCGTTCCCGGGCTCCAGCGGTGCGGCGGCGGGGCGGCTTCCACGTTCCCCGGACTTCAGTTGGATTCGACCTTCGGACAGGGAACAGCGTTCCAGAAGGTCGCTGCGATGTCCTCAGAGACAGTGGAACCCGCTCCCGGCATCACGACGCTCTCGAAGGAGATGCTCCAGTTGCGCCGCCTGGTCCACATACCTTCAGGCGCAGCAGGGAAAGGCCACCCTCGAATTCAGGGAGAAGGGCCAATAGCCCCGTCGCACGCCTTCGGCGGGACGGGGCGGGCGCCGCGATGGTCAACCGTCCGGCCCTCAGCCGCGGAGCTTGGCCAACGCCCGCTCGACCGCGGCGCGGGTCTCGCCGCGCGCGCTCGCCAGCGCCCGCTCGAGGTGCGGCCGCGCGGCCGGGAGCGCGAGCTTCCCGAGCGCGTCCGCGGCGCCGATGCGGACGTCCTCGTCCGGATCGCCCAGCGCCCGGCCGAGCGCTTCCAGGTCGGCCGCCCCCCCGCAGACCCCCAGCGCGCGCGCCGCGCGGGCGCGGAGCATCGCCGGGCCCGAACGGAGCGCGTCGCGGAGCGCCGGCGCGGCCTCCGGCGTGCCGACCTCGGCCAGCAGTCCCGCGGCCTCGGATGCGGCCATGGGGGTGCCCTCCCGCAGCGCCTTCACGAGCGCCGGCGCGATCGGCGTCCCCGCCGCCCGCGCCGCCTTGCGGCACTCGTCGGAGAGGATCGCCTTCCAGACGCCGAGCCCCCGCACGAGCGAGTCGTGCACGTCAGCCTGCCCCGCCACGTGCTCCAGCCACGCGCGCGCCTGCGGCGCGCGATCGAGCGCGCCCAGGTTCTCGTTGAAGGGCAGCTCCGCCCCCGTGAGGAGCCTGAGGCGGCGCGCCGCGTCGAAGGACTGCCACGCGGTGCGGGCGAACGGCTCCGGCCTGAGCGCGAACGCGAGGTAGAGGAGCGCCCAGCTCTCCCCGCGCTCCGCGAGCGCCTGGGCCGCCGCGTTCCGCACCGCCCAGTCCGGGTCCTTGAGGAGCGCGATCAGGTTGCCGTTCACCTCGATCCCGCCCCCGCCCGCGCGCCCGAGCGCCTCGGCGGCCAGCGCGCGCACCCGGAAGTCCACGTCCTTGAGCGCGGCGTTGAGGTTCCGCCACGACACGTCCGCGGCGAGCTCGCCCAGCGCCAGCGCCGCCGCGGCCCGCGCGTGCGGCGCGCCCCCGCGGAGCGCCGCGGTGAGCGGCGGAACCGCCGCGCGGCCGTGGCGCGCGAGCCGCATCGCCGCGTCCAGCCGCTCCTCCGCGTCGGCGCTCGCGAGCGCCGCGACCCACTCGGGCGGCGGCGGCGACTCCTGGAACGGCCGCGCCGAGAGCGCGATCACGAGCGTCAGCGCCGCCATCGCGAACGCGGCGAGCGCCACCTTCATGGCGTGAGCCGCCGCGACTCCAGGTGCGCCGCGTCCCGGTCCTCGGTGAAGGGCGTGAGCTTGTAGTAGAGGTCCACCAGGACCTCGGCGGCACCTTCGGGGAACGGATAGACGAAGGTCCGGCTCTCGCCCGCCGGGATCTGCGTGTTGGTCATGCCCAGCTCGTCGCGGTAGGGGTTCCGGAAACGCGGGGACTGCTCGCGGCAGATCGGGCAGGCGGCGAGGTGCCCGGGGGTCGCGTCGTGGCGCACGAGCTCCTTCCCGGAGCCGTCCCGGAAGACCGTCTTCAGGTCCACCGCGCGGTGCCGCGCATCCGCCGGGAAGTTGTGCCCGGCCCCCACGTTCTCGATCACGATCCGGACGCCCTTCTTTCCCGCCTCGGTCACGACCTGCGCGTCCAGGCGGGCGGCCTTCTTCAGCGTCTCGAGGTCATGTCCGCCCCACATGAAGTGGGAGCGTCCCTTCCGCCCGTTCTTCCGCGTCACCTCCGGCATGTGGCAGCCGTTGCAGTCCATGCCCCGCTTCGCGAACTCGCTCGCGCGCCACTGGTCGGTCGTGTTGTGCTGGTTGTGGCAGATGCCGCACGCATCCGGCGAGGCGACCCGGGGCTCGTGCTCCGGCCGGCACGGCGCCTTCACGCCCGGCCGCGCCGTGGCCACCCCCTTCGCGGTCTTGTGGCAGGAGATGCAGGAGATCCCCTCGTCGTAGCGGGAGAAGCGGGCCAGCGGCCGGTTCTCGAGCCCGGTCTCGAAGAGCGGGCGCGGGATATGGCAGGGGAGGCAGTCCTTGTCCTCGTAGTCCCGCGAGAGCTTCTTGAACTCCACGTCCACGTAGGCCTGCGCGTGCCAGGAGGGCTGCCACTCCGCCCAGACCTCCTCGTGGCAGGGCTTGCAGTCGGCCGCCGAGACCAGCTCCGGCGATCCGTCCCCCGCCGGGCCGGGCGACGCGGGCCCGGGCCCCGGCGCGGGCCCCCCGGGACCGCCGCTCCCGGCGATGCTCCAGATCAGCGCGCCGACCCCCGCGAGCACCAGGATCGCCAGCACCAGCCTCAGGCCCTTCATGCGTCCTCCAACGGCGCCGGCGGCTCGCGCAGCCGGAGCGCCACGCGGGCGCCGACCTCGCGTGGTGCATCGCTCCGCACCCGGAGCGTGAGAGCGCCGACCGCCACGCGCACGAGCCAATGATCCCCCTGGAACCGGCATTCTTCGACCGACCCCTCCGACCCGGCGCCCGGCGGCAGCAGCTCCACGGTCTCGGGACGCACCGCCCCCCACGCGCCGTTCGCCCCGGGCGTGAAGTCCACCTCGCGCGTGCCCCGCCGGAGCGGGACGACGTCCACGAGCCCGAGCGCGCGCGCCACCCGCCGCGTGCGCGGCGAGCGGTAGATCTCCTCGGGGGTCCCGACCTGCCCCACCCGCCCCTCGTCCAGGACCGCGATCCGCCCGGCGAGCGCGAGCGCCTCGGCCGGCCCGTGGGTCACGTGGAGGACGGCGCCGCCGTACCGGCGGTGCAGCTCCTTGAGCAGCCCGATCAGCTCCCCCTTGAGCGCCTCGTCCACGCTCGAGAGCGGCTCGTCGAGCAGGAGGAGCCGCGGGCGCGTGACCAGCGCGCGGGCGAGCGCGACCCGCTGCCGCTCGCCGCCCGAGAGCCGCGCGGGAGCCGCCGCCTCGCGCCCGGTGAGCCCGACGGCGGCGAGCGCCTCGGCCGCGCGCGCGCGGCGCTCGACCCGCGGGACGCCGCGCGCCGCGAGCGGGAACTCCACGTTCCCGAGCGCGGTCAGGTGGGGCCAGAGGGCGAGGTCCTGGAAGACCATGCCCACGTTCCGCTCGCGCGGGGCGACGCGCGGCGCGGGGTCGTTGACCACGCGACCGTCGAGCTCCACGGTCCCCGCGTCCGGGACCTCGAGCCCGGCCAGGATGCGGAGCACGGTGGTCTTGCCGCACCCCGAGGGCCCGAGCAGCACGAGGTACTCGCCCTCGCGCGCCTCGAGGTCGAGCCCCGCCAGCACCACGCGGGCGCCGAAGCGCTTGGACACCGACGAGAGGCGCGCCGTCATGCGCGGCCCTCCTCCGCGCGCGGCCAGAGCGCCACCAGGAGCACGGGCGCGAGCGCGACCGCCAGCACGGTGAGCGACGCGACGCCCACCCAGTCCTCGTACAGGAAGTGGAACTTGTTCAGGATGCGCGGCGTGATCACTCCCCAGCCGTGCGGGCTGATGAGCGACCCCAGCTCCATCTCGCCCACCGAGAGCGCGAAGAAGAGGGCTCCGCCCGCCGCGATCCCCCGAGCGCTGAGCGGGAGGACCACCGTGCGGAGCGTCCGGAGGCGGGTCGCGCCGGCCACCGCCGCCGCCTCCTCGAGCGACGGGGTCACGCGCTCGAACGCGTGCTCGAGCGCCCGGGAGGCGAACGGGAGGAAGCGGGCGCCGTAGGCGAGCACCAGGATCGCCGGCGTCGGGTAGACGAGGTCCGAGAGCCAGGCGACGAACGGGCTCTCGACGCCGAAGACCGAGCCCCGGTTCCAGACGCGCGCGAAGCCGAGCGCGAGCGCCGCGCCGGGGAAGGCGAAGGGGAGGAAGGTCAGGAAGCCGGCCGCGGCGCCGAGCCGTCCGGGGCGCGCGGACGCCGCGGCGCGCGCGAGCGGCACGCCCAGGGCGAGCGCGAGCGCGGTCGCGGCCGCGGCGATGCCCAGCGTGGAGAGCAGCTCCGGGCGCGCCTCCGCGATGACCTGGCGGGCGACGCGGAAGGGCCAGGCCTTGGCGACGAAGGTCAGGACCGGAGCCGCGACCGAGAGCCCGAGCACGAGGAGCACGAAGACCAGCGCGGGCCCGCGCGCGCGGCGGAGCGCGAAGTCGCGCGGCGGAGCGCCCCGGCTTCCGACCGGAGCGAGCCGGCGTCCGCCCGCGAGCCGCCGCGCGCAGACGAGGAGCCCGATCGAGATCAGGAGGAAGGGCGCCGCGGTCGCGGTGACCCGGCCGAAGTCCTTCGAGCCGTAATTGGTCCCCTGGGTCACGATCTCGATCGTGTAGACCCCCTGCAGGCTGAGCAGGTTCGGGACGGCGTAGGAGTTCAGCGCGAACAGGAACACGAAGAGCGCGCCCGAGACGATCGAGGGGAGCGCGAGCGGGAGCGTCACGCGGCGGAAGACCTGGAAGCCCGACGCGTGGAGTCGCGCGGCCTCCTCCTCGGAGGCCTGCGCCGAGCGGAAGCCGACCGATGCGAGCAGGGTCACGATCGGATACCAGGACAGCGCGAGCGCCGCCGCCGCTCCCCAGAGACCCTGCATGAGGACCGGGCCCTCGTCCCGGCCCAGGAGGCGGCCGATCAGGTTGCTGAGCGTCCCCTTGGGGCCGAGCAGGTAGAGCCAGGTGATCGTGAGCAGGAACGGCGGGATGAAGAGCGGCGTGGGATAGAGGGCGCGGAAGGCGCGGCGGAGCGGGAGATCCGTCCGCTGGAGCAGGAAGGCGAGCGGGGCGCCGAGCAGCACCGCGAGCCCGGCCGCGGCGCCGGCGAGCCCGAGGCTCCCCCGGAGGAGCGCCCACTGGCGCCCCTCCGCGAGCACGTGCCGCCAGTTCTCGAGCGAGAGCCGGCCGTCGGCCACGAAGGACGCGCCGAGCATGTAGGCCACCGGGAGGACCGCCACGGCGACCAGGGCCACCAGCGCCGCCCAGGTCCCGATCCGCGCGCGCATCAGCGGAGGAACTGGTCGCGGATGAAGTCGGCGGTCGAGGTCATCCTTTTCGCCACCGCTCCGAAGTCCACGTCCATCGTCTTCATCTCGCGGATCCCCATGAGGAGCGCGGGACCCGGCAGCTCGGGGCGCAGCGGGATCTGGACGGAGGGGCCCTCCGAGAGGCGCCGCTCCACGCCCGCGCCGGCGATGAACTCGATCAGTCGCTTGCCGCCCTCGGGATTGGGTCCGCCCTTCACGAGCGCGACCGAGTTGGGGATCAGGAGCGCGCCGTGCGCTCTTCGCTGGTCCGGGAACACGATGCGCACCGGCTTCTTCTCGCGGAGCGCCGCCGCCGCGTCGTCCGTGTCGGTGAGGCACCAGGCCACCTCGCCGTTTGCGGCCTTCTGCATCGCCTGCCCGTTGCTCGCGGCGACGACGACGCCGTTGGCCTTCGCGTCCAGGAAGAACTTCCGCGCCTCCGCGTCCCCCATGATCTCGAAGAGCACGGCGGCGTGGGTCGCCGTGGTGCCGAAGAGCGGGTTGCCGATGCAGGCCCGCCCTCGCCAGCGGGGGTTGGCCAGGTCGGACACCGTTTGCGGTTCCTCACCCGGCTTCACCTTGTCCGTGTTCACGAGCAGCACGCGGGCGCGGGCGCCGAAGGCCGTCCAGAAGCCGTTGGGATCCCGCCAGCGCGCCGGCAGGTCGGTGGCGGAGGTCGGCGCGTAGGGCGCGAGGATCCCCGCGTCCTGGAGCCGGATGGTCTGGCTCAGCTCGTTGTTCCAGAAGACGTCGGTCCGCGGCCGGTCCCGTTCGGCGAGCAGCGTCTGCACCAGCCCCGTGGTCTTGGTCGCCTCGGTGTCGTAGTGCGCGTCCACCTGGAGCCCGCTCGACTTCTCGAACCCGCGGAGCAGCGACTCGGCGTATTCCTGGTCCAGGGCGACGGCCACGGTGACCCGGCCGCCGCCGGTCGCGGGGGCCGGCTCCTTCGAGCAGCCGCAGAAAAGCGCCAGGACCGGCAGCAGGAGGAGGAATCGTGGATGCATTGGAACTCCCGAGCCGGGAGGGTGAGGGAAGAGCCGGTCGGACTATAGCGGCGGCCGCGAGGCGGTGTCAATCAACGCGGGCGCGGCGACTACGGGGCGCGCGGCGGCGCGCGGCGCGAAGGCCTCGAAGAGGCGACGGAAGGCCTCCGCGGCCGGAGCGGCGGGGAAGGACGCCACGACCGGGAGGCGCCGCTCGATCGAGCGTCCCACGTGGGGATCCTCGGGGATCCAGCCGGCCAGTCCGGGATGGCGTTCCAGGAACCGGATCGACACGTCCCGGATCCGCTCGTAGACGCGCCCGGCCTCCTCCTCGTCCGCCACGCGGTTGGGGACGATGTGGACGCGCGCGCCGGCCTTGCGCCTGGTCAGCCCCTTGAGCACGGCGTAGGCGTCGGTCAGCGCGGTGACGTCGCGGGTGGTCACGAGCAGCACCTCCTCCGCCGCGGCCAGGAAGACCATCGTCTGGGGGGTGATGCCCGCCGCCGTGTCGACCACGACGAGGTCGTGGTCGCGGCGCAGCTCCTCGATCTGCGAGGCGAGGAGGTAGAGCTGGAACTCGTCGAGCGCGGCCAGCTCGGTGACTCCGGTCCCGCCGCACGCGAGAGCGAGCCCCCCGGGCCCGGGCTCGAGCACCTGCGCGATGGACCGCTCCCCCGAGAGGACGTGCGAGAGGTTCCAGCGGGGATGCACTCCGAGGAGGAGGTGCGCGTTGGCCAGCCCCAGGTCGGCGTCGAAGAGCACCGTGCGGAGGCCCTCCTGCGCCGCGACCGCGGCCAGGTTCGTCGCCAGGACCGACTTGCCCGTCCCTCCCTTGCCGCTCCCCACGCAGAGGACCCGGGCCAGCCGGTCGGGCGCGTCGGGCGCCGGACCCTTCCCTCCCGCGCGGAAGAGCTGGAGGAGGCGCGTCCAGGTCCCCGGCCTCCCTCCCTCCTTGCCCATCAGCTCCTCGACTTCAGGAACTCCTGGACCTCGCGCTCCGAGAGCACGTCCGCGTGGGAGAGGGGACCGCCCGGGGCGGCCGGCGCTCCGTGCTCGCGCCTGAGGCGGAAGAAGCGATCGAGCACCCGGTTCATCGCGCCGTGCAGGAGGTGCGTGTCGCTCACCCGTTCGGTGCGGTCCTCGCAGGCGAGGTCCAGGCAGTCCGTCCGCGGCTCCAGCGTGCAGAGGAGTTCGCCGTGGGCGAGGAACTCGGTCCGCCCGTTCCGTTCCCGCGCGCTCACCTCGCTCCCGAGCTTGGCGATCAGGAAGCGGGCCCGGTCGTTCAACTCGCGGAGCGGGTCGCTCCGCGCCCCGATGCGCGGGTGTCCGGCGGGACGGAAGAAGAGCGCGGGCGGCCCCGTCTCCGGGGCCAGGAGCACGAACTGGAGGAGCTCGGGGCGGACCGGCGCCAGCCAGAGCGCGACGCGCTCGAGCGCCGGAGCGAAGGAGGGCGCGACGAGGAGGAGGCGCGGCAGGGCCTCGGCCGCGAAGGCGCGCCCGGGGAAGAGACGCTTGAGCAGGTCGCCCCCGCTGTGGACCGACTCGCACGCGTCCAGCGCCTCCACCGGGAGGCCGGCCCGATGCGTCGCCTCGACGAACACGAGGCAGAGGAGCCCGTGCGCGTCGAGCAGCAGGAGATCGACGGTCGCTCGATCGGGGAGGCGGAAGTTCCGTTCGAGGAGGGTGAGGCCGGCTTCGAGGCCCTCGGGATCCGACGCGACGAGATCGAGCAACTCCGGCTTCGGCGGAGGAGGCCTCTCGATCAGTCGCGCCATTCACGAGACGCGGGAGTCTGCGGTCCCGCGCAGCAATCCGCCCTGGGAGGTCCGAACGGCGGCCGAGTATCGCGCCCGGCGGCGACGCGCGTCAAGGGACCGGCAGCCCGGTCGGGGAGTCTCTCGCCCGGAAACCGGAGGCTCTACGGGAGCGGGATCAGCTGCAGGAACTCGACCAGCTCCTGCCACGGCAGCCGTCCCAGAGCCATCAGGCCGATGGTGGGGGTGTGGACCTGGACGGCTTCGAAGCCGGCGAAGCTGTCCACGACGGCGACCTGCTGACCCTGGGTGGCGACCTGCCCGTCGATGAACTTCTGCTTGAGTTTGGCCGTGAGCTCCCGCTGGATCTCCTCCCGGCGCTTCGGCTGTTTCTCGCCCTTGAGGGCCTCGTTCAGCCGCTCGGGGAAGCTGGGGCCGAAGCGGGTCACCGCGGCGCGCTCCACCAGCGTGATCCCCCCGAGATGGAGCCCGTCGTCGAAACGGAGGACCGCCGCGGGACGCCCCTCCTCGCCCAGGATCACCGTGGCGCGCGGGGCCGCGAGCCAGGCCGGGGCCGGCTCGGGGAGACTGAGCGCGGTCAGGCCGACCGCGCGGGCCACTTCGACCGGATCGAGCCCGGCGCGGCTGGGGATCGTCCCGCTCCTCCAGTTGATCGGGGGGGTCGGGTCCCACACGATGTTCTCGTACCGCGAGAACAGGACCTGGGCGCCCTGCGAGTCCAGCTCCTTGACGCCGAGCACGAACCGCCTCTGGGTGTCGATCCAGCCGTGGTAGCGCGGGCGTCCGGGACGGACGTGCGTGACCTCCACGAGCCGGCACTCCCGGCCCGCGAAGGACTCGATGCGGAGCGTCCGCAGGCGGTAGTTCGCGCGGAAGAGGGTCGGGTCCGTGACCAGGAAGTCCTCGAGGATCTCCATGACCCCGAAGACGTCGGTCGGAGACTCCTCGCTCCGCGAGCGGCGGATCAGCTCCTCGGACGGCTTGTGCGGAGGGATGACCCTGGAGCTTCCCTTGCTGATCCGGCCCTCGATCTTCATGACCTCGAAGGTCAACGTCCGGGACCCGACCGGCGTCGGGAAGTCCACGATCTGCGTGGCCGAGAAGGAGGCCGCCATGTAGTGGCGCTGGGCATCGACCAGCATCGCGACGCCCGGGTCCTCCCCGGGGCAGCCGACGAAGGCCAGTGCCCCGAGGAGGGCCAGGGCGAGCCGAAGAGCCGGGCGTCGTGGCGGCGCCATGTCAGCCTTCACTCTTCTCGGCGAGGTGCTCCCGCGTGATGCCCGGGATCACCTCTTTGTCGCTTCGGAAGAACCGGCGCAGGGCCTGCTCGGCGGAGCCGGATCGGGGGGCATGCAGCACGATGAAGCGCTGCGCATCGGGCCGGCCGTCCCCGCGGTGGGCCAGCCAGGCGACGGCGCCGATCAGGGCGGCAGCGGCGGCGGCGACGCGGGGGAGGAGCCATACCAGGCGCCGGCGCGGCGCCTGGCCCTCTTCCTCCGCGATGCCGGCGGCGACGCGATCCCAGATCGCGTCCGGGGCCGACTCGGCCGGAGCCTCCGCGGACCAGGCCCGGAACTCGCTGGCCGAGGCCAGAAGGGACCGGCACCGCGCGCAGGCGTGGACATGGGCCTCCACCGCCTCGCGTCTCTCCGCGGCGAGCCGGTCCTCGGCGAGATCGAGGACCTCGATCTCCCAGCGTTCGCAAACCCCTTGTTCTTCCGTCATCCGTCCGCCTCGGGCGCTGCCGGCAGCTCCTCGCCGCCGAAGCGCACCCTCAGCTCCTTCAGGAACGGCTCGAAGGCCCGGTGAGCCCTGCAGAGCCGCGACTTCACGGTCCCGATCTCGAGCCCCAGTCCCCCCGCGATCTCCTCGTAGCTCAGGTCATCCAGATACCGGAGCTTGAGGATCTCCGCGAAGGGCCCACCCAGTCGATCGAGCGCCCTTCTGAACTGGTCCACCAACTCATGCCGCTGGGCCGTGATCTCCAGCGGCGGGGTCCTCCGATCGATCAGTTGCGTCTCCGTGACCTCGGAATCGTCCGTGGACAAGGAGGCCGAAGAATCCGATCCCTTCCGACGCCTTCGTTCGAGCGCGCAGTTGTAGGCGATCCGGAACAGCCACGTGGCGAAGGCCGACTGGAACTTGAACTTCCTCAGGTTCCGGTAGACCAGCACAAACGCCTCCTGAGTGACGTCCATCGCGGCATCCTGATCGCCGGTCAACCTCCTCGCGGTCCGAAAGACCCTGTCCTTGTATCTCTCATAGAGCGCCCGGAACGACGTCTCTCGTTCGGCCCGATCCCCCTTTACGAAGGCCCGGATCAGGGACTCGTCCTTGTCCTTGGGCATGGAGGAGGACCCGGAAGCCATTGGTTTAGACGGACCGAAGCCTCGAAACAGTTCCCACGGGCCAGCTTACGCCGGACCCGCCGGTTCCCGGACCGATGGACCGGCAGGTCGTCGAATGCAAGAGCCTCATGAATATGGTGTTGCGTCACAATTCTTCCTCCAGGAGGTGGAGGAACTGGCCGGCGTCCGCCACGATTCCCACCGCCTGCGATGAGCCCCGATCGCCGAGTTTGGTGGGGACCGCGGGGTTCACGTCCACCGTCACGGTGCGGACCCAGGACGGGATCAGGTTCCCGACCGCGATCCCGTGGAGCATGGACCCGAGGATCAGGACCACGCCGGCCTTCGCCAGCCCCCGGACGTAGGCCCGCTGCGCCTCTACCATGTCGGTGATCGTGTCCGGGAGGGGGCCGTCGTCGCGGAGGCTTCCGGCCAGGACCAGAGGGATGCCGCGCCGGACCGCCTCGTGGACGACGCCCGAGCCGAGCAGGCCCGACCGGACCGCCCGGGCGAGCGAGCCGGCCCGCGTGACGGCGTTGATCGCCCGGAGATGGTTCTGATGCCCGCCGTCGGGGTGGCGGCCGGACCGGAGGTCCACGCCGAGCGAGGTGCCGAACAGGGCCTGCTCCGCGTCGTGGACCGCGAGCGCGTTCCCCGAGAGGAGCGCATCCACCCAGCCCCGGCGGATCAGGGCGGCGAGCGGACCGACGCCCCCGGTGTGGACCACGACCGGCCCGGCGACGAAGACCACGCGCTCGCCCCGCGTGCGCGCGGACCGGATCAGCTCCGCCACCTTCCGCACCGCCACCTTGAGCCATTTCTCCGACGAGACCTCGCTCTGCATGAACGCGAAGCCGTCGCGGTCCCGCGGCCGGGACTCCGGGACCACGCGCACCCCTTCGAGCCCGCAGACCACGAGCGCTCCGCGCCGGAGTTCGTGGAACTTCCGGCAGGCGAGCCGCCGCCCCTCCTGGACCACGAGCGAGTCCATCTTCTGCTCCCGGACCTCGACCCAGCGCCCGCGGCGGCGCACCCAGGTGCGATGGTTGGTGGTGGAGTAGAAGCCCTCGGGCGCCACGCGATCGCGCGGGCAGCGGAGGAACCGGGCGTCGCGTTCCTCGAGCGCCGACGCGCCGAGACCGGAGAGGAGGGTGCGCGCGTTCCTGAGCGCCGCCCGGTCGGGCGCGCTCAGGCGGAGCACCGCGAACGACGCGTCGCGGTTCGTGCGGCCGATCTCCAGGCTCTCGATCTCGAACCGGCAGCGGTTCTCGACGATGCCGTCGAGCGCGCGCGCGAGCAGTCCGGAGTCCACGAGGTGTCCGCGCATCGCGACCCGCTCGACGAGCGGCGAGCGCGGGCGGGACCGGGGCCGGCCGCTCAACGACCGCGTCCCGAGCCGGGGCGCCGGGGGGGCGGCGGGGCGCCGGGGACCACGGTCTCGGCCTCGGGGGGGGACGGGTCGGGCTGGCCGAGACGGAGCAGGATGTAGCGGGCGGCGCTGCGGTTGACCGTGGCGAGCTTCGGATCGGTGGTCATGCCGGCCAGGACGGGGAGCGCGCCCGGGTGGTTGAGCTCGATCAGGCCCCGGACCACGAGCGGATGGACCGAGGGGTCCTTGAGGCGGTGGAGGAGCCACGAGACGTCCCCTTCCTGGACCTTGCGCCGGATCAGGCGGCCGCGCCAGCCGACCTCGGGGCTCTCGAGGATGCGCTCGAGGTCCCCGCCGAACTCCTGTCCCACCGCGAGCGTGAGGATGCGCGCGGTCACCGCCTCCTCGCGCTGGAGGAACGCGACGAGCCCGCGCCCCTCGCGCGCAAGCCGCTCGAAGACCTTCACGGTCGCCTGGTCCTCGCGGTTGAGGAAGTTCTCCTGCGCGTCCTTCACCGTGAAGACCGCGTGGAACGTGCCGCCCTGCGCGCGGAAGGCGCGGCCGAGGTCGAGCGCCTGCGGGACGTCCTCCTGGTGGGGCGGAGCGTCGCCGAAGAGGACGATCACCTTGTGCCCGCCCTTGTTCCAGGAGGCCTGCTTGACCGCCGCCTGGAGCCCGACCTCCACGGCCTCCTCCATGTCCCCTCCGCCCGCCGCGCGCACGGACTCGAGGAAGCCGAGCGCGGCGTAGTGGTCGTCGGAGAGCGGGACGGAGCGGACCACGTACTCGGCGTCCTCCCGGTCGCGGAAGGTGATCACCGAGAGCCGGAAGCCGGGGATCAGGGCCTCGAGGACCGTGATCATCCGGATCATCCGGTCCCGCGCCTGCTTGAGCACCCCCTCCATGCTCCCGGTGGAATCGAACAGGAGCACGAGGTCCATCCCCTTGCTCCGGAGGTCGCGGACCCGCCGGCCGAGCTGGGTCGTGAAGAACTCGCGCTCGGAGAGGCCCAGGTCGCCGAGCCCCGCGCCCCCGCCGCCGGCGGCTCCCCCGCTCCCGTCGCCGAGGCCCAGGACCTGCGAGCCGAAGTCCGGACCGGGCAGAGCGAGCTCGCCCGGGGTCTCGACCACCCCCGACTCGTCGCCGGTGGTCTCGGTCGGCTCGGGGACCTCCTCGCCCTCGCTGGTGGCCGTGGTCGGCTCGGCCATCGGCTCGGCGCTGTCGATGAGGCTCGACTCCTCGACGGTGGCGGTCATGGCGTGCACGGGCCGGACCCGGGCTGCGACCGTCGAGGAGATCGGGAAGTCGCGGAACACGATGTAGAGCGTGAGGTGGATGAAGACCGAGGTCAGGAACCAGGGCGTCCGGCGCAGCTCCTCGACGAGCTGGGTCCGGAAAGCCGCCTGGGGATGGGGCTCCACCAGCGTCCGGGGCACCGCGCCCGGCTCGTGGTACCGGAAGGACACCGGCCCGATCCGGATCTGGTCTCCGGACTGGAGCAGGGCTTCTTTCACCTGTTGCCCGTTTACGAAGGTGCCGTTGGTGCTGAAGAGGTCCACGATCTTCCAGCCGGCCGGCGTGCGGGTGATCAGACAGTGCGTCTTGCTGACCAGCGTCGCATCGATGGGGATGGTGTTCTCCGACCCGCGGCCCAGCGTGACGATGTCCTTGTCGATCGCGTGGTGCGGCGGGTCCGGGACGGCCTCGGGGGTGAGGTAGGGGGAGCCGGGGCGGGCCCAGCCGAAGAACTGATCGAACAACCCCATAAGCTCGCCTGGGGTCCTGCGGATGGAACGGAACCCGCGGGGCGGGTTCCTTTTCGGCCTTTTTTCCTCGTGCGGTGAAGGATGGTAACACCGATCACGGGGAAGAGGCCAGCGCCCCGGGCGAGGGGGCGAGGCGTCAGTCGGTCGACGAGCGGCGCTCCGTGGCGGGCGGCGCCTTCGGACCTGCAGGGGGGCGCAGCCTCGGCGCACGTTCCCCCGGCGGCGGGAAGCCGCGCGGTTCGAAGCGTGGTCCCGGAGGCGGCCCGTCCGGACCGCCCCGTGGTCCCATGCGCGGGTGAGGAGGTCGCCCTCCGGGTGGCGGACCGTCCGCTCCCGGCCCGCCTTCGCGGCCCGGCCGGAGGTGAGGGGGAGGCCCGAGCAGCCGCCGGGCGGCCGCGGCCGCACGCTCGTCCCCGGATCGGGCGACCCGCCGGAGCGCGGGCCGGGCGGCCGGACCGAGTGCGCGGAGCGCCTCGGCGGCGCTCGCGCGGATCTGGGGGTGGGGATCGCCGAGGCGGCTCGCCAGGATCTCCGCCCAGGCCCGGAGCGCGGGATCGGCCGGGCCCGGGGGAGGCGGGGACGATGGCCCGACCCCGATCAGGACCAGGACCAGAAGCCGGACGACCATGCAACTCCTCCAGTCTCGCCCGCCGCTCCCCGCGCCGGGGTCATCGTCAGTAACGGAGGCGCCACCGTGTCGAAGACAGGAAAAGGTTCCTGACCCCCTTTCCGTCCCTACCCCTTGAGCAGCGTCATGACCTCCTGGCGGGCGCGCGGGTCGCTCAGGAAGGTGCCGCGGAGCGCCGAGGTCACCATCCGCGAATGGGGCTTCTGGACCCCGCGCACGGTCATGCAGAGGTGCTCGGCCTCGAGCACCACCGCGACCCCCCGGGCGCCGAGCGAGCGCTCGACCTGGTCGGCGACCTGGGCGCTCAAGCGCTCCTGGATCTGAGGGCGACGGGCGAAGGCCTCGAGCACCCGGGCGAGCTTGCTGACCCCGCAGATCTTCTGGTCCGGGAGATACGCGATGTGCGCCCGGCCCGTGAACGGGAGGAGGTGGTGCTCGCAGATGGAATGGAAGGGGATGTCCCGGAGCAGGATCACCTCGCTGTAGGTCTCCCCGGGCAGCACCTTCATGATCTTCGAGACGTCGAGGCCGAGCCCGCCGCACAGCTCGGCGTACATGCGCGCCACCCGCCGCGGGGTGTCGCGCAGCCCCGGGCGATCGGGATCCTCGCCGATCCCCTCGAGGATCAGGCGGATGCCCTGGGCGATCCGGTCCAGGTCGGGGGTGCTCGGAACGGTGGCGGGTCGGCCGTTGCGCGCGGTGCGGGTGGATGGCATGGCCGGAGTGTAGCTAAGGGAGCAGCCCCGCTTCCACGAGCACCACGCGCAGCGCCTCCTCGTTCTCGCGCGTCATCGGGACGAGCGGGAGGCGGACCTCGCCGTTCAGGCGGCCCGCGAGCCGGAGCGCGGTCTTGACCGGCACCGGGTTGGTCTCGAGGAAGAGCGCCCGGAGGATCGGGAAGAGGCTCAGGTGGAGGACGCGCGCGGTCTCCGCGTCCCCCGTGGCGGCGGCGCGCACGAGGTCCGCCATCGGGCGCGGGAGCAGGTTCGAGGCGACCGACACGACCCCCTTGGCGCCGATGGCCATCATCGGGACGGTCAGGGAATCGTCCCCGGACAGGACCGAGAGCCGGCCGTGCGCGACCAGGCGGCTCGCCTGGTCCAGGCTGCCCGACGCCTCCTTGATGGCCTGCACGTTCGGATGGGCGCTCAGGCGGAACGCGGTCTCGGGGAGCAGGTTCACGCCGGAACGGCCCGGGACGTTGTAGAGCAGCACGGGGAGCCCGCCGTGCTCGGCCACCTCGGTGTAGTGGCGGAAGAGCCCCTCCTGGCTGGGGCGGTTGTAGTAGGGCGTGACCACGAGCGCGCCCCGGGCGCCCAGCTCCTTCGCCCGGCGCGTCAGCTCCACGGTCTCGCGCGTCGAGTAGCTCCCGGTGCCGGCGATCACGGGGACGCGGTCCCGCGCGCGCTTCACGACGCGCTCGATCACCCGCGTCTTCTCGTCCAGGTCGAGCGTCGGCGCCTCGCCCGTGGTCCCGCAGGGGGAGAGCGCCGCGACGCCGCCCTCGATCTGCGCCTCGACCAGCTCGTCGAGCTTCGCGAGGTCCACCGCGCCGCGGTCGAACGGGGTGACGAGCGCGGTGATGACGCCTTCG
>Ga0187892_10004824_pt1 | contig 22089 bp, 25 predicted proteins | sample MA1701073metaG_FD_139345 | JGI IMG/M metagenome (GOLD analysis project Ga0187892, IMG submission 139345) | Bio-ooze microbial communities from a basaltic lava cave in the Kipuka Kanohina Cave System on the Island of Hawaii, USA - MA170107-3 metaG ... | reverse complement strand
TCCGGAAGTTCTCGTTTGCAAAACTGGGTACCGGACAAACTATTAGTTGGCGAACACGGCCTCGACCTGTTCCGCCCATGGCAAGGTAGCCGCGCTTGCCAGCGCCTCGATCGAGATCGCGCAGGGTCGCCGCTCGGTGACCAGCAGTTCCAAGACGACCGGCGAGAGGTAGGCGAGGCGCAGGTAACGGCTGACGAAGGAGAGCGTCACGCCTTCGGTCTTGGCCAGATCGCTGAGCGTGGCGACCTCGCCCGTCTCGATCTTGCGCCGCCAGCTCCATGCCCGCGCCATGGCACGCAGCACATGCGGGTCCTGCCTGCGCTCTTCCATCGGGGCGATATCGGCTGGCGGCAGAATGCGCGGCCGACCGTTCTTCTTGCGGAAGGCGAGCGGGATGAAGACGCGGATGGTGGTCGATGCCTCGCTCATGCCAGAGCCTGCTCCTTATGCGGCGCGATCATGTCCCGCACGAGGGATCCGAGCCCGTCATTGCGCAGGTCGACGGCGATCCCTTCGGCGCCGACGGTGACGCGTTCGACTAGAAGCCGCACGATCCGAGCCTGTTCGGCGGGGAACAGAGAGGTCCACAACCGATCGAAGCTCGAAAGCGCCGCGACGATGGATTGCTCATCGACCGCTTCTCCCTGTTGGCGCAACGCGTCTGCCATCCGCGCCGCAATTTCCGGCGCGCGGATCATGCGGCGGATCTCGCCGATCACCACGCTCTCGACCATGCCGGCCGCAAGCCGCAGCGGTCCCGAGGCATCGCCGGTCGCCCGGTTCTGGATCAGGTCCATGGAGGTGTAATAGCAGTACAGGCGGCTGCCCTTCTTGGTCGCAGTCGGCGTCATGGCCGTGCCGCTCTCGGTAAAGATGAGACCCTTCAGCAGTGCCGGTTGCTGGGTGCGGGTGTTGGCGGCCCGCTTGCGCGGGCTCTCCTTGAGGATGGCGTGGACCTTATCCCAGAGGTCGCGGCTGATGATCGCTTCGTGCTCTCCCCGATACGCGGTTCCCTTGTGTACGGCCTCGCCGAGATAGACGCGGTTGTTGAGGAGCTTGTAGAGGAAGCCCTTGTCGATCAACCTGCTGCGCTTGTTGCGAGCACCCTCTGCGGCGAGCGCCTTGGCTAGGATGGTGGCCGAGCCGATGCTGAGGAACCGCTCGAAGATCATTCTGACGGTGGCGGCCTCAGCCTCATTGACGACGAGCTTGCGGTCCTTGGCGTCGTAGCCCATTGGCACGAAGCCTCCCATCCACATTCCCTTCTTGCGCGAGGCGGCCACCTTGTCGCGGATGCGCTCGGCAGTGACCTCGCGCTCGAACTGGGCGAAGGAGAGCAGGATGTTCAAAGTAAGCCGCCCCATCGAGGTGGTGGTATTGAACGACTGGGTGACGCTGACAAAGGTCACCTTGTGGCGGTCGAAGGTCTCGATGAGCCTGGCGAAGTCCATCAGCGAGCGGCTCAGGCGGTCGATCTTGTAGACGACGACGACATCGATCAGCCCCGCCTCGAGATCGGCGATCAGCTGCCTCAGCGCCGGCCGCTCCAGCGTGGCGCCGGAGAAGCCGCCATCGTCATAGCGCTCGCGGATTGCCGCCCAGCCTTCCGCCTTCTGGCTCGCCACATAGGCCTCGCAAGCCTCGCGCTGGGCGTCGAGGCTATTGAACTCCATGTCGAGGCCTTCCTCGCTCGACTTGCGGGTGTAGATGGCGCAGCGCTGGCGCTTCGTCATGGCGATGACGCGGCTCATCGGCCGCCCTTGCGCGCTTCGCGCAGGCCGAAGAAGCGCCAGCCGTTCCACTGCGTGCCGGTGATGGCCCGCGCCACCGCCGAGAGCGACTTGTATTTGCGGCCCTGCCAATCGAAGCCGTCCTTGAGCACGGTGACGGTGTGCTCGACCCCGTCCCACTCGCGCAGGAGCCTCGTGCCGATAACCGGGTTGCGCGGATCCGAGATGGTCGCCTTCCGCACCGGTTTGCCGGCGACCTCATCGGCCAGGAGATCGAGCGTCCTCGTCGTTTCCCGGGGCGGGCCGCCATAGGTCAGTTCCTGGATGCGGCAGGACAATCTGAGCTCGAGATAGCTCCGGCTGTTGTTGGGCGCCGGCGCGGCAAACAGCGTCTCCCACTTGGCCTTCAGCTCATTCACCGTCATCTGCTTGAGCGCTGCCACCTGCGCGAGGGCGGACGCGTCGATCGCCTTGTCCTCCCCCGGCCGCGGCGGGCCCTGCTCTACCCTCTTCAATGCACCCCGCATCATGAGCCTCCAACCCGCCGTCTTGGTTGGCCATCACGACGGCTCTTCAGGGGCAGGAAGTCGAGCGAACTGTCTCCGCTTTCGGCAAATAAATGACTGGACTTTCGCGCTTTGAGTCGCATGAGACCCAAGGCGAGAATTCGACTCACTTCGACCAGGCGTTCTCTGGGCGTCATTCGCTCGGGATGAATGGCATTGGGGCCAGCCTGGCTCGAAGGCATGGGGGGACTATCCGCGCTCTGATTACGGGAGGGTAATCGAGGCCGCTCGGAAAGAGAAGCAAAGTCAAAGGCTTATCGCATTTCCGCGCAAACAAAGGAGGCTGCACGCAACCGCTCGTAGATTGCGATTGACTATCGCGCGCACGACCAACGAGAAGGGTTCCCGAAGAGGTACCCGGATGGGGCATCAGCGCCTCGGCACACTACCGCAGTCGCGAAAATGGCAGCGCGTCGTCGAGCTCGTCAGCGGCGGCGCGGACGTCCGGGACATTGCCTCGGCGGTCTCCGCGGCCGCAGAGCGCAGCATGACCGATGCCGCGAAAGATCCAGCCATCCGCTCAGCCTTCTTTCTGCTCGCCCAGGTTCTGCTGGCGGCGCGAAAGGAGCATTTCGTCGCCGGGCTCCACAGTTTGGGCCTGCGCGTGGGCGCACAGCCGTCGCTCATGGAGATCGTCTCAGCGTTTACGGAAGCCGTAGACCGGGAGGTGCGTGCAAATGGCGGGCGTACGAATTTCGGCGAAATCGTCCAGCTTGCAGCAGCGGAGAGTCTCAACGCCGTCGCCGGCAGGGAGCTTCCGACGCTCTTCGGCGTAACGACAGACGACGTCAAAAAAGCCCTGGCCGGACTAGCGACGGTCAAGCAGTTTGGTCTGCTCTCCTGCGACTTCTTCAGCCGGCTCACGCGCCGCCATCTCGACTACTACCTCAGCCGAGAACTCCCCAAGCACGTAGGAGTCAGAAAACGATTCCAAACGATCAGGGAGCATAACGAGTTCGACAAGGCGCTGGAGACCCATTGTCGCGAGACTGCACGGATCGTGAAGGAGTTCTCCGGGGAGTGGTTCTCCAAGCATACCTACGAAGGTGGGATCACGCCCGAGAAGGCTAAGGGCTTCGTGCATGTCGCCTTCGACAAGATCCGAAGAGAACTACGTATACGGAGGAAGGCGGATGGCTGAACGCCTCGTCATTTGCGGTGGGCTGCCGGTTCCAGCATCAAGCAAGGATGACGTACTGAAGCTCGACGTCAACGCGTCAGAGGGGTCTGTAAATCGCGTCAATCTGAAGCTCGGCGATCTTTCCGCGCGGATGGTCGAAGACCTGCCACACGTCCTCGCAGATCTGATCGAGATCGCAGCCTATGTGTACTGCGCCGACCAGTTCACGAGGCGCGGCGGGGACACCATGCCAGACATGGGCAAGGATTGGTTCCGCCGGCTCCGCTTCAGGATTCCCGTTCGGCAGATCGATCTCTGGCGGCGCGCAGACATTCGCGAGGCGTTAATCGAGGCGCTTACCTTCCTGTCGGACGACCGGTTCGACTTCGACTTCGTGCCACATCCGGAACGGCAGCCGACCGGCCTGCAGCCGTATCTGGACTTCGGCGATTCGGTGGAGTCGGGGTTCATTCCCGACGACGTCATCCTGTTCTCGGGCGGTCTCGACTCCTTTGCGGGAGCGGTCGAGAATCTGGTTGGCCGCGGCCGCCAAGTTGCCCTCGTCAGCCATCGAGCCTCGCCCATGGTCATGTCGAAGCAAAATGGCCTCGTGGCGGCACTGCGCGACCGGACCAAGCCCAGACAGCTCTTCCATGTGCCGGTCAGCATCAACAAGGGACACGAAGAGGCGGTCGAGTTTACCCAGAGGACGCGCTCGTTTCTGTTTGCAACATTGGGCGTAGTCGTCGCGCGCCTTTTCCGGAAGAATGTGGTGCAGTTCTACGAGAACGGCGTTGTGAGCGTGAATCTGCCGGTGGCCGGACATGTGCTTGGAACCCGGGCGACACGCACGACACATCCCAAGGCGCTCGCTGACTTTAGCCGCCTCTTCTCGCTGTTGCTCGAGGAGCCGATCGCGGTTGAAAACCCCTACTTCTGGCGCACCAAGGCCGAGGTCGTCAGCATCGTCGCCGATAACGGCTGCGCCGATCTGATCGCTGACACTTTCAGCTGTACGCGCGTGCGCGAGGCAACGAGGCGGAGGCGGCATTGCGGTGCCTGCTCTCAGTGCCTCGATCGCCGACTTGGGATCCTCGGCGCGAAGCTCGGCGAATATGAGCCGGCAGACGCTTATGTCGTGGACTTGTTTCGTGGAGAGCGAAAGCCTGGGCTGGACGTGGTCATGGCAGAATCCTATGTGCTCCAGGCCCTCAAGCTGTCGAGCATGTCAGAACAGGCATTCTTCAGTGCATTCGGGCAAATCTTTCGCATTCTCCCGTATCTGCCAGGGCCACACGAGGAAAACGCTCGCAAGCTCTATGAGCTGCATCGGCGTCACGGTCAGATGGTTCAGGAAGTCGTCAGCCAAGAACTCCGACACCACGCGACTCTGATCCAGTCTCTATCTTTGCCAAGGACATCTCTCCTCATGCTAGTGCAGTCGGCGTCTGTGCGTCTGCCCGACCTGGTCGATCAAACCGAGATAGAGGCACCCATATCTGAACAGGCCGCGCAAGACATCCGGCCAACCGTTGCACTGCCTTTGGTCTTTGCCATTGACGAGGAGCGGAAGCGCATCCTCTTCCGTGGAGCCATCGAAGTGAAAGGGGCCGGCTTTGAGCTCGTGCAGGAACTGGCACGAGAATTTGAGGAAGATGTAAATGCTGGGCGTCCGAGAGAGGAGTTCCGCTTCGTGCCGGCGGATGCGCTGAGCAAGCGTCTGAAGATTGATGGGCAAGTGCTCCGCCAGCGGCTTACGAGGCTCCGCAGAGAGCTCGAAAGGAAATTCCTCAACGCACTCGATGTCCAGCTGGATACGAACGACGTGATCGAGAACGACCCTTGGCGCGGCTACCGGCTCAATCCCTATCTGCTTCGTGTTCACCCTGCGCAAATTCGTGACATCGCTGTACCGGCTGCGGATGTCACGGCTGCCTGAGCCGATGTCACATCTTTCCCGCGAAGCCCTCAGGAATCCTTAGGACCGCCATCGTCCGGCGTCACATCTTTGTTTGCCGTGGAGAATATCAGCCCGCGGCCGTGACGCCGATAATTATCGCGAAATCAATCGGTCGCGCCCCAGCTGCGGCGAAAGGGGCGCAGGTTTCGCGATGAAGGACGATGTCACAGGACAACATCCACCACAGCCACTCCGCACCGGCTCCGAGGCCCCCGCAGCCGATCCGGCATCTCACCCAGATTGAGCTCGCCCGGCGCTGGCGGATCAGCCCCCGCACGCTGGAGCGGTGGCGCTGGCTTGGCCAGGGACCGCACTACCTCAAGATTGGAGGCCGTGTCGTCTATCGGCTGGAAGACATCGAAGCCTTTGAAGCCGAGAAGCTGCAGGAGCCCAGTCGATGAGCGCGACCTCGCCCACTCGCGTCTACGCAGCAGCCCGCTCCGATAACTTTGTTTTCTCTCCGGTTCGCGGGCGAAGAAGAGCGAAATCATTCGAATTGGTGCCGGAAGGGCAAGCCGGTATTTCAATGGGGATGAACGTTCCCCTGCCCGCCCGCACCATTCGCATCCATCTTAAGGAGATCGAGCTCTGCGCCTGGATTGGTCAGGCAAGGCCGGGTGACGTTCTCGAATACCACCGAGGATTTCTAGCTCTCGACGTCATGCGGCACGGCTCCCGTCTTTCCGAACGTGATCGCGCCGAGCTTGCCCGTGTGGGACGGCGCGCCTTGTGGGCTGCTGAGCAGGACTTTGTGCACCTCGTGCAGCGACGGCACGGCCCTGATGACTACAGCTACCTCGCGATTGCGCGTCCCCGCCCGAGATCGGCTCCAGTCTCCTTGTCAGCGCTGGTGCTGGCGGAGGCAGCGTAATGAAGAACCCTTCCCCTACGACTGAAAGAAGGCCCTCATGACCAAAGCCGCAACCATCGATGAGCTTCGCAAGCGCCATATCGTGCTCGAAGCGCTACCGACGAGGATCCTCATCCTGGCGCGCGCTCCGCAGGACGGTTCCGTTTCCAAAGCGATCGCGGAGGCGACGGTTGATGACCTCGCCTTCGCCATGCGCGGTCTCGAGGCCGACTTCAACGCCATCGGCGACCAACTGCATGCGCTGCGCAAACTCTACAATCTTGCACGTCAAGCGGGCGCGCTCGGCGCCGACCGCGCGATCGACGCCATCGCCGCCGCCGACGGAGGCCACTGATGGCGCTCAAGATCATCACCGCCGACGAGCGGCTGTCAGAAGCCCAAGCCAAGACCACCATGGCGATCTTCGGCCCGAGCGGCGTGGGCAAGACCTCGCTCCTTAAGACCCTGCCAGCACAGGAAACGCTCTGCATCGATCTCGAAGCAGGCATGAAGTCGGTCCAGGACTGGCCCGGCGACAGCATTCCCGTGCGCACCTTCGCCGATGCGATCGACATCGCCTGCCTCGTCGGCGGCGTCGATCCTGCGGTGCCGCCCGACGGGTTCTTCTCTGAGGCCCACTACCAGCATCTCACGTCCGGCTATCCCGATCTTGTCCGTCTGATCGCCTCGAAGCGGGCCATCTTCGTCGACTCGATCACGGATCTCACGCGCCAAGCCATGGCCTGGGCGAAGACCCGGCCCGAGGCCTGCTCGGAAAAGACCGGCAAGCCCGATACGCGCGGCGCTTATGGGCTCCTGGCGCGCGAAGTCATCGGCTTGCTCAAGCATCTGCAGCACGCGCAGGCCAAGACCGTGATTTTCGTCGGCATCCTGGAAAAGGTCACTGACGAGTTCAACCGCACGACCTGGCAGCCGCAGCTCGAAGGCGGCAAGGCGGGGCGCGAGCTTCCCGGCATCGTCGACCAGGTCATCACCATGAGCTTTTTCGCCCCCGATGGCGAGGGCTGGCGGCACGAGCCCGAGCGCGGCGAGGCGCGCCGCCTTGTCTGCCGCGCCGGCAATCCTTACGGCCTGCCCGCCAAGGACCGCTCCGGGCGCCTCGATCTCACCGAGCCGCCAGACCTCGGCGCGCTCATTTCCAAGATCAACGCAACCACGAAAGGACGAAGGCCATGAGTTTCGACCTTAACGATGCCGATCAGCAGAAAAGCTCCGAGCTCATTCCGGACGGCAGCTTCGCCAAGCTGGCCATGACCATCCGCCCCGCCGGGATCGATGGCGAGGGCGAGCTCGACCGCAGTCTGCTGCGGGCACCAAGAGATCCCGCCAGCGACGTGCGCATGCTCGACTGCGAATTCACGGTGCTGGAGGGCCCGCACGCCAGGCGCAAATTGTGGCAGATGTTCACCGTCAAGGGCGGCAAGGTCGACGAGAACGGCGTGTCGATCGGCTGGAAGATCTCCAAGAGCACCTTCCGTGCCATGATCGACAGCGCGCTTGGGCTCGATCCAGAGGACATGAGCGAGGCGGCAAAGACAAAGCGTGTTTTGCGTGGGCTTGCCGATCTCAACGGCATCAGCTTCGTCGCCAAGATCAAGGTCGAGCCGAGCGACGACGCCCGCTATGGCGATCAGAACCGGCTCGACCGCGTGGTGCTCCCGAATGAGAAGGAGTGGAAGGCGGTGATGGAAGGTCGCGACGTTCCGCCAAGGCCAAGCCGCCGGGCGGCGGCCACCCAGACACAACAGGGACCGGCACCATCTGCAGCTCCCGCCTGGGTCAAAAAAGCCGCGCCTGCAGCACCGCAATCGCAGCCGCAGGCGAACAAGCCTGCCGGTCCGGCATGGCTCAACGGTTAGGCCGATGAGCGAGGACGCGTGGCAGGCGCACGTCACCCGCGAGGCCGCAAGGGCCATCGGCGCTTGGCTCGAAGCAAGAGGCGCTGGAAAGCTCCGAAGCCCAATCGCCTCTCTGACCATGGCCGATCTCGAGGCGATGGCGAGCAATGCCATCTCCCGCTGGATCGTACTGCAGTCGGAGCGTCTCCATGGCCAGGGTTGGCCCAGCGAGGACCCGATCGAGCAGCTCTTGCGCGGCTGACGCCATGCGCGCTGTGCGGGCGGGAGGCGCGCGGTTTCGGCTACTGCCACCGGCTGCTCTGGGAATGGTTTCCGCACCACCGCTTCTGCTCGATGCGCTGCCTCGATGCCGGCTCGGCGCTGGCGAACGGGATGAACGGCATGATCGATAAGACCGACCTGGAAAAACAAGCAATCAAGGACGCCAGGCGGTTCTTTGCCGAGGCACTGACCGAGCTCGGACTTATGGTGCCCTTCTATGATCGCAAGGCCGAAGAGATCGATCGGCTGATCGAAGCCTGCATCGATGGCTTCCAGGACTCGATACAGCGCCAAGCCGCCGAGAAGCGGTCCCGCGACGATCTGAACGACCCCATTCCCTTTTGAGGCCGCGCATGCTCGTCGATCTCAATCACACTTCCGGTTTCACCTATGGCGGCGCTCGGGCCGACAGCGTCGCTGCCCGGATCAACGGCCTGATCGATGCCGCGTTGCTGGCCGAACGACAGGCGGAACCAGCGCGCGACTATCTGGGCGCAAGTCGCATAGGCGAGCCCTGCGCGCGCAAGCTCGTCTACGAGATCACCCATGTGCCGCCGGATGAGGGTCGCGAGATCGATGGTGCGGCTTTGCGCATCTTCGAAGCCGGCCACCGTTTCGAGGCGCTGTCGGTCCGCTGGCTGCGTGCCGCGGGCTTCGATCTCAGATCGGAACGCCGTGATGGCAGCCAATTCGGTTTCTCGGCCGCCGGCGGCAGACTCCGCGGCCATATCGACGGCGTGATCGTCGCTGGGCCCGATATCGGCATCCTTTGGCCTGCCCTGTGGGAGCACAAGGCGCTCAACGCCAAATCCTGGAACGAGCTCGTCAAGCGAGGCCTTCGCGCTTCGAAGCCGCTCTACTTCGCGCAAGTCCAGCTCTACATGGCCTACATGGAGCTCGAGGCCGCGCTCTTCACTGCCCTCAATAAGGACAATCAGCTCCTCCACCACGAGGTCGTTCCTTTCGATTCGGTTGAGGCGCAGGCGCTCTCCGACAAGGCAGTCGAGATCATCCGCGCCGCCGAGGCGGGCGAGCTGCCGCCCCGAATTGCCGCCGCCTCCGACTTCTATCTCTGCCGCGCCTGCCCTTATGCCGGCCGTTGCTGGGAGATGGGCCGATGAACAGTATCGCTCCTGCGGTCATTGCGCACGGTGATGCGACCGAGGAGTGGCGCGAGGTTCCCAATTATTCGAACTACGAGGTGAGTAATCGAGGCTGTATCAGGCGCGCGGTTGCAAAGCACAATTGGCCTGCTGGACATGAACTGAAACCAGCAGTCTCACGTCGTAGCGGACACCAGTACGTAATGCTTGTTCGCGACGGAAATACGAAGAAGCAATGGGTTCACCGGCTCGTCGCGCTCGCGTTCATTGGGCCGCCTCCTTCTCCCGATGCGATCGTGCGTCACCTCGATGATGTTCCGTCGAACAATGTGGTTGAGAACCTCAGGTGGGGCACAAGGTTGGATAACCACAATGACCGGATGCGGAACAAGGGATGGAACCGCAACACCCCAAAAGGAAGCCGGGTGGGCGGAGCAAAACTGACGGAAGCCGATATTCCACGAGTTCGGTCGATGCGTCGAACGGGGGCCTCACTGGCGACCATCGCACAGAAATTCGGCATACACATCGTGACCGTCTCCGACGTGATCCGCGGCAGAAGCTGGGGCCACGTTCCGGACGAGCAACCTTCGAACAGCAACACGCTGATCGAATCCCATTCCATTGAAATGCTTCTGCCGAGAGGTCCACTTATGAGCGGCTTCACCCCGTCCGACGCCCAGACGCGCGCCATCACCGCGATCAAGGATTGGTTCATCAACCGCACGGCAAAACAGCAGGTGTTCCGCGTGTTTGGCTATGCGGGATCGGGAAAAACAACCATTACGAGACACGCCATTGAGGAGCTGGGCCTGGAGGACGGTCCGAACGGCGTCCTGTATTCGGCGTTCACCGGCAAGGCGGCCCTCGTCATGACCCGCAAGGGCACGCCGGCTTCGACCATCCATTCGCTGATCTACCGGGTCTCGGAAGCGACCCCCGCCGAGATCGAGCGGATCAAGGAGGAAATCGCCGATCTCAAGGCGAAGCTGCCCGCTATGGGCGCCGCCGAGCGTCTGTTCGCGGAATCGCAGCTTCGCTCGCTTGAGCTTCGTCTCGCCGATAGCCACAAGCCGCGCTTCGTGCTCAACGAGCAGTCGGCCCTGCGCGACGCCAAGCTTCTGGTGCTAGACGAGGTGTCGATGGTCGGCGACGCCATGGCGCGCGATCTGCTGGCCTTCGGCAAGCCGATCCTCGTGCTCGGCGATCCCGGGCAGCTTCCGCCAGTGAAGGGCGAAGGCGCGTTCACGCAAGCCAAGCCCGACGTGATGCTAACTGAGATCCACCGCCAGGCTGGCGAGAGCGCCATCATTCGCCTCGCCACGCTCGCGCGCGAAGGCAAGCCCATTCCTTACGGTGAGCACGACACCTTCGTCTGGAAGATGCGGAGGGATGAGGTCACGCCGGCGCAGATGCTTTGCGGCGGCCAGGTCATCTGCGGCAGGAACGCGACGCGGTTGCAGCTCAATCTCGCCATGAAGCGTGCGGCCGGCTTCGACGGCGTCTATCCCTCAGGCTGCGGTGAAAAGATCATCTGCCTCAAGAACCGCAACGATCTCGGCCTCATCAACGGCATGTTCCTCGACCTCACCGAGGTGAAGGACGAGGACGACATCTCCTGCAGTGCCGTGATCACCACCGAGGACGGCCAGAAGATCGGCGGGGCCAATGGCGCACGCGAGCGCTTCCGTATCTACAAGGGATATTTCGCCGACCACGTCGCGCCCGATCCCGAGCGCCAGCGTCGCGATCACTGGAAGAAGAAAACGATCATTGAGGCGGTGTGGGGCTGGGCGATCACCTGTCACAAGGCACAGGGAAGCCAGTGGGAGAACGTAATCGTCTTTGACGACGGGCTGGGCCGCACCGCCGAAGATCGCGCGCACTGGCTCTACACCGCCATCACGCGCGCCGAGCGCGGGCTCGTGATCCTGGACTGAGGGGGCGCGCATGATCGACCTCAATGACGCTAGCGCCCCTCCACCCCGCTTCGATCTCGAGGCGATCGTCGCACGCCTGCGCGAGACGGCGGCGATCTGGGTGCCACGACATTTCCCCAACGGCCGACGCGAGGGCGACGAGTGGCGGCTCGCCGACATCTCTGGTCGCGCCCCGCGCAAGAATGGCTCCTGCGTTATTGCGCTGAAGGATGCGCACGCTGGCGATTGGTACGACCACGATGGCCAGAAGGGCGGCGATCCTCTGAGCGCGCTCGGCGAGGCAACCGGACTCAAGGGAGCGCCGCTCTTCGCCTATGCGGCCGATGTCGCAGGCCTCGCCCAGTCCACGCCGCGCCCAGCAGGAAAGCCGAAACGGCAGTCGCCGGAAGACACCGCGCGGGAGATTACCATCATCCTCTCGCACGCCCGACCTCTCGTCGGCACGCACGCGGAAGCGTATCTCGCTGCGCGCGGGATTACGGCGCCCGCCTCGCCCGATCTCCTGTTCCATCCCGACCTTGCCCATTGGGAGGTCAAGCGCGGCTTTCCCGGCATGGTCGCCATCGTCCGTGACGCAGCCGGCCAGCAGCTCGCGCTCCATCGCACCTATCTCGATCCCCAGAAGCCCGCCAAGGCTGAGATCTCGCCCGCGCGCAAGACGCTCGGATCCGTCGGCGGCGGCGCCGTGCGATTGGCCGAACCCCGCGACGGCCTCATCGGACTTGCCGAAGGCATAGAGACCGCTCTTGCCGTCATGACGGCCTGCCCGGATCTACCCGCGTGGGCGACGCTCTCCGCGCAAGGCATGGAGAGCATCGTCCTGCCACCCGACATCACGCGCGTGGTTCTGCTCGTCGATCACGACGATGCTGGACGCCGTGCCGCTCAAGCCACAGCGGCAAAGCTTGCCATGGATGGCCGTCAGGTCTTCCTCGCGCTGCCGCCGCGCCAAGGCGACGACTTCAACGATCTGTTGCTCCGCGAAGGCGCGAACGCCGCGCGAGCTCTTGTAATGGCTGCGACGGAGGCCAAGACAGCACCGCAAGACCGGTCACAGGCCTGGAAGACAGGCCTGCTGCGCAGCCGAGACGGCAAAATTCTTCCCATCCTTGCCAATGCCATCCATGCGCTGCGTAGCGCGGGCGAATGGGAAGAGGTTCTCTGGCATGACGACTTCGCAACCCGAACGGTTGCCCGCAGACCCCTGCCATGGGCGCCGCTCGCATCGCAAGCAACAGATCAGAATTGGTCGGATCGAGACGACTATCTCGTCACCGAATGGCTGCAACGCCACGGCATCATGGTGCCCGCCTCCGTGGCCGGGCAAGCGGTCGAGACCGTGGCCAGCGATCGCCCCTTCCATCCCGTGCGGGAATATCTCGACGGCCTGACGTGGGATGGCATCTCACGCCTCGACACCTGGCTCATCCATTATCTCGACGCCGCCGACACGCCCTACACGCGGGCCATCGGCCCACGTTGGCTCATCTCCGCGGTCGCGCGCATCTACCGCCCGGGCTGCAAGGCCGATTGCGTGCTTATCCTCGAAGGGCCGCAGGGCATCCGCAAATCCTCCGCACTCAAAGTGCTCGCCGAGCCCTGGTTCACCGACCGCCTCTCCGACCTCGGCAGCAAGGATGCGGCCATGGAGACGCGCGGGGTCTGGATCATCGAGGTGGCCGAGCTCGACACCATGACCAGAGCCGAAGTGAGCTCGATCAAGGCCTTCATGTCCCGCACGCATGACCGATTCCGGCCGCCCTATGGCAAGCGGTTGGTCGATCTTCCGCGCCAGTGCGTGTTCGCCGGCAGCATCAATCCCGAAGGCGGCTATCTCAAGGATGCAACGGGCGGAAGGCGGTTCTGGCCCATTGCCTGCCGAGCCATCAAACTCGAGGCGCTCTCCCAAAATCGCAACCAGCTCTGGGGCGAGGCCCGCGAGCGCTTCCTGCTAGGGGAGCCGTGGTGGCTGGAGACTCCCCTGCTCGACCGGCTCGCCGCCGAGCAACAGGCAGACCGCTATCAGGCGGATGCCTGGGAAGAGGTCATCGGCGAATGGCTCGACCATGATTTCCAGTGGACCGACAACGGCTTTCACGAGCGCGTCAAGCACACATTCCCGCGCAATCAGCCGCTGAGCGATGTTTCCGTGCGTGAGGTTCTCGAGCAGGCCCTCGGACTGGAGCGCGGACGCTGGACACAGGGCGATCAGAACCGTGTCGTCCGCTGCCTCACCAGCATGGGCTTCAAGCTCTACTGGTCCCGCCGGGGGAGCCGGCGGGAAAAGCGCTATCGCCGTCCCGAAGCCTCTGACAGCACCGTTGTCGACTTTCCGGCGCGAGGCCGGACGACTTCCGCGACGGACTAGGCAACGGTGGCAACGGTTAGGGCAACGGTCTGGGCAACGGTATGAGAAGGGAGATTGTTCAATGCACGCAACCGGTTACCTAGAAGGCAACGGTGACAACGGTCTTTCCTATACGTGTAACGTGCGCGCGCGCACGTGCGCGCACGGGCGCGTGGTAAATTGTTTGCAAGAGACCGTTGCTAGCGTTGCCACCGTTGCCAAGCCCGGAAACTGGCCGAGAAATTGCCCCTTCCAGCCGCCACGCCAGAGTGTTGCCACCGTTGCCACCGTTGCCCATCCCGCAACGACCGTCGGGCAGGAACCGGGAAAGGACGCAAGCGCACTAGATCGAGACGCATACCGTCAGTCGAGTGCGCTTCTTGCTCTTGACCTCGGCGTCACCACGGGCTGGGCAGTACGGCTTGCCGGCGGCAAGATCGAGAGCAGCACCACCTCCTTCCGCCCAAGCCGCTACGATGGCGGCGGCATGCGCTATCTGCGCTTCCGCGGCTGGCTCGACAGCATCGCCGCACTCACCGGAGGCATCGCTGCGGTCTATTACGAAGGCGTCCGCCGCCACCTCGGTACCGACGCAGCGCATCTCTATGGCGGCTTCTTGGCAACGTTGACGGCCTGGTGTGAGCAGCGCGGCATCCCGTATGAGGGTGTCCCCGTAGGCACCATCAAGCATCATGTCACTGGCAAGGGCAACGCTGACAAAGCAGCAGTAATCGCGGCCGTCCGCGCGCGCGGCTTCAATCCCAAGGACGATAACGAAGCTGACGCGATCGCCATCCTGCTCTGGGCCATTGAAACGCAGGGAGGCGTGCGGTGAGTGGCGAAGCCATGCTGAGACACGCGGCGGATGTCATCGCCGAGCGGCGCGAGCTCTACGGCGATCCAGCTGCCTCGATGGAAGCGGTTGCGTGGCGCTGGTCAATCACGCTGGGCCGGCCGGTCACGCCGGCAGAAGTCGTGCTGTGCCTGATCGATCTCAAGCTCACGCGGCTCCGGCACAACCCGAGCCACCAGGACTCAATCCTCGATATCGCAGGTTATGCGGCCGTGCTGCAGGAGGTCGCGCGGTGAGGCGGTTCCCGAAAGGCTATGGCGGGGAACGGCGCCCGCCCGAGGACATCAAGCGAGACGGTTGGCGCGAGCAGAACATCCTCGTTGTGAGCCCAAATGATCCGCGGTTGACCTGGCCCGAGCGCGAGCTCGTGCGTCAACTCGGCGAGAAGCTCTACGGCAAGGTGCAGAAATGGCAAGAGGCAGGACATGGATCACTGGACCGTTGACATGGTGGAAGAGCGCCTCGTCGAGGCGGCCGACGTGATGAAGCGGCTGCCCGAAGTCAAGGTGCCTGGCTATTTCAGCACCTGGCCAAAGATCATCCACGATTTTGGTGACCGCGTTGAGCAGGAGCCGAAGCTGCTGAGCCGTCCGAGGCCGAGCCCCGAGGCTATCAGCCGGATGGAGGCGACGCTTGGCTGGCTCGCTTGGCTCGAACCGGAAGACGCAAAGCTCGTATGGTCTCGCGCCGAGGGCACAGGTTGGAAGATGATCTGCTATCGGTTCGGGATCAGCCGCGCCACCGCGCACCGGCGCTGGCAATTCGCCGTGAGCGTGATCGCGTGGCGGCTCAACGACAAGCGGCCGCCGATGAAGCGCTCGCGCCGTTTCGTCGTCGAAAAGGCACGCCAGCTGTCAAGCTGAAAGATGAGCGTGAGACAATTTTCGGTGAGACACTTGCAGGTGAGACAGTCGGGGGGTGCCGAAGCTATAGAAAGCGTCAGCCTCAAGATCGCGCGGGCGGAAGCGGCTCAGGGCCCGCGCGAAAGAACCAAGAAAACCCGTCGGTGACCCCCACGACCTCACGGCTTCCGCGATTACGTCAAGGAGCAGTGTTTCCACAGCCTGTATCTCGTGACGACGGCGCGGGACCTCCCCGTAAAGGTCGGGATCGCTCAAGATCCTCTGCGCCGTCTCGCGGGCTTGCAAAATGCGAACTTCGAACAGTTGCGGGTCCACCGCTTTTGGTGGCTCCCTGGTCGACCAATTGCAGCCCGCCTCGAGCGAGCATTCAAAAAGCATTTCGCTCCTGCCGCGATCCGAGGCGAGTGGTTCAATGTGTCGCTGACAGCCGCAGAAGGTTTCGTCGAAGACTCGATCCGCCGCGTCGGGACATGGGGGATTTGTCAGGAGGATATGGCCAAGCTCATGGAGCAATCGGAGCATCGTCGTATTGAACAATCGTTGGCTCGTATCACTCCCGGTAACCGCTTTGCTCAGCACCACCGAGTCAGCTGGCCAGTCAGTCGGCTATTACGGTAGCTGATGGCTGCGGCGGCCAATTACGTGATCTGCCCCGCCAATCGACCCGGGCCAATCGAGGCAGTAAAGGAAGGTAGCTGATCCTTTCGTTACGCCGTGGCTTAACTAAGAAATCCGGAACTTAGGCAGCGTGCTCTTCTGGAACCTTGATCAGCGATTCCGCTGGGATGCCGAGGCCTTGGTGCAATTGCCAGATCATCCGCAACGTCAACGGCCGTTTGCGATTGAGCACCTCATAGACGCGGTTTCGGCTGCCGATGTAACGAACGAGGTCACGAGGCTCAAGGCCCTTCTGCTCCATGTGATATCTGATGGCTTCAACCGGATCAGGCAGGTCGATCGGATAGTGTTTGGCCTCCCAGGCCTCGATCAATGTGACCAGCACGTCGAGCCGATCACCCTGGGGCGTACCCCGCTTCGCATCCATGAGCCCCTCAATCTCCTTGAGTACACGGCGATAGTCACGCTTGGTCTTGATTGGTGTAACGTCCATTGATGTCTGCTCCTCAAATCGTCTGCGCAGCGACCTTGTCGTATTGGCGGTGAGTGCCGATGAAGCGTACATAGACGACGCGATACGGGTAATTGATCCACACGACAATGCGGTACTTGTTGCCAGCGATGTTGAACACGGCCCGTCCGTCTCTGAGGATGCTCGCCGTGCGGACGTCCCGCTTCAAATCGGCCGGTGTCGCCCAATCAGCTGCTCGGACCTGCCGATACCAAGCCATCACGGGTTCACGCGCTTCGGCGTATGCAGGTTTGCTCTGCAAGAACGCCCTGAGCGTGCTGAGCGCGATGACTCGCATCGCGATTCCTTTAGCATAGTCCCAGCTTGGGACCAAGCTAAAAACCAGCTATCTGTCCGGATGATGTGATGTGTTCCGGCTCAAAACGCGAGCGCGACCGGCGTCACGATGCCAAGCGCCGTGTCGAAAAGCCGTGGCGAATGCTCTACCGCACGCCTGCATGGCGAAAGATCCGGGCCGAGCATCTGAAGCGCGAGCCTTGGTGCCGGATGCATGCGGCAAGGGGTGAGCAAGTCGGAGCAAGCCACGTCGACCACATCAGGGCGCATCGAGGCAATCGCGGGCTATTCTTCGATCCCGCGAATCTGCAGTCCCTATGCGCAACCTGTCACAACAAGATCAAGCAGTCGCACGAGCGCAGCAGATTTGTGCCGGTCGGTGCAGACGGGTGGCCTGTCGAGGGAGCGTTGACCTAGCCTGCCGAGCGTGGGGGTGGGTCGATCTTTAGCGCCGATTGACGGGACCCGGCGGGGCGTAGTTTGCACAAAACACCGCGAAATTGACACCGGGGGGTCAGATGCCCGAATGGCCGGCCGACGAGGTCGAACGCAAGGCCGTGTCGGCTCTTGTTCCCTTTGCTCGGAACAGCCGCACCCACAGCGACGAGCAGATTGAGCAGGTGGCGCGCTCGATTGCTGAGTGGGGCTTTACCAATCCGGTTCTGATCGCCGAGGACGGCACGATCATCGCCGGCCACGCGCGGGTGCTGGCCGCACGCAAGTTAGGGCTCGAAGAAGTCCCGGTAATGATCGCCCGCGGCTGGAGCCAGGCGCAGATCCGCGCTTACGTGATCGCCGATAACAAGCTCGCCGAGAATGCCAGCTGGGACCGCAAGCTGTTGGCTTCTGAGCTGCAGGAACTTACCGGCGGGTTCGATCTCTCGCTGATCGGTTTCTCGGAACAAGAGCTTGCGGCACTCTCGGCCAGGACTAATGCTGGCCTGACCGATCCGGACCAAGTTCCCGATCTGCCAGAGCGGCCGGTCTCAAAGCCAGGCGATATCTGGCTCCTCGGTCAACACCGATTGGCGTGCGGCGACTGCACTGATGCAGCTGTTGTGAAGGAATGCCTGAATGGCGTGGTGCCACACCTGATGGTGACGGACCCGCCTTATGGTGTGGCTTATGATCCGGCTTGGCGGGCGCGTGCCGGCGTCAACCTCAACAAGCGCAAGCTCGGCAAGGTCGACAATGACGATCGCGCCGATTGGCGCGAGGCGTGGGCTCTGTTTCCTGGCGACGTCGCCTACGTCTGGCATGCTGGCCGGTTCGCAAGCATCGTTGCGGCAAGCCTTGAGGCCTGCGGGTTTACGCTGCGGGCCCAGATCATCTGGGGCAAGGATCGTTTTGCGCTCAGTCGCGGCGATTATCACTGGCAGCATGAACCGTGCTGGTACGCGGTCCGCGACGGCGCCAAGGGTCACTGGTCGGGAGGGCGATCGCAGTCGACGCTATGGACGATTCCTGCCCGGGATGACTCGGGTCACGGCCACGGCACCCAAAAGCCGGTCGAGTGCATGCGCCGGCCGATCGAGAACAATTCTTCTACGGGCCAGGCTGTCTACGACCCCTTCGTCGGATCCGGCACCACTATCATCGCCGCCGAGATGACGGGGCGCATCTGCCACGCGATCGAAATCGACCCGGCCTATGTCGATGTGACGGTGAAGCGGTGGCAGGACTTTACGGGTGAAACCGGCAAGCTTCAGGCCTCGGGACAGAGTTTCGATGAGATCATCTCAAATGCAAGATCCGTTGCATAACATCGAACGCGCCGGTCGTTTTGCTCTTTTAGCCCAATGTCTCTCTTGTACGATATTGTGGACGAGCTGACCGAGCCCGTGCATGTCGCGGAAGTGCCGATTGTGCGTGAGCGACATCGACACCGCAGTCGTGGACAGTCTGACGTGCTTGACCCCGGACGGCCGATTAGAGAAGCGGACATCAACCATCACCTGTTCAGCGCGGTCGTAGCCTTGATCAGACTGGTACAGTTTGGTGGGCCCGTTGAAATCCGCCTGTCAACGCCTTGGCATGGCTCATTAGTCAGTCAGCAGTCTGCCATTTGTTATTTGATCTCCCACTTGGCCTTGTGGTTGATGACAAGGGCCGGGCGACCGCCGACTGTGTCATGAAGCGCCACGAAAGTGTAGGCAGCCGTTCCCGTCATACCTTTATATTTCCCCGTACCACCCATGAAATAGAGGTTTTTGTCGTCGAAGGTAATGAATACGTTGTCGCCATCTTTGTCGGTATCAACGCAGCTTCCGTTCTGGCGGTTTGTCTCTCCCACCACGCTCCAGTGATAGAGGCAGCGAACAGACATGTCATGGAACGGGCCTTCTCCTTTGACATTGCGGGTGATGCAAGTCTCGTCAAGGATTGTCCCCGTGCCCACTCCGCTATCGATTTTTTCGACAGGGTTATCTACACAGTATGCGACGTATTCCGCCTCCCCGGTCTTCGGAAACTCCGCAGATAGTACTGGATCGGCGCAAAACGTAAGAACGACAGCCGTCAAAGCGAGCATCGATTTCATCTCAGTACCCTCCCTTCGAGGACATCCATTCTGGGGTTCTCAGCGTAGGTAGTCTGAGCTCTTCGGCGGATACGGGTCTTTTCCGTAAGTCCACTCGGCCGCACTCGACCCTCAAGCAGGACTTGGCCGTTAAGGCCCTTTTCGCCCGCCTCGTACGCGGCGTCTATAGCAGCACGGATAGCGTCTCTCTGAGTTGGAAACGGTCCGTAATGCATGCCATTTGACTTGATTGCCCATTGACCTTGTTCACGAAAAACAATGTACGGAGTGTGAGTCATTTTCTCCTCCTCAGGGCTAGTGCTCCGTTGGAATCTCAGTGCTCATCTTCAGCCGTGAGAATGGCAGTCCTTGCCGATTAGTTGTAGTAAGCTACCGTACGTAACTGCCCCTACGCCGCAGGGCGCCGGCCTCTTTTCAGCGTTCTGGAGTTGGAGCGTGACAGCAATTAAGCCCAATGACTGGAGCGAACCCGACCAAAAGGCCATTCGCGAGCAACTGGTTCGCATCCTTAACAGCGGCCCATTCCATCAGGCGCAACGCCGGCAACGGTTCTTGGAGTACATTGTCAACGAAGCGCTGGAGGGGCGCGGCGAGCGGTTGAAAGGCTATAACATCGCTCAGGCGGTCTTCGATCGTGCTGAAACGTTCGACTCTAACATCGACCCCATCGTCCGCTTGGAGGCCGGCCGTCTGCGCGACAGGCTTCGCGAGTATTACGACGGCGACGGCCAAGGCGATTCCATTCGTATCTCGCTACCAAAGGGCACCTACACGCCGCACATCGAGTTCAGACGGGCGCCGACGCTTGATCCTCGTCCGGATCGAGCGGCTTCCACCAAGCAGCTGGGGATATTAGCCGGGGCTGTGCTGCTGATCATCGCGGCAGCCCTCTGGGGATTGCAGTACTGGACCTCCGGTCCGTCGCTCCCCGATAAACCCTCTGTTGCTGTCTTGCCCTTCGACAATATTGGGGCCGATCCCAAATGGGATCGCCTAGCAAATGGGATGACCGATGACGTCATTACCGATCTCTCCAGCTCTAAAGACTTAGTCGTCATTGCTCGCAATTCCACCGAGCCCTACAAGGGCAAGCCGATCGACCTTCGCCAGGTCGGTCGCGAACTCAATGTGAAATATGTTCTCCAGGGCAGCATCCAATCGATGGGCGACCAGATTCGGGTGAACGCCCAGCTCATAGAAGTTGCCTCCGGCGGTCACGTCTGGTCTGAGCGTTACGACCGGCCTGCAGACGACCTGTTCGTGGTGCAGAACGATGTCACGCAGAAGATCGCCGCCACTCTCACCGGCTACACGCGGGGCGGGGTTGTTGCGCAAGCCGAGCGCCGTCTTCTCAGGCGCAAGCCGCCCGCGAGCCTATCTGCCTTCGACACCTACTTGCTGGGAGTTGAAGCTTATAACAAGGTGACCAAGGAAGGTTTGATCGAAGCAGAAGGCCTGTTTCGCAAAGCTCTGCAACTCGATCCGCAATTGGCACGCGCTTACGTCGGCTTGGCCGACGTCCAATGCTATTTGATCGACCTCGGTTTTGCCCCATCTGTCGAGGAGGCGCTGTCAAAGATGATGGAGGCGGGCAAGAAAGCGGTGCAGCTGGATCCCGACGACGGTGCCACGCACTACGCTCTTGGCCTCGCCTACAATTTTCACGGGAAATTGGAGCAAGCACTTGCGGAGTTTGACAGGGCAGAAGCTCTTTCGCCCTCCGATGCAGACCTCCTTCTCAATATCGCATGGGCGATCTCTTATTTTAGTGAAGCGGCACGTGCAGTCAGCCTAGCGGATCGATCGCTGGCGCTAAACCCTCATTATCCCGACTGGTACAATCAAGGGCTTGGTGTGTTGCACTTTTTTGCAGAGCAATACGATAAGTCTATCAAATACCTATTGCTCGTGAAGGAACCCGTCGCTGTCGACTACGGTTTCCTGGCCATGGCTTATGCATATCTGGGTCGAACGGGCAAGGCAGAGGCGGCTGCCGCTAACGTCAACAAGCTAGATCCCACATGGATCGCGGAACGCTATCTCTTTGGCGCCGCGGAAAAGCAGGCCGAGTTGTTCGTCAATGGCGCACGCAAGGCCGGTCTGCCCGCCTGTGTCCCCGCCGACAAGCTTAAGGACATGGACGCGACCAATCTGAGCCGCGTCAAGTCCTGCGACGAGGAACGCGCAAAGGGGGTGCTCGAAGCGGAGGCCAAGCCCGGGCCCGGGCAGGCCGGTGAGTGAGTTAGAGCCGGGCTCGAGTGTATTCGGCACGTTGGTGTGAGAATGTCGCGCGGCCGCAAGCCAAAGCCCACGCATCTGAAGCTGGTCGCGGGCAATCCGGGCAAGCGGGCTCTCAACGAGAACGAGCCTAAGCCTGAGGCTTCGCTGCCGAGCCCACCGCCGCATCTCGATGACGAGGCCAAGGTCGAGTGGGGTCGCGTCTCAGAGCAGCTCTACGCTCTCGGCTGCTTGGCTGAGATCGATCGCGCTGCGCTCGCCGCCTACTGCCAGGTCTATTCCCGTTGGGGGCGGGCCGAGCGCGCCATCGCCGAGATGGCGAAGAGAGATGAGCTGACGCGCGGGTTGATGATCAAGACCACGAACGGAAACGCCGTTGCGAACCCGCTAGTTGGCGTCGCCAACAAGGCGAT
>Ga0187892_10004823_pt1 | contig 22098 bp, 18 predicted proteins | sample MA1701073metaG_FD_139345 | JGI IMG/M metagenome (GOLD analysis project Ga0187892, IMG submission 139345) | Bio-ooze microbial communities from a basaltic lava cave in the Kipuka Kanohina Cave System on the Island of Hawaii, USA - MA170107-3 metaG ... | reverse complement strand
GCCCCTCCGTACACGGGTTTGTTCAAGAAACTCCGTGAGGCCTCACACGCTCAGTTTGCCAGTGTAACCCGAACGCGACCGTCCGGCAAGACTAACCGCGGTTTAGATGCGATAGCCCTGGCGATAGCCCTGGCTTGCGGTACGACGGCCGCGCCCGGACGGTTGGTGACGATGAAACGACGGTTGGTCCCCTGCGGATTGCACTCGGCCGGTGGGCAAAACCGCCCACGGCCCGCCGGCATGCGTGACCACCTTGACGCGCACCGCTCCGTGCTGTCCGTTCCCGAACCGGACGTTGGCCTTAGGCACGAAGTAGCATCGCGGTCCCCGGCCCGGCCAGTTGACCTCGAGCAGCGACTCGTCGCTGAACATCCCCTGGCGAACTCGCAACTGTCAGCCCATGGGCCGCGAGTTCACGAGGACAGCGCTCGGAGCGGAACCAATCGAGTGGGGGCAGCGGCACAGGTCGTGATGGCTCGCCTTACATGCAGCTTCACGTCGTGCACGCTGTGGGCCGTCGAGCTACTTCGCCGTTCCGCGATGCTTCCGCGCAAAGCCCTCTATTGCGTCTGGGCATGGCCGAGCCCGGACCTCCTCATGCCGCCGCGCGTCGAACACCTCGTTGTCACGATCGTCAGCGTCGCGGAGGGATGTTGCCAGGGTGTCAGCCAACTCGGTTAGGAGCGACGCTTGGTCGGCCGGCTCAAGCTTCTCGAAAGCACGTCTGATCGCGCTGGTCGTCATGTGTCACCTCACGTCGATGGCTGAGTCCTCAAGCGATTCGACCGCCCTTGGCCCCAACTTCGACGGATTATCCGCCGACCCAATCAGGGCATGGGCATCGAGCAGCAGCCTCACTCCATGTACTCCCGGAACTCGTCCAGCGGAGCGTCGAAATCGGCTGCCATGTGCGTCACGGTTCCGCGCAAGGTGCCAAGGCTCCGCTGTGCCGCCGCAGCGTGCGCGGGGAGCAATCGGGCGACAGGGCGGTCACGGTCGGTGATCACAACCTCGTCGTTCGGCCTGAGCGCGCGGATGAGCTCAGACAGTCTGGTTTGTGCGTCGTGGAGGGTAATGGTGCTCATAAGTCACCTCGCTGCCCGATTATAGCATCACCGCACGTTGAAGTACTTGGCCTCCGGGTGGTGGCAGATCAGGGCGTTGGTGGATTGCTCGGGGTCCATCTGGAACTCTTCGGACAGCCGGATGCCGATGCGCTGCGGGTCCAGCAGGGGCCAGAGTTTGATCTGGTTCCCCAGCGTTGGGCAGGCGGGGTAGCCGAAGCTGACGCTTGGTCTGCGTGCTCGAGCTTCTTGAATGCACGTCTGATCGCGCTGGTCGTCATGCCGTTCAGGCCAGCACGCCAGCCGGCTAGTCCGGTGTTTGCATAGCGCGCCGCGCCCTTCGGCGACGCTTTGGCGTCCGCCCGATTCGAATCAACGTGCGCAGGGCGTCGTTGACTGAGTCGGAGTCCGGGAACACCTCTGAGACGTCGGGTGACAGCACGACGACGTTTGCCCGCTTGATGAATCGCCCGGCGTACTTGCCCCGTACACCTCCGCGCAAGTCGTACTCCCTTCTCATGCCGTCGCTGGTACGCGCTACGTCACGCTTCATGGTATGCTTCCCGTTCGCGCCGCGTTGCCGGCCGAGCGCTGATGACTCGGATTCGGTCGGCGCGATCCACATGCACAACTGTCAGTATTCTACCACGCCCCGACCGACCTGTGGTGACAAATCTCTCCTCCGCGTTCGAATGATCCGGGTCGTGCTCAGTCAGCGCCCGCGGATCAAAGAATACGGAGGCGGCCTCCTCGAAAGTCACGCCGTGCTTGGCGGCGTTGTCCTTGGCCTTGCGTGCGTCCCACTCGAAGCCTTCGATCATGCGGAAACCAGGCAAGGATGCCTGCGCTACCTTACGTTGAAGTACTTCGCCTCCGGATGGTGGCAGATCAGGGCGTTGGTGGATTGCTCGGGGTCCATCTGGAACTCTTCGGACAGGCGGATGCCGATGCGCTGGGGTTTGAGCAGCGGCCAGAGTTTGACCTGGTCCTCCAGGCGCGGGCAGGCGGGGTAGCCGAAGCTGCAGCGCGAGCCCTGGTATTTCTGTTTGAAGATGGCTTGTCGCTCGCGGGCGTCGTGGTCGGCGATGCCCAGCTCGACGCGGATCTGCTTGTGGATGTACTCGGCCAACGCCTCGGCCGACTCGACGCCCAGGCCGTGCAGGTGCAGGTAGTCCTTGTAGCGGTTCTCGGCGAACCACTGGCGGGCGATTTCGCTGACCTGCGTGCCCATCGTGACGATACTGAAGAATTGCCGGCCACCTGCCGCCGTGTCGATGGGCATACTTCAGGCACTATCCGGCTACACCGACGGGCCTCAAACGATTAGATCTTTCCGATCGGCCTGCCGAGCGGTCATCGCCCGCCTGCAAAGCGGCACGGACGCAATCGAAGCTTCAACGCATCTTCCACCGTCAGATACGGTTCTTAACCGTTCGGCTCGTCACCGCCATCGACTTCGATGGGATGCCGCACAGCCCGGGCAGCCGTGTAAGCCATTGTCGCAACGATGGCACGGTCCCGCAAGCCAGCGACAGTCTACGTGTAGATGCTGCGCAGCATTGTCCTGGCGTGCTCGGGTGGGATGGCCCGCGTCTTGCCCTCGCGGAGCTGATGGTTGGGGCGCGGACCGACGCGGCCGGGTTGAGAACGACCACGTTTCCGCAGGACCGGCCGGTCGAAGAACTGCCGCATGGCGGCCAGGTGGGGCTTGGCCATCCGCATCGCCGGGCGAACGCCCAGACCGACCTTCGTTTCGCGGCCGGTGCGTCGCGTGACGGGGCGAGCCCAGCGCGGCCCGCGACTGGCCTCACGCGCGAGCCGTTGATACAATGGTCGTGGGTTACTCTGGGCTTGAGGCGTTGAGCGCTCGGGTCGCCGTTGTCGCCTTGTGACCAACAGGCGATCAAGGGAGTCCCGCCGCGAGCGCGAAGCGTCTTTCTCTGGAGCGATCATCAGCGAAGCGTTGACGGTATAGTCATAGCAGTCCGTTGAAAAAGACCGTTCGAGTCGTTTTCGACCTGGCTGGCGCTATTGAAAATGCGGTTTCTCGCGGCTGCGGCGACTTCATCAACGGACTGATAGGGGTTGAACGACCAAGTGCCACCATGCGGCGTGTCTGCCTCGTCAATCCGCCGAACCACGCTTACGATCAATATGATTTCGCGCCGCCGCTCGGGCTCATGGTTCTGGCAGACATCGCAGCCAACGTAGGATGGGAGCCCATGATCCTTGACCTTGGGTTGCCGCAGTTCCTTGGTTTGGCCGACAGTCCCGACCGGTTCTACCAGGAAGCATTGCGGCAGATCCTCGCCTGCGATGCGCGTGTGGTCGCCTTTACGTCGATGGCCGTGAACTCCCACGTGTCGTTGGAGCTGGCTCGCCTCGCGAAGGAGCGAGATCAGCGCCTCGTGACGGTAGTTGGAGGGCCGCATTTTTCTGCGATCCACGCACCGCTGATATCGAGCTTCCCGTGGATCGATCACGTCATACGCGGCGAAGGGGAGACGGGTTGGCGCGACTTGATGGTTGCGCTAAGCAATCTGCCGGGTGGCGTGCCCTCGGATGGTGGGCGGCAACGCGTGATCAACTCGCCCCATCACAGTGCACCTCGCCATCCTTTCAACTACGAGCTGGTCGATTTGCCGGGCTACTTCGCGGCGAACGACCGAAGGGTTGTTGACTACGAGGGCGGGCGAGGTTGCGTGTTCAAGTGCTCGTTCTGCTACAGTCCCGCGCATTACCCCGAAGTCCGAGAGGTGGACCCGGACCAGATTGTGAGGGACTGGTCACGACTAGCTCAACTCGGCTTCAAGCAGGTGTTCATGGTTCAAGATAACTTTACGAACGATCCGAGGCATGCGATCCGCGTGTGCGATGCCCTCGCAGCTGCACGCCGCCCTTTGCCCTGGAATGGTTACTCGACACTGCCTCAGCTGACACCCAACGTTATCAGCGCGCTCGGGCGATCGGGTTGCAACGCGATCTACCTCGGTGTCGATGCGGTTTCACCTGCGCAAATGAGCAGCCTCAACAAGCACTTCTACCGTGATGACGATCGCCTGCTCGGACTGCTCAACGATCTCCGCAACGTGGGGGTAACGCCCACTTGCGCGTTCATGATCGATCTCTTCGACTATCAGCCCGATGATTTCGAGATGGTTTTACGTGTCGCTATCGCCTGCGCGTCACTCGACATTCCGATCAGGCTGAACACATTGACACGCTATCCTGGTTCCGCGTTATTTCAGGCTTCGCGCCGAAAGGTCCAGTACTCAGAAGCCAAGGTTCGCCTTATGCTCGACTGTCCGCGAGTCGTTTGCCAGAATAACTTTGCGCGCGAGCAGCCCGAACTCTTTCCGTTTCATGCAACCGAGATACCGGTAGACATGTGGACCGAAAGACTATCTATGGTCCGGCTTGCGCAGCCGCTCATTCAACGCTACCATACCGACTTGCTCGACCTGGCGCGAGGGTCCAATGATCAAATCGTCGATGGGCTCGTCCGGCTCGCCAGCCAAGCTGACGAATTGAAGTCGCAGGCCCGTGCAGGTTGGCAGCTAGACCTCTTCAACCGATATGAGGCATACTGACGATCGACGCGAGCGACGCTCATGGAGTAGCATGGACCATGCGTGGCGCCTCATTAAAACAAGCGAATGAAAGGCAAACGAAATCCGTCTCCCTCCGCGGCTCGACCGTTGAACGCGTCGCGGCGGCGCCGAACGCGCGCGGAATCAAGCCTGATGTGCGCATGTTCCCTGAGTCGACTTATTCCGCATCTGACGCTGCTCCGACGATCAGGCGCGATGTTCCCACAATCGCCAAGTCCATCCTCAGTCGTGGTGTACTGGCGGTCGGGCGATCCTCGAATCAGCGGGGGTGCACCGGGCTAGGCCACACGGGATTGTTGGGCTCCACAGTTCAGTGCTCCTGTTATTGCTGAGGGCGTGCCTCAGTTGGCAGGGCAAGAGTTAGCAGGAGGATGTTGATGTCGCCCATGGAAGACTCATCGAGCCCAGCGCCGTCTCCCGCCATTGAGCCCTCAGTTGGGCAAAGTCGACCTGAAGGCGAGCCTCGCGAGCCGATACGGTGGCGGCTTCCAGGAGGTTGGGGAAAAGCACTCGTTGGCGGTGGCTGGCTAATCGGTTGCCTGGCCGTACTTTATGCGGGGATTGCTACGCTACAGAAGGTGTTCGTTCAGACCGCCGCGGCCGCCGCGGCCGAAGGTGTGAAGTCGGCTCTGAATGATCCAGAATCAGCCCTAAGCCGCGCTACACGTGAACTGACTACGGAGATTCGCACCTATCAACGCGAGATTGACGCACTCAAGAAGCCCTTGCAACAGCTAAACGAGCGGACGGCAAGTGTCGAGGCAGTTGTGGGGGTGCCGACAGGACGCAAGAAAGCTGTGTTTGTCGTGTTGCCCAAGGAGGGGCCTGGGGCAGACACGGCCAGAGACCTCTTTGCTGGAATACGAGCTCAAACGGCCGGGGACGATTTTCGCGTTTCTGTCACCGCAGCTGATGGTACCATCGTCAGCGACATAGTCTACATTGTTTGGATCACCGACCACGCCGACACCGCCCGTACGATTCGCGACATCGAATTGGAAAGTAAATACGACTGTGTCTTTGTTCTTGGCCATTCGGATAGCACGAAGGCCCAGAAGATGTGCGATAGCTACTACGAAGAGAAGGGGATACCCGTCATACTCCTCGGACCGACGAACCCTGCAATTACCAAAGGAGCGGTGCAGCGCGGGCGCGCCCTTTTTCTGCGATTATTGCCCACCGACGGCGTGCAAGTTGAGGCGATCGTCAAGATTGTTGAAGCCGCTCCCCAGTATTCAAGACTCTTGGTCTACTGGGATGGAGATAATGTAGTTTACAGCGATTACATCCGTGCGGAGTTGGAACGCAGACTGAGCAGTGGCGATCGGAGCATAACTAGCGTTCTCGTGTCCTCGGTTACGGCGCGAGACCGCGACTACTCCGATGACGTAAGTAGATATGACCCCCAATTGGTCATTTGCGTTTCGCTGACAGCGACGGCGAAGGCAGTGATCGAAGGATGGGGCTCGCGTCTAAGGTCGACGGCAGAGTCCTCAGATCCAAGGAGCAGCATTGACCTGATGTTGACCGACGGATGTACGTCGGCCGAATTCTGTGAGTTCATTCGGCGCGAAAAACGGTGGCGTCGATGCGTGTTGCTTTCGCCGATGCCCAAGCCCGTAGTTACGAACATGCGGGGCTTGGTCGACTATAAGCCGCTCGGCGTGGTTGCGGCAGCGCTAGCGCACGAAATCCTCGAGCGCGCCCTGTTGAACAAACTGATATCACGTCAAACAGTTGCGGCACAGATCCATGATTTCATGATTCGGGAAGGAGCGACGATTCGCATCCGCGAGAATCGCTCTACGGAGCCCATTAGCGTTCCCTGGGAGTTGACGCGCGTTGACTTTCGTGGGTCCGACTTATTGGGCACCGCAAATGGCGATAACAGGGCTTGGAGATACCACTACTATGGCGCTAAGGAGCGCGACCCTTCGTTAGGCTACTTGGGCGACGACCCAAGCGCAGCAGCAGCTTTCCTGCGAGAGCCGTGACACGACAACCCTGGCCCGCTCGGAAAGCGGCCCGCTAGGGGGGCACACTGACGTCGGTTGTCAGCGTGGCCGTGGGGGCAGACGGCGGTCGCTCTTGTTCGCCTTGCACGAAGAAAGAGCGAAGGGCCTCGGGCATCCGCGCCGGGGGCGGCGGAGCTAGGGCATAGCTTGCGACGGTCTCGGTTCCGGCCGGGTGTGTCGGCCCCTCCTTCGACTTCTCACGTGCGGTCTTCATTGCGCTTCCCTCAAAACACGCCGACGTTGGTGGCGCTCTCCTCCAACGTCGTCAGTATACGTGATATCGACCGAACAACTCAACACCTTCCACGGTTGCGGGGCCGCAGTTTGAAGCTCCACCGTGCTGGGCATGCTGGACGAGTCCGTCGACGAGTCGACCTTCAGACCCTCGCGCCATTTCCAGCAGGTCCGAATATTACGGCCGCACGAATGCACGTGCAAGCCGGGATTTCGAGCAATCCGGAATGAGCCGGCGGGTGCGCGTTAACTGGGAGCGGACCGGAATGGCGCTCACTCACCGGCCGGCCGTAGCGGTCGAACGCATGATCGACGAGTGCAGGTTCCACTTGTGCCCGAGCCACGAGTAGCCGAGTAGCCCGTCAGATAATTCAGCATCGTGCCGGGCAGGCCCACCTGCGCGTCGCCGTGTCGCACCGCAATCGGCAACAGGGTCATGCGCAGATCAGCGATCGCCTGGCTCATCCACTGCCCGAACGGCAGGGATAACGAGCGCTTTGCCACGCCGACTTTGATTCCGATCTCCCAAATCGCGCCCGCGCTCGATCGCACCTCGCTGCGCGCCTGCTCGAGTGCAATCCCCGTTTGCGCGCCCAGTCTCACGTACTCCGGAACTCATCGACCGGGGCGTCGAAAATCAGCAGCCATGTGTGTCACGGTTTCGCGCAAGTTGCCAAGGTTCCGCTTGGCTCCCCCGGTCTGGGCGGGGAGCAACGGGGCCGCCGGCCGGTCGTGGTCCGTGATCACAACCTCGTCGTTCGGCCTGAGCGAGCGGATGAGCTCAGACAGTCTGGTTTGTGCCTCGTGGATGGTAATGGTGCTCATAGGTCACCTCGCCGCCCCATTATAGCATCACCGCACGTTGAAGTACTTGGCCTCCGGGTGGTGGCAGATCAGGGCGTTGGTGGATTGCTCGGGGTCCATCTGGAACTCTTCGGACAGGCGGATGCCGATGCGCTGGGGCTTGAGCAGCGGCCAGAGTTTGACCTGGTCCTCCAGGCGCGGGCAGGCGGGGTAGCCGAAGCTGTAGCGCGAGCCCTGGTACTTCTGTTTGAAGATGGCTTGCTTGTCGCGGGCGTCGTGGTCGGCAATGCCCAGCTCGACGCGGATTTGTTTGTGGATGTACTCGGCCAGGGCCTCGGCCGACTCGACGCCCAGGCCGTGCAGGTGCAGGTAATCCTTGTAGCGGTTCTCGGCGAACCACTGGCGGGCGATTTCGCTGACCTGCGTGCCCATCGTGACGATGCTGAAGGCGACCACGTCGAACTCGCCGCTTTCGACCGGTCGGAAGAAGTCTGACAGGCACCAGTACGGAGCCTTGCCCTGCCGCGGGAAGTCGAAGCGGACCAGCTCGCGCTGGCGATCGTGCGGGTCGAAGATCATCAGCACGTCGCCATCGGCCTGGCACGGCCAGTAGCCGTAGATGGCCTGCGGTTTGAGAATCTCCTCGGCGATGCAGCGCTCGACCAGGTCGCGGTAGATCGGGCGAATTTCGGCGTTGATGTACTTGGCGAACTCGTCGCTCGAGCGGCCGGCCTTCTTGTATTGCCATTGGATCTGGAACAGCATCGTTTCGTTGATCCAACCCAGCACGGCGCGGAGGTCGATCCTTTCGACGACACGGTCGCCCCAGAAGGGTGGTGTGGGAATCGGCACGTCGCGGCGGATGTCGCTGCGCGGAGCGACTGGCGTGATTGCCGACCTGCCCTTGACGCCATCATCCGGTGTCAAGGGTTGTCGATTTCCGATTGCCGATTGGACAGCACCGGCGAAATCCGCGTCCGAACCGCGATTGAGCGCCGCGTCGCGGGCGGCGATTTCGCGGATGGAGAGGTCTTCTTCGTCGGTGGCGGGTTCGGCGGGCGCGTCGATCTGCGACTGGCCGCGCGCAGGCTGGAAGCCTGCGGTACGGGCAGGCGAGACGCCTGCGCTACGTATGGCGTCTGTGCTACGGACGGCGCCGGCGCTACGGACGGTGCCGGCGCGGCGCGAGGCCATCAGCTCGTCCATCAGGTGCAGGCCTTCAAAGGCGTCCTTGGCGTACCAGACCGGGCCGTGGTATTCGGGCCGCAAGTCGTGTTCGACGTATTTGCGCGTCAGGGCGGCGCCGCCCAGGATGATCGGCGGGGCCAGGCCGCGCTCGTTGAGCACCTGCAGATTCTCGCGCATCACCACGGTCGATTTGACCAGCAGGCCGCTCATGCCGATGGCGTCGGCGTGATGCTGCTCCAGCGCCTCGATCATCGAATTGATCGGCTGCTTGATGCCCAGGTTGTAGACCGTGTAGCCGTTGTTGGTCAGGATGATGTCAACCAGGTTCTTGCCGATGTCGTGGACGTCGCCGCGCACCGTGGCCAGCACGATCTTGCCCTTCGAGTCGCCGGCGACGCGGTCCATCAGCGGTTCGAGGAAGCCGACGGCGGCCTTCATCGTCTCGGCCGACTGGAGCACGAACGGGAGCTGCATCTGTCCCGCGCCGAACAGGTCACCGACTGTTTTCATGCCGTCCAGCAGGATGTCGTTGATGATGTCCAGCGGGCGATAGGTCGAAAGCGCCTCGGTCAGATCATCGTCCAGCCCGAGCCGATTGCCGTCGATGATCCGGCGGCGCAGGCGGTCCTCGACCGGGAGGCTCTTGAGGTCCTTCTTTTCGCCGACCGCCTCGTTTTCGCTGAACAGGCCGATGAAGTGCAGCAGGGGATCCGACGTCGCGGCCGGCCGGTCGCGGTCGGAGACCGCTCCTACGGAGACGGCGCGGCGGTCGTAGATCAGTTCGAGGGCGGCGTCCCAGCGCTCCTTGCTGATCTTGTTTTTCGGCAGAATCTTGCTGGAGTGCACGATGGCCGCCGTCAGGCCGCGGTCAATCGCCTCGTATAGGAACACCGAGTTCAGCACGGCCCGCGCGGCCGGCACCAGGCCGAAGCTGACGTTCGAGACGCCCAGGATGTAGTTGCACTCCGGATACTTGCGGCTGACGCGCTCGATGCCGTCGAGCGTTTCAAGCGCCAGGCGGCGGTCGGCCTCGTTGCCGGTCGTGATCGGGAACGTCAGCAGGTCGAAGAAGATGTCTTCGGGCTTGATGCCGTACTTACCGACCACGAGGTCGTAGATGCGCGTGGCCACTTCGAGCTTGCGGTCGGCGACCTTGGCCATGGCCTCGGTCGGATCGTCGTCGATGGTCAGCGCGACCACGGCGGCCCCATACTTCTTCAGCATCGGGCAGATGATCGAGATTTTGTGTTCGCCATCTTCGAGATTGATCGAGTTGACGATGCACTTACCGCCGGCCAGCTTCAGGCCCGCCTCGATTACGGGCGCCTCCGTGCTGTCGAGCATGAGCGGGACGGTCACGTCCTGGGCGTAGCGGCTGACGACCCGCTCCATGTCGGGCACGCCATCGCGGCCGACGTAATCGACGCACACGTCCAGCACGTGCGAGCCGTCGGCCACCTGCTCGCGACCCATGGCCACCATGCCGTCCAGGTCGCCCTCGGTCAGCAGGCGCTTGAACTGGCGCGAGCCGTTGGTGTTGCTGCGCTCACCGACGATCAGGAAGCTGCTCTCCTGCCGTGTTGGCACGGCCTGGTAGATGCTGCTGACCGATGGCTCGCGCGTGATGCTGCGTGCCTTCGGCTTGCGGCGTCCCACGGCTTTCACCACCGCGGCCAGATGCGCGGGCGTCGTGCCGCAGCAGCCGCCGACAATGTTGACACCGTCGACCTCGATGAACTCGACCAGCCAGCGGGCCAGCTCCGGCGGCGTTAGGGCGTAATGCGGCCGGCCGTCCACGAGCTGCGGCAGCCCGGCATTGGGTTGCACAGCCAACATGCGCGAGGAATGGCTCGATAAGTATCGGATGTATTCGGACATCTCCTGCGGGCCGGTGGCACAGTTCAGGCCGATCGCTTGAACTTGATCGTAAGCCTCCAATGCGACCACCGCCGCGGCGATGTCGGTCCCGACCAGCATCGTGCCGGTCGTTTCGATCGTGACGGTGACGATCAGCGGCACCTGCCGTCCCTTCTCCTGCATGGCCTGTGTGGCCGCGACGATGGCCGACTTGCTCTGCAGGATGTCCTGACACGTCTCGATCACGATCGCATCTACGCCACCGTCGAGCAGCCCGCGGCATTGCTCGGCGTAGCTGTCGACCAGGATGTCGAACGTCGTCTGCCGCAGCGTCGGCAGGCGCGTGCCCGGCCCGCACGAACCAAGGACAAACCGCGGCTGCTTGGCCGTCGAGTACTTGCGGCAGGCCGCCCGGGCGACGTGGGCCGCCCGCAGGTTCATCTCGTACGTCTTCTCGCTGAGACCAAACTCGGACAGGACCAGCTTGTTGGCCCCGAACGTGTTCGTCTCGACCGCATCGGACCCGGCCGCCAGAAACTCTTCGTGAATCTGCGCCACGACGTCCGGCCGCGTCAGCGTGACGACATCGACGCAATTCTCCAACCCGGCATAGTCATCCAGCGACAGGTCGTGCGCATGGATGGACGTGCCCATGGCCCCGTCGAAGACGAGCACACGTTCGTTCAGCAGCTGCAGAAACGTCGATTGAGCCAACTCATCGGCCATTCGCGTAACCCCCGGCGTCCGTTATCATTCGGCACATTCTAGCACGTTCTGGACGCCCAGTCAGGTTGTCCGGATTCGGCATGACGTGAGGCAAGATATCAATGGGCACTTGGCGAACTGGAATCTATGTTGGCAATTCGGCATCACCTGCCCAATGCCTCTTGGGCAACCCCGCTCGCTGCTAACGATGTGTGTATTTCCAACCACTTGTTCGTCAGCCCGAGGTTGATGACCGGACCGACGCTTGCCGCCTCTCTCGCACGATCGTGGCGTCCGTCGCCTACGTGACCTTCCGTTCCGCGATCCGAATCGCACGCTATGATTCTCGGATGGCGCTAACCATCGCCGTTGCAATGCTCGACCTTGTTCGCAGCGCTCGCGGAACGGACGCCCTATTCCTCGGCGCCTTTGATATTCATGATCGCATTTGGGTGGTCCCGACTGGCCCGCGGCTCTTTCACGGTCATGCAGGCTGGTTGCGAACGCAGCCAGACATCATCGCACGACGCGGGTTCGCGTTCAGCTTCCACCGGGGCAACGTGAGCTTCCACTCCTGGTCGGGACTCAATGCCGCTGAGGAGGGCTATAATCTGGAGCCGGGAATCGAGGCCGAGATTGTTGCGTTGTTGGACCTCGCTTCCGAGGGTAACCTGATGATCTACCGGCACTAGCCTGGAGATGCTTGGCGATGCAACGAATGGGTTTTGACGAGGCCTTAGCCGTGTTGACCCACGGCGATGACGACACTCCGCTCGTCGAATTGATGGAGGCCATCGCGATAGTCTCCACGAATCCGACGGCCACGTTGGACCAGATTGCACTTGGCCTGCGACACCCCGAAGTCGTTCGAGAGTCAGCCGCCATCGCGCTGCACGTGCGGACCAACCGGCCGGAAGGTCCGCACGGGCTTATCCTGGACGAGGCGGACTGGCGCGATTGGCTGTCGTCCAACGCCCACGCCATCGCGAGTCTGAACGGCAATGACGATGCACGCTGACACGAAGGAGGCGCTGGAGCTGTTGGAGACGTGGACCGATCATCAGCCGATGGGTCCGCTGCTCGAAGCGATCGGCGTCGTCTGTGACGACCCGGCCAGTTCGCCGGAGCCCGCTGGTGCGAGAATCCCTGCTGGTGCGAGAATCCCTGCTGGTGCGAGAATCCCTGCTGGTGCGAGAATCCTTTCTCGCACCACGCCGGAGCAGATCAGTCTTGGCCTGCGATTCCCCGGCATCGTCGCTGAGACCGCGGCGCTCGCCCTGCGCCGACGGACCGGCCGGTCGACGCGGAGTTGACCCGGCACATATCTTGCTACCATTCCATAAGGGATTGATGGCGCGTAGAGCTGCGCTTCGGCGGCTCCAACATCAGTCGGCCATTCGGGAGGTCTCTCATGCCTGCTGCAGCAGCCGAACGCTCGAGCATCTGGTCCTGGCGGCTGGGAACGGTGGCCGGCATTCAAGTCAGAATGCACGCGACGTTTCTCCTGCTGATCGGGTGGATCGCGTACGCGCAATACAGCGCCGGCGGCGGGCTGTCGGCTGTTCTGGTGTCGATCGCGTTCGTGCTGGCCCTGTTTGCGTGCGTCGTGCTGCACGAGTTTGGTCACGCGCTGACGGCCAGGCGCTTCGGGATCGCCACGCGCGACATCACGCTGCTGCCGATTGGCGGCGTCGCGCGGCTCGAACGGATGCCCGATGATGCGAAGGAGGAGCTGCTGGTGGCGCTGGCCGGTCCGGCTGTCAACGTGGTCATCGCGGGCGTGCTGTACGTCGTGGTCGGTTTGCTCGGTGCTTCAGAAGACGTGAGCCCGATGCGCGAACTGAGCGGCGGGTTCTTTCGCCAGCTCATGGTCATCAACATCTTCCTCGTTGGGTTCAACATGCTGCCCGCCTTTCCAATGGATGGCGGACGCGTGCTGCGAGCGCTGCTGGCGACTCGGCTGGACTACGTGCGGGCCACGCGCATCGCCGCGAGTCTTGGCCAGGCCATGGCGCTGCTGTTCGGATTCGTCGGGCTGTTCTCGAACCCGCTGCTGCTTCTGATCGCGCTGTTCGTCTGGGCCGGGGCCGGCGCCGAGGTTCAGGCCGTCGAGCTGCGCTCGGGGCTGGGCGAAGCTCCGGTCAGCGCGGCCATGCTGACCGACTTCCGCACGCTGGCGCCGAGCGACCCGCTGATGCGGGCGGTTGAGTTGATCATGGCCGGCTCGCAGCAGGATTTTCCGGTGATGGACAACGGTTACGTGACCGGCGTGCTCACGCGGCGCGACGTCATGTCGGCGCTCGCCGACCAGCGGCGCGACACGCCCGTCGGCGACATGATGCAGCCCGGCCTCGAACCGGTCGACGCGTCCGACTCGCTTCAAGCGGTGTTCGCCCGGCTTCAACAGCCGTCGTCACAGACGCTGCCGGTCACACACAACGGCCGGCTGGTCGGATTGCTGACGCGCGAGAACGTGAGCGAGTTCCTGATGATCCGCTCGGCCCTCGGCGACACTCAGCGCCGCACACCGTTGGCCCGACCCATCGCTGCCCTGTCTGCCGCGAACGCCGAGCGAGGCGGCTCAGTTACCGACTCGTGACGCCTCGTCCTCGTGCTACGGACACGCGGCCGCGGTAGCGCCATTGAACGCCTGAGTCGTATTGACGCCGTTAAGGAGTTGAACCAGCCTCAGGAGGTCCTGCGTATTCACGCCCGGCCCGCCGCCGGCGCTGCGATTGAGATCGTAGCGCGCGAGATTCGCCGATTGGGCCGCATCGCCATTGTTGAGCGCTTGAATGAGCGAGAGCAGGTCTTGTGTATTGACCATGCCGTTCATGCTCGTGTCGCCCGGCAGCGACTGGTAGCGGAGCTGCTGGCCCGCAGCCGACCCGGCGAATGAGAGGGTCGTACACGCTGCCGGAGGGATCGGTCCGGACAGCTCGATTCCAAACGAGCCGCCCCCAAGGTCAGTCACGCCGGTCACACTTGGGCACGGCGTTGAGCCGCCGGTACACGCGATCACGACGTTGTCGACCGCGGGGACGGGCTCCGGATTGGCCGAGAATGCGACCGTGATCGTTCCGTAGGCCACGTCGCCTTCAGCGGGGGTCGCCGCGCCGCCGATGCCGTGCGTCAGTCCGGGGCCGTCGCCGGTGTCGAGCACGTCGACGAACGGTTGCTGCCCATCAACGTACGGATTGTCGGCTGGCGGATTGGCGCTCACAATCGTCACCGCCGTCGGCGCCGACGGAACGAAGACCAGGTCCTGCACCAGCCCAAACGTCCCGGCGACAAATGCGTTGGTCGTGCCGTCGAGGTTCATGCGCAAGATCTGGCCGAACGGCAGCTTGAAGTCGGCATCCTGGCCCCAGTAGACCATGTCATCGGTGGTGTCGATCGCGATGCTGCGCGGATCGAGCCCCTGGAAGTTCTGAAAAATCGTCTGCTGGTTCCCGCCATTCAAGTCGGCGCGGCGGATGGTGTCGCTGACAGTATCATTCCAGTAGATCTTGCCGATCCCCAAGTGCAGCGCGATTCGGGCGGGCTTGCTGTTCGCGGCGGCCGGAATGGTGGTCTGGATGTCGAAGCCGTTCAGGTCCGCATTAAGAATGGCGCCGCTTGTCGCAGTCGGCGAGGTGCTCCAGTAGATTCTACCGGCCTGCGCGTCGAGCGCGAGTCCGCGGTGAAACGTGCTGGAGGTGATGAACTCGATCGGGTTGGAGCCGTCCAGGCCGGCCCGGTAGATGAAATTGGACGATTGGTCGCCCCAGTAGAGATTGCCGGCGGCCGGGTCGAGCAGCAGCGCCGATGGGAACTCCAAGCCGCTCGATATGATGCTGATCTGATCGCTGCCGTCGAGATTGGCCTGGCCGATGACAAAGTTGTTGACGTCGGCCCAGTAGAGTTTGCCCGCAGCCGCGTCGACGGCGACCGCCCGCAACCCACCCCCCACCGTGACCAGCGGCTCCTCGCCCGACCCGTCGCTATTCACTCGCCGGATCGTCCCGGCGTCGAAATCAGGATTGAAGATGTCGGCGAAGTACAGCACGCCAGCCGCATGTGCAGCCGAAGCGCTCGTGAGCAGGGCGATCAACGCCAGGAAACGAAATGCGGATGTCAAACGGCAAATGGCCTTCATGGGTGATTGCATTGTCTGACCCCTTGAACGCGTATAGACATATCCCCAAATTGCAGATGTCCCGCCAGTCTAGCACACATGCACGCTCGATTCAACGGCGGCGACGGGGCACGAGCAGCATCGCAGTGCACAGCAGGATCAGGCCAGCCGGCTCCGGAACGGCCGTCACGAAGAGCATTGGCCGATTCGCAGCGACCGGGAAGTCACCAGAGTTAAATACGAAACCGACCGTATTTGAGACCGGCTGCAGGTGCAATGATAGGGAACCGCCCGCTGCGATGTCGCTGACGAATCCGGCCTCGGCCGCCAAGTCGAAGAAATGCGGCTCAGTCACGAGCGTGTTCGCGAACGTCCCGAGTGAGGCCTCCGTCGTCTCGGGAAGCGCCAGCAGCGACTGCAGGTAGTTCCAGCTCATCTCGTCGCCACCGGCCACGGACGGCATGCCGGCCGTCCCAGCGCCCTGCACCCAGTTGTCGTTGGAGAGCCAGCGGACCTCGAAAGTGCCCAATCCGTGCGGAAAGACCGCGTTGTTCGGTGCGGCGTCTTCGACCAGCCGCAACGTCACCCCAGTGATCGTCCAGCCGCCCGCACCAAACGCCGTATCAAAGGCCTGCACGGCCGGCGCGGTCTCGAACTGCATCACCGAATCGAACCGGCCGCGCGGCTGGCCGAGCACGTTGACCGAATTGACACCGCCGACCGCCAGTGCGCCGGCCGCTCCGTAGCCGAGCGTCGGTGCAAGCTCCCGCACGAAGGCGTCCTGGAACGGGGGGGCGACCGTGATCGTCAGCGGCGCCTGCGCCTGTGCTTGATTGCCGGTTGCAGCGGCGAGGAAGCCGGCGATGGCCAGTACCAAACCGCGAGCAGGTGATAGACTGCGCCCCACGTGCTTCGCTCCCTCCGATACGAACATCGGCGACGCCGTCAATTGTAGCGGCCGTGGGGCGCGAGGGGCAAGGACAGATCATTAACGGACGAGCCGATGGTCACGTGGCGCCGGTCAAGGCCCCTCTTTGACCGTGACTTGCGAGAACTCGTCGACCAGCAGATCGAAAACGAACTCGACGTCGGGATTGTGCATGCGGATGCAGCCCAGCGAGACGCTCTTGCCGATGCTGTCGGGCTCGATCGTGCCGTGGATGCCGTAGCGCATCTGGCCGACGGCGTCGCCATCGACTCCGTCCAGGCCGATCCAGCGTTCGCCGAGCGGGTTTTCCGGGTCGCTGGCGGACATGATCTGCCCGCCGCGCGGCGGATACCAGATGGGGTCTACCAGCTTGTTTGACACTTTCCATTTGCCAGCGGGGGTGCTGTCATTGGCGCCTAGGCCGACCGCAAAGTGTTTCACGAACGTGTCCTGACAGTAAACGTCCATCCCGTAGCTGCTCTTGTCTACGACCGCGTGGAACGGGCCGTGGATGACTTTGACGGTCTGGCCGACGCGGATGACGTCCTTGTTGGGCAGGCCGTTGATCTTCTCGATCAAGTCGTCCGGAACCTGGTTGGCCTTGGCGATCTTGCCCAGCGTATCGCCGGACTGGACGACGTACAGATCCACGAGAGGGTCACCTCTGATGACCCGCGGAGAGAAGATGGTCTCTTCGCCCAGCCGCGTCAGGTCAGCCCGCAGGGCGATGCCGTCGGCACCGCTCACGCCAAGCTTCAGCGCCTCCGTCCACTGTGCGCGAGCGGTCAGCAGGTCGGCTTGGCGGTGTGCCTCGCGGCCTGCGGCGATCAGCGCATCGACTCGCTCGCTTCGCTCCGCGTCAACCGATGGAGCTGGGACGGTCGCGGCCGACGTGGCTGATGTCGTGAGGTCTTCCTGGCCCAGCTCGGGCATCTGCTCGGGAACGCTGGCGGGCGTCTCCGGCCGGTCCGACGTGAGTCTGGGCGGCGCCTCGGGCGGCGAATCGACCGGCCACCAGCGATAGACGAACACGCCGCAGATCAGCAGCAAGCCAACAATCAGAATCCGGTAGGGCTGCACGCCCCGGTGTCTGCGCCTCCGCGCCATGTGTCTGCCTCCGCGCCGTTTGGCTGGTGGGATGTCTTTGGGGGCGGTGTGCGGCCTCCATGCCAAAATTCACCAACGGGGCGAAAGTCCGCGCCGTGCTGGCCTTCCGCCACCGATGTTGCCCGTAGCATACGCCCTTCGTTTGCGGTTTCAAGCACCCGGAGTCGCCAGGTGCGTGACCGTGTTTGCCGCGGGGCCAGTGCTTGGCGTGGGGAAGCGTTCCGGCGCGCCGGGATCGAGGCACCACGGGCAAGCCAGAAGGCCGATTGCCCATGCCACCAACGGTCATGCACCCGAGCATTCAGGCATGGTGAGGATTGCGATGCGCCGGCCTGCGCGGTTAGGCTTTGGCCATGCTTCGTTCGCGAGCTGCGGCTCATGAGGTAGGCCACTCGCCTCACTTTCGCTGGCGCGGCGGCGAAGTCTCGCGGCTGGAGGGCTTCAGCGACGCGGTGCTCGGTTTTGCCTTGACGCTGCTGGTCGTCTCGCTCGACATGCCGGAGAACTTCGACGAGCTGCTGCAGGCGATGCGCGGGTTCCCGGCCTTCGCGGTGTGCTTCGCGCTGCTGGTGCAGATCTGGTATCGCCACTACCTGTTCTTCCGGCGCTACGGCCTCCAGGACGCCCTGACCACGACGCTCAACGCCGTCCTGCTCTTCGTCCTGCTCTTCTACGTTTACCCTCTGAAGTTCCTGTTTACGCTCGTGCTCGGGGCGGAAGCGTATGCCGCGCGGATACGCCCGCAGCAGGTGTCGCTGCTGTTCACCATCTATGGCGCGGGCATGATGGCCGTGTTTGGCGTGCTGGCCCTGCTGCACGTGCACGCCTACCGCCGCCGCGATCGCCTGGATCTGAACGAGATCGAAGTGCTCGACACGCGGCTCACCATTCGCCACGACGTGCTGTACGTCCTGATCGGCGCCATCTCGATCATCGTGGCCAATGTCGTTCCGGGACATTACGTCGGCCTGGCCGGCTGGTGCTATGCGTTGATTGGTGTGGCGGAGTTCGTCCACAATTACCGGGGCGGCAGGCAGCGTGAGCGTGTCATCGCCTCCATGGCTGGCCCGCCGGCGGCCGCCGATCCCAGCGAAACAGCGGGCGCCGCACCGGCCGGTGCGACTCAAACATGAAATCCACAGACTCGCTGATCGGCCGTGAGGGGCTCCTGGCCTTGCTCGACGAGGCCTACGACCACAAGGCCTGGCATGGTCCGAACCTCAAGGGGGCAGTGCGGCGGCTCGACGCGGGTACGGCCGCCTGGCGGCCCGCTAGCGGCCGGCACACGATCGCCGAAATCGTCGTCCACGCGGCTTACTGGAAGTACGCCGTCCGCCGCCGGCTGCGCGGCGACAAACGCGGTTCATTCCCACTCAAGGGCAGCAACTGGTTCGCGTTGCCCGAGCCCATCGACGAGCGGGCGTGGCGCAGCTACTTGCGGCTTCTCGATGCGCAACACGCCGAGCTGCGCCAGACTGTGGCCGAGTTTCCACCCAAGCGGTTGGCCGAGGCCACGCCCGGCAGCCAGATCATCAACGCGCGGCTGATTTGCGGCGCGGCCATGCACGACATCTACCACGCCGGCCAGATTCAGACGCTCAAGGCGTTGCAGAAGGGAACATGAAGGGGTCTTTGACGATTCGGCGGGCTTTGATAGCGTGCCTCGCAATGGGTCGGAACCCCGAACGCCAAGTGAGGGGCCGCGGCGGCCGAGGACGTTCGTACTTCCAGGGGACTGTGTCGGAGTGCTCACGCCGCCCTTGGCCGTTCGCCTTGTAGCCACGGCGACTAGCGGCGGGATCATGAACCTGCCTACGCAGCCGGCGCGCACCCAACGCAGTTCGGTCTGGTCTCGTGCGTGGACGGACTCTACGATTGCACAGCCGTTGCTTGCGACCGACGCGAGCGAACGACGCAAGATCGGAGGTCGATCGTGAATCCCTGGCGCCGCCTGAATCGCTGCCGTTGGTATGCCCGCTGGCCGGTCAAGATCGGCGTACTGGCGGTCACGGTGTTCTTTGTGCTCTATCCCTACCCGCAGTACTTCTTCCGCAACCTGCAGCGCTGGCGGAATCCGAACGCGATGGTCGAGCCGGACGCCGACCCGATTCCGGCCTGGACGGACGAGGTGCGCGGCACGCTTGAGCCCGACCTGCAGCCGCCGCAGGTGCTCTCGCGGGTCGAGAAGTTCGTCTACAGGAAAGTGCCGTACAAGTACGATTGGGAGACGTGGGGCGTCTCGGACTATCTGCCGTCGGTGGCTGAGATTGCGTCGATGGGCTACGAGGACTGCGACGGGCGGGCGGTCGTTGCGGCCTCGATCCTGCGTCGGCTGGGTTACCGGGCCGACCTGGTGACCGACTTCTCGCACGTCTGGGTGCGGACCGACCGTGGCGAGACGATGAACCCCGGCCGGCCGCCGACGGTCGTGGCGGCTGATGAGGGATTTCGGATCGACTGGAGCAAGTTCACCAACCTGATCCCGGCCGCGGTTTACGGGCTGGCCCCGTTTCCGCTGGGCCGAGAGCTGATCGTGCTGGCGGTGGTGTGGCTGCTGCTCCTGACGCCGGGCATCAGCCGGCACACCGCCGTACTTGGGCTGGTGTGCCTGGTGAACGGCCTGTTGTTCATGCGGATCGGCGGCGAGAACTGGAAGGAGCCGGTCCGCTGGGTGCAACAAGTCGGCATGGCGAACCTGGTGGGTGCTGTCGTGCTGCTTGGGGTCGCCGGCACACTCGCCCGGCGGCGATTGTCGGCGGCGCAAGTCCGACCGGACGGCCCGGCCGCGGCGTAAACTGGGTGGCCCACCCCATTGGGGTGGGGGCGCGATGATATGATTGCGCGGATACGTCCCATCGTTCCTCGCGTGCAATGAGAGGATTACCTAACCGCGATGCACCCTCGCTTGGCATCATCGTGCCCCCCATCCCAAAGGCATCGGCCACCCCGCCCTTATACCGACTCACATTGATGGCATTCCACAGACTCGTTGCTCTCCGGAATCCCACATCCCGCGTGTGGCTCCAACTAACAGGTCATTGAGAAAATCGGCATAGTTGGTCATTAGGCCAACGAATAGCTCGAGCGAGTTTCGCCCCTCGTCGATGAAAACGATCTTTCTATTTAGATCGATTAGCAATCGCGCGGATGCAAGCGAGATTTCCCGTGTAGAAACGGGTTTCCATGGGAAACGGCGACACTCCACCAGTACGAGCTTCCCGCTCGTAACGACGGCACATGTCGGAAACAAATATGAAAGCACGCAGAGAAGGGGTCCTAGAACAACCCACAAGCTGCCACAAATGACGAACTGCCAGGGAATCGGAATCGGCGCAGCCAGCCAGAACAGGCACATCGACGCCCCGAGGCCGAGTGCTGTAACAATCACGAACTCCAACGGCCGAAATGCCGCCGGCACGCGAAGGAACAACGAGCTGTAAGGTCTTGCCTGAAGTATGCGTGAGCGATCCGGCAGCAAGACGTCTGCCGCGCCAACGCAAGTCAATCGTGCAACCCTCGCGGGTTCTAGAGACCGACCGCGCCTTCCTCGGCCGCGCATCCAGCCAAGCCACCTCAATGATAGATACAGCGCAAGCACAAGCGCGATGCTCACAGCAACGCGAATGCTCCACTGTCCATTGCCATCATGAATGCGCAATGAAACAAGACCACAAAGCGTTCCGATGAAAAGAGCCAAGCTGCCAGTCGCGAGATCAAGAAGCGCTCGAATGTGCGACGGTCGACGACTGACTTCTTGAAAAGCGATGCACCCATGATCGTCATCGCGCTGGGCGACTCGAGTGCGACTGTCTAGCGCCATGGCACAAACCACGAGAAACACGGCCGAACCGATGTCCGACGCCGCTTTGCTGGTTAGGGAACGAGATTCGCAATATCGTCAATTACAGCGTTTCCAAGGTCATCGACATAACCGTAGACGAGTCCGCGCGATGGGGACTGTATGACCGTGACCCTGCAAGCAGTCTGAGCGGCGGCACTCGTTGCAGCTCCACCAGCTGTAGCGCCTGCGCCAGCAGCGGTGGCTGCTGCTGCTGCGCGCATCCCGAGGAACGCGGCCCACGAAGCGCCGCCGAGTCCGAGCAAGCCAATACCCATCCCTACCCATTGCAACGTTTGACTACCGATTGCCATTCCGACCATCGTCGTACCCAAGCCAACGAATTGAAGTATGGTTGAGATGAGCCCGATCGTCGCGAGCTTCTGAACGTACAGCGAATAGCCCGTCGGATCGGTAAAGTTTGCGGGGTCGGCCTGCGCGTAGATGTACCGATTCGCCGCCAGCGGGCCCATGCCGTCGAGGATGAGCCGGTCGGCTTGGGTGAATCGGCCGGTGGCGGGGTCGTAGGGGCGGTCGCCCTGGACTCGCCGCAATTCGCCGCAGGCGAATGGGTCGCGAAGCGACCCGGCCGCGCAGCGACCTGCGTCGTGTCCAGGGTCGCCCATGCGG
>Ga0187892_10004822_pt1 | contig 22101 bp, 16 predicted proteins | sample MA1701073metaG_FD_139345 | JGI IMG/M metagenome (GOLD analysis project Ga0187892, IMG submission 139345) | Bio-ooze microbial communities from a basaltic lava cave in the Kipuka Kanohina Cave System on the Island of Hawaii, USA - MA170107-3 metaG ... | reverse complement strand
CGCAAGCGGCGGTTGCGACGGGTGATCTGAATCGTGATGGATTTCCCGATATGGTCGTTGGCGGTGACAGGCTGCCGACGGGCGGCTTGGGAAAGATTTATGTTTTTATCGGCAAAGGAAACGGATCATTTCAATCTCCGCTGGTTTACGATGTCGGCAGTCATCCCAGCGATTTTTCGGCACCGTATGTTCAACAGATAAATATTGCAGACATGAATAACGACGGTAGCCCTGACGTCGTGGTCGCACATAATGGCGATCGAAGTGTATTCTTCAGCGTGTCATATACGCTTATCACGATATTGTTTGGCAACGGTGACGGAACATTACAGCCTGCACAGGGATATCGCTTTTTGGATGAATTTGAAAGCAGGCTGGCAATCGGTTTTGATCTGGCAGATTTGGATAATGATAATTTTCTGGATGTCGTTCTCGCCGTCAATACGAGCAATAACCTTGGGCAGATATGGATTTTAAAAAATCTCGGAAATGGTTTGTTTGAAAGGCGTGGCCGCAGGGTGCTCGGGACAAATATTTGGGCCATCGCAGTGGCGAAACTGAACAACGATCGATACCTCGATTTTGTGATGGCAACCCAAATCGGGGTAGTTATCGGGTATGGTGACGGCGTGTTAGTGCCAAGTAGTTTCGAACAGAGAGATATAAATATTTTCGAACGCGGCCTCGTCGCAGAAGATTTTAACTCGGATGGACTAATTGATTTTGCGGTTGTTCCCGCCTCGGCGCCTGAGATTCATATTTTCTTCAATACCCGAGTGGGCTTTCCACAAACTCCGACAATTATTCAAACAGGCCAGCCGTCGTCACTCGGCGGCATAGATTTTAATAAAGACGGGAAGTTTGATTTGTGGATTGGTTACAGTATCGCCGGCATTGGCTATTATGAGTTTCTTTACGGGCGTGGAGACGGGACATTTAATGCAGGTGAGGTTGTGCTTCAGACAAATTTGCCTGCCTCCGGTACTACATTCTCGGACTTTGACCAAAACGGAAAGCTCGACATCGCTTCGGCACTTTTTGACCAGTCGAGTTCTACAAGTCCAAAAGTCGCCGTATTTCTCAACGCCCCAAATCCGAGCCGCTACTATACGGATTTTGACGGCGATTCAAAGGCCGATCTAACAGTTTACCGGCCAAGCACCGGAACCTGGTGGACATTTCAAAGCAGTAATGCGAATTATTACGCTAAACCTTTTGGACTGCCGACCGACAAGATAGCGGCCGGAAATTACGATGGCGACAACAAAGCCGATATTGCCGTTTATCGCGACGGCGTTTGGTATATTCTGCAAAGTTCGGATGGCTCAATCAAAATCGATTATTGGGGTCTAAGCAACGATATTCTTGTTTCGGGTGATTACGACAACGATGGAGTTATGGAGCTAGCAGTCTTTCGCCCTTCGGAAGGCATGTGGTACATAAAAACCGATACCGGATTTAACGCGATCAATTGGGGGCTCGCTACCGATAAACCCGTTCCCGCCGACTACGACGGTGATGGCGAAACGGAACTAGCTGTCTATCGTCCGTCAGACGGCATTTGGTACATCAGGAACAGCAGCAACGACCAGATTACCTATCACAGATTCGGCCTAGCCGATGATAAGCCGGTTCCTTCAGATTACGACGGTGACGGGAAAACGGACATCGCTGTTTGGCGCTTGTCTGAGGGAAATTGGTACATTCTTCAGAGTTCACGGGGCTTGACCGTTCTTAATTGGGGTGTAGCCGGTGACGTGCCTGTACCCGCCGATTTTGATGGCGACAGTAAATCGGACATTGCTGTATGGCGACCAAACGAGGGAATATGGTTTATACATCGATCATCGAATGGTTTTATTGATTATTTAAGGTGGGGCATTGCCGGGGACATGCCCATCCCAGCAAGATCAAGTAATTGACCGATAAATCGTGACATTCAAACTTGAAACGAGTGGTTTATCCGCTGCATTAATTGCTGGTTTCCGGGAAGTGGCAGTGTATAGCCGATAAATTATTCGATCACTTTAAATGGTTCTTCAAATTTTATGTCATCTCAAAATGCAAACGATGCGATTTTGATGCCGACCGTTGCGCCACCACCTCAGCCGAGAACTAACTGCATTGTAAACATATTTTTTAGTGAGGCAATTCATTGTGTTTACTATTCCTAAGATTTTGTTTATACTGACGTTGGTTTGCAGCGTGGCGTTATCGTGACGATTTAGAGCAAACGGTTAGAAGATTTTTGCAAGAGACAAACGGTCTCGGTCAACGAAATTAAAGGGTTTGAGCACGATTTCTTGAATGAAGTAGGTGCTCCCCGAGGCGGAAAAAATTTCCGCAAGCGAGTTTCCTAGCGTGAATTTATTTACAACTTGTCCTTTTGGGGCGTCGCTCCAAAACCACATTACAAGTCCGAATCCCGCACACTGCGCTTAATTTCGAGCTCAAGACTCGCTTCGTCTTAAATACGCAAATAACTTCTAAACATCAAAATTTAGGACAGGAAAATTAAATGTCAAAAGAAATGATCGTAAGCGTCAACGGACGCGAAAAGAAGATCGCCATTCTCGATAATGGCAAAGTTACGGAATTTTACATCGAGCGGGGCGAGGAGAATACCGGCGTTGCGGGCAATGTTTACAAGGGCCGCGTGATGCGCGTGCTGCCCGGAATGCAGTCGGCGTTTGTCGATGTAGGACTCGAGCGCGACGCGTTTTTATACGTCTCGGACTTTTTCGACGAGGAAGAAGAGATCGAGCGCATCGTAATGGAAAAGAGCAAAAAGGGCTCGCAAGAGGAAGCCAAACGCGAAGCGCAGGATCAGATCGATCGCAGCCGCATAGAGCGTGAAAAGCAGATGGAATCTGCGCAAGAGGTCGCCGAACCGCTCGCCGAGGCCGGCGTTATCATAGAGGAACCTGCTCAAAAAGACACGCCGACAGAAGACAAACCTTCAAAAAGCCGTCGCGGCCGTCGCGGCAAAAGGGGTAAAGAAGAAGCATCGACTGAATCAGAGGTTGCGACCGAGGCCGAGCCGACATTCGAGATCGATTTCGACAATTCGAGCTTCGAGCGTATCAGCGATGATGAAGACACGGGCGAGATGTTCAAGGATGCGTTTATGCAAGAGGCGATCGTCGATCGCGTGCGTGCCGTTGAATTCGATGTGGACAGTACGGCAAGTGCCGAAGTCGGTTCACTGATGGTCGAGGTCGGCGGCGATGCCACTGGTTTTGAGCGAATTGCCGATGAAGAAGACTCGGCAGACGAGCCGAAGAAAGGTGGCGGTAAAGCCAAAGCAACTAAAGCCGCAGCAAAACCGAAGGCTGCAAAAAAACCGGCCGTGAAAAAAGCTGCGACAAAAAAATCTGCAAAAAGCAAAAAATCCGACGCCGACGTTCTAGAAGACGCCGAAGCGAGTGTTAAAGAGCCGAGCGACATTGCCGAGATGGCGGTTCGACGCGGCGGTCGCGGTCGTCGTCGCGGCGGAAAAGCGAAAACCAAAGCTCACACAGACGAAACGGACGAGGCGACTGAGAATGGTGAACATTCATCCGAAGACATTCTCGAATTGCCTCAGGTCGAGGCATCTGCGGATGAAACGTCTTCTGCTGATAACGAGCAAAAGGCCGAGGAAAAGAATGAATCACACGATGAAAATACCGACGTAGATCAAACAAAAGACGGTGAAGCACGGCAAGATCGCGAAGGCGGTCGTCGTGGCCGTCGCGGTCGTGGTGGTCGCGGCGAACGCGGAGAACGCGGAGACAGGCCGAGCGGCAATCGTAACGACAGACGTGATCGAGGATCGCTGCCGGCGATCTCGGACTTGTTAAAAGAAGGCCAGGAGATTCTCGTTCAGATCGCAAAAGAGCCGATCGCGAAAAAAGGCGCGCGAATCACGTCGCATATTGCGCTGCCGGGTCGTTATCTTGTTTACATGCCGACGATCGAGCATCTCGGCGTTTCGCGTAAGATCGAGTCGTCGAGTGAACGCAGCCGACTTCGCACAATGCTGCAGCGAATTCGTCAGGACAAAGACATTACGTCGGGCGGTTTTATTGTTCGCACGGCGGGCATCGGCATCTCTGAGGAAGATTTGAAGAACGACGCGAAGTTCCTTGTCCGCACATGGACCGCAGCTAAGAAAAGTTCTGAGAAGAAAAAGTCGCCTTCGCTTGTGCATCAGGATCTCGATCTTGTTCAGCGGCTGCTCCGCGATCAACTGGCGAGCGACTTTTCGGCGATTCGCGTCGATAGCGAAGAAGAGTATCTACGCACGGTCGAATTTATGGAGAGCATCGCGCCGAAGATGGTCAATCGCGTCAAACTTTACACGCGCGACGAGCCGATCCTCGACGCATACAATGTGCAGGAAGAGATCGACAAGGCGCTTCGCCCGCGTGTTTGGCTAAAGAGCGGCGGCTATCTCGTCATCAATCAAACCGAAGCTCTCGTCGCGATCGACGTCAACACCGGCAAGTTCGTCGGCAAAGGCAACGCTCGTCTCGAGGACACGATCACGCGCACAAATATGGAAGCCGTTGATGAAATTGCGCGGCAGATTCGCTTGCGTGATCTCGGCGGCATCATCGTTTTAGATCTCATCGATATGGAAGATCGCCGCAATCGGCACAAGGTCGCCGAAGCGCTAAAAGACGCTCTCTCAAAAGACAAATCGCCGACCAAGGTGCTGTCGTTCAACGACTTCGGGTTGATAATCATGACCCGCAAACGCGTCAAACAGTCGCTCGAGCGAACAATGTGCAGCCCTTGTGAACATTGCGACAGCTCCGGCTGGGTCAAATCGCCGCAAACGGTCTGCTACGAGATCCTCACCGAGGCGCGACGCATGTCGAAGCAACTCGACGATGTCCGGCACACAACATTGCGAGTTCACCCCGAAGTCTCAAAAGCCTTGCGCAACGAAGAGCGCGAAGTGCTCGACGAGATCGAAGCCTATCTCGGCAACGTCGATATCAGCTCAGACAAATCCGCACATCAAGGGCAATTCGACTTTGCGTTCATTTGATCGGAAAAGTTTGCCTGTCGCCAACGGCGACAAATATTAAAGCCTAGGGTGTAGGCCGCGAGGCCGGAACCCTAGGCTTCGTACGAAACAATCATCCGCTCCTTGAAGGGGAGCTACAATCTAACGGCCGTATGTTCGTCCCCTACAGGGACGCGCTTCCTTTGCGGCCGATGACCTGGGGATTCGCTCCCGTTGGTCGCAGCTTCCCCAGGCTTTAATGTCCGTCGCCGTTGGCGACAAAAGGTTAAGCATGACATTTGGTGTCAGTAGCCCGCACGTGAGTAAGGGCTCATCGCCGCCAACTTGATCCCTTACTTACGTGCGGGCTACTGACACGATCTTAGTATTTGACGCCCTTCTTTGCGTCCTTGACATTTGCCGGTTTGGCGAAGATCGTGTCGGGGATGTTGCGGTTAAATTCTACTGATTCGAAATTAATGCGTGACGACGGTTTGCCGTCGGTGTGGCGGTCGATGATGAACGGAGCTTTTATGCCATTTACATCGACGAACTGTGCGTAGCGATCTTCTTCTTTGATCTCTTCACCATCGACGTTTGTGCGTTTGTAGATCGCTTTTTGCGGCGTGCCGTCATCGGCGGCGAACTCGAATTCGACAGTGAAACCATCTTTGTAAACGAGCTTGATCACGTCATTGCGTTTGCCCAAGGTCGCTGCGCGTTTGCCGACGTAGCTGAGGTCGGCGTCGCCTTTCCAATAACCGCGAAGCAGGTTGTCGATGCTCGTGCGGATGCCCTGTTTAAAATTCGCGACCTGCGCTTCCGTCTGAACCTTTATCAATTCCTGTTCGCCGTCGAATATCCAACCCGTGTCGCCGGTGTTCACCTGCGTGACGCTCGTTCCCGTGCTGCGAAACTCGGTGCGTTCCTTGTCAGGAAAAACGATCACGTCAACAAACGACTGAAACGACACAACGCCGCCGCCGCGAATGATGCTGTATTTTCCTTTGCCGACCTGCGTCGTCACTTTGAGATAACGCTCGCCGCCGAGCGTTTGGATCGCCTTCGCGATGACCGCCTCGGCCTTTTGTTTCGGATCATCCTGAGCGGCAGACGCGAGCGGCAGACACACCGCGACAATTAAAATAGTTAAAAGCGCGTGCAGAGATTTATTCATAAAGTTTCGACAAAATATTATCATCGAAGTCTTTGATGCGGAAAATTCTCTTGCGGTTCGGAGCTAAGGTTTGAACTCGAATGTTACCCACAATGTCTGCGCCACCGGCTGTTTGCTTTTCTTGTGGACGGCAGGCTCGAACTTTAGATCGGCCGCCGCCGCTGCCGCCGCCCGATCGAATTCTTTCGGCATCGTGCTGCTGACCGACCCGACTCTGAGCTTGCCGTCGGGATAGAATGTCACGACGACATCGACCTTGCCTTTAAGTTTTTCCGATCGATACTTGACGGGATATTCGGGCGCAGGCTTGCTCGTGATCTTCACTTTTGCCACGTCTTTGTCAGCCTCTGAATAGGCCATCGATATCTGGTAGGTGAGCGTCGCGTTGACATCGACGGGTGTCGTGCCGTTCATGGCCGGCGAAAACTTAAGCCGGGCAATAGCGGACCGCACTGCATCGCCGACGCCGAACGGAAGATCTTCGACTATCACAATGTCGCGCGTTCTGCCGTCGGCGCCGAGTGTGAACGACGCTTTGACATTGCCGACGACGCCGTTCTTTCGGGCCGAATCGGGAAACACGACATCGATAGCGCCCAGCTCGGGCCCCTTTGTCGCCATCACCGGCTCAAAAGAATACAGGTAATAAAATTCGATGCTCTGCGCTTTCGTCGCGACGTTATTCGCAAACATCAGGATGAATATAAAAGTCAGCGACCAAACGATCGAGACTACGGCTCGTGTCATGGGCAACCTCCACAAAAACTAAAAAGCTTCACCGAATGTTACTTCGATGAAGCCAAAGTTTCAAGAACTTATTTGCGCGATCAATTCAAACTGAACATCTCGCCCGGCTTGACCGTGACCTCGCCGTCTGTGGCGTCAACGATAAACTTGATCGCGGCCTTCCATTCGTTTGTTATCGGCAGTTTTACTTTTTGATCGATGTGGCGTTTTAAGAATCGCGCGCCGTAAGCGGGCGAGTAGCCTTTTTCGGTCAGCAAATTGAGCGCGGCGTCGGTGATCTCAACCTGTTTGCCCTGCCGCTCCATATTTCGTTTAACCTTGGCGAGATAAAGTTTAGCGATCTCGCGAACTTCGTCCATCACGAGCGGCGAGAAGATGATGATCTCGTCGATGCGATTGCGAAACTCAGGCGAGAATCGCGTCTCGGCGGCCTTCATCACTTCGCCTTTGATCTGTTTTACTTCGCCAAGCGTCTTTTGGCCAAAGCCGAGTGGCTTTTCGTAGCGTTTAAAACTCTCGCTGCCGAGATTCGACGTCATAATGACTATCGCATCCGAGAGATAAACTTTTTTACCGCGGCCGTCGGTGATCCAGCCTTCGTCAAAAGCCTGAAGAAAGATGTTCATCAGATACGGATTGGCTTTTTCAACCTCATCGAGCAAGAGAACGGTATACGGGTTGTCGCGAAGCTGTTCGGTCAAGATCCCGCCGCGTTCCGAGCCGACAATTCCGCGGGGCATACCGATGAGTTTTTCGATGCCGACCGTGCCGTCGCCATACTCTGACATGTCGATACGGATCATCTTCGACTCGTCGCCGAACATAAACTCAGCGACAGCCTTTGCAAGCTCGGTCTTGCCAACGCCCGTCGGCCCGAGGAATAGCAGCACGCCGTCCGGCGCGTAATGATTGTCCTTGAGCGGCCCTTTGTTCAGACGCAACCGTTCGGCGACGGCCGTGACGGCTTCCTTTTGTCCGATCACGCGATTTGCAAGATCGCTTTCCATTGCAGAAAAACGATCGCTTGTGTCGCGATAGATCATGTCCTTAGGAATGCGTGATTCTTGCGAGATGACATCGATAATGTGCTCAGGTTTTACGATGAGTTTGTCGGGCTCGTTGATCTCGACCTTGACGCTCGCGGTGTCGAGCCAGCCGATCGCCTTGTCGGGCAGATGAAGATTACGAATATACTTCGGCGACATTTCGAGCGCGGTGTTGATCGCCTCGTCGGAGATCGTCACGGAATAATTTTTCTCTAGACGCGGCTTGAGACCGAGCAAGATTTGTTTTGTCTCGTCAATCGTCGGCTCCTCGACTTTGACGAGACGGAATCTGCGCGCCAGCGCTTCGTCCTCGCTGATGTATTCTTTAAATTCCGTCATCGTCGTCGCGCCGATGATGCGAAGTTCACCGCGGGCGAGCGACGATTTGAACATATTCGCCGCATCCGACGTCGTGCCCATCGCCGCACCGGCACCGATGATCGTGTGTGCTTCGTCTATAAAAAGAATGATGTGATCTTTTTCTTTGACTTCGTCGATGATGCCCTTGATGCGCTCCTCGAACATGCCGCGCAGCATTGTGCCCGCGACAAGTCCGCCCATCTGCAACTGCACGATGTGCGAACCGCGAAGTCGTGCCGGAACCTTCTCCGGTTCAAGCTCGATCAGCCTCGCAAGTCCTTCAACGACAGCGGTTTTACCGACGCCGGGCTCACCGACAAGCATCGGCGAATTCGAACGCTCGCGGTGCGAGAGTATCTCGATCATCTGTAGGATCTCTTTTTCGCGGCCGATCGTCGGCGGAATTTTATCCTGACGCGCGAGCTTGTTCATCGAGATGCCAAAGTGACGCAGGAACGACGGCAGCTCATATTTTTGACGAACGCGTTCCTCTTCTTTTTCGCGCTTCTTGATGCGCGTGCGCGCGGTTTGCGCAACTTCATCGGACGGCACTCCCAAATTTTGCAGAACTTCGTTTAAGACACTTCGCTCGTCGTTAGAGAGCACATAAAAAATATCGCTGCTATCTATGACGCGGCGTCCTTGCGAACGCGCTCGATCCATCGCTCGTTTGAAAAGCTCCGTCGTCTCAGGCGCGATGCGATAGCCGCTGCCGCCGTGTTGACGGCCGTTCTCCATTCGTTTTTCGATGAGCAGTTTTACCGAACGCGGATCGACCGACAAGTCGCGCATCGTCGAAGCGAAGAGATCTTCTTCTTCAAAGGTTATGGCATGAAGTATGTGCTCGATCGAGACATAGTTTTGATCGCGCTTTTTCGACTCGCCCAATGCGGTCTCCAGAATGCGCTGCCCGCTTTCGCTAAATTTGTCTTTATATGCGTCGATGTCTGCCATAAAAAACCTTAGAACCTCAGGTTTAGATTGCCAATCGCATGAGAGAGGTTGTGGCTAAATCTCATCATAGCATTTTGGCTCGAATGGTGAAAAGAAGTTAATAGCCACGAATGCACGGATAAAACTTTTTTTATCTTCTTTGCGATCTTTGCGACTTTGCGTGAACCCGTTTTTCTCACGAGAGACGCAAAGATCGCAAATAGAAATTAAACTCGTTGTTTGTCTCGGTTTCCTTCTATTCGCTCGCCGAATCTGCCATTTCCCTGCCGACTTGCACGCGCGCGGGACGCAGCAGCTTGTCGCCAAACTTGTAACCACGCGCATATTCGGCGGTTATTTTGCCTGCTTGCGTCTCGTCAACCGCCTTCATATCGACCGCTTCGTGCTGTTCGGGGTCAAATGTCTCGCCAACCGATATCACCGGCTCGACGCCGACGCTCATCAACGCCTGCTCGAAGCTGCGCGCCGTCCCAACAACTCCATCGCGAAGGTGCGAAATATCAGGGTCGGTCTCGCTCGCCTGAATCGCGAGATTAAGATTGTCGAGCACCGGCAGCAGCGTCGTTAAGAAATTAAACTGAGCTTGCCTTGCCTTGTCTTCCAGAGTTTTTTTCAGCCGCTCGCGCATCTCGGCGGTTTCTTTTTCGAGTCCCGATTTTGCTTCTTCAAACTTAGCCTGAACTCCGACGAGCTTTGCTTCGGCGGCCTCGCGGCGTTCGGTTTCGATCTTTAATTGAGCTTCGAGAGCGGTCTCGGCGGCTGATTTTACAGGCTCGGCAGACAATTCTTCTTCGCCGACAAATTCGCCTTCTTCATTGAATCGCCGCTTGTCCTTGAATGGAATCTTGCCGTTTGCCTTATCTTTTTCTATTTCTTCTTCACTCATCAACTTCTTTATATTAACTTATCGTCGCGGCGCTTTTGCCATTAACAGGCGAGAATTTTATCTCGCCGTTCTCCGCCGAGACGCGAACCGTCTGACCGCTCGCGACTTCGCCATTTAGCAACTTCACAGCCAACGGATTTTGAATCATCGATTGAATCGCACGCTTCAGCGGCCGAGCGCCGTAAACCGGATCGTAGCCTTCGGCGACAAGCAATTCCCTAGCCGAATCGTCAAGCTCGATTACGATGCCACGCTCTTCGAGCGACTTTCGCAGGCGTTCGAGCTGAATGTCGATGATCGCCGCGATCTCGTCTTTGCCGAGCTGTTTGAACACGACGATGTCGTCAATGCGGTTCAGAAACTCGGGCTTAAAATGATCTCGTAACACCTGCAAGACATCGCTCTTGATGTCGCGATCGGCAAGCGGATTCTCAGTTGCGGATTGTATCTCACGCGAACCGAGATTCGATGTCATTATCAAAACAGTGTTCTTAAAATCGACTACGCGTCCCTTGCTGTCGGTCAGTCGTCCGTCATCCAAAATTTGCAGCAGCACGTTAAAAACATCCGGATGCGCCTTCTCGATCTCGTCAAACAGCACAACCGAATACGGCCGGCGACGCACGGCCTCGGTCAACTGACCGCCTTCGTCATAGCCGACATATCCGGGCGGAGCGCCGATCATGCGGGCGACGGCGTGTTTCTCCATATACTCGGACATGTCGAGCCTGACCATCGCGCGTTCGTCATCAAATAGAAACTCAGCCAGCGCACGCGCCGTCTCAGTTTTGCCGACGCCGGTCGGGCCGAGGAAAATAAACGAGCCGACCGGGCGATTCGGATCTTGCAATCCGGCGCGAGCTCGTCGAACGGCGTTTGCGACAGCTTCGAGCGCCTCGTCTTGACCGATCACACGCTTGCCGAGATTGCTCTCCATTTGGATGAGCTTCTGCATTTCGCCCTCGAGCATCTTCGAGACCGGCACGCCGGTCCATTTTGCGACGACCTCGGCAACATCTTCCTCATCGACTTCTTCCTTTAGAAAAACGCCGTCTTTTTGCAGGTCTTGAAGCCTCGTCTGCTCGGCTTCGAGCAGCTTTTCGATCTCGGGAATGCGGCCGTATTGGATCTCGGCGGCCTTTGTGAGATCGCCCGCCTGACGCGCCTGTTCGAGTTCGAGCTTGGCCTGTTCGAGCTGCTCTTTGGCCTCACGCATCTTCTCGATCTCTTCTTTTTCGGACTGCCACTTGGCCTTCATCGCCGAAGACTTCTCGTTGAGATCGGCGATACGCTTTTCGATGTCGTCGAGACGCGACTTCGATTTTTCGTCGGTCTCGCGCGTGAGCGCTTGGCGTTCGATCTCAAGCTGCAAAATTTCGCGCTCGAGCACATCGATCTCTTGCGGTAAGCTGTCGATCTCGATACGAATCCGCGACGCCGCTTCGTCGATCAGATCGATCGCCTTGTCCGGCAAAAATCTGTCGGTGATATAGCGATGCGAAAGCGTCGCGGCGGCAACGATCGCTGCGTCCTTGATTCGAACGCCGTGGTGAACTTCGTAACGCTCCTTCAGCCCGCGCAAGATAGCGATCGTGTCTTCGACATTCGGCTCACCGACATAAACCTGCTGAAAGCGGCGCTCGAGAGCCTTGTCCTTCTCGATGTGTTTTTGATACTCGTTGAGCGTCGTCGCTCCAACAGCCCGCAAAGTGCCGCGTGCAAGCGCCGGTTTCAGCATATTCGAAGCGTCGATCGCACCTTCGCTGGCGCCCGCGCCGACGAGCGTGTGCATCTCGTCGATAAAAAGGATGATTTGCCCTTCGGCCTTTTCGATCTCTTTCAGAACCGCTTTCAACCGATCTTCAAACTCACCGCGATACTTCGCGCCGGCGAGCATCGAACCTAAATCCAAACTTACAAGTCTTTTGTTTTTCAGCGTTTCCGGCACATCGCCGGAAATAATTCGCTGTGCAAGTCCCTCGACAATTGCTGTCTTGCCAACGCCGGGCTCGCCGATCAGCACAGGATTATTTTTTGTTCGACGCGACAGAATTTGAATCGTTCTACGAATCTCGTCGTCTCGCCCGATCACCGGATCGAGCTTGCCTTTGCGTGCGCGTTCCGTGAGGTCTTGCGCGTATTTTTCGAGCGCCTGAAAATTCTCCTCGGCGTTCGGGTCGGTGATGCGCGAACCACCGCGCATATCGGTGATAACTTTTTCCAGATCGTCGTGACTGACTCCGTTCGAGCGCAAGATGCGACCGGCATCGCCGTCTTTTTCCGCTGCGATCACGAGCAGCAGATGCTCGGTCGAGATGTACTCGTCCTGCATCTTCTCTGCTTCTTTCTGCGCGTCCTGAAAAGCAGTGTTCGTGCGCGAACTAAAATACTGCTGGCCGCCGGAAACTTTTGGAAACTTCGCGATGGCAGCCTCGATCTCGCTTCCTATGGCTTGAGCATTCGCGCCTATCTTGCCCAGTATCGGCCGCAAGACGCCCTCTTTTTGATCGAGCATCGCCGCAAGCAGATGCTCAGGCTCGACTTGCTGATTTTGTTTTTTCTCAGCAACGCCGATGGCCTCTTGCACGGCTTCCTGGCCGCGGATCGTGAATCTGTCGAATCTCATACTTACTGCTTATAATGATACGCCAAAATCGAGAAAATCGTTAATTCAACGAGCATGAGCGATCATATTAGCCGTTTATGATAATAAAATCTGAGTCTGATAGTGTCAAGTTAATAAATTGATCGATTACCAACAAAATTCAAGCTGTTGGGATGACACATTGGCGAATGTCAGGTATATTAAATCACGCAGTTTCCTCTATAGAATGAATATCTTGCGAGAGATCTTTTGGCCGGTTGTGGCTGTGATCGCGGCTTTTATTGTCGGCGGCATCGTCATATTGCTGATCGGCGATAACCCGATAACGGCGTATTCGCTGCTGCTGTCGAATTCGTTCGGCTCGATCCGCGACATCGGCTGGACGCTGCATTACGCGACGCCGCTGATATTTACAGGACTCGCTGTTGCGGTTGCTTTTCGCTGCGGACTTTTGAATATCGGTGCTGAAGGTCAGCTTTACGTCGCGGCGTTTGCGGCTGCGTGGGTAGGTATCAAATTTGGCGGCGTCACAACAAAGATGGTTGGCGAAGGCACGCCTTTCGCTGATCTGCCGGCGGTTCTGCTCATTCCGTTTTGTATGTTGGCGGCGATCGTCGTCGGCGGCATTTGGGGAGCGATACCGGGAATATTGAGAGCGAAATTCGGTTCACACGAAGTCATCAACACGATAATGTTGAACTTCATCGGCATCGCGCTGGTTGCGTATTTTACGCAACATTGGTTCAAGATGCCGGGCGATCCGATTCAGCGAACGGCCGAGATCGGTCATGCTGCCGAGATTCCGAGATTGAATGAGTTTTTAACTTTTATACCGTATGACGTGCCGTTGAATGTCGCGTTTCTGCTCGCGTTGTTGATGTGCGCCGCTGTCTTTGTATTTTTGTGGAAGACAAAGTGGGGTTATGAGTTACGTGCTGTCGGCGAAAATCCTTCGGCGGCCGAATACGGCGGCATTTCTCCTAAAAAGCAGATAATTCTCGCGATGACTCTCTCGGGCGCTCTCGCCGGAATGGTCGGCATCGGCGAAGTGCAAGGAACGCGGCATCATTTTGAATCGGGCTTTTCGGCCGACTGGGGATTTTTGGGAATCGCAGTTGCTCTGCTCGGACGCAATCATCCGCTCGGCGTTTTGATCGCGGCGATCTTCTTCGGCGTGTTGCTGCGCGGCGAGATATTTGTCGATGCTTTTACGCGTTATGTGTCGAAAGATCTCGGTTGGGTTTTGCAGGCGATAATAATTTTGTTTGTTGCGAGTTTACAGATGTATTCGCGCAAGAGGTCGGCAAAATAAAATGAACGAAGCAATTGTTTTTTCATTGGTATTTGCGACGCTGCGTTCGGCGACGCCGTTGATCTTTGCCGCGCTCGGTGGACTTTTTAGCGAGCGCTCCGGTGTCATCAACATTGCGCTCGAAGGGCTGATGCTCTGCGGCGCTTTTACGGCTGCTGTCTTTACACTACAGACTCAAAGCCCGTATTTGGGCTTTCTCGCTGGGCTAGCGGCAGGCGCCGTTGTGGCCGCGATCTACGCGATCGCATGTATAAAATTCGAGGCCGATCAAGTCGTTGTCGGAATGGCGATCAACTTTCTGATGATCGGTTTGCCGGCGTTGATCAGCGGCGTGATCTATGATTCGACCGGATCGACGCCGCAGATCCCGATCGAGCAGAAGATGCCAATGCTGACGACCAACTTGTCATCCGGGACAATTTTGGCACTCGTGCTCGTGCCGATTTGCTGGTATGTGATTTACAAAACGCCGTTCGGATTACGACTGCGTTCGATCGGCGAAAACCCATCGGCCGCCGACGCTGCGGGCGTGAACGTAATTCGCTTGCGTTACGTTGCGGTCATCATCTCGGGCATTCTCGCTGCTGCGGGCGGTGCTTATTTATCGACCGGACAATCTTCGCTGTTCACAAAACAGATGACGGCTGGTCGCGGCTTTATTGCACTCGCTGCCTTGATCCTTGCAAAATGGAAACCGGTGCCGGTTTTGTTCGCATGTCTTTTCTTCGGGTTTACCGAGGCGTCCGTTGTTCAGATACAAGGTGCGTCTTGGGCAAAGATAAATGGCGAAGACATTCCGGTTCAGTTCATCGAGATGATCCCTTACTTGCTGACGATCATCGTTCTCGCTGGCTTCATTGGATTGTCGCGTGCGCCAAAGGCGTTGGGCATTCCGTATCGGAAGGAAAATTGATTGAACCGCAGAGACGCAGAGACGCGGAGAAAGACATAATGGATTGTCATCTCTCGCGTCTCAGCGTCTCTGCGGTAAGAAAATATGTCATACGAAAAGGCAGCCGAGGCAGCCGAATTTATAAGAAGCAAATTTTCGGGCGATGTCGGCACCGCGATAGTGCTCGGCAGCGGGCTCGGTGCGTTTGCGGAAGCACTGGAGAATGCAGTTCGAATTCCTTACGGCGATATTCCATGCTTTGTGCAATCTACTGTCGAGGGACACGTTGGACAGCTCGTGATCGGCGAGATCGGTGGCAACAAAGTTATCGCGCAGCAAGGACGTTTTCATTACTACGAAGGCTACGACATGGAGCAAGTGATGTTGCCCGTTCGAGCATTTGGCTTGTTGGGCATGAAGAATTTAATTATCACAAACGCGGCGGGCAGTTTGAATCCCGACATGCAGCCGGGCAGTTTGATGCTCATCACCGATCACATAAACTGCATGGGCGTTAATCCGCTTCGAGGCGTTAATGACAAACGATTCGGCCCGCGTTTTCCCGACATGACTGAGGTTTATGATCGTGAGTTTCTAACAAACGCTGAAACAGAAGCTGCTGCAATCGCGAAAGAACGTTTTGAAAGCGGCGTCGATAAAACACAGACTGATTTTTTACATCGCGGAGTTTACTGTGCGCTTTCGGGACCGACATACGAAACGCCGGCTGAAATTCGCTATCTTCGGCTGCTCGGCGCCGACGCGGTCGGCATGTCAACCGTGCCCGAGGCGATCGCCGCGCGTCACATCGGAATGCGCGTGCTCGGCATTTCGTGTATTACAAATCTCGCCGCCGGTATGAGCGGTGAGACGATCGATCATTCACACGTTATGGACACGGGAGCACGTGCGGCTGAGGTTTTTGGAGAATTGCTGCGGCGAGTCGTAGCTAAGATTTAGCGTCATTACTAACCAACATAAAGAAAGTTCTTGTAGGTTTTAAGTCTCTCGTTATAACATTAAATGTGATTTTAATTTAATGTTGTGAGGATGATACCATGCTAAATATAAACCGCGATATACATTCAATCTCCGACTTTAAGCGAAAGACCCCTGACTTTGTAAAGCAGTTAAAGAAAACCGGCAAACCGGTTGTTCTAACGATGAATGGCCGGGCGCAAGTGGTTGTTCAAGATGCCCAAAGCTACCAGAATATGATGGAGATAATTGAGCGCGCAAAAACCATCGAGGCGATCCGCGAAGGGTTGTTAGACGTAGAGCAAGGAAAAACAATGTCGCTCGAAGATTTCGATAAAGAGATGAAACGGAAGCACCGTGTTTTGAAACAAAAATGACTGCCTATAAGGTAGAACCGACGAGAAAGGCCCTCGAGGACGCAGACGAGGCATTTCTCTGGATATACCAGGAAGCTCCGGACGCATCGCTTCGTTGGTATGAAGGACTTCTGAAAGCTTTTAAGTCGTTAGCAAAGAATCCGCTCCGGTGTGGGCTTGCTCAGGAGAGCATTCTCTTTGAAAGCGAGATTCGCCAGCTTCTTTACGGACGGTACCGAATCCTTTTCACGATCAAACAAAAGACGGTTTTTGTGATTCGGGTAAGGCACGGAGCGAGGAAACATTTAACGCCTGACGATGATTAACGCAGGGCAATGACCTCAGTTTATTCCACGAGATAACATTTCATCGCCCTGTTAGAATTAATTTTATGATAATCGGCATTTGCGGAGGAACGGGTTCGGGTAAGACGACTATCGCGCGTGCGATCGTCGAAGCCGTCGGCGCGAAGAACGTCGTGCTCATCGAGCAAGATTCGTATTATCGCAACCTCGCCGACATGCCGCTTGACGAACGTCATCAGGCAAACTTCGATCACCCCGACTCGATCGACAGCGATATGCTCGTCAATCACATTCGCCGGCTCAAGCAAAATCTCAAGGTCGAGATGCCGCTGTATGATTTCAGAACGCACACGCGCAGCGACAAGATCGAGATCATCGAGCCGAAACCGGTCGTCATCGTCGAAGGAATTTTGATCTTTGCCGAGCCGCGTGTGCTCGATCTGCTCGATGTGCGTGTTTTTGTCGATACGCCGGACGACATCCGCTTTATCAGACGGCTGCAACGTGACATCACCGAGCGCGGACGCACGGTCGAGTCGGTGATCGGGCAATATTATCGCACTGTTCGGCCGATGCATCACGAGTTTGTCGAACCGTCAAAGCGTCACGCCGACGTCATCATTCCCGAAGGCGGACAGATGGGCGTCAGTGTCGAATTTCTCTGCGGCCTCGTGCGTGAGAAACTTGCCGAGGAGAAAAAGGCAGCGAAATAATTTAATGGAAGTTACTGATAAAGAATTGATCGAGGCCGCGCGCAACGTGCGCGAAAACGCATACGCGCCGTTCTCCGAATTTAAAGTCGGCTCGGCGATCGAAACCGACGACGGCGAGATCGTCGCCGGCTGCAATGTCGAATCTGCGAGCTACGGCTTAACAGTTTGCGCCGAACGCGTCGCGATCTGGAAAGCGATCTCGCAGGGCAAAACAAAAATAAAACGCATCGCCGTCGTCGCCGACACCGAAGACCTAACTCCGCCATGCGGCGTCTGCCGCCAGATCATCTGGGAATTCGGCGGCGACATTCCGGTCGTTTTCGCAAACCTAGATGGTAAAATAGAGACAGTTCAAATGCGCGACCTACTGCCGAGAGCGTTTGATACGAAATTTTTGAAATGAATGGAATTGACCTTCCGGAATTACGATTAGACAAAACACGGATTCGTGTCCTTACGTTCGACGAAGCGGAGGAAGAAGATATCCGTTTCTGGCGCGCCGCATCGACGATAGAGCGGTTTCAGCATGCGGAACGACTAAGGAGGATCGCTTATGGAGCTGCAGCTACCGATAGACTTCAAAGAACTCTTCGAATCGTTAAACGCGAACAACGTTGAATATCTTCTACTGGGCGGATATGCCGTGATCGGTTACGGCCATGTCAGAAATACCAATGACCTTGACGTGGTTATTCATGAGAGCCGTGAAAATGTTGAAAAATTGATAAAGGCGCTGGAGGCGTTCGGTTTTCCGGTCAGTGACGAACAGGCCGCCGAGTTGCGATCATCGAACAACATCGTTCAGATGGGCGTCGAACCGATGTTGATCGAAATTCTTAACTACATCAAAGGCGTAGATTTTGACGACGCGTATTCAAGACGAGTTCGAGGACGGGATGGAGATGTGAGGATTGATGTAATCTCGTTGCCCGATCTAATCGCAAACAAGAAAGCGGTCGGCAGGCTCAAGGATCTCGCCGATATTGAAAAATTAGAAAAGATCAACTCAGATTGATGAGACATGTCCGGACAAAAATTTTTTTAATGGTCAAGCGAACAAACTTCATTGCCTTGTATTTAATATGCTTGTTGTTTGCCGGTGTCCCCATTCCCGCGTTCGCACAAAAAGTTCGAGTCGATCTCCTCATCCTCGGTGGGACGATCGTGACGATGAATAAAGATCGTCGCATTATCGAGAATGGCGCGGTTGCAATCAAGGACGACAAGATTGCGATGGTCGGTGCGCGGGCGACTGTCACAAAAAATCTCACAGCCAAACGCACGATCAATGCCGCGGGCAAGGTCATAATTCCCGGCTTGATAAATACTCACACACATGTGCCGATGTCGTTGTTTCGCGGCATTTCGGACGACCTCGATCTGAACGACTGGCTGACGAAATACATTTTTCCTGCTGAGGCGAAGAATGTTGACGAGGCGTTTGTGCGCGCCGGAACGCGGCTCGGCCTTGCGGAGATGATTCGCGGCGGGACGACGACGTATTGTGACATGTATTACTTCGAGGACGCGATCGCGGAGGAAACAAAACGCGCGGGCGTTCGCGGTGTGCTTGGCGAGACGATAATTCAGTTTCCGGTCGCCGATAATAAAACAAGCGCGGAGGCGCTTCGCTACACAGAAAAGTTTATTAAAAAATGGCAGAACGATCCGCTAATAGTTCCAGCCGCCGCACCGCACGCGCCATACACGCTGCCGACAGACGATCTCAAAAAAATAAAAGCCCAATCAGACCAACTGAATTCGCCGGTGGTTATCCACGTCGCCGAAACAAAAAAGGAGCGCGACGACATTCGCGCACAATACGGCAAGACGCCGGTCAAATATCTCGACGAGATCGGCTTTCTCTCAAATCGCACGATTGCCGCGCATAGTGTTTGGCTGACGATGGAAGAGATCTTGATCTACAGAGATCGCGGCGTCGGCGTCGCGCATTGTCCGCAAAGTAATATGAAACTGGCGTCCGGCGTTGCTTCGATTCCTGCGATGCTGCAAGCCGACATCGCCGTCGGTCTCGGCACGGACGGAGCCGCGTCGAACAACGATCTCGATATGTGGGAAGAAATGGACACGGCGGCGAAACTTCACAAACTCATCTCAAACGACCCGAAAACTCTGCCCGCCGAAGCCGCGTTCGAGATGGCGACGATCCGCGGCGCGCGCGCGCTGCATCTCGACAAAATCACCGGCTCGCTTGAACTCGGCAAACGCGCCGACATCGCGATCGTCGATTTTGACAGCCTGCATCAGACCCCGTTCTTCAATGTTTACTCGCATCTTGTCTATGCGACAAAGGCCGCAGACGTTCGCACCGTCATCATCAACGGCCGCATCGTCATGCTCGACCGGCGTTTGCTCACGTTAAACGAAAGTGTTATAAAAAAGACTGCTATCGCGTATCGCGAAAAAATCATCAAAAGTTTGCGTAACTGATTTGGCGAGCTTGTAAATAGCTCGATTTGATGATTTTTGAAAAAGTTTAAGTACGCGGGTTTTGTTTTGGTCGTTAGAGTGAGCCTGATAGACAGTTCGCTTGACCTTTACGGAAAATTCAACTCACAAAAGGAGGAAAAGAATGCCGTTAAATGTCAGTCCCGATAAATCGGGATACGTTTTATTTTTTAGTATTTTATTTATTTTTATAAGTTTGGTCGCGACCGCGCAGGCACAGACCGTTTCCCAATCTCCAACTCCAACTGCAATTCCACAACAAGCGCCAACATCCGGTGACATAATGCGCGAGCGCATCTCGGAGGCAAAGGCCTTCATCGCCGTTCGCAATTACAACGCTGCGATTTACGAGCTTGAGAATATTCGTAAAGAATCGGCTGACGCGGCCGTCCAATCGGTGACGAGCGTGCTGCTGATGAACAGCTATCTCGAACTAGGCGATTTCAAACGCGCGCACGATCTCTTAAATCAATTTTACGCTCAGCAGAAAACTACCAAACCAAATGCCTCCACAAATTACGCAGCCGTCGCCGCTCAGGTCGTAAAAGGAGCACGAACTCGTGCCGAGCGTTATCGCGCGTTGGGTTTGAATGTCGCTGACCGCACATTGCCGCTCGAAGCTCTCAACGATCTCGAAAAAATGCGCGAGACACTCGAACTCGTCATTACACAATCAAAAGAGATCAGCCAGACGCCGGCAAAAGCTGCCGGGGCCATCGCGTTGCTCGAGGAAGCGACGAGTTCACGCTCGATGATCGCCCGCGACGATTACGACGCCAGGGCTTGGAAAGAACAGATCGCCGACATGCGCGAGCAGGTCGCAACGAACGGCAAAGTCGTGCTCGACGCGGTGAACGAATCAACGTCGAACATCTCGCCAGAGTTCGTTGCAACGAACAATCCTTCTTCGGCAACTCTGCCGCCGACGTCTGAAATAAAACACCCGACGCCGACCGAGCAAAAACCAGTTGACAAAAAACCGGCTGAAGCCACTGTTGCAAAAACCGACGCGCCGATAATCGTCCCTTCGGCGGCTCCGAAAAAAGAAGAGCCGAAACCTGTTACTGAAACTCCAAAAACAGACACGCCAAAAAACACCTCACCAGTCGAGGCCGGTTCGCTCTTGCCTTACGCCACAAAGCAAACTTCTCCGGTTTATCCGCCGGCCGCTAAGACGCTTCGCGCAACCGGCGTCGTCCGCGTCGATGTGACCATCAGCGAAACCGGCGAGGTCGCCGAAGTGCAAAAAGCGAGCGGTCCGCCAATGCTGCAAGCCGCAGCGAAAGACGCGATCAAGAAGTGGAAATTTAAACCTTTCGTCCGCGACGGTCAGCCGGTCAAGGCGATCGGTTACATCAGTTTTAATTTCGCGTTGTAGCCGGAGCTGCTTTCTGCGGCGCTCAGGAAACCTTTTTCACATCTAGCTCAACTTACCATCGACCCGCAAAATGGTTTTATAATCCAGATATGCGAATGCCTGCGACACTACTGTTTCTGCTAGCCGCCGCCGTCCCTGCCTTTTCACAAGGCATGCCGGCCATCGAACCCGGCGTTTCACAAGAACTCGCCCGCTGGCGCGCCGCACATTACTCGGACATTCGCTACAAGCTCAACCTCACGCTCGAAAAAATGTCGCCCGTGCTCAAAGGCACGATCGAAATACGCGTGAAGGTCGCCCAAGTGTCAGAACCGGGAGCGATAGCGACTGGGTTGCCGACGCCGATAATCCTCGACTGGCGCAAGATCAAAGGAAATGAGGACAAATCGACGATCTCGAATGTTTCGATCAATGGCGAAACAGCGGTCGTTGCTGCACCTAAATCCGAAAGCCGCGCGTTTGTTCCATTCAAAGGAATCGAATACGAAGAATCGAGTGAGCATCTGATCTTCCGCACAGGAGTTCGATCCGGCGAGAACATCATCAAGCTCGATTTCACGTCGCCGATACTGACCAGCGGCTCCGCGATCACGCGCTACATCGACAAAGAGGACGGCTCGGAATACATCTACTCGCTCTTCGTCCCGTCCGACGCCAGCACGGCATTCCCCGTCTTCGACCAGCCGGATTTGAAGGCGCGGTTTAGTCTGACCATTTCTCAACAAATCGATTGGCGCAAGGATCTGAAACCTCAGCTTGACTGGAAATTCGTTTCGAATACCACTGGGAAAGAAGTGATTGAAAACTTCAATGGAAGTTTTGGACGAAGAACATACTACACCTGCGAGTTTCTTGAAACCAAACCGATCAGCACCTACGTCTTTGCGTTTGCAGCCGGACCGTTCGAACGTGTGTCAGAACCGCCTG
>Ga0187892_10004821_pt1 | contig 22102 bp, 18 predicted proteins | sample MA1701073metaG_FD_139345 | JGI IMG/M metagenome (GOLD analysis project Ga0187892, IMG submission 139345) | Bio-ooze microbial communities from a basaltic lava cave in the Kipuka Kanohina Cave System on the Island of Hawaii, USA - MA170107-3 metaG ... | reverse complement strand
CGCCGCCTCGGGCCGTTCACCTTGGCGTATCTGGAAGCGCTCGTCCGTGTCGCCGACTGGCGTGCGAGCGAGAAGCCGAGCGCGAGCATCAAGCCCAGCGAGGTGCATCGTGGCGACTGAGCTTCGGCTTCCGGTCTTGGCGTTGCCCGGCCTGTCGCCTGACAGCCTGGGTAACTACTTGGCGTCGCTGGGGCTCTTGCGCGTGCTCAGCCGGAACTGGCCGAGCACGCGGATCGCGTGGCGCGACGAGGTGCTGCAGGTGGTTGGAGGTCCGCCGACGCTGGAGGTTCTCCTCGACGAGTTCATGAAAGTCGCCAGTGCACGTGCGTGGACCCAATACGTTAGGGCGTGGTCCGATGCCCAGAAGAAGGGCACGAGTACCAAGTCTGGAGATCCGCTCGCACTGTGGCAGGCACAGGCAGACGAGCAGCACCTCCAGCTTTTCGCGGCACACGCTGTGCCGCATGCCCGTGTGAGCTTCAACCCCCTTCTCGGCAGCGGCGGCAACGCGGGGAGGCGGGACTTCGCCGCAGGATGGGAGCAAGCCGTCGATGCGCTGGCGATCGCGGACACGAGTACACCAAAGAAGTCAAAGGGACGCGGGAGGAAGACTCCGATTACCGAAGGCGATGCAAGCAGCGGCAATGACAAGAGGCGAAGCGAGCTGCAAGCGCTCCTCCTGGGACAACCAGTAACGTGGCTGCTCGAGAAGCTCGCCGCTGGATCTTGGTTCAGCGACGCGACGAAGCTGTACAACAGCGGCCAGTCGCCCGCCCGCGAAGGGCAGATCTCGCCCTGGGCAATGGCGCTCGCGTGCGAAGGGCTGGCCCTGTTTGCAGGCGGTGCCTCCCGAAGGCTCGGCGCTCGCTCACGCGCCGTTGGAGCGTTCCCCTTTGTCACCCAAGCCGTCGCTCCTGAGGCTGCGGGCGAGGCCGGTCGGATCCTCGGAGAGATCTGGACGCCGCTGTGGACCCGACCGATGACGCTCGCCGAGACGCTTACCCTGTTCTCGCGCGGTCGGGCGGAGCTGCGTGGTCGTGGCGCACTAACGCCCGCCGCGTTCGCGACGGCCATTCGAGAGCGGGGCGTGGACGCCGGCGTCAGCGAGTTCAGACGCTTCACGCTCGGCAGGACGACCAGCGCCAACACGTTTGAGTCGCGCTTGGAAGCTCGCTTTGTGCTCGGTGCCGAGCTTGGTAAGACCGGCGTTGCTACCTCGATGACGCTCGAACGTATCACCGCGCTGATCGAGCAGCGAGGTTTTCCTCGCGATCGCAAAGTGGGCCAGCGTTGGCGGTTCGAGGGGCTGCGAGGCCCTATCGAGGCCACGCTCCTCGACCTCGCGACAGAGCCGAACCGCTCCGAAGCGGCCATTGCGCTGCTCGACGCGGTCGCCCGTGCGCTCGACCGGATCGATCGCAATCGCAGCTTCCGCGAGGGCAAGGTCCGCTGGGAGCCGCTTCCTCTCGAATGGCTGCCCCTGCTGTTCGCGGACGAGCAGCCCGGAGTCGAAGCGCGGCTGGCCCTGTCGCTCGTGTCGACCTTCCCGGTCGCGCACCCCTTCGCAACACATCGCTTCGGCGTCGAGTGGAAGTATGGGCGGACGTACGCCCACTACACCCACGCAGAGCGCCCACCTGCGCGCTGGGTGTGGGGACCCGGAGAGCTTGCTCGTGTCCTCGGTGCGGTCTTGTCTAGGAGACTCCTCGACCAGGAGTCGAACGCGGACAATGCACCATGTGGCCGCGCTCCTCTCCCCGCCACGACGTCGCAGGTGAGTCAGTGGCTCACAGGCGAGGTCGACGAGTCGATCGTCGCGGCATGGCTGTCGCGGCTCGCGCTCTTCAACTGGGGAAGAGTCCCGCAGGAGGTAGACACGCTCATCCATGGGGAGGTCCATTCTCCGCGAGCGGATGGCGAGTTGGCCTTATTGGGTCTCCTGCAGCCCCTCGTCGACCAGCGTCCCTTGATCATCCATAACCTGTCGCCAAACGACCTTCTCACCGACGAGACCGGCGCCCGCACCACGGAGGCCGCACGCTCGCTCGTCACGCTGATTCGTTCTGGCAACATGGATGATGCTCTACGGTTCGCGAGCAGCCGCTACGCGATGGCCGGCGCACGCCTCGCGTCGTTAGAGGTGCCTTTGCGCGCGCATGACCCGGACCGCTTCGTGGCGGCCCTGCTGTTCACCATCTCGGACCGCGATCGGGCGGTCCTGTTTGAACGCTGGCTTCGTCCTCGACGCCGGCTACAAGGAGGCAAAGCACATGTCTGAAGAGAAGAAGAAGCTCACTGCGGCTGGGGTCCTGAAGGGTGAGTCGCCGCTCGTCCTGACGGCGACGCTGGAGCCGATCGCCGGCGACCGGTTCCAGCCCGCTGGGTTCCCCGAGATCGGCCACGTCATCTACAAGGCGCCCCGGAAGGACGGCAGCACCGAGAACGTCTGCATCGTGGACAGCGCTGCCAGCATGGCCAACCACCTCGAGTCGGTCTGCCAACGCAGCGCACACGACCTCGACCTCGTCGATGACCTCGACGGAATGCCGTACCTCCGGTGCGTCACCGGTGACCTGACGGATGGCAAATTGGCGAGCGACAAGCGCAAGGTCGTTGTCACGAGCCTCACCGAGGGCCACCGGATCGCATCCTCCTACTTCCTCGACGGTAAACCGTTGAAGCACGATGGCGTGGGGGGCGACAACAAGCTCGAAACCGACCTCGTCACGAAGTTCGGCATCGTCCTGCCCGGAAGCTCGAAGGCGCACCCTCCGGCCGACAAGTGGTGGAGCGTCTTCAAGACCATCTTCGAAGTCGACCCGAACTCGCTCGTCCACGGCGTGCTGTTCCCGCAATGGCAGATCAAGATCCCGCGCGCGCTTACGGCGCACCTCGAGGCCTTCGGCGCGGGCCGCGTCGATCGCTCCGGCGTGAAGTTCGACCGGTTGGGAAAGACGACCTCCGGTCAGCCGATCTTCGCGGTTGATGACGCCACCGCCGGGTCCATCCGGGCGACCTTCGTCCTGGACGTCAGCCTCATCCGGTCGTTTGGTCGCAAGAAGGGCGACACCACGCTCGGCCTCTCGGATAGCCAGCAGGAGTTCCTCGTCGCGCTCGCGCTGTGGAAGATCCAGAAGCTCCTCGAGTCGCCCTTCCGCTTCCGGTCCGGTTGTCACCTCCGCCGCACCACGCTCAAGAGCTACGACAATGACGTGGAGATCGACGTCAACATCCAGAAGGCGATCAAGGCGGCTGGCTTCGACGAGCAGCCCGTCACCGACGTGTTCTGGCCGCGTGAAGATCTGTATCGGGAAGGTCAGGCCGAGAGCACCAGGAGCGCTAAGGAAGACGAGGGCTCGGAAGAGACCGAGGGATGAAACTCGTCCTGAGACAAGAGTTCCCACTGGGGCGCTTCCACGCCACACCGTGGCGCGTGAACCCGTTCGACGACCCGCACGGCGAGTGGCCTCCAAGCCCGTGGCGGCTGGTGCGTGCGGTCGCCGCGCGCTGGTACCAGTGGACGCGCGAGGCGGAGAAGGAGCCGAATCTCGCGGAGCTTGAGTCTCTGCTGGCTGCGCTGTGCAAGAGCACGTACGGCTTCCACCTCCCTGCGGACGCACGGAAAGGCAGCCCGCTCAGGCAGTACCATCCAACCGAGTTCGGCTGGCGGCCGGCCGAGAAGAAAAAGGCCGGAACGCGCAGCTACGGCACGAGTCTCGTCCAGGACAACTACCGGTGCGTCCCTCCCGCGGCACCGGTCTGGTGGCTCATTGACGGCAAGTCGTGGACGCCGGAGCTTGTCCGGGCGCTCGAACAGTGCCTCGCTCGTATGACCTATTTCGGACGCGCCGAGACGCTCACGCGCATTCGCCTTGCGGACTCGGCGGAAGTTATCCCTGACCCCAATTGCACGCTGGCCGACAAGCGCATCAAGGGCGCCGTCCCGGTCCTGTTGCCGCTGGACAGCGCCACGCGCGCCGACATCGAGCGCACGACGGACGATCCCGAGGCTGTAAAGCGAGCCCTGCCTCCCGGCGCGCGCTTTCTCTACGCGGTTAGGCCACCGCGTTCCGTATCCCGCGAGAGCAGACGAACGCCTGCACATTGGCCTGACTGCCACCTGATGCAGTTTGCGTTGGGGTGGAACGTCTCGCCGGATCCTCGCGCCATCGTGCGGCTCACGTCGCGGTTCCGAGGCGCTGTGCTGCGCGAGCTTCTGCGGCTCAAGACCGGCGACGCTTTGGCGACTTGGACTCGCGTCGGGCACGGCGTGCGTGAGTCGATCGCGGATATGGCCGGCAAGGACGCGAGCGACGAGCCGCTCAAAGGCCATCGCCACACGGAGTTTCTGGCTTGGTGTCAGGGCGGCCGGCCGACGCACCTCCTCGTCTGGAGGGGCTCGCGCGCTTTCGATCCGGAGGAACAGGAGGCCATCCTCCTGGCTGCGTCGCGCGACGTGTCGTGGGCCGCCGCTGGCTCGGACTCCGATGAGTGGAAGGTGCGCCTCATCCCCCTGCATCGAAATGTCCCGCCACCGCCGGGGTTCGACGGGCAGGCGTCGATCGTTTGGGAGTCGGTGACCCCGTATGTACCGCCTCGTCATCATCTCCGAGGAGGCAAGGAGCGCGAGGGAGAGTCGATGGCCGAGCAAGTCCGCCGGGAACTTCAGCGGCGCGGATTCTCGGAGCGAGTCGAGGTCGAGCCCGTTGGACCGCCCACCTGGGTGTCGGTGCACGTTCCTCGGCGGGAGGCGAAGAAGCGCGCGTTCATCGGTGACCGCCGTGGGCAGGTGATCCGGCTGCGGTTCGCGGCGCCAGTGACTGGACCTATTCGCCTGGGCCACTCGAGTAGTTTCGGCCTGGGATTGCTCCGGCCACGCGGCGAGAAGCCATGACAAACATACGCCCCGGTCTTCTCAAGCGCATGGGCGATGCCCTTGCCCCGGACCTCCTCAAGGTTGGCGACAGCGGAGCGTTGCGCATCACGAAATGGAATCACAGCGTTCTCATTCATGGCTACGAGGCCGTCGGGCCGGGCGACCAAGGACTTCTCGATGCCCTGTACGAGGAACTGCGCCAGATCCTGCGTCGGGATCGCGCCGACTTCCAGAAGGATTTGAAGCTGGCACGGTTCCCCGACTCTTCCACTTCGGCGGAGTCGAGCTCTTTGACAAGTAGATGTCGTGCGCTGCGGATGAAGACGCCGGCGGATTGACGGTACCGGGCCGGAGTTGTAGTATTCTGTCTCGGCGGCAGGTTTCCGGATGCGCCGGCCTGAAACTCGTGGTCATGGATCGCAGGATCAGAGGTATGGCCCTGGGGCGGCCCGTCGAGACAGAACACATGAGGATCGGAATCCCACGCGAGTGCAGAGGTGGTGAAGGGGGGTGCCGAAGGTGCTCGCGGGGCAGAATTTCCTTGAAAATAGCGAGGTTACGACGAGAACGATGCCGCTGACACCCCCACGAAAGGACCATCAAACCATAGCGCTCGCTGGACGCGCTGGAAGTGCATGGTATCCTGGACCTTGCGAGGCGTGGGGTCTCCGCGGCTCATGAGCCGCGGCCCCATTGAAGCGTGTCACGAATGTATGACAGGAGAAAGACAATGATGTCTCCGCGGCTCATGAGCCGCGGCCCCATTGAAGCCAAATGGAAAACCGTCGTCACGAAAGACGCGAAAGGTCTCCGCGGCTCATGAGCCGCGGCCCCATTGAAGCCTTCTCGTAGCTGCCCCTGTGCTGGAAACAATGGGTCTCCGCGGCTCATGAGCCGCGGCCCCATTGAAGCTGGAGGAGACCTCGGTGAGTGGAGACTTGCTTCCGGTCTCCGCGGCTCATGAGCCGCGGCCCCATTGAAGCGAGGTGATCGACAGCGACACCACGGACGATCCTCGTCTCCGCGGCTCATGAGCCGCGGCCCCATTGAAGCAATCCCCGGATGCGCGGCTTTGGCCGGGGGTACCGGTCTCCGCGGCTCATGAGCCGCGGCCCCATTGAAGCGAACTTGTACTTGCCCAAGCTGTCCCAGGCTTTCGTCGTCTCCGCGGCTCATGAGCCGCGGCCCCATTGAAGCAAGCCCTCCGAGTACCGCACCGAGAAGCGCCAGAAGGGTCTCCGCGGCTCATGAGCCGCGGCCCCATTGAAGCAAAGGGCAGGAGAAAGCACCGTCCCGAGAGCGGGTGTCTCCGCGGCTCATGAGCCGCGGCCCCATTGAAGCGCGATCTTGTCCACGACATCGTCGTCCTTCAGGGCGTCTCCGCGGCTCATGAGCCGCGGCCCCATTGAAGCAAAAGATAGAAGCCGGGCCCCTCGTAACGAAAGACGTCTCCGCGGCTCATGAGCCGCGGCCCCATTGAAGCATGTATCTTAATTCCTGACTCCGCTGGTTTGAGGTCTCCGCGGCTCATGAGCCGCGGCCCCATTGAAGCGATGCGTCCTGCCATGTCTACAACCTCCAGAGCCGTCTCCGCGGCTCATGAGCCGCGGCCCCATTGAAGCCCAAACTCCGCTCCCTTCTGGGAATCAGGGGCCGGCCAGGCCGGACTGGCGGTGACAACAACTTCCCTGCAATCGCGCCTAAACTCATGCCTCGCGATAGCCGATTCATAATGGGGGGAGATGGACTGCCCCGTGCCTGCGTCAACGCGACGCGGAATCCCGGAGGGAGGTTTCACTTTGACGGACGAATCGCTCTGGCCCGCCCGAAACGTGGCGGAGTACGCCTACTGCCCCCGCCTCTTCTATTACATGCAGGTGGAGGGGGTGTTCCTCCCCAGTAGCGACACGGAGAAAGGCCGCGCCGTTCATCGCCGGGTCGATAAGCCCAGCGCCGCCCAGGAGAACGGGGACGAACCTGCTGAAGATCCCGACCGGCCGAAGGTCGTCCGGAGCCTGGCTCTGACCAGTAAGTTGCTCGGACTGACCGCGACGCTCGATCTGGCGGAGATCTCGGGTCAAGTCGCCGTACCCGTCGAATACCGCAAGGGTCGACCCAAGCGTGCCACGATGGCTCCACCCCCCGACGATCCAGGCGAGGCGGAGGAACCGCCCCTGTCGCACGCGGAAGCGTGGCCTACGGACCGGGTCCAGGTGGGATTCCAGGCGATCCTTCTTGAAGAGGCCGGCTACACGGTCACCGAGGCCGTCATCTACTACGCCGGGGAGAAGCAGCGTCTCAAGATCGCCGTTGATGCCGCTCTCAAGGCTGAAGCCTTGGCCACGCTGGAAGCCGCGAAGGAGTGCTCGAAGGGGCCACGGCCTTTACCGCTCATCAACGATCCACGCTGCGTGCGTTGCTCGCTTCAACCCATCTGTCTGCCGGACGAGGTCAACCATCAACGCGCTCCAGGGGCGACGGACGAGCTCACGCCGAGGAAGATCTGGCCGCAGCGCGATGAAGGCAGCCATGTCATGGACCAGCAGAACGGCACGAAGATCGGTGTCAACGGGATGACGCTCAAGGTAACGGACAAGGAAGGCGCAAAGGTGAAGGAAATCCCCCTGGCGAATCTCGAAAGCCTGTCGCTGCTGGGCTCGGTTCAGATGGGCACCCAGGCGATCCATGCCCTGGCCGACCGCGGAATCCCCATCGCGTTCCTCTCAGCGGCTGGACGCATGGTCGCCATGATTGACCCCCTCGACTCCGTCAGCGCCGAAGTTAGGCGGGCACAGATTCGCAGACTCGACGATCCGCACGTCCGCCTGGAACTCTCGCGCGCCCTCGTCGTCGCCAAGATCGCCAACCAGCGCACCCTGCTTCTGCGCAATCACGCGGAGCTGCCTGCCCAGGTCGCCGCGGATCTGACAAAGGAGGCGGAGACGGCGGCCCGGTCAGATTCGGTCGATGTCGTGAGAGGGCACGAAGGGCAGGCGGCAGCTCTGTACTTCGCGCACTTCGCGGGCATGTTCAAGGGCCCACTCGCGGCCGAGTTCGACGCAAACGGAAGGCAGCGCCGGCCTCCGCCCGACCCCATCAACTCGTGCCTCTCGCTGGCGTATACGATGTTGACGCACGAGTGCACGGCGGCGCTTCGCCTCGCGCGGCTGGAGCCGTCGATCGGCGGCTTTCATACCTCCCGGCCCGGGCGTCCAGCGTTCGCGCTGGATCTCATGGAGCCGTTTCGTCCGTTGATAGCGGACTCGGTGGCGATCTCGTGCTTCAACCGGGGGGAGCTGACCGAGGGACACTTTCTTCGCACGTCGGCAGGCTGCACGTTGACGGACGCCGGCCGGAAGGCGTTCTTCAACGGCTATGGCCGGCGGATGGACACGGAAGTGACGCACCCAGTGTTCGAGTACCGCCTGAGCTACCGTCGGATGATCGTGCTCCACGCCCGCATGATCGCCGCCTGGCTCGTGGGCGAGGTTCCGACGCTTGCGTTCCTGACCACGCGCTGAGGGGAGGCTCGATGCGACGCTGCTACTTGGCCTGCTACGACATCCGCAACCCGAAGCGCCTACGTCGAGTGCACAAGATCCTCAAGGGCTACGGGGAGGCTTGGCAATTCTCGGTTTTCTTCTGCGTGCTCAAGGAGATCGACCGGGTGCGCCTCCAGTCAGACCTCGAAGAGGCGATGAATCTGAAGGAGGACCAGGCCATGGTCGTGGACCTCGGCGCGGATGAGAAGAAGGCGCGCGAGGCCGCGAGCGTCATCGGCCAGCCGCTCTCGGAACAGGCGAGCGGCACCGTGGTCGTCTGACCCGCGACGCGGGTCCCAGGGCATTCACCTTTGCTGGCGATCAACCCCATCCAAGCTATACTCGGAACGGGGAGGGCTCAACCACGAACGCCACAAAAGTACTCTGGAACTCCCGCGATTGGGCTGCGGCGATCGACGCACTCCAGGTCACCGGGCCTCTCCCCCTCCGCACCGTGCTCGTACCCCGGGAGCGGGTGGCGCACGTCCTCCGCCGCGAACTCCTTGGGACCGGTCGCGCCCACGCACTGGCAGGCACACGCTTCGTCCCGACACCCTTGGCTGCGGTCAGGGTCTTGCGCGCTGCGGGCATCGTTTTCGAACCGGGCGAAGAAGTCCGCCGCCCGGCCAGATTGCTGGCGCTCTTCCGCGCCGCGCTTCGACTCGACTATTTTCCCCTTGAACTTTTGCGCTCGAAGGCGGGATGGAACGACGCCTTCAGCCGAACCATCTCGGACCTTGAAGGCGCGGGGCTTCGGCCGTACGACTTGGACGCCGCCGGAGATTCAGGGCGATTGCGCGACGTCGCCTCGATCTGGCGCGCGCTGGATGAATCGGCAGGGCGCTCGTGGACGGTCGAGCGCATCTGCCTCGAGGCGGCCGCGGCGCTTGAGCAACGCTCGGAATGCTGGCCGTTCCAAGGCGCGGTGCTTGCGTGCGCGAGCGGCAACCTCACCGCCGCCCAAGCGCGATTTCTCCGGGCGATCCCCCAGGCGACAATCGGCATTCCGGCCGCGCGGCCCGTCCGCAGGCACTATCTGGACCGCATCAAAGCCCTGCTCGGTGTGGAGGCGGCGGACGCGCTCGCGGCGGCGCAAGCGCCGCGCATCGGCCGAAGCGAGCGCGACATCGTATCGTCCTATCTCTTCGAACCTCCGGTCGTGCTCGCGGACCCGAATCGGCCAAGGAGCAAAGGGCCCGACGGGACGGTCGACCTCGAGGAACACGCGGGCGTCGAGGAGGAATTGGAAGCCACCGCCGACTGGGTGGCACGGCAAATACTCGACGGGACGCCCCTCGAAGAGATCGCCGTCCTGACGCCGGCGGCCGATCCTATCGCTGGGCTCGTGGCTGACCGACTCGGCCGGCTGCCATGGCATGACGGCACCCTTCCGGTATACATTGCCGGTGGGTTTCCCCTCACGCGCTTCACGGCCGGTGCGCGCGCCCTCGCCGTGGTCCGCACGTTGCGCGCCCACCTCGCCGCCGATGCGCTGGCGAACGTGCTGCCCGCGTTGCGCCTCTCTGGGGGAGAGGAGCGGCACCTCTCCCGTGGAGCCGCGATGAGCCTCCTCTGGTCGCTCGGCACCGTGGGCGGAAACCCCGCCCACCCGCGGGGTGCGCTCGAATGGTCGGCGCGGGCCGTGGAACGGGAGGCGGAACTCCAGGACCAGCTCGCACTGGCGCAAGAGGCAGAGGCCACAGGCGATACCGGAGCGGCGAGGAGATCCGACCTCGAGCGGCTCATCGGCGACCTTCGGGCCATCCGTCCCGCGCTCCAGGCCTTGATCAAGGTCGGGCGGGCCGCGATCGAGGGCGCGACCCTGTCCGCGCTGTGGCCCGCGCTGCGCGGCTTCTTTGAGGAATGGATTCTCCAGCCGGTGGACGGGCCCCGGGTCCATGTCGTCCTGGACGATACGGTCGGCGGGATCGCAGCCGATGGCGGTTGCGGGTCCTTGGCCGGCGACGACGCCTTGAGGATCGTCGAAGAAGCGATCCTTGCCGCGCATGTCCCTGCGGGCCGGTTCGGTGACCCGGCCGTCTACGTGGGGGCGGTGCGCGACGCGGTAGGTTTGAGCTTTACCGCAGTCCGCGTGATCGGCCTCGCCGAAGGGCGCCTTCCTTCCGCGCCACGCGAAGACCCGGTGATTCCCGATGCGATCCGTAAGAATCTGTGGAGGGCCCTCGTTCCCACCGCAGCGGATCGCGCGCTCGAGGATCTGCACGCCCTCGATGCGATCGTCAGGAACGCGGAACGGCGCCTCGCCTTCTCGGCACCGCGATTCGACGCGGAGCGTTCCCAGCGCGAGCCCTCGTCCGCCATTCTGGAGGCCGCCGCCGCGCTCGGCCGGCCCAACCGCGCTACAGGCGAGGCGAACGCGGTCATCCCGGATCGGGCAGCTCTCCAGAGAGACTCGTTCGTCCCCGCGAGAGAGCATGTCGCCCGGTTTCGACGGGAGCTGCCCCTGGCTGAGGCCGCGTGGCAGGACGGCGTCGCGAGGTCATCCTTCGGAATCCCGCGGCGATGGTTCGGCTCCCGAGCGCTGGACCTCGATCGTATCGGCCGGCTCGCAGCCGATCCCACCGCCGTGGACGGGCTCTTGGGCGCGCCGGTGGCTGACCTGCCGATGCCGGGACTTGCACCGGACCGTCCTATCTCGCCCTCGGGAGTCGAGGAACTTCTGAAGTGCCCGCATGCTTTCCTCCTCGGGCAGATCCTCCGATTCGAGGAGGCCATTGCGCCCCCGCCCCGGCGCAAGATCGGCCAGCCGGCCTATGGCCTTCTGTTTCACGCCGTGGCCGCGGAGTTCTACGCTTGCAACGGCGCGGCCTTCTGCCGGCGCGAGGGCCGCCTCGGGGACTGGATCGCTCTCTCGGAACGGGCCGTGGATCGCGCCTTCGAGGATTTCCTCAAGGGATACCCGCTCGTCGGCCAGGCCGTCCGCGGGCAGCAGCGCGAACGTCTGCGGCGCGATGTGAGGGAACTTCTCGAGTACGACTGGACGGCCGCCAAGGGCACGACGTTCGTGGCGTCCGAGAAGGTTTTCGGGCGCCCCACGCCTGTAACGCTTGGATCGTTCCATCTCCGTGGCCGGATCGACCGGATCGACATCGAAAACGGAAGGGCGCTCATCCGCGACCTCAAGACCGGACGGGCGCATCCGCGCTTCGGCAAGCAGGCCGGGCCGGACCCCGAGTTGGACGTGCAGATCGCCCTCTATGGGCTCGTGGCCGGGCAGCTGGCCGGCGACTGGAACATCCCGGAGCGGATCGCCGCAGCCTATGCCTACTTCGGCCGCGGCGGCGGGAGCGAGCGGTCCTTTCGGCAGGACTTCCATGAAGCCCTCCAGCCCGCCGCCGGGACCTGGCTCGAGGTGGCCGCACGTCTCCTCACGGAGCGCCTCTTTCCCCGAACGCCCCACAAGGACGATTGCACCTACTGTCCCTTCAGGCCCGTGTGTGGCGACGGGGCCCAAGATCGCGCTGCGGCGCTGCTCGCTGGGGCCGATGGAGTGCTGACGGACTTCGCGGCGCTCAAGGGCGTCGGGGCCAACGAGGAGAACTCCTGACATGCCGCGCCAGGCTCCCGATCAGGAACAGCGTGACCGGGCCATCGCGGAGCGCAAGCGGAACGTGCTCGTCGATGCCGGCGCGGGCACGGGCAAGACCACGCTCCTCGTCGACCGCCTGGTGGAGATGGTCGCGCCATGTAACGGCGGCCGGGCCTTTCCGATATCGCGCATCGCGGCGATCACCTTCACCCGAAAGGCTGCCGGCGAGCTGCGCTTGCGCATCCGCGAGCGGCTTCTGAGAGAGTTGGCCGGGGTCCAGCCAAGCAGCGAGCGCGACAGGCGTCTCCGGGACGCCATCGCCGAGCTCGACACGGCCCACGTCGGGACGATCCACAGCTTTGCGGATCGCCTCCTGCGGTTGAGACCCGTGGAAGCCGAGCTCAGCCCGTCCTACGAGATTGTCGAGGACGACGCATCCCTGGTTCGCGAGACCTTCGACGTCCTCATGCAGTCGATGGAAAGCGGCACGCTGGCGGCAGAGCTCGAAGGAACGGGTGCCGCCGCTCGGGCCGAAGAGGCGGCGGCGACGATCCTCGACGCCCTCGCGGCCGGCCTCAAGACGGAATCGCGCGAGACGGAGTGGAAGCCCCTCCATGGCCTGGATGCGCTCGTGGTAGGCTTCATTCGCGCGCGTGACGTTCCGCCTCCCGACGACCCTCCGGCGGCGTTCGACGCAGGGGCCTTCGCAAAATCGGCCGACGAAATGGTAAGGCTATGTAAATCCGTTCCCGATCTCGACGCCCCAGGTACGCGTTGGCTCAGGCGGGTCGAGAGTACGCTGGAACGGCTTCGCGAAGAACGAGATCCCGCGCGCATCCTACGCGAGTTCGCGCGCCTCTCCGATGCAGAGCCTGCCGATACGACCAAGGGGAGAGGCTTTGCCAATCATGATGGCGCCTACGATGTCTGGAAGGCATGGGAAGGCGATGACAGGAAACGTCGGTTGCGGGACGGCTCGTTGCGAGATGAACTCCGCGCCCCGCTGGATCGCTGGCTGGCGACCCGGCTCGCGCGGCTCTTCCCGGTCGTTGTGGCGCTGTACGAGAAGGTGAAGGCTCGCCGCCAGCAACTCGACCAGCTCGACCTCCTCGTGAAGCTCCGGGATCTACTGGCGCGGGACAAGACGGCGCGGGGCGAGTACCAGCGGATGTTCGATCACGTCTTTGTGGACGAGTTCCAGGACACCGACCCGCTTCAGGCGGAGATCGTCCTTTACCTGTGCGAGCGTGAGCCCCGCGCGGACCGCTGGGAGGACGTGGCGCTCTCTGACGGGAAGCTCACGTTGGTCGGGGACCCGAAGCAGTCGATCTACCGATTCCGCCGCGCCGACATCGCCATGTACGATCGCGTTCGACGGGTGGTGGCCCGCGGGGACCACCTGGAAGTCACGCTGTCGGCGAACTTCCGCAGCGTGCCGCCACTGATCGGCTGGTTCAACGATCGCTTTGCGCGCGTCTTGGGAGCGTCTGCCGATGGCGGATCGTTTGATCCTGTCTCCGGCAAGGTCTTCCACCAAGCGCTCGACGCCGGCCGGGAAGGTTCGCCCTCCCCCGGCGTCTGGATTCTGCCCTTCGACTTCGGCGACGGCAAGAAGCACAAGGTCGACCAATACCGCCAGCTCGAGGGCCGCGTGCTGGCACGCTTCCTGGGGTGGCTAGTGGAAGCAAGCGACGTCAAAATCGTCGACCCGCTGGATGGGAGGCCGCGCCGGGTCCGCTACGGCGATGTCGCCGTTCTTGCGGTATCGACCTGGAGACTCGGGATGCTCTTCCCGCATCTCGACGCCGAAGACATCCCGTACGCCTCGCGCGGGGGAACGCTGTTCCTTAACGATCCTCTCCACCGGCAGTTCTTGCTGGGACTTCGGGCCTTGGCCGACCGGGACGATGGCATCGCGGAGGCCGCTCTGCTGCGACCGCCCTTTTTCTCGATCGACCCCATCGACCTTCTTCGCGAGCGGCACGCGGGTGAGAAGCCAAGCGACGAGGGAGCGGCTCGCGCCCGTGAGGCTCGCGAACTCGTGGGCGAGCTGCGCCGACAACGTCTCGACCGACCACCCGGCGTCACAGCGCGGGATCTGCTCGAACGAACGGCGTTGGCCCGCGGGGTCGCCCTCGGACCGAACGGCGCCCAGCGGCTGGCCCGCCTGCGCGAGCTGTGCCTACTGCTGGACCAGACCGCCGCTTCCGGCGGGCTGGACTACGACTCGGTCACCGCGCGCGTGCGTGAATGGGTGGAAAGCCCGCCGCAGATCGACCCGCCGCATCCGGTCGGGACGGAGGCGGTGCAAGTCATGACCGTCCACCAGGCCAAGGGGCTGGAATTCCCTGTAATCATCCTCTGGGACGGCAAGGGCCAGTGGGGCACCCGGTCGGGAGGCGAGCCGTGGCGCATGGAACGTGATGGCCGAGGGTGGCTGCTCGATATCGAAGGCCTTGCTTGGGGGGAACCTGCCGGCACGGGCATTCATCAGACGGAGCAGGCGTACCTCGACGCGGAGCGCCGCCGCGTCGTCTACGTGGCCGCCACGCGGGCGCGGAACATGCTCGTCATCCCGAAGGCCGGGGAAGTTGCTCCCGGGCAGTTCGTCTGCGGGGATCTCTTGTCGGACGCGCCCGCTCAATTCGTCCAGGCCGTGGAGCCCTACGTCGAAGGAGCGGAACCCGCGTGGGCGAGACAGACCAAGCGCCGAGCGCGGTTGGTCGCTGGCGATGCCGCGGACCTCGAGCGCCGCGCGGGCGAGCAGTGGGCGACCGGGTCGCGCGAAGCAGCCCGGCCGCGCTTCCGACCCGCCAGCGTGTCGGGAGACGCGCTCGCCACTCCGGCCGTGGAATCCGAGGAGTTCCTGAAAGAAGTCGCTGAGAAGCCCCACGAGGGCCGGTTCGGTGGGGTGTTCGGAAGCGTCGTCCACCACGCCATCGGTCTTGCGCTCCGAGATGGCGCGCTCGCGGCGCAGGAGGCCGTCCGGCGGGCAGCCGAGCGCTACGGGCTCAAGGAGCACTTCGACGAGGCCGTTGCCGACCTGAAGCGCGCAATGGACGCCCTCCGAGCGGAGGGACTCGGGCGAGCCCCGAGCGCGAACCTGCAGTTGGAGTATCCGATAGCGGGCGCATGGGAAGAAGGCCAGCTCATGAGCGGGTACATCGACCTCGTGGCCGTCACCGACGGCCACGCCGACGTCATTGACTTCAAGACCGACGCGCCGCCAGAGAGGTCGGTTGAGCGGACCTACCCCAAGTACGCCGCCCAAGTGCGCGCCTACAGACGTTTGCTCGAGGCGGCGGGCATCGGCGAAGGCCGCCATCTTCGTTGCGGGCTCCTCTTCACTGCGGATGGCGGGATTCGGTGGGTCGAGGGATGCGTGCCGAGGCAATCCTGATGATCGTGGATCGCATGGGTCCGATCCAGGCGTCGGAGATTCTCAAGCGGCTTGGTGGGTCCATCACCATGCGTACGCTCCAGAGGGAGCCTCGCCAGCTTCGCGAGTCCGGTTTCATCGTTGCGCGTGGACGTCGAGAGGCCACTCGCTATGAAGTAAAGGCCGAAGACGGGGGATCATGAGTCACGACGAGTCGCGACATGTCGCGACATTCGGGCTGTCGCGACTCGCCCAAGTGGTCTGGCACCGAAAGGCGGGGCGGGTTTTTGCCTCTGGAATGGGGCGAGCCACGATCTATCGGTTCCGGGCAGAGGGGCAATCATGAATCGCGAGAGGTGACACAAACATGAAGAAGCCCGACTCGATTCCTGAGGCCGTCGTAGCAAGCGCTCTTCAGCGCCTGCGCGACGCGCTCGTGAAGCAAGGGCGCCGCGACCTCGCGTCGACGCTGCTGATCGAGGCGAAACGCGGATACCTCTACGTGGCGGAGAGGGATGGCAAGCCCGTCTGTCGGCTTCGGTACACCGGGAAGATCGACGACTGGGATCTTCAGATGTTCAAGTGGAGCAGCGAGCGGTACGACACCGGTGGCGACTTCATGTTCGGCGGCGGCACGCTGGAAGAATGCGTCGATACTGCGATCGGCGGATACCAACTATGAAGCCCAGGGAGTCGTGACAGTGGGGCACAGGAAGAAACCGGGCACCCCGGGCAAGACGACGATCCCGGCAGAGATCGTCGCGTCGGTCACGAAGCGGCTCCTCTCGACCTTCACCAAGAGGGGATACCATCTTGACCACCACGTCTTCATCATCCCGCAGCAGTGCTACCTGTACGTGGAAGTAGAGCGGAAAGAGTTCGGCACGCGCGGATATCGGCCGCCAATCACCCGAAGCTCCACGACGCACATCCCGCTCGGACGATTGAAATTCATGGGGATAGCGGAGAGGTGGGAGTACCAGCCGTATCGCTACTCCGACGAGTACTGGGACCATCGCGGCACGGAGATCGGGACTCCGGAAGACCTGATGCTCTCGATGATTGTCGAGCGTTTGTGCTGAGGAACATGGGAAAGAGGAATAGAACCGGGGGCTCCGGTCGATCCAAGTCGAAGACGCCGTTGCTGGATCGCCTGAAGCCGGACGAAACCGCTGAGGTTCTCCGGCGCCTTCTCGCGACTCACTCGGACCTTTCCGGCGAGGCCGAGAGGATCGCGAAGACGGTGCTCGGCGCGGTCACGTTCGAAGCCATCGCCAACGAGGTCGAAGACGCAGTTTGCGCGCCTGACCTCGACGACCTCCACGGACGGGCGGGCCGGCATGAGTGGGGATACGTCGAACCGACGGAAGCAGCGTGGGAGATCCTCGACGAGGCGGCGCAGCCTTTCCTCGATGACATCAAGCGCCAGATCAAGCTCGGTCTGGAAATGGAGGCCCTGGAGATTTGCAAGGGCGTGTTGCTCGGTCTCTACCGAGTGGAACACGGCAAGAGCGAAGGCCTCCTGGAATACGCCGCTGACTTCCCGGCCGAGGCGGCGGGAAACGCGATCCAGACGTGGCTGACGGGCGACCTGTTGGGGAAGACCCCACGAAGAAAGGGGCTCGAGTTCCCGAGAGAATTCATCGAACAGTTCCTTCCCGAATGGCGCGACATGATCGAGCGCATCGTGTCGTGCAAGAGGTGAAGATGATCGAATTCCAAAAGATCTGGATCGAGCAATGCGAGGGTGCGCGCGGGATCAAAGAGCAGTTCGGGACCGACAAGGCGCTCGGCTACCTGATCGGCGAAAAGCTCGTGAACTTCGTCCGCGCTTCCGACACGCGCCCGGAGTTCGCAGCTGAACTGCCACACTTCGTTGCCGAGGTGAAACGAATCTTCGAGCCGTACGAGATCCGTGAGTATCTGGAAAACGTCAAGCGGATCGGGGCCATGGGACACGTGGCGACGGACGAGGAATTCGAGTTCATGCGAAAGGCCGGCGCATTCAACGAGAACCCGGTGCGCGGCGCGGAGGACGTCCTCATCGTCGCACGCATCAAGGAGATGCTGCTGGAATGAGCAGGAGATGAGCGACCCAATGAAGTTTACGGCGCGTCAGGGAGAGATGCTGGCCTTCATCCATCGCTTCACGGCAAGGCACGGCGTTGCCCCCTCCTTCGAAGAGATCGCTTCGCACTTCGGCACCAGTTCTCCAAGCGTCAACGGCATGATCAAGACGCTGGAGCGCCGAGGGCTGCTGTCGCGCGTGCCAGGCGTGGCGCGATCCCTGCGCGTCCTGGTTTCTGCGTCACTTCTGCCCAACAGCGAATTCGGCTCTCCCGGTCGCAACGCCGGGAGCGCCCAAAAAGGCTCCAACGCGATGCTGTCCCCGGTGGGCGCCGCGTTCGCTGCAGCGATTTCTGTCCTCGACGTATTTCAGCAGAGACTCTGCGTCGAAGGTGACGCATCCATTCTTGTGCTGCAAGCGGCAAACGCGGTCTACGAGTCTTTGCTGAAAGCCGGCATGGGCAAGGAAGAGGCGCAGGGAGTCGCGCGGCACGTGGCCGCAGAGGCGGCACGGTGTCAGCCGGACGGCCGAGGGATATCGGTGCGCCGACGGCGATGGGTGAAGCGGTCACTCGGTGGTGACTTCAAAGCTGATTGAGGGACCTCCTGCCTGCGCAGGGAGTATCCCTCTTCGAAGACCACCTGCTGTCCAGGGGTAAGCGGTGGGATCACGAATCGCTCCGCTTCGACCAGCGGTCGCGCGCGCGCTCCAGGAAGGAGGGCTCCTGGCTGGGCCCCCTGCCGGCGACAAGCCTCTCGAAGCTGCCCATGAATCCCAGCTTGCGCTGGTGTTCCTTCCGGACTTCTGCGACCAGGGCGTCCCATTGCGCCTCAAGTCCTGCCCTCCGGTAGCAGCGCTCGGCCTCCTCGAAGTTCGATAATGCGGCGTCGTAGTACTTGCTCTTCTTCGCCTTCAGAATGCGCATGCCAAGCGCCCGATAGACCTTCCCGGCCACGTCCGCATGATCCTTCGCGAGTCGCTTGGCGGCGGGCTCGGTGGTGTAGTGGCTGAGATTCTCGATCTCGGCATCGCTTGCCTTCCGGAGCCGTTCGACGAGGCGCTCGATTTCCTTGGTCTTGAGCCACAGGTCGATAACCGAGTGCAAATCAGCCTGCTCTGCGGCCCCCATGGCCTTGGTGTGCCACGCCGCGCGCTCGGCTTTCGGCACGAAGCGCATGAGCTCCTCGTAACTGAATGTATCAGGGGCTTCGCAGAACTCGGCCCAGGCATCCTCAAGCGCAGCACCGCCCCGCCCGGTCTTCGTGAGGAGTTCGCGTTTCATCCTGCCGAGGTCGCCTTCGGCCATCGTTTCGTTCGGGCGCTTCTTCTCCAGCGTCAGCCCGCGCTCGACCCACACGAGGGCCTCGTCGGGCTTGCGGCGCGCCTTGAGCATGGTGGCAACCACGAGACAGTCTTGAGGCGAGAGTTCTGTTCTGTCGCATAGGGCGACGTAAGACTCCACGTTTTGCTGCTGTGCGTAGATTGCCCGGAGCATTTCGCCCCTCCGGCGATGAACGTAGGCGCGGTGGCTGTCCTGCGCCGGCTGCTCGGCGTGGCGGACTCGGACTTGGCGCTCGAAGGCCACCAGACCTTCTTTGTCGAATGCTTTCACCGCTTCGCGTTCGAGCTGGTGGCAGAACCCATAATCGTCCCTGTCCATCCAGTCGAGGAGCGTCTTCGCTGTTTCGTCCCGGTCCGCGCCGGCCACCGTTCGCGCCTTGATCCATCCGCAGAAGAGGCTCTCCACAAACATCCCGAGGTTCCCACCGGAATCGTCGAGTTCCTCAGCCTTCTCGTAACAGCCGGCGAGGAAGGTCTCATAGAGCCGGGCGGCGCGGGCGCCATCCGCGGGAACGATCTTCTCGATCTCGTTCGCCACTTCTTGGAGGTCGGAGACGAATCCGTGGCTGCCGTTGTAGGAGATGAAATGGCCGGGTTGGAGGGCCGCTTCGATCGCGCGATCCATGGGATCGGTGCGCTGTGCGCTTCGTTTCGTCACCCCGGCGAGGATACCGGGCAGCGGGACCTTCTACAATTGAAAGGGAGCGCTGCGACCCGGCTTCGAGTCAGAGGCGATTGATCCGCGCTATCAGCGTTGACTTCTTCGAATGGCGTTCGCGGACCTCCGCGAGGCGGCGCTGGAATGCATCCTGCTGCGCCGAGCGCGCCGACAAGTCGCGAAGGTCTTTGAGCAGCGCGACGGCCTTGTCGTACTTCTGCGGCTGCTTGGTCGTGATGAGCGCGTCGACCTCGCGCCAGGCCTCTTCTTGCCGCTTGGCCAGCGCGTCGAGTTGTCTGTTCCGCAAGGCGGTTTCCTCCTCCTCGCGTCGGGCTTTCTCCCGAGCGGCTCGCTCTGCGGCTTCACGCCGTCGGATGGCGCTCCGTTCCTCCGCAGCGGCGCGGAGTTCCCTGACGGTGCGTCGCTCTCTATCGGGAAAGGTCTGGTCAACCCGATGGGCCAGCCTGAATTGGCGGAGTATCTCCGCCCGAACATGATGGCCTTCGCCCGCCGCAAGGCGCATAAGCAGATCATCCTTGTCCGATCCGGGCAGGGACTGAATCCATTGCCGGAGGGCGCTCTGTGAGACCGCATCGGTCGCCGCTGGGCCGCTGGCCGCAGCCGCCACCTCGACAAGACTGTCATCGATCCGGAGGAAGTCAGCGAGGCTTTTCAAGGGCGCGGAGAAATTGGCCAAGCCGGCGGGCACGGGAGGTTCGATAGCAGCGTCCTCAATCTCGTCTCTCTGGACTCCCAGAAGCCAACCCAAGTACAGGCATCGAAGATCACCGCACAAAAGGTCTTCCCGGACTGGGACGAGCGATGAGAGCCACTCCTCTCCCGATTCCCAGACGCCTCCAGACTCCCGATCGGACAGGAATTCGAGGATCAGGTGCTCGCCTTTGGCTTCGAAGGAGAGAGCATTCCCCGCGCGATACGATGCGATATCCTTTGCGTCGAGCAACCGGCACGGGACTCGCAGCATGAACCGGCGCGTTCCCCAGTTCGCCACGTACACGAAGGCGTCGAAATATTTCTCCATTAGCTCGATCGGACGCGCCTTCAGGTCGCCCCAGTTGTAGGTATTGACGAAGCTTGTCGCAGTGATGTGGGCCCGCGTCGAGATGTCGCGCAGGTCGCCCATCTCGCACTCGCTGAGCGGGCGGTCGATCGCCAGAAACTCGTAATATTGGTATTCACTCATCAGAGAGCGTCGCTCGACGCGTGGAGCGCTTCCTGGTCCCACTCGATTCGCACTTCCCGGGTCGGGTCCTCAGCTTTTTCCGGGAGAGCGTCGTCAGGCTCGTAGCCGATGGCACGATAGCCGCGCAGGCGTTTCCCGAACATCCTCGCAAGTACCGGCACCTTCCGATCGGCGTAATCGTAGATCCGCACCTCGGTCTTTCCGGAGTGCAGCCGGTGGAGGCGGCCCGTGTACTGGACCAACGTACCCTTCCAGGAGACGGGCAAGGCAAGGAAGAGCGTGTCCAGCCGAGCGTCGTCGAAGCCCTCGCCGATGTAGCGGCCCGTGGCCAGAACGAGTCGTTCGACGCCCTCGGGAACAGCGGCCAGATGATCCGCTGCCTCACGCCGATCCTTCCCTGACATGCGCCCTTGAAGGACGATCAAATGTCGCGCGAACGGACGGAGCTTATCCGCCAGGTATTGGAGATGATCCGTGCGCTCCGTCAGCACGATCGGGGAGCGGCCTTCCACAAGAGCGGCGATGACGTCATCGAGTATCAGGGCATTCCGTTTCTCGTCGGCGGCGAGCTCGGCATAGATCTCCTGAATGGTTGCCTCCCGTGCGAATCCATCGGCGGTAAACGATGTGTCCCGCACGATCAGGCGACGGCTGAATGGGCGTTTGGCCGCTTCACTCTTCGGGTCCACCACGAAGCGTACAGGGCCGCATTGCATATGAAGGATTGGCTGATGCCCGTCCCTGCGATAGGGCGTGGCGGTCAAGCCGGTGACGTAACGCGCCTTGACTTCGGAAAGGACCCGCTCGAACGAGACCGCTGGCAGGTGGTGACATTCATCGACGATCACGTGCCCGTACTTCGCGACATCGTCGCTCACGCTGCCTTTCCGAACGAGGCTTTGGACCATTGCAACGTCGAGCCGCCCCGTCGGCTTGTTCTTCCCGCCGCCCATACGACCGATATCGCTTGGAGGGATGCCGAGGAACATCGAGAGCTGCGCCACCCACTGGTCGAGAAGCGGTTTTCGATGCACGAGGATCAGCGTGCTGCGGCGTCGCGCCGCCACGAGGTAGGCGCCCACCACGGTCTTCCCGACGCCCGGCGGCGCCACGAAGACGCCGATATCCTCTCGCAGCAACGATCGGGCAGCCTGTTCCTGGATGGCGGTCAGCCGCCCCTTGAATTCCCAATCCAGCCTAACGCCCTCTTGCCGCTGGTCGTCGACGCGCAGTGCGACGCCATGGTCGGCAAGGATCCCCCGGAGATCGTCGAGGCATCCCCTGGGAACGGCGACGTGCTGTGGCAGCTCCTCCGCGCATGTGACGACGCGCGGCGTCAAGGCGGTCGACAGTCGCATTGCCTGCTTCTTGTAAAACTCCGGATTCTGGAAGGCCGCCAGGCGTTTGATCTGGTTTACAAGCGGTGAGGGCAAGCCTGCCTTCTCTATGAAGATGCGCTGGGCGAGGACGGCGCGCACCTCGCT
>Ga0187892_10004820_pt1 | contig 22114 bp, 17 predicted proteins | sample MA1701073metaG_FD_139345 | JGI IMG/M metagenome (GOLD analysis project Ga0187892, IMG submission 139345) | Bio-ooze microbial communities from a basaltic lava cave in the Kipuka Kanohina Cave System on the Island of Hawaii, USA - MA170107-3 metaG ... | reverse complement strand
CTCGCCCCCGTGCATCGTCGCCATCACCTTGGTCAGCGCCGCCGTCAGCGTCGTCTTCCCATGATCCACGTGCCCGATCGTCCCCACGTTCACATGCGGCTTCGAGCGGATGAATTTTTCCTTGGCCATCGTCTTTTCCTCAGGAGGCTTTCTTCAGGACGGTCTCGGCGACGTTGTTCGGCACCTCGACATACTTCTTGAATTCCATCGTGAACGTCGCGCGGCCCTGGCTCATCGAGCGCACGGTCGTCGCGTAGCCGAACATCTCCGCGAGCGGGACATCGGCAGTCACCACCTTCCCGGACACGGTTTCGTCCATGCCCGTGATCTGGCCGCGCCGGCGGTTCAGGTCGCCGATCACGTCGCCCGAGTATTCCTCGGGGGTCACGACCTCGACGTTCATGATCGGCTCGAGCAGCACGGGCTTCGCCTTGGCGAAGCCTTCCTTGAACGCCATCGACCCGGCGATCTTGAACGCCATTTCGCTCGAGTCGACGTCGTGGTAGGAGCCATCCGTCAGCGCGACCTTGACGTCGACGATGGGGAAGCCGGCGATCACGCCGTTGCCCAGCTGCTCCTTGATGCCCTTGTCCACGGCCGGGATATACTCGCGCGGGATCGCGCCGCCGACGATTTCGTTGACGAACTCGTAGCCCTTGCCCTCTTCGAGCGGCTCGAGGCGGATCCAGACGTGGCCGTACTGGCCGCGGCCGCCGGACTGGCGCACGAACTTGCCTTCCTGCTCGACGGACTTGCGAATGGTCTCGCGGTAGGCGACCTGCGGCTTGCCGACGGTCGCATCGACCTTGAACTCGCGCTTCATGCGGTCGACGATGATCTCGAGGTGCAGCTCGCCCATGCCGGAAATGATCGTCTGTCCCGACTCCTGGTCGGTCGAGACCCGGAATGACGGGTCTTCCTTGGCAAGGCGCTGCAGCGCGATGCCCATCTTTTCCTGGTCGGCCTTGGTCTTCGGCTCGACGGCGACCGAGATCACCGGGGCCGGGAATTCCATCTTTTCGAGCACGATCACGTCGTCCGGATCGGAGAGCGTGTCGCCGGTCGTCACGTCCTTGAGGCCCACGGCCGCGGCGATGTCGCCGGCGCGGACTTCCTTGATCTCCTCGCGCTCGCTCGCGTGCATCTGCAGCAGGCGGCCGATGCGCTCCTTGCGCGAGCGGTTCGGCACGTAGACCTGGTCGCCCGAACTCAGCGTGCCGGAATAGACGCGGAAGAAGGTCAGGTTTCCGACGAAGGGATCGTTCAGGATCTTGAACGCGAGCGCGGAGAACGGCGCCTCGTCGGTCGGCGCGCGCGTGATTTCCTCGCCTTCCTCGGTCTGGCCCTTGACGTCGGGCACCTCGACCGGAGAGGGCATGTAGTCGATGACCGCGTCGAGCACGGCCTGCACGCCCTTGTTCTTGAACGCGGAGCCGCAGGTGACGATGCAGATATCGTTCCTGATCGCGCGCTCGCGCAGGCCTTTCTTGATGTCCTCGGTCGGGAGCGTGTTCTCCTCCAGGTACTTGTGGAGGAGATCCTCGTTGCCCTCGGCGGCGGCCTCGACCAGCTTGGCGCGGTACTCGTCGCACTCGGCCTTCATGTCGGCCGGGATGTCCCGGAACTCGAAACGCATGCCCTGGGTGTCGTCGTCCCACCAGATCGCCTTCATGCGGATCAGGTCGACGACGCCGGTGAAGTTCTCCTCCGCGCCGATCGGAAGCTGGATCACGACCGGGTTGCCCTTCAGGCGCGTGCGGATCTGGTCCACGCAGCGCAGGAAATTCGCGCCGGCGCGGTCCATCTTGTTGACGAAGGCGACGCGGGGCACCTTGTACTTGTTCATCTGGCGCCAGACCGTTTCGGACTGGGGCTGCACGCCGGAGACCGCGCAATACACCGCGACCGCCGAGTCGAGCACGCGGAGGCTCCGCTCGACTTCAATCGTGAAGTCGACGTGCCCGGGCGTGTCGATGATGTTGATGCGGTGCTCGGGGTAGTGGCTGTCCATCCCCTTCCAGAAGCAGGTCGTGGCCGCGGCGGTGATCGTGATGCCGCGCTCCTGTTCCTGTTCCATGTAGTCCATCACGGCGGCGCCGTCGTGGACCTCGCCGATCTTGTGCGACACGCCCGTGTAGAACAGCACGCGCTCGGTCGTCGTCGTCTTTCCGGCATCGATGTGCGCCGAAATGCCGATGTTCCGGTAGAGCTCGATGGGCGTGGTGCGAGGCATGGCCTTCTCTATCCCTGCATTCTTACCAGCGGTAATGAGCGAAGGCCTTGTTGGCCTCCGCCATGCGATGCGTGTCTTCGCGCTTGCGCACGGCCGTGCCGCGGTTCTCGGCGGCGTCCATCAGCTCGTGGGCAAGGCGGTGCGCCATCGACTTCTCGCTGCGCGCGCGCGCGGCCTCGATCAGCCAGCGCATCGCAAGCGTCTGGCGGCGTGCCGGCCGGACTTCGACCGGCACCTGGTAGGTCGCGCCGCCGACGCGCCGGGACTTCACCTCGACCGCCGGCTTCACGTTCTCGAGCGCGACCGACAGGACCTCGAGCGCCGCGTCGCCGTGGCGGTCGGTCTTCTCGGAGATGCGGTCGATCGCGCCGTAGACGATGTGCTCGGCGGCCGATTTCTTGCCGCTCGTCATGATCATGTTCATGAACTTGGCCAGCATCTCGCTTCCGAACTTCGGATCCGGAAGCACGACGCGGGTCGGCGCTGATGTACGACGGGACATTGCTATCTGACCTCGTTATTTCTTCGGGCGCTTGGCGCCGTACTTGGAGCGGCCCTGCTTGCGGTCGCCGACGCCGGCGCAGTCGAGCGTGCCGCGGATCGTGTGGTAACGAACCCCCGGCAGATCTTTGACGCGGCCGCCGCGGATCATGACCACCGAGTGCTCCTGCAGGTTGTGCCCTTCGCCGCCGATGTAGCTCGTGACTTCGTAGCCATTGGTCAGGCGCACGCGGGCAACCTTGCGCAGCGCCGAGTTCGGCTTCTTCGGCGTCGTCGTGTAGACGCGCGTGCACACGCCGCGGCGCTGCGGCGAGCGTTGCAGCGCCGGCACCTTGGACTTGTAGGTGGCCGCCACGCGGCCGCCACGGATCAGCTGGTTCGTCGTCGACATACCGTCCTACTGCCCCGCACCGGCGCAATTGCCGGACGCATGAAACGCCGGGCCGCCCAGTGGCGGCCCGGATACTTGTTGTTTGGCTATTCCGACCCGCCCGTATTGGGGGCGGGGGCCGAAAAAGGCCCGCGATTGTAGATACCCGGCCTTTGGGGCGTCAAGCGCGTCCCCGGGGCTGGCCCTGGCCGGGTCCAAGGCCTTGTTTTGGCTCTCCTTCCTGGTCCGTGGCTGCAGCTCCTTCGCCGCCCGTCCCGGCGCCCGCCAGAAGGTCGACGCATTGGGCATGGTTGCCGTGCGTCCGTACACTCTCAACGGGGTGCCATGAAGAACATCCTCATCGCCGCTGCGGCCAGTCTTTGCCTGTCTTGCGGATCCGCGCCGCCGCAGGTGCGCGAGCTGCCCTCGCCGGCCGGACCCGGCAGCGCTCAACCGAACCTCGCTGTCGCGGCCGACGGCCGCGTCTACCTCAGCTGGATCGAACGGCTGGGCGAGGATCGATTCGCGCTGCGCTTCGCCGTCCGGGACGGCGACCGATGGACCGCACCGCGGACGATCGCCGAGGGATCGAACTGGTTCGTCAACTGGGCCGATTTCCCATCGATGTTGGCGTTACCCGATGGTTCACTGGCGGCGCACTGGCTGGTCAGGACCGGCGACGGCACCTACGCGTACCAGGTCAACGTTGCCCGCTCATTCGATCAAGGGGAAACCTGGGGCGAGCCGCTCGTGCCTCATCGCGACGGCACCCAAACCGAGCACGGATTCGTGTCGCTGCTCGCGACACCTGAAGGGGAGCTCGCGGCCGTATGGCTGGACGGGCGCGAAACGACGCCTGCTGCCGCCGATCCGGATCACGGTGGCCGCGAGATGACGCTGCGCTTCGCGAAGATGCGGCGCGATGGGACGCTCAGCGACGAAGCCCTTCTGGATGCGCGGGTCTGCGACTGTTGCCAGACTTCAGCGGCGATGACTTCCGACGGGCCTGTGGTCGCCTTTCGCGATCGCTCGGAACAGGAAGTGCGCGACGTTTCCGTCGTCCGGCTCGAGGACGGCCGTTGGACCGAACCCCGCCCGGTGTTCAAGGACGGCTGGGAGATCAGCGGCTGCCCTGTCAATGGTCCGTCAGTCGCCGCCGCGGGTCGCCGGGTGGCGGTCACCTGGTTCACCGCAGCCAATGGCATCGCGCGCGTCAAGCTCGCTTTCTCGACCGACGCCGGCGAGAGTTTTTCCGAGCCCGTCGTCGTCGATGATGGCCGGCCGCTCGGCCGCGTTGAAACGCTGTTGCTCGACGACGGAAGTGCGCTCGTGTGCTGGATGGAGTCGCTGCCGGATGGCGGAGAGATACGCCTGCGGCGGATCCGGGCGGATGGCACAAGCGACGCGGCCATCACGGTCGCGCCGTCCGGGACCGCGCGCTCGAACGGTTTCCCCCAGCTCGCACGCTCGAGTGATCAATTGATCATCGCGTGGACGGCCGACCGCGTGCTGACGGCGACCCTGTCACTGCCCGAAAACTGAGTCCCGCACGGTGGCATCATGTGAACATGCCGCGCCGCCTGTCACTGAGCCTCGATGCCGTCATCGTGGCGGTTACGGCCGGCGAGCCCCGTATCCTGACGACGTCGCAGACTGAAGGCGACATCCCCGCCCTGCCCTCCGGCCCGCTCGATTCGGAAATCGACGCCACGCTCGAACTCGGGCTCAGGCGCTGGATCGCGGCACAGACCGGCCTCACGGTCGGCTACGTCGAGCAGCTTTATACCTTCGGGGACCGCGACCGCAGCCGAGACGCCGGCAGCACGCGCCACCTGTCGGTCGGCTACCTTGGCCTCGTCAAGGAAGCGCAACCGGCGCTGGGGGCGGCCTGGCTCAACTATTACGACATCCTCCCCTGGGAGGACCGGCGCGGCCGCGCGCCTGCGACTCTTGCCAGGCCGCTGTCGGCCTCGCTCGAGCGCTGGGCCGGCGAGGACGTCGCGCGGCAGCGGCGCGTCGCCGCGAATTTCGGCAGTCGCGGATCCTGGGACCCGATCCGGGTCCTGGAGCGCTATGAGCTCCTGTACGAGGCCCAGCTCGTTCCCGAGTACCAGCGCGATCGCGACTTCCCACCGCAGCCCGGCCCGGAGTTCGGTGCTGAGCTCGCCTATGACCACCGAAGGATCGCTGCAACCGCGCTCGGACGGCTCCGAGGCAAGCTGAAGTACCGGCCGGTCGTCTTTGAACTGCTGCCCGAGACCTTCACGCTCCTGCAACTGCAGCGCACGGTCGAGGCGCTGACAGGCATGCGACTGCACAAGCAGAATTTCCGGCGCCTGGTCGCCAGCGGCCGGTTCGTCGAGCCCACGCGGACGCTGGAACGCCCGGCGCGCGGCCGGCCGGCCAAGCTTTTCCGCTTTCGCCGCGAAGTGGTGCGAACGCGCCTCTATTGATCTATAATACTCACTCCGAGCATAAATGGAGTGGGCAACCGTGCGCAGCCTGGCCGGCATCCTGCCGGACGTCGAAATCGCCGTCATCGAGCCGCTGCTCGCCGAGATCGAGGCGCTGAAGAAGAAGCGTCGCGCCGCCGTCCTCGCGCACAACTACATGACGCCGGACATCTATCACGGCGTCGCGGACCTGCGCGGCGATTCGCTCGCGCTCGCGCGCCAGGCGGCCGCGACCGACGCGGACGTCATCGTCATGGCCGGCGTGCACTTCATGGCGGAGACCGCAAAGCTGCTGTGCCCGGGCAAGACGGTGCTGATTCCGGACCAGCGCGCCGGATGCTCCCTCGCCGAGTCGATCACCGGCGCGGACGTGCGCCTGCTGCGCGAGCGCTACCCGGGCGTGCCGGTCGTGAGCTACGTCAACACCTCGGCCGACGTGAAGGCGGAATCCGACATCTGCTGTACCTCATCGAACGCAGTCGCGGTCGTCGAATCGCTCGGAACGCGCCGCGTGATCTTCCTGCCCGACCAGTATCTCGGCCGCTGGGTCGCATCCCAGACCGGCGTCGAGGTGATCCTCTGGGAAGGCAGCTGCATGGTCCACGAGCGATTCACGGGCCAGCAGCTGCGCGCGTATCGCGAGGGCCATCCGGGAATCCGGATCATCGCCCACCCCGAATGCCCGCCCGACGTGCTCGCCGAAGCCGACTACGTCGGCTCGACCGCCGGCATGATCTCATGGGTCGACCGAAACCGGCCGCGCCGCGTCGTCATGGTCACCGAATGCTCGATGTCCGACAACGTCGCGGCGGAAATGCCCGACGTCGAATTCGTGCGTCCCTGCAACCTCTGCCCGCACATGAAGCGCATCACCCTCGAGGGCATCGCCGCGTCGCTGCGCGAAATGCGGCACGAAGTCACGATCGATCCCGCGGTCGCGCTGCGCGCGCGGCGTGCCGTCACGCGGATGCTCGCGATCAAGGCATGATCGCCCGGGATTTCATCACCGCGCCTGTCGTCGTCGTCGGCGGTGGCATCGCCGGCCTCTCGACGGCGCTGTCCACGCGCGGCGGCTGCGTCCTCGTCGCCAACGAGCCTGTCGGCGGCGGCGCCTCAAGGCATGCACAGGGCGGGATCGCCGCCGCACTCGATCGTGACGACTCCTCCGCCCTGCACGCCGCCGATACCCTGCGAGTCGCCGCCGGCCTCGCGGACCCGGAGATTGCGGCACTCGTAACCGGGGCGGCTCCTGACCGGATCGACTGGCTGCGCGGGCTCGGCGTCGACTTCGACCTGGCGCGTTCCGGCGAACCGGCGCTCGGCCGCGAAGCGGGACACAGCCGCCATCGCATCGTTCACGCCGGGGGCGACCGCACCGGCGCCGCAGTCATGTGCGCGATGCGGCATACGGCGATGCAGCGGCCCGACATTCGCGCGCTGGAAGGTTTCGAGCTGGTCGATCTCGTCGCTTGCGGGAACCGCGCCACCGGCGTGTTGCTCGAAGCCGGGGATGGATTGCGGCTTGCAGTTCTCGCCCCGCATGTCGTCCTGGCGACGGGCGGCATCGGCGCCTGCTTCGACCAAAGCACCAATCCCGGGACCTCGCGCGGCGCGGGCCTTGCCGCCGCCGCGCGCCGCGGCGTGCGCCTCGCCGACCTCGAGTTCGTGCAGTTCCACCCGACCGCCCTTGCGGTCGAGTCCGATCCCCTTCCCCTGCTGACCGAGGCGCTTCGGGGCGCAGGCGCTGTCCTGCTCGATGATTCCGGCGACCGCTTCATGCGGGCCATCCATCGCGATGCCGAACTTGCACCTCGCGACGTCGTCGCGCGCCGCGTCGCGGCCCTGCAGGCCGCGGGCCAGGCCGTCTGGCTCGATGCATCCGGCATCGCGGATCTCGCGACGCGGTTTCCGGCCGCCTGCGCGATCGCCGCGAGCGCGGGATTCGATGCGCGCAGCCAGAGGCTGCCCGTCGCGACCGCGGCACACTTTCATATGGGCGGCATCGCAACCGATGCCGAGGGCCGGTCGTCGCTCGCCGGACTGTGGGCCTGCGGTGAAGTGGCCGCCTCCGGCTTGCATGGCGGCAACCGACTCGCGAGCAATTCGCTGCTGGAAGGCCTCGTCTTCGGAGGGCGCATCGCAAGGGCGATCCAGGCGGCGGATTCTCCGCCTCTGCGCGGACCACTCCGGATTCCTCGCCGCCGGATCGAGGGCGAGCCCGACGCGGCGCGCATCGCCTCCTTGCGAACTCTGATGGGCCGTAGTCTTGGCCCGCTGCGCGACGGAACCGCGATGGCGCAGGCCGTCAGGTGTCTTGATGCCTGGAAGGCAGGCTCGAGGGCCGAAGACGATCATCTGCTCGTCGCCCGGCTCATGCTCCGCGCCGCGCTCGAGCGCCGCGAATCGCGGGGCGCGCATTATCGTCTCGACTGCCCGGAGCCTGCGCGGGGCAAGCCCGCGCGCAGCTTCGTCGAGCCGCCGCCGAATGCGGTCGAGTCCCTGTCCGTCGCAAGCAGCCGGGTCGCGTGATTCCAGCCCCGCCCCTCGAGGCATTCGCCCGGATCGTCGAAGCCGCGCTCGCCGAGGACCTCGGCCAGCGGGGCGACATCACGACGCGGGCCGTCGTGCCGGCGGGCACGCCGATGACGGCGTCCATCCGCAGCCGTTCGGCAGGGCGCGTCGCGGGAGTCGACGTCGCGCAACTCGTCCTTTCGCGCCTTCCCGAAGCGGCGACCGCAAAGGTCGTCGCAGCGGATGGCAGTGAAGTCTCCGCCGGGGACACCGTCGCGGAACTCGCCGGCGCGGCGTCCACCCTGCTCACGGGCGAACGCACGATCCTCAACCTGATGGGCCGGCTGTCCGGCATCGCGACCGCGACGGCGGCCGTCGTCCGGGCGGTCGAGGGCACCGGGGCTGCGATCAAGGACACGCGCAAGACGACGCCCGGATTACGGGTGCTCGAGAGGTACGCCGTAGCGGTCGGCGGCGGCGTCAATCACCGATCGGGCCTCTACGACGCCGTGCTGATCAAGGACAACCACATCGGCATCGCGGGCTCCATCACGACGGCGGTGGAGCGGGCGCGAGCGGCACTCGGCGCAGAGGCAACGATCCAGGTGGAAGTCGAAACGCTCGCGGAGCTCGAGGAAGCATTGCGCGCCCGCGTCGGCGCGGTGCTGCTCGACAACATGCAGCCTGACCCGCTGCGATGCGCGGTCGCGCTTGTCGCCGGCCAGTGTCACACGGAGGCGTCGGGCGGCATCACGATCGCAAATGTCCGCGAGATCGCGGAAACCGGGGTCGATTCGATTTCGCTCGGCTGGCTCACCCACTCCGCGAAGTCGCTCGACCTCGGGCTGGATGTCCGCTGACCGGACTCACTGGTCCTGGTATCCGGCCAGGACGTTGACGACGTTGTTCCCGATCTCCTCGACCGCATAGCCCCCTTCCATCAGGAACAGCGTTGGCATCTTTAACCGGGCGATGCGCTCGCCGATCCGCAGGAAGTCTTCGCTCTCCAGGTCGAAGTGAGAAATCGGGTCCTTCCTGAATGTGTCCACACCCAGTGACACGACGAGCGCATCCGGTCCATACGCTGCGACGGCGCCGCAGGCTGCCTCGAGCGCCTCGCTCCAGATCGCCCATTCGGCACCTCGCTTGAGCGGATAGTTGCGATTGAAGCCGGCTCCAGCGCCGGCGCCGGTCTCGTCGGCGTAGCCGAGGAAATAGGGAAAGTCGCTCGCCGGATCGGCGTGAATCGAGGCGAACAGCACGTCCGGGCGCTCGTAGAAAATCTCCTGCGTGCCGTTGCCGTGGTGATAGTCGACATCGAGAATCGCCACGCGGGCGGCGCCGCTGTCCCGAAAGTGCTGTGCGGCGATCGCTGCGTTGTTCAGGAAGCAGTAGCCGCCGTAGTAGTCGCTTGCCGCATGGTGACCCGGAGGCCGGCACAGGCCGAAGGCAGCGCGTTCCCTGCCTTGCGCGACACGGGCTGCGCCGGTCGACGCGACGGCGGCGGCGCTTCGAGCGGCTTTCCACGTTCCCGCGGCGATGGGCGAACTGACGTCGAAGGAGTAGTAGGACAGGCGGCCATCCAGCGACGCCGGAATGCGGTCGCTGCGCAAGCCGCGGATCGGCCAGGCCAGCGGAACCGCATCGCCCTCGCGATCGAGCGCCCGCCATTCCGCGTGCGCACCGGACAGAAACTCGACGTAGTCGCGACGGTGGACGCGCAGGACAGTATCCAGCGAAGATTCCGCAGGGCTCCCGACGGGACCGATGCCCGCCGCCCGGATGGCGGCAAGCACCTTTTCCGCACGCTCCGGGCGCTCGAACGCGGCGGTCAGCCGGCCGCGATTGAACTCGACGCCGACGTCATGCCCGAGGTGATCGCCCGAATAGAGCGTCAGCAAGCTGCGAGCTCGCCCTTATTCGCCGACGGCCTCCTGGACCGCCGGCTCCTCGCTCGCAGCCTCGGCGCCGGAGTCGAGGAATCCGCGGTGCACCTCGTCGCCGGGCTTCTTGCGCCGCTGTGCATGGAATGAGAAGCCGGTGCCAGCCGGGATCAGGCGGCCGACGATGACGTTCTCCTTGAGCCCGCGCAGGTCGTCCTTGATGCCGCGCACCGCGGCGTCGGTCAGCACGCGGGTCGTCTCCTGGAAGGAGGCCGCGGAGATGAACGAGTCGGTCTGCAGCGAGGCCTTGGTGATGCCGAGCAGCATCGGCTCGTAGCCGGCCGGCGCCTTCTTCTCGCCCCTGATGCGGTCGTTGAGCTCGAGGATGCGGGCGCGCTCGAGCTGCTCGCCGCGCAGCAGCGTCGTGTCGCCGGATTCCTTGATCTCCACCTTGCGCAGCATCTGCCGGACGATGACCTCGATGTGCTTGTCGTTGATCTTCACGCCCTGGAGCCGGTACACGTCCTGGATCTCGCGCGTGAGGTAGTTGGCGAGCGCCGCGACGCCCTGCAGGCGCAGGATGTCGTGCGGGTTCGGCTCGCCCTCCGCGATCACTTCGCCGCGCTCGACATGCTCGCCCTCGAACACGTTGAGCTGCCGCCACTTCGGGATCAGCTCCTCGTATCGCTCGTTGCTCTCGCCGGTGATGACGAGGCGGCGCTTGCCCTTGGTCTCGCGCCCGAAGCTGACGGTGCCCGTGACCTCCGCGAGGATCGCGGGCTCCTTGGGCTTCCGCGCCTCGAACAGGTCCGCGACGCGCGGCAAGCCGCCCGTGATGTCGCGGGTCTTCGAGGATTCCTGCGGGATGCGCGCGATGACGTCGCCGACCGACACCTTGGCGCCGTCCTCGAGCGACACGAGGGCGCCCGCCGGAAGCGTGTAGACCGCCGGGATGTCGGTGTTGGCGAACGTGACTTCTTTCCCTTTCGCGTTGACGAGCTTCAGCACCGGGCGCAGGTCGCGGCCAGCGGCTGCGCGCTGCTTCGGATCGAGCACCTCGACCGAGGACAGGCCCGTGACCTCGTCCACCTGCGACTGCACGGTCACGCCGTCGACGAAGTCGTTGAAGCGGATGAAGCCCGCGACTTCGGTGACGACCGGGTGGGTGTGCGGGTCCCAGTTCGCGACGATCTGGCCGGGCTGCACGGCACCGCCCTCGTCGGCGACGATAGTCGCGCCGTAGGGGATCTTGTAGCGCTCGCGCTCGCGGCCGAACTCGTCGATCACGCCGATCTCGCCTGAGCGGGAGGTCGTGACGAGGTGGCCCTTCACGTGGCGCACCGACTTCACGTTGTGGAAGCGCAGCGTGCCCTTGCCCTTGATCTCGACCAGCGAGATCGCGGCCGCGCGGGAAGCCGCGCCGCCGATGTGGAAGGTCCGCATCGTCAGCTGCGTGCCGGGCTCGCCGATCGACTGCGCGGCGATCACGCCGACCGCCTCGCCGATCGAGATGAGCCGCCCGCGCGCCAGGTCGCGGCCGTAGCACATCGCGCAGACGCCGTAGCGCACCTCGCAGGTGATCGGCGAGCGCACCTTGATCTGGTCGACGCCGTGGTGCTCGAGCTCCTGCACCCACTGCTCGTCGATCAGCGTGCCCGCCGAGATGAGGACGTCGTCCGTGCCGGGCTTCGGCACGTCGGTCGCGGTCACGCGGCCGAGCACGCGCTCGCCGAGTCCCTCGACCACGTCTCCGCCCTCGACTATCGGCGTCACTTCCAGCCCGAACTCGGTCTCGCAGTCCGTCAGCGTGACGACGAGGTCCTGGGCGACGTCGACGAGGCGACGGGTCAGGTAGCCCGAGTTCGCGGTCTTCAGCGCGGTATCCGCGAGGCCCTTGCGGGCGCCGTGGGTCGAGATGAAGTACTGCAGCACGTTCAGGCCCTCGCGGAAGTTCGCCGTGATCGGCGTCTCGATGATCGAGCCGTCCGGCTTCGCCATCAGGCCGCGCATGCCGGCGAGCTGGCGGATCTGGGCCGCCGAGCCGCGCGCGCCGGAATCCGCCATCATGAAGATCGAGTTGAACGAGCCCTGCTGCACCTTCCTGCCCTTGCGGTCGGTGCCCTCCTCGTGCCGGAGCTGGTCCATCATCGCCTTGCCGATCTGGTCGTTCGTGCGCGACCAGATGTCGACGACCTTGTTGTAGCGCTCTCCGTTCGTGACGAGGCCGGACTCGTACTGGTCCTGGATCTCCTTCACTTCCTTCTCGGCCGTGGTCAGGATCTTCGTCTTCTGCGGCGGCACCATCATGTCGTCCACGCCGATCGAAATCGCGGCGCGCGTCGCATAGGAGAATCCCGTGTACATCAGCCGATCGGCGAAGATCACGGTCTCCTTGAGGCCGAGCGCGCGGTAGCAGGAGTTGATGACCGCCTGCACTCGCTTCTTCGTCATGTCCTGGTTGACCAGCTCGAACGGCAACCCGCGCGGCAGCAGCTCGGACAGGAGCGCGCGCCCGACGGTGGTCTTCACCAGCCGGCGCTTTTCCTTCAGCTCGCCCGTCGCGCTCTTCTGGTACTCGACGATGCGCACCTTGACCGAGGCGTGGAGGTCCGCCATGCGCGTCTCGTGCGCGCGATGCACCTCGCGCACGTCCGTGAAAATCATCCCCTCGCCCTTCGCCCCGGCGCGCTCGCGCGTCAGGTAGTACAGGCCGAGCACGACGTCCTGCGACGGCACGATAATCGGGTCGCCGTTCGCCGGCGACAGGATGTTGTTCGACGACAGCATCAGGGCCCGCGCCTCGAGCTGGGCCTCGAGCGAAAGCGGCACGTGCACGGCCATCTGGTCGCCGTCGAAGTCCGCGTTGAACGCAGTGCAGACGAGCGGGTGCAGCTGGATCGCCTTGCCCTCGATCAGCACGGGCTCGAAGGCCTGGATGCCGAGGCGGTGCAGCGTCGGCGCGCGGTTCAGCAGCACCGGGTGCTCGCGGATGACTTCCTCGAGGATGTCCCACACTTCCGGGCCTTCGCGCTCGACCAGGCGCTTGGCCGCCTTGATCGTCGTGGCGAGCCCGCGCAACTGGAGCTTGTGGAAGATGAACGGCTTGAAGAGCTCGAGCGCCATCTTCTTGGGCAGGCCGCACTGGTGCAGGCGCAGCGTCGGGCCGACCACGATGACCGAACGGCCCGAGTAGTCGACGCGCTTGCCGAGCAGGTTCTGGCGGAACCGGCCCTGCTTGCCCTTGATCATGTCGGCGAGCGACTTCAGCGGGCGCTTGTTCGTGCCCGTGATCGCGCGGCCGCGGCGGCCGTTATCGAGCAGCGCGTCGACCGACTCCTGCAGCATGCGCTTCTCGTTCCGGACGATGATGTCCGGCGCGTTCAGCTCGAGCAGCCGGCGCAGGCGGTTGTTGCGGTTGATGACGCGGCGGTACAGGTCGTTCAGGTCCGACGTCGCGAACCGGCCGCCGTCGAGCGGCACCAGCGGACGCAGGTCGGGCGGCAGCACCGGCAGCATGGTCAGCACCATCCACTGCGGGCTGTTGCCGGACTCGATGAACGACTCGAGCAGCTTCAGACGCTTCGTCAGGCGCTTGATCTTGGTCTCTGAGGTCGTGCCCTCGATCTCGGCGCGGACCTTGCCGGTCTCGGTTGCGAGGTCGATCGTCTTCAGGAGCTCCAGGATCGCCTCGGCGCCCATGCGCGCGTCGAACTCGTCGCCGTACTTCTCGATCGCCTCGAGGTACATCTCGTTCGACATGAGCTGGCCGCGCTCGAGCGGCGTCATGCCCGGGTCGACGACCACGAATGCCTCGAAATAGAGCACGCGCTCGAGATCCCTGAGCGTCATGTCGACCATCAGGCCGATGCGCGACGGCAGCGACTTCAGGAACCAGATGTGCGCGACCGGGCTCGCCAGCTCGATGTGGCCCATGCGCTCGCGGCGGACCTTCGATTGCGTGACCTCGACGCCGCACTTCTCGCAGACCACGCCGCGGTGCTTCAGGCGCTTGTACTTGCCGCAGAGGCACTCGTAGTCCTTCACGGGACCGAAGATCTTGGCGCAGAACAGGCCGTCACGCTCCGGCTTGAAAGTCCGGTAGTTGATGGTCTCGGGCTTGCGCACCTCGCCGTACGACCAGGACTTGATCATGTCCGGCGACGTCAGCGCGATGCGGATCGAGTCGAAATTCTCGACAGCGACCTGCGGCTTGAAGAACTTGAGTAGGTCTTTCATTCAATCACCCTTCCTGCTCGAGCTCGATGTTGATGCCGAGCGAGCGGATTTCCTTGACCAGCACGTTGAACGACTCCGGCATGCCGGCGTCCATCGAGTGATTGCCGTCCACGATGTTCTTGTACATCTTGGTGCGGCCGTTCACGTCGTCGGACTTGACGGTCAGCATTTCCTGCAGCGTGTATGCGGCGCCGTAGGCCTCGAGCGCCCAGACTTCCATTTCTCCAAAGCGCTGACCGCCGAACTGGGCCTTGCCGCCGAGCGGCTGCTGCGTGACGAGGCTGTACGGTCCCGTGGAACGGGCGTGCATCTTGTCGTCGACCAGGTGGTTCAGCTTCAGCATGTACATGTAGCCAACGGTCACCTGCCGGTCGAACTCCTCGCCGGTGCGGCCGTCGGTGAGCATCGTCTGCCCGCTGACCGGCAGGTCAGCGAGCTCGAGCAGGCCCTTGATCTCGGCCTCGCTCGCGCCGTCGAAAACCGGCGTCGCCATCGGCACGCCGTCGGTCAGGTTGCGCGCGAGCTCCTGGACTTCGGCATCGGTGAGCGAGGCGATATCCTCTTTCTGCCCGCCGGTCGCGTTGTAGATGCGGTCGAGCAACTTGCGCAGATCGGCCATCGCCTCCGCGGCCTCGAGCATCTTGCCGATCTTCGTGCCGAGCCCGCGGGCGGCCCAGCCGAGGTGGGTCTCGAGGATCTGGCCGATGTTCATTCGCGAGGGAACGCCGAGCGGGTTCAGCACGATGTCGATCGGCGTGCCGTCCGCGAGGTAAGGCATGTCCTCGACCGGGACGATCGTGGAAACGACGCCCTTGTTGCCGTGGCGGCCCGCCATCTTGTCGCCCGGCTGGATGCGGCGCTTCACTGCGAGGTAGACCTTGACCATCTTCAGCACGCCAGGTGCGAGGTCGTCGCCGGCCGTGATCTTGCCCTTCTTGCCCTCGAAGCGGCGCTCGAACTCCTTGACCTGCTCGGCGAGCCGCTTGCGCGCGCCCTCGAGCGCGGCCGAGGGACCCTCGTCCCGCATGCGGATCTCGAACCACTCCTCGCGCGGCAGCTCGTCGAGGAACTCCGCGGTGACGGTCGCGCCGGCCTTCAGCCGGTGCGGGCCGCCGCTCGCGGTCTCGCCCACGAGCGCCGCGCGCAGCCGCGAGAACAGGTCGTCCTCGAGGATGCGGCGCTGGTCGTTCAGGTCCTTGCGGACCTTTTCGATCTCCGCCTTCTGGATCGCGAGCGCGCGGCTGTCCTTCTCGACGCCGTCGCGCGTGAAGACGCGCACGTCGATGACGGTGCCATCCATGCCCGGCGGGACGCGCAGCGAAGTGTCCTTCACGTCCGAGGCCTTCTCGCCGAAGATCGCGCGCAGCAGCTTCTCCTCGGGCGTCAGCTGGGTCTCGCCCTTGGGGGTGACCTTGCCGACCAGGATGTCGCCCGCCTTGACCTCGGCGCCGATGAACACGATGCCGGCCTCGTCGAGCTTCGCGAGCGCGGTGTCGCCGACGTTCGGGATGTCCGCGGTGATTTCCTCGGGCCCGAGCTTGGTGTCGCGCCCGACGCAGGTCAGCTCCTCGATGTGGATCGTCGTGAAGCGGTCTTCTATGACCACGCGTTCCGAGATCAGGATCGAGTCCTCGAAGTTGTAGCCGTTCCACGGCATGAACGCGACCATCATGTTCTGGCCGAGCGCGAGCTCGCCCAGATGGGTCGACGGGCCGTCTGCCAGAACGTCGCCCTTCGCAATCGCGTTGCCGACGCGCACCAGCGGCTGCTGGTTGATGCAGGTGTTCTGGTTCGAGCGCGTGTACTTCGTCAGGTTGTAGATGTCGACGCCCGGCTCGCCGGCCGTGACCTCGCCCTCGTTGACGCGCACCACGATGCGGGACGCGTCGACCGAGTCGACCGCGCCGCCGCGGCGCGCGATGACCGCGACGCCGGAATCGATCGCCACCGTGCGCTCGATCCCGGTGCCGACCAGCGGCGTGGACGAGCGCAGCGTCGGCACCGCCTGGCGCTGCATGTTGGAGCCCATCAACGCGCGGTTCGCGTCGTCGTGCTCGAGGAACGGGATCAGCGCGGCCGCGACCGACACGATCTGGCGCGGCGACACGTCCATGTACTCGATCCGGTCCGCCGGCATCAGCGTGAACTCGTTCTGGTAGCGGCAGGAGACGAGCTCGCCGGTGAAGCGGCCCTTTTCGTCGAGCGGGGCGTTCGCCTGGGCGATCACGAACTCGCTCTCCTCGATCGCCGACAGGTAGTCGACCTCGCCGGTCACGCGCTTTTCGCGCACGCGGCGGTACGGCGTCTCGAGGAACCCGTACTTGTTGGTGCGGGCGTAGACCGCGAGCGAGTTGATCAGGCCGATGTTCGGTCCTTCCGGCGTCTCGATCGGGCAGACGCGGCCATAGTGCGTCGGGTGCACGTCGCGCACCTCGAAGCCCGCGCGCTCGCGCTTGAGCCCGCCCTCGCCGAGCGCCGAAACGCGGCGCTTGTGCGTGATCTCGGACAGCGGGTTGTTCTGGTCCATGAACTGCGACAGCTGCGAGGACCCGAAGAACTCCTTGACCGCCGCGGCCACGGGCTTCGCGTTGATCATGTCCTGCGGGTTGATCTCCTCGTTCTCGGCGAGCGTCAGGCGCTCCTTGACCGCGCGCTCGACGCGCACGAGCCCGATGCGGAAGGCGACCTCGGCCATCTCGCCGACGCAGCGCACGCGGCGGTTGCCGAGGTGGTCAATGTCGTCCACCTTGCCGTCGCCGTTCTTGATCGCGATCAGCGTGCGCAGCACGTCGACCACGTCGGACATTTCCGGACCGTACTTCGCGACGAGCCCCTTGCCGGAGTCGTCCTTGCGCTGGTCCGCGACGGTCGAGAAATAGCGACCGTCGTAGAGGATGCCCGGCTCCTCGAGCCAGCGCTCCGCCTCGGCGCCCGAGAGCTCCGAGGGGAACTCGCGGTTCACGCGGCGGTTGAACTTCATGCGGCCGACGGCCGACAGGTCGTAGCGCTCCCCGTTGAAGAACAGGTTATGGAACAGGTTCTCGGCCGCGTCCTTGGTCGGCGGCTCGCCCGGGCGCATCATCCGGTAGATCTCGATCAGGGCCTCGAGGCGGGTCGTCGACGCGTCGATGCGGAGCGTGTCCGAAATGTACGGGCCGCGGTCGAGGTCGTTGACGTACAGCGTCCGGATTTCCGGCACGTTGGCGTTCACGAAGCGCTCGACCAGAGCGGTCGTCAGCGCGTCGTTCGCATTGGCAAGCACTTCGCCGGTCGAAGGATCGGCGACGTCGTGGGCGAGTACCCTGCCCTCGAGGTACTCGACCGGAACGTGAAGCCGGCGCACGCCCGCTTCCTCGAGCTGGCGCACGTGACGCGCCGTGATGCGGCGTCCTTCCTCGACGATGACCTTGCCGTTCGCGCTGATCTCGAACATCGCGATCTCGCCGCGCAGGCGTTCGGGCACGAGCTCAAGCTCGGGCCCCTTCTTCGTCAGGTATACGGTGTTGTGGTCGAAGAACAGCCGCAGGATGTCGGAATTCGAATAGCCGAGCGCGCGCAGCAGGATCGTGACCGGCAGCTTCCGGCGGCGGTCGATGCGCGCGAATACGCAGTCCTTCGCGTCGAACTCGAAGTCGAGCCAGGAGCCGCGGTACGGGATCACGCGCGCCTGGAACAGCAGCTTGCCGGAGCTGTGCGTCTTGCCCTTGTCGTGGTCGAAGATGACGCCGGGGCTGCGGTGCAGCTGGGACACGATCACGCGCTCGGTGCCGTTGACGATGAAGGTGCCGTTCTCGGTCATGAGCGGCAGCTCTCCGAGGTAGACCTCCTGCTCGATCGCGCGCTTCACGCGCGAGGCGCCGGGGGATTCCTTGTCCATGACGCGAAGCCGCAGGCGGACGCGGAGCGGCGCGGCATAGGTCAGCCCGCGCATCTGGCATTCCTTGACGTCGAACACCGGCTCGCCGAGGTAGTAGTAGACGTACTCGAGCGTCGCGTGGCCCGAATAGCTCTTGATCGGGAATACGCTGTTGAACGCGGCGTGCAGGCCCGCGCGCCGGAGATGCTTCTCGATGATGCCCTTCTCCTGCTCCTCCGAGAGCAGCCGGCCGCCGGCCACCTGGCCGCCCGCGTGAGCGGACAGCTCCGCGTGCAGGCCGCGGGATTCGTGGAGCTGCAGGAACTGCGCGTACGAGTCGGTCTGGATCGCGAGCAGGGGCGGCACGTCCAGAATTCCCTGGCGCTTGCCAAAGTTTTTCCGGATGCGCTTCTTCTCGGTGAACGTATAGGCCATCTTCATCACCTGGTTTCTGTGTCAGCCAAACTCACGCGCGGACACGGGCGCACGGCCGCCTCCCTCCCGGGAGGCGGCGCGCCCATGTCCGATGCCGCGGACTGCGGGGCAGTGCCCTCGCATGGAGGTCGTTACTTGACCTCGACCGTGGCGCCGCCGTCTTCGAGCATCTTCTTGAACTTCTCCGAATCCGCCTTCGAAACGCCTTCCTTGACGGTCGAGGGGGCGCCCTCCACGAGGTCCTTGGCTTCCTTGAGGCCGAGGCCCGTGATCTCGCGGATCACCTTGATGACGCCGACCTTCTTCTCGGCCGGGTACGCCTTCAGCGTGACCGTGAACTCGGTCTGTTCTTCGGCGGCCGGTGCGGCAGCACCGCCACCCGCGGCGGCCGCAGCCGCCACCGGGGCGGCAGCCGTCACGCCGAACTTGTCTTCCATCATCTTCACGAGGTCGACCACTTCCATGATCGTCATGTTCGAAATCGCCTCGAGAATCTGTTCCTTGCTAGCAGCCATTGCCATCTCTCCAGATAAATATGTGTCGGAAACCCGAATCAGCCGGTCAGGCGGCCTTCGTCGCCTTGATCGCCGCGACGGTGCGCACGAGCTTCGCCTGAGGCTCTGCGAGCGTCCGGACGAACTTCGTGACCGGCGCCTTCATGACGCCGAGGAGCATCGAGAGCGCCTGCAACCTCGTCGGCAGGCTCGCGACCCGGTCGATCTCCGCGGGCGGATAAACCAGCCCGCCGAGCGCGACCAGCGTCGGAACCAGCTTGTCGTTGCCCTTCGCGAACTCCTTGACGACGCGGGCGGCGGCGCCCGGATCTTCCTTGGAGAACGCGAGGATCAGCGGACCCTTGAGGTTGCCCGCGATGCACTCGTACGGCGTACCCGTGACCGCGCGGCGCGCCAGCGTGTTCTTGACGACCCGCATGTAGACGCCGGCTTGGCGCGCCTTCGCGCGCAGGCCCGTCAGCTGCGAGACCGTCAGGCCACGATATTCCGCCGCGACGACCGAATGCGCGGTCTGCGCAACGGCCTGCACCTCGGTCACCATTGCCTGCTTGTCTTCCAGTCTCAGTCCCATCCAACCCTCCTAGCGGTGGGACCGGCCAGCGAACGCTGACTCGGGTTCCACCATCTGCGCAGGCGCCCATTAAGGGGCACGGCCCCGCCTGCGGTCTCCGATGGCCCGGGTTCACACCCGAACGTACGAAACTTCTCAAGAATCAACTGAAGGGGACGTTCACCTTCAGCGGCCATTAGCCTGATCGATTCGCGACTTGTCGCTGAAGGTGAACGTCCCCTTCAGTTGTCAAATTCCGATCGACGCGCGGTCCACGGCGATGCCCGGACCCATCGTCGACGACACCGACACGCGCTGCATGAACACGCCCTTCGACGTCGAAGGCTTGTGCTTCTGGATGTCCGCGATCAGCGCCAGCAGGTTTTCCTTCAGCGCCTCGGGCTTGAAGCTCGCCTTGCCGATCGTGCAGTGGATGATGCCGGCCTTGTCGCAGCGGTAGCGGACCTGGCCTGCCTTGGCGTTCTTCACCGCGCCCGCGACGTCCGGCGTCACCGTGCCGACCTTCGGATTCGGCATCAGGCCGCGGGGGCCGAGGATCTGTCCGAGCCCGCCCACCACGCGCATGGCGTCGGGGCTCGCGACCACGACGTCGAAATCGATCTGGCCGGCCTTCACCTTCTCGGCGAGGTCCTCGAGGCCCACGATGTCGGCGCCAGCTTCGCGGGCGGCGTCGGCGTTCTTGCCCTGCGTGAAAACCGCGACGCGCACCTTCTTGCCGGTGCCGTTCGGCATCACGGTCGAGCCGCGCACCTGCTGGTCCGACTTCGCCGGGTCGATGCCGAGGTTAATCGCGACGTCGACCGTCTCGTCGAACTTCGCATTCGCGAATTCTTTGACGATCGCGACGGCTTCCTCGAGCGTGTAGGCGTGGCCGGGCTTCACGCGGTCGGCCCAGGGTTTCTGGCGCTTGAATACGGTGGCCATGTCAGGTGCCCTCCACGTCGACGCCCATGCTGCGCGCGCTGCCCGCGATAGTGCGTACCGCCGCGTCGAGGTCGGACGCGGTCAGGTCCGGCATCTTCGCCTTCGCGATCGCCTCGAGCTGCTTGCGCGAGATCTTGCCGACCTTCTTCGTGTTCGGCGTGCCGGAGCCCTTCTCGATGCCGATCGCCTTGCGGACGAGCACGGCGGCGGGCGGCGTCTTCAGCACGAAAGTGAAGCTGCGATCGCTGTACACCGTGATGATCACGGGGATCGGCAGGCCCTTCTCTTCCTTCTGCGTGGCCGCGTTGAACTGCTTGCAGAATTCCATGATGTTGACGCCCTGCTGGCCGAGCGCCGGACCAACGGGAGGGCTGGGATTCGCCGACCCCGCGGGAATCTGCAACTTGATGTAACCCTGTACCTTCTTCGCCATCGTTCCTCGCTACCCGGGTGCAAGCGCCTCGCGGCTCCCCGGTTCGTTCAGACCTTTTCCACCTGACCAAAGTCCAGCTCGACCGGCGTCGACCGGCCGAGGATCTGCACCGCGACCTGCAGGCGGCTCTTTTCGTAGTTCACGCTCTCGACCACGCCCGTGAAGTCGTTGAACGGGCCGTCGACCACGCGCACGATCTCGCCGGGCTCGAACAGGACCTTCGGCTTCGGCTTCTCGACGCCCTCCTCGACCCTGCGGAGAATCGCATTCGCCTCTTTATCCGTGATCGGCGCGGGCTTTTCCGGCGTGCCGCCGATGAAGCCGAGCACCTTCGGCGTCTCTTTGACCAGGTGCCAGGCCTCGTCGCCCATCTCCATCTGCACCAGCACGTAGCCGGGGAAGAACTTGCGCTCGCTCTTGCGCTTCTGGCCCGCGCGCATCTCGACGACTTCCTCGGTCGGCACCAGCACTTCGCCGAACTTCTCGTCGAGGCCGTGGAGCCTGATGCGCTCCTTCAGGCTGTTCGCGACCTTGTGCTCGAAGTTCGAGTAGGCGTGCACGACGTACCAGTTCAAAGACACGAGATCAGCCCCCCTGCCCCGTCACGAACCGCATGCCCTTGGCGAGCACCCAGTCGACACCCCAGAAGAAAACGCCAAGCGCCATCACGAACACGAACACCACGAGCGTCGTGCGCCAGGTCTCCGCGCGCGTCGGCCAGACCATCTTGCGCAGCTCCACGCGCGAGGACTGGACATAGGCCCACAGCTCGCGCCCGGGCTGCGACCAGTAGAGCAGCACGAGGCTGGCGATGAGCCCGCCGAGCACCATGAGCACGCGCAGCACCTGCGGCTGGTTCTCGTACCAGTAGTACGCGACGACGCCGCCGACGAGCGCCGCGGCAGCCAGTGCGATCTTGAAGGCGTCGATAAATGCGACGCCGGATTTTTCGGCTTGCTCGTTCATGCGCTTCCGTTACGACGGCTGGCAGGGCAGGAGGGAATCGAACCCCCAACCTGCGGTTTTGGAGACCGCCGCTCTGCCAATTGAGCTACTGCCCTGTCGTTTCGCCCTTACTTGATGACCTTGGAGACGACGCCGGCGCCGACGGTGCGGCCGCCCTCGCGGATCGCGAAGCGCAGCCCCTCTTCCATCGCGATCGGCGCGATCAGCTCCACCACCATCTTGATGTT
>Ga0187892_10004819_pt1 | contig 22117 bp, 21 predicted proteins | sample MA1701073metaG_FD_139345 | JGI IMG/M metagenome (GOLD analysis project Ga0187892, IMG submission 139345) | Bio-ooze microbial communities from a basaltic lava cave in the Kipuka Kanohina Cave System on the Island of Hawaii, USA - MA170107-3 metaG ... | reverse complement strand
GCTCGACGGCGGCGCGGACCTCGTCCGGCTGCAGGGGCTTGGAGAGGAAGTCGCTGGCGCCGAGCTTCATGGCCTTGACGACGAGGGCGGTGTCGCCGAAGGCGGAGATCATGATGATCGCCGTCCCCGGGGAGGCCTCGCGCAGGTGCTGCAGGAGCCCCAGGCCGTCCTCGTCCGGCAGGCAGACGTCGAGCAGGACCACCGACGGCTGGAGCTCGCGGACACGCTGGAGCCCCTCGGCGCCGCGCGAGCGATACTCGACGTCATGGCCCAGCTCGCCGAGCATCTGCCGGAGCGTGTGTCCGACATCGGGGTCGTCGTCGATCACCAGAAACATCCGACGAAGCGAGGAGCGGCTGCCGTCGATCGTCATACGCGGTCACCGGCTGATGCCGACCCGCCGGATGCGTCGGCGCCGTCCCACCAGATGGGCAGCGTGAGCGTGAAGCGGCTGCCGCGACCGACCTCGCTCTGCGCCGTGAGTTGCCCCCCGTGCGCGCGGACGATCTGCAAGGCAATCGACAGGCCGAGACCGACGCGCTGCTCTTTGCGGGGCAGAAACACCTCCGGATGGTGCGCTTGGATGAGCAGTTCCCTCAGCGTCTTCGGCGGGATACCCTGGCCCGTGTCCCCCACCGTCACGGCCAGCGCGTTGCCGGTAGCCTTCAGGTCCACCCAGACGGATCCCGTGCGGGGCGTGAACTTCAGCGCGTTGAGCAGCAGGTTGTACAGCGCCTGGAGCAGCCGGTCCCGATTGCCGAGGATGCGCGGAGCCGTGCTCGGCCCGCTGAACGTCACCTCGATCCCGCGTGGTACCGCCAGCGCGGTGATCCCCGAGATGCTGTCCTTGACGACGTTCACGAGATCGAGCGGCTCCATGTCGATCGAGCGCAGCTCGCGGAACGTCTGGTGCAGGGTCGACGCGTCCCCGATCAGCCGGAGCAAGCGCCCGGCCTCGCCGGCCAGGAACGCCGGGGTCACCGGGAGCTCCGGGTGCCCACGCTGGCGATTGCTGTCGGGCGACTCCTGCTTGGCCAGCGCCCGCAGGTGTCCTTCCATCATCAGCAGCGACGAGCGCATCTCGTGCGCGAGATACCGCAGCAGCCTAAGCGGGCGACTCTCGGCGTCGCTCTCGGAGGCCACCTCGTACAGGGTCGCGACGATCGCCTGCAGCGCGCCGTCGGCCCAGATGGACGTGAGCACGGTTCGCACCATGCGCTCGCCGATCTCGAGCGTCATGACGCGGCTCGCCGGGGCGGGTTCGCGGTACACCCGCGCCAGCAGCGTCTCGAGCTGACGGCGACCCGCGGGCGGCACGAGGGACAGGAGCTCGGTCCCGACCAGCGCGGCCCGGCCGATCCCCAAGAGCTCCTCCGCGCGGCTGTTGGCGTAGGCGATGCACCCCTGCAGGTCGAGATCCAGGATCGCGACCCCGGCGCCCTCCAGCACCAGGCCGAGATCGCGGTTCACCCGCAAGAGCTCCACCACCTGGCGTCTCTGGCGCAGCCTCCCGCCGAGCTCCGCCGGCGCGGCTGATCCGGCTTCGAGCGCGTCGAGGCTCGCCAGGAGCACGCGCGCGGTCTCCTCGACAGGACCCTTGGGCACGATCCGGTGCCCGGCGAGGGAGTCCAGGAGCGGGCCACCCTCGGCCAGCACGCCGGACAAGACGATGATCGGCACCGACGAGAGATACGCGTTCTGGCGGAAGAATGACACCAGCTCGACGCCGCCCACCCTCGGCATCACCAGGTCCACGACCGCGACGTCCGGCGGCTCCTGCAGCGCCTTGTGCAGCGCCTCTAGCCCATCACTGGCTTCCTCGACACAGTAGCCGCGGGCGAGCAGCGCACGGCTCATGTCTTGCAAAAAGCCCAGATCATCGTCGACGAGCAGAACTCTCTTCACCGTCCCCCTCTCTCTCCCCCTGGAGCGTCGTGCGGCACCGGCGACTTCAGCGAAGGGCCCCCCTACCGAAAAGCATTCCCCGCGGCGACCTTGACTCGGGGTGCCTGACGCCGATCGTGGCGACGAGGCGATGAGTTCAGCTACGCGTCGGAGGACTGTAAGGCAACAAGCGAGCTCAGCAGAGTACCGAGACCGCGAGCAGTAGTCGTTGTCGTCCGACCGGCAATAGACGATGACGGCGTGATCGAGTCGCGCGCACGCGCCCACCTAGCGATCCGGCTCGCCAGCACCTTTCCACCGGATTCTCCGGCGCGAGAGCGATAGTCCATCGGGTTTCCGTCCAATCTTTGCGAGGCCACGATTCTATCCTATTTGCTGCAATCGGTGCGCGACGAAGTGAGCCCGCTTTGGGGGGGGGCCCGGTGGTGATGCTCCAAAATTGGAGGCTTCGCGGCTCGCGCCCCGGGCCGATCACCGCCAAGCCATCCCGGCTCAGCCGTTCCATAGCCGGATCGACTGCATGACCACGTGGTAGATAAGGAGCCCAGCATAGCCGGCCAGGGCGATCCTGAGGCCGGCGCGGCTGAGCGCCCACTGCTGGTGCAGGCAAAGTACTGCCGCGCCGAAGAAAGTCAGCGCCGTCTTGACCGCCACGAACTGCGCATGACCCATCCTGAGCGCCGCGGCCATGATCGGGTTGGCCTCCGAGCCGCCCTGCGCCAGGATGCGTAACGTGATATAGGCATCGGCCATCGACAGCGCCAGCACGAGCAGGCATGCGGCGATGATTCCGTGCCGCGGGCGATCGACGTACTGATGCTCCTGCTCGGCGGCGCGCCGCAGCCCGCGACGCCGGCCCCGGAACAGGTAGCGCGACACCATCGGGGTGGGCCGCCGGCGGCGATCCACTTGCGCGCGCGTGTCCACACCTGCTCTCACCGCGCTCCCCCTCGCCGACGCACTCATGATGCGCTGATGTATCACTGCTCTTGAAGCCTGTGCAATAGGACCAAAGGGCAATGACCGGAAGTGTCAGCGCAGCTCATAACCGGCTGTTGACAAAGCGCCAACGCGGTTGCAGAGTCGCCCGCATGTCCAGCGGGACCCGCACAGCAGCGGACCGTTGCCGACCCTCGGTGTCCCGGCGCAACGTCCTCGCGCTCGGGGCGGGCTATGCGCTGTTCAACGCAGGGTCAGCGAGACCGCCAATCGGCAACGGGGCAGCGAGTCCGCGCCGCGAGCCCGGGTGGTCGCTCGCGGTGCCCGCCGGCAGTCTGCCGCTGCCCTCGCCCGGCAGGCCGACGACCCGCAGCCGTACCGGGATCACGCCCCTGCCGAGGGCGCCGAGCGCCCGGGCGGCCCCATGTGAGAGGTCGAGGACCCGGCCGCGCGTGAAGGGTCCGCGGTCGTTCACCCGGACCTCGACGGACTTGCCGTTGGTGAGATTGGTCACGAGAAGCCGGGTGCCCAGCGGCAGGGAGCGATGAGCCGCCGTGAGCTCGTTCATGTCGTAGACCTCGCCGCCCGCTGTGCGCCGCCCGTGGTGAGGGTGACCGTACCACGATGCCGATCCGGTCTCCTCGGTGCCGAGGAGCGATCGTGCCCCTGGCACGGGAGGACCGCCGGGAGGCGAAGCCACCGGAGGCGACACGACCGGGCGCGCGCACCCGCTGAGCAGGAGCAGGACCGAGAGGCTGACCGCTGCCGGCCGGATCAGGCGGTCCACGAAGCCCATGGTGACACCGACCACGCCCGTGCGCCAGACCCCCCGAGGACGTCGCGCGTCATGACCCGGTCGAGCCTCTTGTCTTTGCCCGTCATTCCTGGTAGTGAGAAGCCAGATCCCAGCTGGAGCGCCGAGGAGGATCACGCATGGCCAAGATCACCCAACTCACCGTGTCTGCAGAGTCTAAGCCCGGCGTCCTGGCCCGGGTCTGTAACGCCCTGGCCGGCGCGGGCGTCAACATCGTGGCCGTCTCGGCCGGGGACTCGGCGGGACGCGGCAAGATCCGGCTGGTGGTGAGTGACATGGCCCGGGCGAGGCAAGCGCTCGGCGCGGCGAAGATCCGCACCGGCGAGGAGCCCGCGGTGATGGTCACGATGGACGACCGTCCGGGGGCCCTCGCCGACGCCGCCTCCCGGCTGGCCGCGGCCAAGATCAACATCAAGTGCGCCTATGCCACGACGGCAAGCGGCCGGGCCCAGGTGGTGATCGTCGTGGCCAACCCGGACAAGGCGGAGCGCGCCCTGGCTTGACCCGGTGCGGATCAAGCGGGACGAGGTCGAGCGCATGATGGAGAGCGCTTCGCCCGCCCAGACGCTCGAGGAGGTCCTCGGTGTGTTCGAGGTCTTCGCCAGCGGCACGCTGGCGGACGAGGTGTACGTGCTCGACGACGTGAGCGGCAAGCGGATCGCGATCGCCCCCGCCGCCCTCAAAGCGAAGTACCGGAAGGAGTAACGCCATGTCCATCCTCACGATCTCGCACGAGATGGGAGCCGGAGGACCGGAGATCGGCCAGCAGCTGGCCACGCAGCTCGACTACCGGTACGTGGAGTACGAGCTGATCTCCGACACCGCGCACCGATACGGGTTGCTGGAAGAGAAGCTCGAGCACCTGGACGAGAGCAAGCCCTCGCTGTTCGAACGGTTCGACGCCGAGACGCGGCGCTACATCACGGCCATCCAGACCGCGCTCTACGAGTTCGCGGAGCAGGACCGCGTGATCCTGATGGGGCGCGGGGGGCAGTGGCTGCTGCGGGGGGTCCCGCACGTGCTGCGGGTGCGCATCATGGCGCCGTTCGAGCTGCGGGTCAAGCGCCTGGCCGGCAAGCTCGCCGGGCCGATCGGCGAGCAGGCCAGCCCTCGCACCGTCACCGAGATGGTGCGCCGGGACGACACCGAGAAGCAGGGGCGCATGCGGTACCTCTACGAGGTCGACATCGGCGATCCGTCGCTGTACGACCTGATGATCAACACCGAGAAGCTCACCTGCCCCGCCGCGGTGCAGATGATCGCGGATGTCGTCCGGCGCCCCGAGCTTCAGACCACCGAGGCCGGTACTCGCGTGGTGGCCGACCGAGCGCTCGCCTCGCGCGTGCAGGTGGCGCTCGCCACGAGCCCGGAGACCCGCAAGTACCGGATCACCGTCGAGGCCAGGTCGGGTGTCGTCACCCTGGAAGGCACGGCCGCGATGGACGAAGCGCTGGACGTCGCCAAGGGGGTGGAGGGCGTACGGGAGGTCAAGGCTCAGCAGGTGGACATTCCGCCCATCCCGCCGTTCGTGGCTTGAGGGGCTTACCCGCTGGGCGGCTGCTCCGTCGCGCGTCGAGTGCCCGTGTCCGGGGCCTCGGCGATCGTCACGGACACGTCGATCTTCTGCTTCTTGCGCAGCACTTCCAGGCTGACGCTCTTGCCCACCGGCATCTCGGCGACGAGGCGCTGCACATGCCGGTAGTCCTCGACCGGAATCTTGTTGAAGGACAGGATCACGTCCCCTTGCTGGAGTCCGGCCTTGGCCGCCGGGCTGCCGGCGATCGTCGATCCGACCACCGCGCCGTTCGAATTGCTCATGCCGAGACTCTGGGCGAGCTCGAGCGTGAGCGGCTGCAGCGCGACCCCGAGCCAGCCACGCACGACCTTGCCCTTGTCGACCAGCTGATCGACGACACGCTTGACCATGTTGATCGGAATCGCGAAGCCGATGCCTTGCCCGGCCGCGACGATCGCCGTGTTGATGCCGATCACCTCACCCTTGAGGTTGACCAGCGGTCCGCCCGAGTTGCCCGGATTGATGGAGGCGTCCGTCTGGATGAAGTTCTCGTACGTGGCGATGCCGACGTCCGAGCGTCCGGTCGCGCTGATCACGCCGACGGTGACCGTCTGGTCGAGCCCGAACGGGTTGCCGATCGCGATGGCCCACTCGCCGACCCGCAGCGCGTCGGAGTTGCCGAGGGCGGCGACGATCAGCTGGTTGTCGGGCTGGAAGCGGATCACCGCCAGATCGGTCTTCGGGTCCGTGCCCATGATCTGCCCGCGGTATTCACGCTTGTCGGCCAAACGGATCGTGATCTCGTCCGCGCCCTTCACCACGTGGAAGTTGGTGAGGATGAGCCCTCGCTTGTCGATCACGACGCCGGAGCCGAGCCCGGGCTGTCGGAACTCCGAGCGCGGCCCGCCGGGACCCTCGGAACCGAAGAACTGGTTGAAGAAGTCCTTGAAGAACGGATCCTCGCCGCCCGGGGGCGCGCTCGGGCCGCGGCGGGCCTTGGCTTTCTGGATCGTGCCGAGATGCACGACGGCGGGCCGGACCTGCTGCGCCACGCCGACGAAGGTCAGCTGCAGAGAGTCCGCCGTGCTCGGCGAGGCCTGCGCCCGCACCGGGATCACCTCGCCGGGACCGGAATGGACCAGCCGATCGCGCGCGATGTAGCCGCCGACGGCGGCGGCGATCACCAGGACTCCGGCCAGCGCGCCGCTCAGCACCGCGCGATTCATGGGCTGTACTGTACCAAGGCCGGTCGATGATGACGACCTCGATCTTCGGCGTTCGGGGACACGCGTGAGATACCATCACGCCTGGCCGGGGTTGTTGCTGCTGGCCTCGCTCGCGACGCTGCTCGTGAGCCTCGTCCTGTGGGGGGACCAGTTCCTTTCACCGGACCCGTCGGGTGGCATCCGTCGGCTGCTACAGCTCTGGGCCGCCTCGCGGCCGGCCGAGGAGACACTGCCGCCGCCATCGTCTCGCCCGGCGGTTTCCGCGGCTCCCGGACCCGAGACCGCGGCGGCCGCGGTGTCGGCCGCCCCGGCCGTCGATCGCATCGAAACCGAGACGCCGGCCCCGCCGCCGCTTCAGCCACCGCCGCCAGCCCCGATCGTAACGGCGCCGCGCAAGGTCGAGGCGGCCGCGCCGCCCCTTGTCCGCTACGCGCTCGACCTGGGCGCCTTCGCGCTCGACGACGAGGCCGAGCGCGTGGAGACCCAGCTCAATCAAGCCGGATATTCGACCGTGCGCTTCCGCCAGCAGGCGCCGGCCCGCCTGTTCAGTGTGCTGGTCCCCCTCCGGGACGTGGCCGAGGGGTTCGCGGTGCTGCAGCGTCTCAAGGACGAGGGGCTGCCGCAGGCGATGCCGTTGACGGGGGAGGGAACGCCCGTGGTACGGGCGGCGCAGGCGCTGCCGATCAAGGCCGCTGTCGAGCTCGGGGAGCGGCTGCGGGCGGCCGGGCTCGAGATCCGCGTGTCCGCCGAGGCCGCGCAGCCGGGGCAGATCAGCTTGCGCCACGGCAACTTCACCTCCCGTCAGGAGGCCGAGAGCGCCGGCCGCGATATCGCCCGGCTCGGCGTGCCGAACGAGATCGTCGAGCTCAGGTGACGCCCGCCCGGACCGGGGGTGCCGGCTGCTCATGTACGCCTGCATATATAAGGATAGCGGACGCCTCGTGAGGGGCTCGGGATCAGTAGGCGCACGCGCCGCGCCTCAGCCGTCCTGACGCCCGAGCACAGGGAGCCGGGGAGCGCTGCTCCATGGCTGAGCGGATCATCATCGCCGCCGACGACCGGGGCCTCGCGCTCCTCGTCCGTGAGGCCCTCTTCCGCACCGATCGCCATGTGGACGTGGTGGGCAGAGGCTCCGAGCTGGTAGACCGACTCGGCAGGGCCAGCTACGATCTGCTGCTCCTTGACCTGCCCGATCGGACCGCCCTGGAGGCGATCCCGCGCATCCGGCAGATCGCACCCGACACGCCGATCATCGTCCTGGCCAATCATGCCGGGCGGGAGGTGGCGCTGGAGGCGACGGGGTGGGGCGCGTACGATTGCCTGTCCCAGCCCCTGCTCGTGACGGAGGTGCAGATCGTCGCCGCGCGCGCACTCGAGTGGCGCCGGCTCCAAGGCGAGGTCACGCTGCTGCGAATCGGACAGCTCGCCGGGTTCGAGGGCATCGTGGGCCAGAGCGAGGCGGTCAAGCACGCCGTCGAGGTGGCCCAGCGGGCGGCCCCGACCGACTTCCCGGTGCTGATCGAAGGCGAGAGCGGGACCGGCAAGGCGGTGTTCGCGCGCGCCATTCACCAGCGGAGCGCGCGGCGCGTCGGCCCCCTGATGCCGGTGAACGTGGGCGCGATTCCCGATGGCCTGCTCGAGTCCGAGCTGTTCGGACACGAGCGCGGCGCGTTCACCGGCGCCATCCGCGCGCGTCCCGGCCGCTTCGAGCTCGCCCGCGACGGGACGCTGTTCCTGGACGAGATCGGCGACATCCCGGCCGTGCTGCAGGTGAAGATCCTGCGCGCGCTGCGGGAGCGGCAGATCGAGCGCGTGGGCGGCGTGAAGCGGCTCGGCGTCGACGTGCGTCTGATCGCCGCGACGCGGCGGAACATGGACGAGCTGGTCGCCGCCGGAAAGGTGCGCGGCGACGTGTTCGCGCACCTCGGGGGGGTGCGCGTGCGGCTGCCGGCGTTGCGCGAGCGCCTCGAGGACCTCCCGCTCCTGATCCCCCATCTGCTCGATCGCGCGGCCCAGCGGCTCTGGCGCTCCGCGCCCGGCGTGTCGCCCGAGGCGCTGCGCTGCCTGTGGAAGTACCGCTGGCCGGGCAACATCCGCGAGCTCCAGCACGTGCTCGAGGCGGCGATGGTGCAGGCCGACGGCCTGATCCTGCCCGCGCATCTGCCCGCCGTGGTGCAGCGCGGGGGCGCGGCGGCGGCGGACACGGCGCCGCCGACGCTCGCCGCCGGTGGCTCACTCGACGAGGTCTTGGCCGCGTGGGAACGGCGCTTGATCCGCCAAGCCCTCGACAAGGTGAACGGCGTGCAGGCTCGCGCCGCCAAGCTGCTCGGTGTCTCGGAGCGCAGCCTCTGGTATCGCGTGAAGAAGCTGAAGATCCAGGTGCGTGGCACGCAGGAACCGCCGCCGCGATGACACCGGCCGCCGACGCGCTCAGCGCGCTGCTGGGTCGGGTGACGCATCTGGAAGGCCCGATGCTCGTGCTCGTGGCGCGGGTCCTCGTCGTGATCCTCACCATCCTCCTGGCCGTCCTCGCCTACCGCCTCGGCGTGAAGCTCGTGGACCGGCTGCTGCGTCCGCTCGAGGCCGCCGACTACTCCAGCCGGCTCCAGCGCGTGCGCACGCTCGATCCGCTGTTGAAGAACGTCATCCGCTACTCGCTGGCCTTCATCGCGATCGTCATCGTGCTGCGGGAGTTCGGCGTCGACGTGCAGGCGATCCTGGTCTCGGCCGGGGTGGTCGGGCTGGCAGTGGGTCTCGGCGCGCAGACCCTCATCAGGGACGTGATCACCGGCGTGTTTCTCCTGTTCGAGGGACTGATCAGCGTCGGCGACGTCGTCGAGGTCGGGCCGACCGTGGGGACGGTCGAGTCCATCGGGCTCCGGGTGACCCGCATGCGGCTCCTCAACGGCGCGCAGCGGATCATTCCCAACGGCGAGCTCGCCCAGTTCACCAACTACACCAAGGGCTGGCCCCTGGCCGTCGTGGACATCAGCCTGAGCTACAAGGCGGACGTGCGCCGCGCGCTCCAGGTGCTCGAACGCGTCGGACAGGAATGGCTGCGCGAGACCGGTCAGCCGGACGCCCGCGTGCCGCCGCCCGGAATCGTCCGGTTCGGCGACGCCAACATGGTGCTGCGGCTCACGGTGCCGGTGGCGGCCGCGCGGCGCTTCGAGGCCGAGCTCGATCTCCGCCGCCGGGTCAAGGAAGCGCTCGAAGCCGAGGCCATTCCGTTTCCCTGAATCGGAGGGGGCCTCGACGGCCCCCTCCGAGACCTCCCCCAGAGCCGGGTTGCGCCGGCGGAGCCGGCGCTCGAAGCGGAACCTCGACCCGTAGTGGCCGCGGGGTCAGCGCCCGCGGGAATAGTCGGACAGACCGCGTGGCCGGTCATGTATCTTTGAAGCGGGACTGCTCATGAAGGTGCGAAAGGCCGTATTCCCAGCCGCCGGACTCGGCACCCGTTTCCTGCCCGCCACCAAGGCCCAGCCGAAGGAGATGCTGCCGCTCGTCGACAAGCCCACGATCCAGTACGTCGTGGAGGAGGCGGTCGCCTCCGGGCTCGACGAGATCGTCTTGGTGACCGGCCGGAACAAGCGGGCCATCGAGGACCACTTCGACGCCGCGTTCGAGCTGGAGTACTACCTGCAGGACCGCGGGAAGATCGACGAGCTCACCCAGATCAAGACCATCTCGGAGCTCGCCTCGGTATCCTACGTCCGGCAAAAGGAGCCGCTCGGTCTCGGCCACGCGATCCTGTGCGCCCGGCCGCTGGTCGGCGATCAGCCGTTCGGCGTCTTCCTCGGAGACGACATCATCGTGTCGCGCACGCCCTGCATGCGCCAGCTGCTGGACGTGTTCGAGCGTCACGACGGTCCCGTGCTCGCCGTGATGCGCATGCCGCGCGAGGAGCTCGGTCGCTACGGGGTCATCGCGCCCCGCGGGCTCGGCGGCAACGTGTACGAGGTCAACGACCTCATCGAGAAGCCGGATCCCAAGGACGCGCCTTCCGATCTGGCCATCATCGGCCGGTACGTGCTGACGCCCGACATCTTCTCGATCCTGGCGGAGACACCGGCCGATTCGCGGGGCGAGATCCAGCTCACCAACGGGCTCAGGATCCTGCGGGGCCGGCGGCCGATCTACGCGGTCGAGTTCGAGGGCACGCGCCACGACACGGGCGAGAAGCTCGGGTTTCTCAAGGCCACGGTCGAGTTCGCGCTGGCGCGGCCGGATCTGTCCGACGCGTTTCGGGCCTATCTGAAAGACCTGAACCTCTAGAAAGTGGAAGGGGGCCTCGACGGCCCCCTCCGAGCCTCCCCCAAAGAACCGGCTGGCGGGGGGCCGCGGCTCGGACGGTCCCGCCGTTACAAAATGCTTGTCGGACGCGAGCTTGCACCTCGCTGGGCGGGCGCCCCTCGTTTGACTTCCCACCGCGTTTCTGGGACAATCCCTGCACTCCGACCGGCCACGGAGGGCTCTCGAACCTGATGGCAAACCACGCCAAGCGCGCCTTCCACACCGCGTCCGAGTCCGACATCAAGGCCGGGCAGGTGTCGGATGTGTACTTCGCCCGCACGGTCCAGATCCTCAACGCCCGCAACGTCCGCCGCCGCGTCAAGGCGGAGGTGCGGCTCAAGAGCTTCCCCCAGCCGGACTGGACGTTCGGAGTGCTGGCGGGCATCGAGGAAGCGGCGGCGCTCCTGGAAGGTCTCCCGGTGAACGTCTGGGCCATGGACGAGGGCACGCTGTTCGGCCCGCACGAGCCGGTCCTGGTGATCGAAGGGACCTACGTCGAATGGGCGCAGTACGAGACCGCGCTGCTGGGCCTGCTCTGTCAGGCCTCCGGCATCGCGACCAAGTCCGCCCGCTGCAAGCGCGCCGCCGGGGAGCGCCAGGTCATCTCGTTCGGCGCGCGGCGCATGCACCCGGCGCTGGCGCCGATGATCGAGCGCAACGCGTTCGTGGGCGGCTGCGACGGCGTCGCGGTGACCAAGTCCGCCGAGCTGATCGACGCCGACCCCACCGGCACGATCCCGCACGCGCTGGTGCTGCTGTTCGGCGACACCGTCCAGGCCCTGCGGGCGTTCCACGACGTCGTGGACCCGAAGGTCCGGCGCGTGGCGCTCATCGACACGCTCCAGGACGAGAAGTTCGAGGCCATCCGTGTGGCCGAGGCGCTCGGCAAGGATCTGTACGCCGTCCGGCTGGACACGCCGTCCTCGCGCCGCGGCGATTTCTACCAGATCCTGTCGGAGGTGCGCTGGGAGCTCGACATCCGCGGCTTCGAACACGTGAAGATCCTCGCCTCCGGCGGCATCGACGAGTACGAGATCCTGAAGCTGAACCCGCTGGTGGACGGCTACGGCGTGGGCACCTCGATCGCGAACGCGCCGGTGCTCTCCTTCGCTCTCGACATCATGGAGATCGAGGGCACGCCCATGGCCAAGCGCGGCAAGCGCTCGGGCGCCAAGCAGGTCTGGCGGCTGCGCGGACGGGTCGAGAACGTCGTGCTGCCGGCGGGCAAGCCGGCACCCGTCGATGAGCAGGACCGGCCCGCAGAAGCGCTGCTGAAGCCACTGATCCAGGATGGCCGGCTGGTGCGTGACCTGCCGCCACCCCGGATGCTGAGGGAATACGTGCTGGACCAGATGCGAAGCATCGACATCGCGGCCGCCCGCGACCGCGGCCTCCGCTCCGACTACTAGCCGGATGCGGGAAGTGACGAGATGGGAGTGCTCGACGAGATCCTCGCGCACAAGCGGTCCGAGCTGGCCGGGCGGCGTGCCCGGCGGCCGCAAGCGGAGCTCGAGCGCGCGTGCCGCGACATCCCGCCCGCCCGCGACTTCGAGCGCGCGCTTCGACCTCGCCCGTCCCGGCGCGTGAGCCTCCTGGCCGAGGTGAAGCGCGCCTCCCCCTCGAAGGGGATGCTCAAGGCCGATCTGGACCCCGCGACGCAGGCCGGCACGTACGTGGAGGCCGGCGCCTCGGCCGTCTCCGTGCTCACGGATGAGAAGTACTTCCGCGGCCGCCTCGACGACCTGGCCGCCGTGCGCGCTCGCATCGCCGCGCCCATCTTGCGCAAGGAGTTCATCGTCGACGAGTACCAGCTGTGGGAGTCGCGCGCGGCCGGCGCCGACGCCGCGCTCCTGATCGTGGCCGCCCTGGAGGACAGTGCGCTGCGCGATCTCATGCGCGCCGCGAAGGGGATCGGGCTCGCGACGCTGGTGGAGGTGCACACCGGAGCCGAACTCGATCGCGCGCTGGCCGTGGGCGCGCCGGTGATCGGCGTGAACAACCGCGATCTGCAGACGCTCCGGACGAGTCTCGAGGTGTCGCTCACCCTGCTGCCCCGGATCCCGCCGGGTCCGGTGACCATCAGCGAGAGCGGGATCTTCACGGCCGAGGACGTCGAGCGCGTGCTCGCGGCCGGCGCTCACGCGATCCTGGTGGGCGAGGCGCTGGTGCGCGCATCCGATGTGCGAGCGAAAGTGCAAGAGCTGCTGCTCGAGGATCCCAGACACCCTCTCCCCTCTGGGGAGAGGGCAGGGTGAGGGGCGGCAGGGTGAGGGGCGGCAGGGTGAGGGGTCGATGCTCCGGGTGAAGATCTGCGGGATCACGAACCTGGAGGATGCGCGGCTCAGCGTGGAGGCGGGGGCGAGCGCGCTCGGCTTCATCTTCGTCGAGGGCACCCCGCGCTACATCGCGCCGCCGTCAGCGGCCGCCATCATCGCCGCGTTGCCGCCGTTCGTGACGCCCGTCGGCGTCTTCTGGGACCACGCGCCCGGGCACGTCAAGGCCGTCGCCGAGCAATGCCGGCTCGGCGCCCTGCAGTTTCACGGCGACGAGTCGCCGGAGCTCCTGGCGGGCTATGCGCTCCCGCTGATCAAGACGCTGAGGGTGTCCGAGCGCGCGGACCTCGCCGCGATCGGACGGTACCGCGTCGCCGCGTTCCTGCTCGACTCGCCGACACGGTGGAGCGAAGGTGAGGCCCGGCCGCCGATTCCGTGGGAACTGGCGCGCGAGGCCGCCGGCCGGGCGCCGATCATCCTGTCGGCCGGTCTCACGGCCGACAACGTCGCCACGGCGGTGCGCGTCGCGCGCCCGTTCGCCGTGGACGTGAACTCGGGCGTGGAGGCCCGGCCCGGGCGGAAGGACCCCGACAAGGTTCGCCGCTTCGTCGCCGCCGCGATGGCGGCCACGTCGGCGGAGGCTCGATGAAAGCGCTCCGGCTGAATCCCACCTCGTTGCCCGACGCGGCCGGCCACTTCGGCCGCTTCGGCGGCCGGTTCGTCCCCGAAACCCTGATGACCCCGCTGATCGAGCTCGAGCGCGCGTACCGGGCCGCGCGCCGGGACCGGGCATTTGGCCGCCGCCTCCAGGAGCTGCTGGGCTCGTACGCCGGACGTCCGACGCCGCTGTACTTGGCGGAGCGCCTGACGCGGCACTGCGGGGGCGCGCGCATCTATCTGAAGCGCGAGGACCTATGCCACACCGGTGCCCACAAGGTCAACAACGTCCTCGGCCAGGCGCTGCTCGCGATGCGCATGGGCAAGAAGCGCATCATCGCCGAGACCGGGGCCGGCCAGCACGGCGTGGCCTCGGCGACGGCGGCGGCGCTGCTCGGGCTCGCGTGCGAGGTGTACATGGGCAGCGTGGACATCGAGCGCCAGGCGCTCAACGTCTTCCGCATGAGGCTGCTCGGCGCCACCGTCATTGCCGTGGAGAGCGGCTCCAAGACCCTGAAGGACGCCGTCAACGAGGCGCTCCGCGACTGGGTGACGAACGTGCGGACGACCTACTACCTCATCGGCTCGGCGATGGGGCCGCACCCCTATCCGATGATGGTGCGCGATTTCCAGCGCGTGATCGGAGACGAAGCCCGCGCGCAGTCCAAACGCCTCATCGGCCGGCTCCCCGATCTCGTCGTGGCGTGCGTCGGCGGCGGCTCGAACGCGATCGGTCTGTTCTGGCCCTTCATCAAGGACACGCGCGTGCGGATCGTGGGCGTGGAGGCGGCCGGCCACGGCATCACCAGCGGCCGGCACGGCGCCTCGCTCGGCGCGGGCGCGGTCGGTGTGCTCCACGGCAGCATGAGCTATGTGCTCCAGAACGACGACGGCCAGGTGGCGGAGGCGCACTCGATCTCGGCGGGCCTCGACTATCCGGGCGTCGGCCCCGAGCATTCGTACTACAAGGACATCGGCCGCTTCGCGTACGCGTCCATCACCGATGCGGAGGCGCTCGACGGCTTCAAGGCCCTGGCCCGGCTCGAAGGCATCATGCCGGCGCTCGAGTCATCGCACGCCGTGGCCTACGCCATGCGCGCCGCGCGCGCGATGAAGAAGACTGAGACATTGCTGATCGGTCTCTCCGGCCGCGGCGACAAGGACGTGCACACGATCGCGCACGCTCTTCAATCGGAGGGGGCCGTCCGATGAAAACGGGGCTTCGCCCCGTGGGGGCCCCCTCCGAGACCTCCCCCAGAACGGGGCGTGCGCCGGCGAAGCCGGCGCTCGAAGCGGAACCTTGAACGTGTTGCGGCCAGTGAGCAGCGACGCGGATTAGTCGGACAGACTCCTGATATGGCAACGGGCATGCGGAACAGTAGGCTCGGCGAAACGTTCAAGGGATTGCGCCAGCGCGGTGAGCGGGCGCTGATCCCCTACTTCACCGCCGGCGATCCGTCGCTTTCCGTCACGCGGCAGCTCGTGATCGAGGCGGCCAAGCGCGGAGCCGACATCATCGAGCTCGGGATCCCGTTCTCGGACCCGCTCGCCGACGGCCCGGTCATCCAGCGCGCCACCCAGCGCGCCCTGGCCGCCGGGGTCACGCTGCCGCGCGTGCTCGAGCTCGTGCGCGAGCTCCGGGGCGAGATCGCCACGCCGCTGGTCTTCCTCACCTACTACAACCCGGTGCTGGCCTTCGGCCTGCAGGCGTTCTGCCGGACCGCGGTGGCCGCGGGGGCGGATGGCGTGATCGTCGCCGACCTGCCGCCCGAAGAGGCGGGTCCGCTCCGCGCCGAGGCCGACGCCGCCGGCCTCGAGCTCATCCATCTGGTGGCGCCGACCTCGACGCCGGAGCGCATGCGGAAGATCGCGCGGGCCACCGGCGCCTTCGTCTACATGGTGTCGCTCACCGGGGTGACCGGCGCGCGCACCGATCTGCCGGCCGACCTGGCCGGGCATCTGCGCGCGCTGCGGAGCATCACCACCAAGCCGGTCTGCGTGGGCTTCGGCATCGGCACCCCCGAGCACGCCGCGTTGGTGGGCCGGTTCGCCGACGGGGTCATCGTCGGCTCCGCGATCGTGCGCCTGGTCGAGCAACACGCGGGCTCGGCCGAGCTCCTCTCCAGGGTCGGCGACTTCATCGCCGCGCTGAAGGCCCCCCTCCGAGTTTCGTAGGCGGCACCATGGCGTGGTTCTGGCGGCGGAAGGCGGAGCCGGGCGAGGAGCGGACGAAGAAGGTCGTCATCGCGGAAGGGCTCTGGGTCAAGTGCGACTCCTGCAAGGAGATCGTCTATCGCGCGGAGGTCGACCGCGCCGGCCGCGTCTGCCCGAAGTGCCGCTATCCGTTCCGTATCGGCGCCCGCGAGCGCATCACCCTGCTGGTGGACGAGGGCTCCTTCGAGGAACGCGAGGCCGGCGTGCGCTCGCGTGATCCGCTCGGCTTCAGGGACACCAAGAAGTACCCCGACCGCCTGAAGGCCGCCCGCGCGAAGACGCGGCTCGAGGAAGCCGTCATCACGGGCCAGGCGCGCATCGGCGGCTATCCGGTGACCCTGGTGGTATTCGAGTTCGGCTTCCTGGGGGGCAGCATGGGCTCGGTGGTCGGCGAGAAGATCACCCGCGCGATCGAGCTCTCGCTCGAGAAGCGCATCCCGCTGCTGATCGCCGCCGCCTCGGGCGGCGCCCGGATGCAGGAGGGGATTCTGTCGCTCATGCAGCTCGCGAAGACCTCGGCCGCCCTGCAGCGCCTCGCCCAGGAGCGCGTGCCGTACATCTCGCTGCTCACCGATCCGACGACCGGCGGCGTGACCGCGAGCTTCGCGATGCTCGGCGACGTGATCCTGGCCGAGCCGCGCGCGCTCATCGGCTTCGCGGGCCCGCGGGTGATCGCCGAGACGATCCGCCAGCCTCTGCCCGACGGGTTCCAGCGCTCGGAGTTTCTGCTCGAGCACGGACAGCTCGACCTGGTGGTCGAGCGCCGCGAGCTGCGGGACACCCTGCGCCGTATCCTCGCCTTCTTCGCCGCCGGCGCCCCCTCCGGGGCATGACCTACCGCGAGGCCGTCGCGCGGATTCTGGCGCTGCGCGGCGGGGAGATGGCCGGCATGCGCCAGGGGCTCGAGCGCATCGAGGCGCTCCTGGCGGCGGTCGGCAATCCGGAACGCGAGTTCACGATCGTCCAGGTTGGCGGCACCAACGGCAAGGGCTCGGTAGCCGCGATGGTGGCGGCGATCCTGCAGGCCGCGGGCCGGCGCGTCGGCCTCTACACCTCGCCGCATCTGTGCGACTTCCGGGAGCGCATCCGCGTGAACGGCCGCCCCATCGCCGAGAGCGACGTGGTCGACGGCGTGGAAGCGATCGGCACGCTGGTGGCGCGGCACGACGCGACCATGTTCGAGGCCGCGACCACGCTCGCCCTCGATCACTTCGCTCACGAGCGGGTGGAGGTGGCCGTGCTCGAGGTGGGGCTCGGCGGACGGCTCGACGCGACCAGTGTCGGCGAGCCGGCCGTCGAGATCCTCGCGCGCATCGACTACGACCATCAGGCCTACCTCGGCGGCACGCTCGCCGAGATCGCGGCCGAGAAGGCCGCGATCATCCGGAGCGGCGTCGCCATCTCCGCGCGGCAGGACCCGGAGGCGCTCGCGGTCGTGCTCGCGCGCGCGGAGCGAGCCCGCGTGCCGCTCGAGCTCGAGGGCCGCGAGCTGCACGTCGACGTGCGCGGGATCGACGTGGACCAGGGACAGCGGCTCGATCTGAGCGGGCCCGGCTGGCGGCTGGAGGACGTGCGCTGTCGTCTGCTCGGCGTGTTCCAGCCGGAGAACGCGCTGCTGGCCGTGGCCGCCGCGCGCCACCTGGCCCTCGACGAGGCGTCGATCCGCCGCGGCCTCGCCGCGGCGCACTGGCCGGGGCGCTTTCAGATCATCGGCCGCGATCCGCTCGTGATCGTGGACGGCGCGCACAATCCAGGCGGCGCGCGGGCGCTGGCCCGGTCACTCGAGCAATACTTTCCCGGGCGGCCCATCACCTTCGTGGTAGGGGTGTCGAGCGACAAGGACGTCGCGGGCATTCTGGAGGCCCTGGCCCCCGTGGCCTCGCGCATGGTGCTGACGGCGTACTCGAGCCCGCGGGCGGCCCCGCCGCACTCCCTGCGCCGGCTCGTCCCGGGCTCGGTCAGGAGCGTGGAGGTGGCCGCTTCCCCGCGCGAAGCCCTAGCGGTGGCCATGAGCCGGCCCGATGCCCCCATAATTTGTGTCGCGGGCTCGCTCTTCCTCGTCGGCGAGGTGCTGGCCCAAGCGCCCGAAAAACAGCATCTTCTTTGCGGCGCCGGCGCCCGCTGCTAGCATTGAACGCGATGCCCCGAGCTCTCGGGCCGCAGAGGCCTGCCACGCCCGCCGTGCGCCTGCCTCACCATGTCCTTGTCGTGGTGCTGATCGCGCTCGGGGCCGTGCTCCTGCACGTCTCGGGCGCATGGGCCCAGCCCGGCGCGCCGCGCCAGCCGGTCGAGGTGCGGGCCGGCGGGCAGGAAGCCGTTCTGCTGGCCGATCACATCCAGCAGCTGGGCGGCCCGACCGATTTGCTCATCGCCACCGGCAACGTCGAGATCACTCAGGGCACCAGCCGCCTCCTCGCGGACCGCGTCGAGCTCAGCCGTGATACCGGCGAGGCGGTCGCCCAGGGCAAGGTGGTCTTCTACGACGGGCAGGATCGGCTGATCGCGGACCGCATCGACTACAACCTGAAGACCGGCACCGGCGTCGTGTACAACGGCTCGGCGTTCGCGGCGCCGTACTATCACCTCTCCGGCGAGCAGATGACGCGGATCGGCCCGAGCACCTACCGCGTGCAGCGCGGGGTGTTCACGACGTGCGAGGGGGACGACCCCGACTGGTCCATCCGCATCAACCGCGCCATCGCCGACCTCGAGGACATCGTGTACGGGCGCGATGCCTCGTTCTGGGTCAAGAAGTTCCCGCTGCTCCCGTGGGTGCCGTTCTTCGCGGTGGCGCTCCGGCGCGAGCGGCAGTCCGGCTTTCTGTTCCCGACGTACGGCTCGTCGAGCCGGAAGGGCCTGTTCGCGCGCATCCCGTACTACTGGGCGATCAGCGACAGCCAGGACGCCACGATCGGGCTGGACTTCTTCACCCGGCGGGGCCTCGGCGTGGACGCGGAGTACCGCTACATCCTGTCGCGTGACACGCGCGGGGCCGCGTCCGGGTTCTTCATCAACGAGGCGATCCGCGAGGACAGGGACCGGGAGCGGCTCGACATCCCGGAGAACCGCGGGTTCTTCTCGCTCAAGCACGACTGGCAGATCGACCCCACGCTGTCGTTCAAGGTGGACTCGACCGTCACCAGCGACGACCTGGTCTTCCGCGAGTACGGCGACCGGCTCCAGGATCGCGGCCGGGACCGGGCGGAGACGAACGTGTTCATCTCCAAGCGGTGGCAGTCCTGGGGCCTCGTCGGCAACGTGCTCTGGTACCAGGACCTCACGACGCCGGTGGCCGTCGAGCTGCAGCGCGTGCCGGAGGTCATCCTCCGGGGCCCGCGCCAGCCCATCCCCGGCCTGCCGTTCCTGCTCTATGATACCCAGGCCTCGTTCACCAACTTCATCCGCGACGTGGGCTCCGACGGCCGGCGCGTCGACCTGCACGAGCGCGTGTACCTGCCGATCCCGGTCATGGGCGTGTTCACGATCACGCCGTTCGCGGGCGGCCGGCTGACCTACTACAACAAGCGGGTCGTCGATCTGCGCAATCAGGAGGGCGTCACCGTCGAGGACACGGTCCACGACGACCGGGTCCGGCGGCAGATCGAGTTCGGCTTCGAGGCCGAGACGCGAGCCTCGCGGGTGTTCGTGCTCGACGGCAGCCGCGGCGTCGGCGCGCTCCAGCACGTCGTCGAGCCGCGGCTCATGATGACGCAGATCCGCGGCTTCGATCAGAAGGACGTGCCGCAGTGGGACCCGGGGCCGCGGGGGGCGACCTCCGGCGTGGACCCCGGATACTACGGGCGCAACGGGGTGGACCGGCAGGGCAAGGCGAACGAGATCACGTACTCGCTGACCAACCGGCTGAACGCGAAGACCGTGGCCGGGCCGGACCAGCAGCCCGTGCGCTGGGAAATGGCGCGGCTCATCCTCAGCCAGACGTACAACATCCTGCGCGCCAGCGACGAGCCGTTCAAGGATCTCTACGGCGACCTGATCGTGCAGCCCAACGAGACCTTCCAGCTGCGGGCCAACGCCGCGTACAACATGTATGGACTGGGCTTCCGCCAGGCCAACGTGGACCTCCGGGCGGCGTACCGCGACACGTCGGTGCTCGTGGGGTCGCGCTACAACGACATCGCCGGCGCCAACTACGTGACGGCGGAGCTGAACCATCGGTTGACGCGCGACGTCGACGTGCACATGGCCACCAGCTGGGACGTGAAGGCGGGGGTGCACGTGGAGCACCGGATCGGCGTCGACTGGCGCTTCCAGTGCTTCTCGATCAGCGCCGAGTACGTCGACCGCTACCGGAACGAGAACGAGTTCCGCTTCACGATCGGTCTGCTCGGACTGGGTCAGGTGGGGACGCGGGTGGGGACGGGACAGTGATTCCTCAGATCGATCTCAAGCGGCAGCACCGCGCGCTGCGCGACGAGCTCCTGGCCGCCGCCGAGCGGGTCCTCGCCTCGTCGCAGTTCATCCTCGGCCCCGAGGTGAAGGCGCTCGAGGCCGAGCTGGGGGCGCTCGGCGGCGGGCGCCACGGCATCGGCGTCAATTCCGGGACCGACGCCTTGCTGCTGGCGCTGAAGGCGGTCGGGGTCGGGCCCGGCGACGAGGTGATCACCTCCGCCTTCTCGTTCGTCGCCTCGGGCAGCACGATCGTGCTGGCCGGCGCGCGCCCCGTCTTCGTGGACGTCGAGCCCGACACGCTGAACCTGGACCCCATCGCGCTCGAACGCGCCGTCACCGAGCGCACGCGCGCGATCATGCCGGTGCATCTCTACGGGCAGGTGGCGGCGATGGACCGGATCGTGGAGCTCGGGCGAGCCCGGGGAGTGCCGGTGGTGGCGGACGCCGCGCAGGCGGTCGGCGCCGCCTATGCGGGGCAGCCGGTCGCCGCCTGGGGCGACGCGGCGTGCCTGTCCTTCTATCCCACCAAGAACCTGGGCGCCTGCGGGGACGGCGGCATGGTGCTCACCACCCGCGACGACATCGCCGAGCGCGTGCGGCTCCTGCGTGATCACGGGGCGGCGCGCAAGTATCTCCACGTGGAGCTCGGCTACTCGAGCCGGCTCGACGAGCTTCAGGCCGCGCTGCTGCGGGTGAAGCTCGCGCGAGTGCCCGGCTGGAACGAGGCGCGCCGCCGCGTCGCCGCGCGCTACCGGGAGCTGCTCCGCGGCCTGCCGCTGGAGCTCCCGGTCGAGCGGCCGCCCGCCCGGCACGTCTATCACCAGTTCACGGTGCGAAGTCCGAAACGGGACGCGCTGGCGCGGGCCTTGGGCGAGCTCGGGATCGGCACCTCGGTGCACTACCCGAGCATTCTGCCCTGTCAGCCCATGTTCTCGGCCGGCCCGGACGCCATCGCCGATCCCGAGCGCCGGTTCCCGCATGCCACCCGGGCCGCCGCCGAGGTCCTGTCGCTCCCCTGCTTCCCCGAGCTCACCGACGACGAGATCACGCAGGTGGCCAGCGCCATCCGACAGGCGCTCTCGCAGCTGGAGTAGCGTTGGTGAGCGCCGGAGAGGGACACAGCAGCGGCCCTGCTCGCCCGGGGCGCGGGTGTGAATGATCCCGCGCGGGAGGTGAGCGCGAGCAGGAGCGCGCTCCAGGCCCGGCTCGCGAGCCGGGCGGCCACCGTGGGTGTCATCGGGCTCGGCTACGTCGGCCTGCCGCTCGCCGTGTCGTTCGCAGAAGCCGGCTTCACCGTCATCGGCGTCGACGCCGACCCGGCCCGCGTCGCCCAGCTCGAGCGCGGGTCGAGCCCCGTCGAGGACGTGCCGAGCGCCACGCTGGCCGGGCTCGTCAACGGCAAACGCCTCGCCGTGACGGGCTCGACCGCGGCGCTGGCCGCCGCCGACGCCATCGTGATCTGCGTGCCGACGCCGCTCGGGAAATCGAAGGAGCCGGACATCTCGCACATCGTGGCGGCCGCGGACGAGGTCGTCCGGATCCTGCGCGCGGGGCAGCTCGTGGTGCTCGAGTCCACGACCTTTCCCGGCACCACCGAGGAAGTGCTGCTGCCCCGATTCCGGACGGCCGGACTCAGCGTCGGTGAGCACTACTTCCTGGCGTTCTCGCCGGAACGTCTGGACCCCGGCAACCGCGCGTACCGCCTGGCGCAGATCCCGAAGGTCGTGGGCGGCGTGACGCCGGCCTGCCAGGCGCTGGCCCAGGCCCTCTACGGCCAGATCATCGAGCGCGTGGTCGCGGTCTCCTCGACGCAGGCCGCCGAGATGGTGAAGCTGTTCGAGAACATCTTCCGGAGCGTCAACATCGCGCT
>Ga0187892_10004818_pt1 | contig 22119 bp, 19 predicted proteins | sample MA1701073metaG_FD_139345 | JGI IMG/M metagenome (GOLD analysis project Ga0187892, IMG submission 139345) | Bio-ooze microbial communities from a basaltic lava cave in the Kipuka Kanohina Cave System on the Island of Hawaii, USA - MA170107-3 metaG ... | reverse complement strand
GGCATCTTCGGCGGCTCCGTGGCGGACATCCTGACCGAGTACGGTGCCGACGCGCTGCGCGCGACGCTCGAGGAGGCGCCGGCCTTCCGGGGGCGCGAGATCGTGCTGCTCTCGCTGGCGGCGCCGGGCTACAAGCAGCCGCAAGCGTTGATGGCGCTCAACTACCTCCTCGTGCTCGGGGCGCACTTCGACGCGGTCGTGAACCTCGACGGCGTGATCGAGCTCGCGTTGCCCGAGTCCGAGCTTGCCCCGCTCGGCGTCGCGCCCTTCTATCCACGCGCCTGGCACGCACGCGCTGCTCAGCTGTCCCCGGAGCTGCTCCGCTCGCTCGGACGCGTGGCACACCTGGAGGAGGTGCGCCGCGAGCGCGCGCTGCTCTTCTCCCGCGTCCCCCTGCGCTGGAGCCTGACGGCGGGCCTGACCTGGAGTCTTCTCGACCGCCGGCTCGCGGCGCGCGCGGCCGCGGCGGAATCCGTGCTCCTCGAGCGCCGCGGCCGGTACGATCCGCAGGCGCACGGCCCCCGACTCGCGAGCGACGACGACGTGCAGAGCCGTGCGGTGTCGGTGTGGCAGCAGAGCTCGCGCCAGATGGCGCGGCTCTGCGCGAGCCTCGGCATCCCGTACTTCCACTTCCTCCAGCCCAATCAGTACGTGCTCGGCGCGAAGCCGATGGGAGCGGCGGAGCGGCGCATCGCGTTCCGCGAGGACTCGCCGATGCGCCTGCCGATCGAGCGCGGCTACGCGCGGCTGCGCGAGGCGGGTGCCGCGCTCGCAGCGGAAGGGGTCGCGTTCAACGACTCGAGCAACGTGTTCGTCGACGTCGCCGAACCGGCGTACGTCGACGACTGCTGCCACCTCGATGTGCTCGGCAACCGGCTGCTCGGGACGGCGATCGGCCGCGCCATGGCGAGCGCGCCTGCGCTGGCGACGCCCCCGTGAGCCCCGGAAGGCTCGAGCTCTCGCGCCGCCGTGCCGCACGGATCCTCGTTCTCCTGGCCGTCCAGCTCACGCTGGTGTTCGGTCTCCTGGAGGGGGCGCTTCGCTGGCTCGGCCCGCGACAGCCCGGACTCAATCAGCTGCTCTACATCCCCTCCATCCGCACGGACTTCGATCGGATCGGCGATCTTCCCACCCTGATGCGCGCGAGCGTCGAGGGGTATCGGCCGCGAGAGCAGCACGGCGACTTCGTCTACAGCTCGCGCTCGATGAGGACCCGGGAGTACGCGGGCGAGAAGAAGCCCGGGGTCTATCGGATCGCCGTGTTCGGAGACTCCTTTGCGCACGGCTCCGGCGGCACACCCTATCGGCAGATGTGGACGACGCGGCTAGAAGGGGCACTGAAGGAGCGCGTGGACCGGGAGGTGGAGGTGTTCTCGCTCGGGGTCGGCGGCGTCGGGCCCGGCTTCGAGTTGCGCCTGTGGGAGCTCGAGCGCGAGCTGCTGCGCGCCGATGGGGTCGTCGTGGGCTTCTTCGTCGGCAACGACTTCACCGACGAGCGCCCGGAGACGCCCTGGCGGGAATCGGCGCTGCGCCAGCACAGCCTCGTCGTGCGCCTGATCGGCAACGGGGCGCGCCTCTGGCGCGAGCGCGCGCTCGCGGACGAGTGGATCACGACGGCTGCCGACACGCCTCCGGGGACTCCCGGCGGAACCGTGGCGGACCCGCACTACGTGAGAGATCCGAACAGGCGCAAGCTCTCGGACGAAGCGCTCCTCGGGATCGAGGGCCGAATCATCCAGATCTGTCTGGAGAGGCGGCGCGAGTGGTTCGACCGGCGCGCGCGCGAGGTGCTCCAGGTCCTGGCCCGCTTCCACGCGGAGGTGACGTCGGATGGATCGCGCTTCCTGGTATTGCTGATTCCGGACCAGGTCCAGGTCGACGACGCCCTGCGCGCGCGCGTGCTCGAGCAGCTCGGCGTGGCGACGGCCGACGTCGAGGCCGACCGCCAGCACCGGCTCCTGACGCGTCTCCTCGACGAGCGCGGGATCGAGAGCTTCGACCTGCTGCCTCTCTTCCGCGAACGCGCACTGTCGGAGCCACTCTACTGGCTGGGCGACACCCACTGGAACGTCGAGGGGAACGCGCTCGCCGCCGACGCGCTCGCGCGTCACGTGGAGCGCTGGATCCGGGAACCGAAGGGCAGCGCCGGCTGACGTGGTCGGGCCCGAGCCGCATCCCTCCGTCTGCGAGCGGGCGCTCCGCCACCCTGCGCGGGCGGCCCTCGTCTGTCTGCTGCTGACGGTGCTGCTGACCTGGCCGCTGGCCGCGCGGCTCGGGTCTGCGCTCCCGGCGGGCGCGGGAGACCTCTGGCAGAACCTCTGGAACTTCTGGTGGTGGGATCTCGCGCTGCGGGAGGGAGTGACACCCTACTGGACGCCCTACTTCTTCCACCCGCACGGCGCCGACCTCTCGCTCCACACCCATTCACCGCTCAACATGCTCGTGTTCGCGCGCCTCGCGGACCCACAGACCGCGTACGGCCTGTGCGTGCTGGCGTCGACCTGGCTCTCCGCCTTCGGCGCGGTGCTGCTCGCGCGCGAGGTCACGGGCTCGGCGCGCGCGGGGCTCGTCGCCGGGCTCGTCTTCGCGTTCTTCCCGAACCGCCTCGAGCAGACGCTCGAACACCTGAACCTGTTCTCGACGCAGTTCCTACCCCTGATGCTCTGGGCGCTGCTAGGCCTGGTGCAGCGCGGCGGCTGGCGTTGGGTGATCGGCCTGGCGGCGTTCACGGCGGGCAACGCGCTTTGCGACTGGCAGCTCGCCATGATGGGAACCGCGCTGATGGCGGTGATCGTGCTCGTCGCCTTCGTGCGCCCGATGCGTCCGCGGCTCCCGCTCGTCCGAGACCTCGCCCTCGCGGGCGGCCTGGCCGTGTCGCTGGCGCTCCCGGCCGCCTGGCCCCTGCTGCGCAGCATGACGAGCGGCGTCTCGTACCAGAAGCCGCGCGTCGAGCGAGGCGTCGACCTCGCCTTCCTGCTTCGGCCCCACTTCCACCACCCGCTCTGGGGGCGCTTCACCGAGACGGCGTATCGTGAGCATCGCGTCAACCCGAGCGCAGGCTTCACCTCGTATCTCGGTGTCGCGCCGCTCCTGCTAGCGGGCGTCGCCGTGGCACGGCGGAGGAAGGGGACTGCGCTCTGGGGCGGCATCTTCCTGGGCTCGCTGCTGCTCTCGCTCGGAGCGCACGCACGCTTCGAGGGTCGGCTGCTCGAGGGCGTGACCCTTCCCTTCGCCTGGCTCGAGGATCTCCCGCTGCTCTCGGTGCTGCGGGTGGCGAACCGCTTGCTGCTGCCGGCCGGTCTCGCCCTCGCGCTGCTCGCCGCGCTCGGCTTCGCGGGGCTGCGGCGGAGCCCGGATCGGAAATTCGCCCTCGTGCTCGGGGCGGTGGTGCTCGACTACCTGTGGCTTCCCTACCCGATGCGCGAGCACACGCCCTCGCCTCTCTACGCCATGCTGCGCGACGGCGGCCCGCAAGGCGCGGTGCTCGACATTCCCCTCACGGCGAGCCCGGGGGCGGTCGGCAGCCTCCGCGCGCAGCTGGTCCACGGTCGCCCGATCGCGGGCGGCTACGTGTCGGTGCCGAGTCGCGCGACGCTCGAGGCGATCGCACGCGAGCCGGCGCTACTGGATCTCTACGGCTTCGCTCCGCGCCTCGAGCATCCCATCGATCGCGTGCGACTCCGCGCGCTCGGCTTTGGCGTCGTCTTGCTGCACAAGGACCGCCGTGCCGACTGGGTCCCGCCCACGGGGGAGCCCACGCCGTTCCTCGGGCTCGATCGGCTCGGGGAGATGCCGGCGGCGAGCTTCGACCTCGCGCGCGAGCGCCTCGAGGCGGCCTGCGGCGCGCCGTTCTACGAGGACGAGCGGGTCGCCGCCTTCCGCTTGGCGCCGGACCCATGACGCCCTTCCGGGATCTGCTTCTCAAGCAGTGTGGGTGCCCCTAGCCGCGCGGCTCCGGATCCGGGACGGAGAGCGCGCCGTACGGCCGCGGGTGATCGCCGGGCGCGAGCTCCTGCTCCGCCCACTGGATGCGCTGGTAGTCGAAGCGTCCGTCGGCGATCACGTTGAACTTGATCGTCTCGAAGTACGGCGAGAGGTCGAAGTCACGCGGCGTGAGGAGCGTCGGGTGGCGCATGCGGAAGATGCCCGTGTAGCCCTCGCTCTCGTAGCCGAAGATGCGGCTCAGCAGGGTCGGGGGCTCCTCGCTCCGGGCGTCGCGACCCTCGATCGTCGGCAGGATCGGGAAGCGCACCTTCGCGAAGAGCTTGCCGAGCAGGCTCGAGCACATCACCTCCGTCGGCTGGCCGCTCCCGAAGTGGAGCGCGGCCTGCCGGAAGCGGTGCGGGACGACGTGCACGGGGATCAGCCAGCGCGCCAGGTCGAGCACGTTGCGGAGGTCGTAGCGCCAGCCGATCGCGGCGACCGCGTCCTCGAGGATCAGCTTCAGGTGCTCGGGCCGGAGGCGATGCGGCCGCGCGATCCGCATGTTGTAGTCGATGTACTTGGAGAGCGGCGAGGCGACCACGCCGTGCGGGAGCGCCTCGACGAGGAGTTCCTCCGCGTCGGCTCCGTAGGCGTCGCGCGCGCGGTCGGCCGATTCGCCGCCGCGCCGGAGCAGCTCGTCGCCCACGTAGAGCGCCGTGTGCGACCAGCAGCTCTGGGTCAGGTACTTGATCACGTGCGAGGCGCGGTTGTCGCCGTCGACCAGCACCACGTCGCCCTTGCGGATGTGGCGGCGAAGCGCCTGGGGGTCGTTCCACACGAACCGCTGGTAGTGCGGCAGCGGCTCGGTCAAGAACTCGATGATGCGGCGCGTGATCCAGCGGCGGAGGTCCACAGCGAGCCTCGTCCGAAGGCGTTCTTCGGACTCCCCGATGGGGGGATTGATGCGATCCCCTCGGGTGGGTGGCCCGAAATCTCGGAAAACGCTCGAAAATTCCTTGGCCCTCCCGCCTCGCTCATGTATCCTTAGCGCCCTCTAGGCTGATTACTCTTTATTTTCAAGTACTTACACCGCTTTCGGCATCTCGGTCCCGGGCTCCGGCGAGATGCGACAGGCCGCGGGGGCCAATCCCAGAGATGGACGTGAGGATCAAGAGCACCGTCGCCTTCACGATTGCTGGCAGCTCACTCGAGGACGCGCTCGCGGAGTTCGACGAGCTCACGGTCGCCGGCATGCTGAAGGAGATCCTCGACAAGGCGATCGCCTGCGACAACATCCAGGTCGAGGTCGTCGAGGGCCCGAACACCCTCGAAGAGTACGACTCGCAGGCGGGGGCCTAGGCCTCAGCCGAACAGGCGGAGCTGGAGCGGTGGCTCCCGCCGCGGCTCGTGGGCCGGGACGGGCGGCGCGTGCGGCCGGTAGATCCCGCGGGCTCGCGCCCAGTCGAGGAGCGTCTGGTTGAAGCTCTTGAAGCGCGGCCCGTGGTCGAAGTGTCTGAGGTGCGCGAGCTCGTGGCAGAGCGTCGCGACGAGGCTCGAGTAGCGGAGCGGCTCGCCGGTCCTGGCGTGCGCGAGGCGGATCCGGATCGTGCCGTCGGCGTAGCAGATGCCGTAGCGACGCTTCACGCGGGGCCGCTCGGGCTCGATCACGCGGTAGCGGAGCCCGAAGCGGAGCGCGATCGCGGCGGCATCCCGGTTCAGGCGCTCCATGAGCTCGCCCCAATTAAGCGGATCCACGGCGCCGCAGGATCCCGGCGGGGCGAGAGAGCGTCAAGTATGCTGCGCGCCGACGCACGGAGGCACGACGCTGGCCTCGGAGCACGGCTCTCCTCGCAGCGCGAACGCCCGGGCGAAGCTCGCGCTCTTCCCGCTCGAGAACGTCGTGCTGCTACCCGAGCTCGCGATTCCGCTGCACGTGTTCGAGCCTCGCTACCGGCAGCTCACCGCGGACGCGCTCGCGAGCGACCGTCGCATCGGCATGATTGCGGTGCGCCCCGAGCACGCGCACGAGCTCTCCGGCGACCCGCCGCTCTTCGAAGTGGGCTGCGCGGGAGTCGTGACCGAGCACCGGCGGCTCCCCGACGGGCGCTATCACATCCTGCTCCAGGGCACCCACCGCTTCCGGGTGGTCGCCGAGCTGCCGCGCGAGGGGGAGCGGCTGTATCGCGTCGCGGAGACGGAGCCGCTCGCCGAGGCTCCGGGCGACGAGCGGCGCGCGGCCGAGCTCCGCGAGCGGGTGATCGAGCTCCTCGTCGGGCTCTCGGAGCGGACGCCCGGGCGGAGCCAGCCGATCGACGCCGCGAGGCTCCGCGCCCTCGACCTCGGACGCTTCGCGAACGCGGTGTCCCAGGCCGTGAGCCTGCCGACGCGCGAGAAGCAGAGCCTGCTCGAGGCGGCCAGCACCGAGGAGCGCCTCGCACGGCTCACCGGCGCCCTCGATTTCCACCTCGCCTGGCTCGCGAGCCCGGCGGCCGGGGGCTCCGAAACGGTCCACTGAGGCCTCCCGCAGGGCTTCTGGTCGTGAGGACGCCAGAGCTCGAAAAGAGGCGAAATTCTCGCCACGGTCGCGCAATCGAGAGATCGCATTTCCGAGTCCCGGGCTGGGGTGACACCCGATTGCAGCGCCCGACGCGGCCTCAAGGTTCCGCGCGAACCCCCGGAACGGCGTGGGCTTCTCGACTCTAGAACGTCACTTTCCGTCGGTGGCGGAAGCCCTCTTCCCTGAACCGACGTGGTGTAGGGCGGCGGCTCCGATCCGGGCTCGCGCCGATTGCGGGGGGGGTCCCGGAGTGTTTAGATTCGCGCCGCTCCGGGGGGTGCAGGGCGGCGGAAACGCTCGCAGAGCCCTCGGATTCCTCGTGAAACCGCCTGGTTCTGCGACACACTGGATGACCTCACCCCCCCACCTCTGGGACGGCGTTCTGCGCCGGCTCGGAACCGAGACTGCGCCCCTCGCCCTCGAGGCCTGGCTGACCCCGCTCCGGATGCGCGAGGAGCCCGACGGGCTCGTCCTGCTCGCGCCGACGGCCTTCCACCGGGAGCGCGTGCGCACGCACTTCGGGGCGCGCATCGCCGAGCTCCTCGCCGAGGCCGCAGGCCGCCCGCTCGGGCTCCGCATCGAGGTCGGCGCGGAGGAGGCGGCCGCCGCCTGCGCTGCCGCGACCCCGCCTCGCGCGAACGGCCACACGCTTCGCCCCGCCCTCCGTCCCGTCTTACGCGCCGAGGCGCCGGCTCGACCCGCCGCGCAGCTCGTGCTGCCGAGCACCTTCGAGACCTTCGTGACCGGGCCCGCGAATGCCCTCGCCCGCGAGGCATCCTTCGCGGTCGCACAAGGGACCCAGCCGGCGCTCTTCCCGCTCTTCCTCGCGGGTCAGTCGGGCACCGGAAAGTCGCATCTCGCACGCGCGGTCGTGGCGGAGGCGCGGCGGCACGGACTGGAGCGCGCGGTCTACGTCTCGGCCGAGCGCTTCACCACCGAATTCACGAGCGCCGTCCGGAGCCGCCTCGGCGGGGACTTCCGCCGCCGCTACCGCCAGGAGTGCGAGATGCTCGTGCTCGAGGACGTCCAGTTCCTTTCCGGGAAGCGCCAGACCCAGCTCGAGCTCTTCCACGTGGTGGAGCACCTGCGTGCCGTCGGCGGGCGGCTGCTGCTCACGGGTGACCGCCTGCCGCGCCAGATCCCCGAACTCTGCCCGCGGCTCGCCTCGCAGCTCGCGGGCGGGCTCGTCGCCGAGCTCGAGCTCCCGGACCGCGCGCTCCGGCGCGCGATCCTGAGGGACCGCGCTTCGCGCGGCGGGATCTCGCTCCCCGCCGAGTGCCTCGATCTGCTCGTCGAGCGCGTGCGCGGCAGCGTCCGCGACCTCGAGGGCTCGCTCACCCAGCTCGTAGCCAGCGCCGCGCTGCTCGGCCGTCCGATCGAGCGCGAGCTCACGGAGGCGGCGCTCCGCAAGCTGGGCGAACTCGTGCCGGAGCGGCGCGAGCCGGACGCCGTGATCGCGTGCGTCGCAGCGTTCTTCGGGACCTCGCGCGCCCAGCTCGCCTCGCGCTCGCGCGCCGAGCGCTTCCGCCACCCGCGCCAGCTCGCGATGTACCTCTGCCGCCGCTACACGGACGCGAGCCTGTCGGAGATCGGGCGCAGCTTCGGGCGCGGCCACCCGGCGGTCGCGAACGCGATCCAGCGGGTCGAGCGCGCCATGCTCGAGCGCGCGCCGCTCCGCTACCAGGTCGAGGAGCTCGCCGCACGCCTCGAGGGCCGGCGTGTTGCGGCGCGCGTCAGGCCGTCGGCGCCGACGGAGGCGCCTGAACCCGCGTCCGCCCGCGCTCACCGCGGAAGCGGCGAGGCCCGCTGAGCTCGCGCTCCTGCTTCGGCTCGAGCGAGGGCGGATCGAGCGCAGGGTCGTCGTAGCGCCGCAGGATGCGATACGTGGTGCTCCGCTCGACGGGCGTGCGGCCCATCTCGCGGATCAGCCGGCGCATCGTCTCGGGCGGCAGGTTCTCCCCGTGGTCGGCCCCGGACTCGCGGCTGATCGACTCCTCCATGAGCGTGCCGCCGAAGTCGTTGGCGCCCGCCGTGAGCGAGAGCTGCGCGAGCTTCGGGCCCATCTTCACCCACGACATCTGCACGTTCCGGATCCAGGGGCGGAGGAAGAGCCGGGCGACCGCGATCAGGCGCAGGTCGTCGGCCGCCGACGGGCCCGGGCGCGAGAAGCCGACGTTGCCGAGCAGGTTCTTCTCGTGGATGAAGCCGAGCGGCACGAACTCCGTGAAGCCTCCGGTCTCCTTCTGGATATTGCGCAGCAGATCCATGTGAGCGGCCACGTGCTCGGGCTTCTCGATGTGGCCGTACATGATGGTGGCGCTCGAGCGGAGGCCGACCGCGTGCGCGGCGCTCACGATCTCGACCCAACGCCCGGTCATCAGCTTGCGCGGCGAGAGGACGTCGCGCACCGCGTCGTCGAGGATCTCGGCCGCGGTGCCCGGGATCGTGCCGAGGCCGGCCTCCTTCAGCCAGAGCAGGTACTCGGCGAGCGGCATGCCGCTCTTCTTCTGACCGAAGTCGAGCTCCTCGGGCGAGAACGCGTGGATGTGGAGCTCGGGGTATGCCGCCTTGATCGTGGTGAGGATCAGGTGGTAGTGGTCGTGGTCCTTCTTCGGATCGATCCCGCCCTGGATGCAGACCTCGGTCGCGCCGCGTGCGATCGCGTCGCGGCACTTGTCGAGGATCTCCTCCATGCTGCGGTCGTAGGCGTCGTGATCGTCGGCGTGGCGCGAGAAGCCGCAGAAGCTGCAGCCCACGTAGCAGACGTTGGTGAAGTTGATGTTGCGGTTGATGACGAACGAGACGTCGTCGCCGTTGTCCTCGCGGCGCGCCACGTCGGCCGCCGACACGAGCGCGCGGAAGTCCGGGCCCTCGGCCCGGAGCAGTCGCAGCGCTTCCTCGCGACTCGGCTCCCGCCCGGAGAGCGTGCCGTCGAGGATGCGCCCGACCTCGGGCGTCACGTCGGAGAGGAGTCGCTCCAGCATCTAGGCCGCCTCCCGGCTCGCGCGGGCGCGCGCGAGCCCGTTCTCGTCTGCGAAGCCGAGCGCCACGGGCAGGAGCTCGGATGCGAAGAACTCCGGCCGCCCGAGGAACTGCGGGTAGACCGGCAGCCGCTCGACCAGGCGCTGGCCCGCCGCCTCCGTCCGCGCGCGGAGCTCCGCGAACGCGGGCCAGGGCGCCTCGGGGTTGATGAAGTCCACCGTGACGGGCGAGACGCCGCCCCAGTCGCTCACGCCGGCGCGGAGCAGCAGCTCGAGCAGGCCGGGCGCCAGGTTGGGCGGCGCCTGCACGTCGATCTCGCGGCCGAGCACGAGCCGCGCGAGCGCCACCCAGCCCGCGATCTCGCGGTCGGGGAGCGGCGACGCCCAGCGCATGCGCGTGCCGGGCTTCGGGTGGAAGGGCTGGATGATCGCCTCCTGGATGTGGCCGTAGCGATCGTGGAGCGCTCGCATCGCGAGCAGCGTGTCCACGCGCTCCGCCTCGTTCTCGCCGATCCCGAGCAGCATGCCGGTCGTGAACGGGATCCGGAGCTCGCCCGCCTCCTCGTGCATGCGGAGGCGCACCGCGGGGTCCTTGTCCGGCGCGTACTGGTGCGCCATGCCCCTTCCGCGCAGGCGCGGGCTCGTCGATTCGAGCATCAGCCCCATCGAAGCGTTCCAGCGCTTGAGCGCCGCCAGCTCCGCCTGCGAGAGGATCCCCGCGTTCGTGTGCGGCAGCATGCCGCCCTCGACCGCGATGCGGCACCCCTCGACGAGGTACTCGGCCGTGCTGCGGAAGCCCTGCCCCGAGAGCCACTCGCGGTACGCGCGGTAGGCGATCTCGGGCTTGTCGCCGAGGCAGAAGAGCGCCTCGCAGCAACCGGTGGCGACGCCGCCCTTCACCACCGCCGCCACCTCGTCGAGCGTGTAGGTCTTCGCCTCGGGCGAGTCCGGCGTCTTCGCGAACGTGCAGTACGCGCAGCGGTCGCGGCAGAGGTTCGTGAGGGGGATGAAGACGTTCCGCGAGACCGTGACGCGGTCGCCGCGCGCGCGCCGCTTACTCTCGCTCGCGCCCTCGAGGAGCGGCTCGAACACCGCCGGGTCGTCGAGACCCGCGGCCAGGACCGAAGCGGCTTCCCGCTCGAGGCGCCCGCTCTCGACGGCGTCGCGGATGCTGCACTCGACCTCGGAGGGGGTGAGGCTCACGCCCGCATCCTAGCGCCGGGGCCCGCTCAGGCCCCGTCCTCGACGCCGGCCCAGTGCCGGAGCTCGGCGGGTTCCGCGCGGTGGAGGAAGTCGCCCGCGGGCAAGCCCTCGGCGTTGCGCTCGCGGATGGCGCGCAGCACGCCCACCAGGGCCGGCACCATCTTCTCCTCGGAGATGCGCGAGTAGAGTACGTGGGCGAGGCGGTCGCCGTTGCGCGAGCCACCGACCAGCACCACGTGGTCGTTCTTGCCGTAGCCGTAGATGCCGATCTCGGCCGAGGGCGGCCGCGCGCAGTTGTTCGGGCAGCCGGTCATGCGGATCACGACGTCCACGTCGCCGAAGCCGGCCTGCTCGATCGCGTCGAGGTAGGAGGGCAGGATGTTCTCGGCATCGGTCATGGCGAGGCCGCAGGTGGGCTTCGCCGGGCACGCCATCGCGTTCGCGCGCACGCGCGAGACTCGCTCCGGCCGCGTGGCCCCGTGCGCGTCGAGGATCGCCTCGAGCGCGGCGCGGTCGCGCACGTCGCAGAGGATCAGGTCCTGCTGCGGCGTCAGCACGACCGAGAGGCCGAGCTTCTCGACCGCCTCGCGCACGGCGCGGCGCTGCGCGCCCGCGAGTCGTCCGTTCTCCACCGAGATCCCGTAGTAGCCGAGGCCGCCACGCTGCGGGTGCCAGGCGAGGTGGAGCTGCATCGGCGGGAGCGTCACGGGCTCGGCGTCCTCGAGCGCGATGCCGTAGCGCTCGCGGAGCGCTACGCGGAGCGCGGGGATGCCGATGCGCCGCAGCGTGTACTTCCAGCGCGCCTGCTTGCGGTCGCCGCGCTCGCCGTGCTCCTTCTGCATCAGCAGGATCGCGCGCGTCACGTCCACGACCTGCTCGCGCGTCACGCGCCCGACGTACTCCCCGAGAAGCGGCGCGGTGCGCGGGTTGTTGTGCGTCATGCCGAGGCCACCGCCCGTCCAGACGTCGAAGCGCGAGCCCTCGGCGTCGGCCGGCAGCAGGCCGATGTCGTTCGTGCGCAGGTCCACCGAGTTGTCGGTGGGGTGCCCGATCGCGATCTTGAACTTGCGCGGCAGGTACTGCTCGCCGTAGATCGGCTCGCTCGGGTTCATCGGGGTGAGGCTCCGGCCGTCGCCGTCCGAGAGGAAGACCTCGAAGTACGAGCTGGTGCGGGGCGCGAGCTCCTCGGCGATCGCGTGCGCCAGCTCGAGCGCGCGCGGCTCGTGCTGCGGATCGAGCGCGTCGATCGGCGAGCACATCACGTTGCGGTTCACGTCGCCGCAGGCGCCGAGCGTCGCCTGCTGGCGGTAGCCGCGGTTCAGGTGCCGGACGAGCGGCGCCAGCGCAGGGCCGCTGACGCGGTGGTACTGGATCCCCTGGCGCGAGGTGATCCGGAGCGTCCCGTCCGCGAAGCGGTCCGCCGCCTCGTCGAGCGCAACCCACTGCCGGGTGTCGAGGCGACCCCCGCCCGGGCACTTGATGCGCACCATGAAGATGTATTCGTGGGTCTTCTTGCCGCGCTCGCCGCGTACCTGCTGCTTGTAGATCCCGAAGAACTTCGAGAGCTCCTTCGCGGTGTTCGAGAGCGTGGGCTCCTTGCCGTGCTCGAGCGCGTCGAGCTCGTCCCGGAAGCCGTGGCGCCCCTTCGCGTCCGCCACGAAGAAGAGCCCCTTGCTCTCGCGCTTGAGGCGCTCGTTGGCCGACATCTCCTCGAGCTTGGAGCTCGCGAGGGTCACCGGGGCGTCGGGGGAGCGATCGGCGGCCAAAACGGGGCTCCGGCGGGCGGCAGGGACCGGAAGCGCTGCAGGCTATCCGATGGGTCTCTACGGGCCAAGGACGTCCCCTCGGGGGATTTTCGGGACCTGGTGGGGTCACGAACCTACGTCGATACGTGTCGGAGTGAGGCGATCCCGTTGCGAACCCTCGAACGCAGAGCGAAGAGCCGCCGCTTCGGCGTGGGCTCGCTCCTCCACGGGCTCGCGCCGCGGCTCGGGGTCCTGACGCTTTGCGCCTCGCTCGGGGTCTCGGCCGCGCTCACCTGGATCGCGCTCGGGATGCTCCGCGGGCACGCGGCCAGCCTCGGCCCGGAGGGCGTCGCGAGCCTCTCGCGCTGGGCGTGGACCATGAACGGCGTGATCGTGCTCGCCACCGCGGGCATCAGCTACGCGCTCGCGGCATGGCGCCTGAAGCCGCTCCTCGATCTCGCCGAGGCGGCACGCCGGCTCGCGTCGGGCGAGGCGGAGGTGCGCGTGCCCGAGACGCACACGGTGGGCGAGGTGCGCGTCCTCGCGCGCTCGTTCAACCACATGGCCGAGCGGCTCGACTACACCCACTACGAGCTCGAGCGGCGCCACCGCGAGCTCGCGCGCGCGAACGAGGTGCTGGAGCAGCTCTCCGCCACGGACGGCCTCACCCAGCTCTACAACCACCGCCACTTCCAGGCGCAGTTCCTGCGGGAGGCGAAGCGGGCGGAGCGGAGCGGTACGAAGCTCTGCCTCGTGCTCGTCGACGTCGACGACTTCAAGCTGCTGAACGACCGGCTCGGGCACAGCGCCGGCGACCGCGTCCTCCAGGAGATCGCGAAGGCGATGAGAGGCCAGATCCGCGAGACCGACTATCTGGCGCGCTACGGCGGCGAGGAGTTCGTGCTGCTCTTGCCGCAGACCGGCCTCGATGGCGGCGTCGCCCTCGCCGAGAAGGTGCGCGGCGCGATCGAGGCGCTCGACGTGCCGGTGATCGGGCCCGAGGGGCGCGTGCAGGTCACCGTCTCGCTCGGTCTCGCCCTCTACGCACGCGGACCCGAGGCGACCTTCGACGCCGCCGACCGCGCGCTCTACGAGGCCAAGGCCGCCGGCAAGAATCGCGCCGTCGTGGCCTAGTAGCTCGGCGGGCGCGGCTCGCCAGGCGGCTGCGTCCTCCAGCGGCGGTGGATCCAGCTCCAGTGGTCGGGCGCGCGGACGATCTCCTGCTCGATCGCTTCCGTCATGCGCCGCGCGTTCTCGCGAATCGCGCCCTCGACGTCCCCGTCGGGCCGCACCAGCGCGATCGGCGCCCGGAACTGGGCCACGTGCTCGCTCCCGCTCCCGACCCGGTGGAGGAAGATGGGCAGCACTGGCACGCGCGTGCGGAGCGCGATCCGCACCGGGCCGTCGCGGGTGGAGGCGAGACGCCCGAAGAAGGGCACGAACACACCCTCGTCGCGCGGCGCGTCCTGGTCGTAGAGGATCGCGACGGCCTTGCCCTCGCGGAGGGCGCGGAGCGCTGCCCGCGCCGCGTCGCCCCGCGCCAGGAACTCGGCGCCCCCCGCGCGGCGGTAGCGCTCCACCAGCGCGTCGAGGAGCGGGCTCTCGCGCGGCCGCTGCACCGCCACGAACGGGAAGCCATGGGCGGCCATCGCCGCCGCGAGGAGCTCCCACGAGCCGAAGTGGCCCGTGATCGCGATGACGCCGCCGCTCTTCGACGCCGAGCGCGCTGCTTCGAGGTGCTCGACGCCCTCGATGCGCACGCGCGCGCGGAGCGCCTCGGGCCCGAGCTTCGCGAGAAGAGCGAACTCCGCGACGCTCCGCCCCACGTTCTCGAAGGAGCGCACGAGCACCGCCTCGCGCTCGGCCTCGCTCCAGTGCGGGAACGCGATGCGCAGGTTCTCGCGTGCCACCTGCGTGCGTGGTCCGCCGAGGCGCGCCCAGACGCGGCCGATGCCGGCGCCGAGCGCGAGTGCCCGCGGCTCGGGCATGCGCTCCAGCAGCTGGAGGAAGCGATCGGCGGCCGCCGCGCCGAGCCGCGCGCGGCGCGTAGCCGCGAGCACCTGCTGCGGCTCGGCGGACATCGATGGGCGGCGAGCATAGCCAGCGCTCCCGGGCGCGACACGCCCCGGGGGTCAGCGGTGCTCACGCTCCCGTCGGATGCGCACGCCGGCGTGCTCGAGCACGCCCGCGATGGGCTTCGGCTTCCGCACCGTGACGGTGACGGCGTCCGCGTCGAACTTGCCGAGGATGGCCTCGGCGATGCGCTGGCCGAGCGCCTCGACCAGCTTGTGCTCCTGGTTCGCGGCGACGTCCTCCACCACCTCGTAGATGCGCTTGTAGTGGATGGTCTGGCCGATGCGGTCGCTCCGGCCCGCCGCCCGGAGGTCGCGCTCCACCTCGACGTCGAGCAGCACCGGGCGCCGGCTGCGGCGCTCCGCGGCCGTCACGCCGAGAGCGGCGAGGATCTGAATCCCCTCGAGCAGGATCTTGTCGGCCACGCGGCGAGGGTAACGCGCCTTGACGGCGCGGCCCGGAGTCTCGACCCTCGCGCTTCCATGAACCTGGAAGAGATCAAGCGCCGCGAGGCGACCTGGTTCCTCCCCGTCGTGAACCGCCTGCCGGTCGCGCTGGTCGAGGGCCGGGGCTCGCGCGTCGTGGACGTGAACGGGCGCGAGTACGTGGACCTGACCGCGGGCTGGGGCGTCTGCGCGCTCGGGCACTGCCACCCGACGCTGGTCGAGGCGATCCGCAAGCAGGCCGGGCGGCTGATGCAGACGACGAACCTCTTCTACACGCTGCCGCAGCTCGACCTTGCGGAGGCGCTCGCCCGGATCACGCCCGAGCCGATCACGCGGAGCTTCTTCACCAACTCGGGCACCGAGGCCGTCGAGGGCGCGATCAAGCTCGCGCACCGCGCGACCGGGCGGCGCAAGTTCGTCTCGACCGAGGCCTCCTTCCACGGCCGCACCCTCGGCGCCCTCTCCGTGATCGGCCAGCCCAAGCACCGCGATCCGTACCGCGAGCTGCTGCCGGAGCAGGTGGTGGTGCCGTTCGGCGACCTCGCCGCCGCCGAGCGCGCGCTCGACGCCGAGACGGCCGCCTTCATCGTGGAGCCGGTGCAGGGCGAAGGCGGCGTGAACGTGCCGCCGGAGGGCTACCTGCGCGGGCTCCAGGAGCTCTGCGCCCGGAACGGCGCGCTCTTCATCCTCGACGAGATCCAGACCGGCATCGGGCGCACCGGCAAGCTCCTCGCGCTCGAGCACGACGAGGTCGTCCCGGACGTGCTGACGCTCGGCAAGGGCCTCGGCGGCGGCTTCCCGGTGGGCGCCTTCATGTGCACCGAGGCGGTGGCCGCGACCGTGAAGGCCGGCGACCACGGCGGCACCTACGTCGGTAACCCGCTCGCCTGCGCCGCGGCGAACGCCGTGCTCGGCGTGGTGCAGGAGGAGAAGCTCGCAGAGCGCGCGGCGAAAGTCGGGACGCGGCTCCTCGGGCGGCTCCGCGCCTTCGCCGAGGCGAACCCGGGCCTCACCAAGGGCGCGCGCGGCCGCGGCCTCCTCGTGGGCCTCGTGCTGGCCGACGCCGAGGCCGCCGCGACGCTCCCGAAGCGCGCGCTCGCCGAGGGCGTGCTCGTGAACGTCACGGCCGGCAACGTGCTGCGCCTCTTCCCCGCGCTGAACATCCCCGAGGACGAGCTCTTCGGCGCGCTCGAGACGGTGCTGGGGTTGGTCGCCGGCTAGACCCCGGCGCGCGGCCGGAGATGCGGATCACGCCCTCGTGCACACCGCGCTGGTGATGCGCGGCGCAGAGCGTGGTCAGATTGGCGAGGTCGTCGCTCCCGCCCGCCGAGCGGAACAGCACGTGGTGCGCGGGAGGTTCCGCTGCGACGTGCAGCCCGGCACCGTGCAGCGGAAGCCGTCGCGCGCGAAGACGCGATACGCGCGCGGCGTCGGCACCCACCAGCTCGCGACCGCGTGCTCGGACATCGCCTCGAGGGCGCGGCCCGGGCTCGCGCCGAGGCGCCGCGCGACCGAGCAGAGGCAGGCGCGGAAGAGCCGCGCGACGTCCGCGGGCACGTTCGCGACCCAGACGTCCGTCTCTTCGCGGGCCATGGGTCGCGCACCGATCTGCACACCCTCGGGGAGAGTGAGCGGATCAGGGAGGTCGCCCGGGTCCGAAGGCTCGAGCCGAGGCAGATCCGGCAGGAGCGCTGGATCGAAGGCGCCGGCGACGAGCGCGTGCTCCACGTCGTCCTCGAGGCGGCGCACCGTCACCTCGGCCGTGCGCTCGATCCACGCGGCATGGAAGGGCTCGGAGCCCGGAGCGAGGAAGAGAGGCACCCGTGCGAACGCCTGCGAGCCGGTGATCCTCCCCTCGCGCCAGGCGGCTCCGAGCACCGGCGCGAGCGTGCAGGCGCGCTCGAGCCGGAGGAGCGCGCGGGCCTTGCGCGGCGACATCCCGAGCCGCTCGCGGGCGTAGGCATCGAGGCTGCGGAAGCCGAGCTGAAGGGGCCCGCGGAGATCGGCGAACGCGAGGAGCAGCGGGCCGAGGCGGGCGAGCAGGCCCCGCTCGAGTGCCGCCGCCCGGCAGAGACGCCGGTCGAGCTCGCGCGCGTCCGCCCCGTCGAGGACCGCGACGAGCGACGCGACGAAGGGTGAGGCGGTGGCCGCTGCGGCCGGCGGCAGCGTTGGCCCGGAGCCGTCCTCGGAGTCGGTCGCGGCCGTCCGGACCCGGCGCGCGAGGGGCGCGGGCTCCCCGGGATCCACCTCCCGCCCGAGCGTCGGGAGCACCTCCGCGGCGACCCACTCGACGCAGGCCTCGGTCGGGAGCCACTCGCCAGTGACGCGCCGGAGCGTGCGCTTCACGTCGCCCCACTTCGACTTCACGCGCGCCCGGACGCGCACGCGGAGCACCTCGCGGTCGCCGGGCTCGTCGTCGCCCGGCTCGTCCCCGCCCGACTCGAGCGCCCCCACGTCGATCGCGCGCACCTGCGCGCCAGCTCCGTCGCCGAGAGCCGGCGGGCCTCGGCGAGCCAGTGCGCCTCCCTCTCGGGCGTCGCCACGCGACAGAGGAGGCGTGCCTTCGTCCAGCCGAGCCGGCCCGACGCGAGCGCGGCGTCGACGGCCGGGAGCGCCGCGAGCGCGGCGTCCACGTGCGCGAGCTCGTGCAGCTCGCGAGCGGACAGCCCCGGACGCTCGCGCGCGTAGTCGGCCAGCCGCACGAAGCCGAGCGGCTCCCAGGCGCGTCGCTCGACGAAGGCACCCGCGATCCGCGCGAGCGCGCGCCGCAGTGGTGCACCGCTGCGCACGAGCTCCACGAGGCGCGCGTCGAGCGCCTCGACCGTGTCGCTGCGCGGGTCGTAGCGGGACTCGGCCACGACCTCCGTCGCCATGGCGGGCTCCTTCGGGACCGAGGGAGCGAACGGGGTGAGTCTCGCAAGCGGGTGTGACAGATGCGGTCACGACGGCCGGATGGTGGACAGCTTCAGTGGCGTGTTGGACAGCCGGCTTCAGGGCATCGAGATTCCGGACTCCCAGTTTCCGTAGACGTCCAAGTCGTCCTCGATCTTGAGTTCCTGGAGCTCAGTTCGCTTCGACTTGCGGCCGACTCGATACAGGGCGACATCTTCGCGCCGGATCAGCTTCTCGCGGACAGCTCCCACTGTTGCCCAGACAAGTTGCGGCGAGTGAGTCTCGGCAACAACGGTAACACCGCTGGCTGCCGTCTCGGCGAACACCTTTGCGAGGGGTCGGGCTGAGACCGTGTGAAGGTGAATCTCAGGTTGCTCGAAGAGCAGCGTAGAGCCCTTTGGCGCGAAGCTGCATTGCACCAGAACGGGTAGCACCTGAGAGAGGCCATACCCGAGATCTGCGATCGGGAAGCTGTCACCATCCTTCAACGTGACGTTCACGCCGAAGAGGTCGGACTTCCCCACGCGCGAAACCTCAAGGTCCTTCGCGAGACCAAGGAGATTCAGCCACTTCGCAACCTGCGTGATGTGCGGGCGCACCTGGAACTGCACGACCTCATTGGCGAGCATGGTCACTGCGGACTCGCCTTGGGGACCGACTTCGGCAGGGCTCGCGCCACGCGTTGGATAGCGCCGCTGAGGCGGCTGCCGGAAGGGACCCAAATAGAGCGTACTCTGAAGTGATTCCTGGATGGCACGCTGAATCTCAAGCAGCGCTTCAGACACAGCGACGGTTTGAAGATCAATTCTACCCGCACGAAGAAGCGGCTTCAGGAGGAAGCCGTCTGACTGCTCAAAGTCGAGCTTTCTGCCTGTGCTCGATTGAGCGACTTCGAATCGGTCGCCCGCCCTTCGCACATCGAATCGCTCTCCACCCACCTCAAGCGACGCAGTATGCAGGAATGTGTTCTGCGTTCGCATCGTGCTCTTGAAGTTGTAACAGGCGCGTAGATCTCCCGTTTGCACACGCGCGCGGTCCCTCCCGTCGACGACGGTGAAGCGCACCCCGGGAATCTCCACGCCCATTGAGATTGCATCTTGATAGGACTTCGAGTGAATCACTTCGATGAAGCGGCCCAGATGGACAGCCGCATACTCATCGTCAAGACTGATCGGCCGTCTGTTGTTCGGGAGTTTTGTCGTCTGGCTGAGGCAAGCGAGGGCATGAATCCAGCTGCTCTTGCCGGACGAGTTTGGGCCCACAAACAGCGTGAGTGGCTTCAGCGCAACCCATTGAGGCTCGTCGACGCCCTTGAAGTTGCCAACGTAGAGAGACCTGATGGGCACGATGCTCCTCCGCTCGCTTCGGCCTTGAACTCAGGCTCGAACGTCCTTCGCTTCCCCATCGGCCTCCTTCGCTCGGAGCATCGTACTACGCTCCGAGATGAATCCACGGGAACGGAGTAAATCCAGTAGGCCGAACTGCGACCAAGGCCCCGCTCGCTAAGGGATGGATTATCAGAACGTCTGGTGAGGTTCTACCTCATTGGGATTTGCCAGTATGCATGCGGCAGATCTAGCGATCTGACCGTTTCTCCCGACCCAGTCGGCAGAATTCACCACCTCGTAGTCACCCACTCCGTTGCGCTGGATCTCACACTGCATTCGATTGCCGCCCAATCGTCGGTGGCGCCAACTGTGAATCAGCGGGGCGCTCGTGTTGCCACGCCTTACCTCCGCATAGCCATACTGCGCCTGGCACACCGCGACCATTCGATCTGGCGCTTGCCAGCACCCGGTATGCGTTAGATCCCTGCTCCAATCACAGGTGACAGGTGGACGGCTCAACCCGGGCGCTTCGCAGTGCACGGACCTACCAGTAGCATCCACTGGGCTACATCCGGGAGTGTTAGGATCGCTCGGGCTCGCGCAGCGGTAGGCCTTCCAATTGATCCTCTCGACCCTCAGCTCTGGCACCTCCTCAACGACCGGCTCTTCAGCTACAACAAAGTTAGGTGGATCTGGTCGTGCGAATTCTCCAATGAGAGTCACAGACGAGCGCTGAGATCCCTGTGTCTTCGAGCATAGGATGGAGACGCCAGCAGAAGTTACCTCGTGTGTACCTCCTACGTTCGAATCACCAAGTACTACACAAGTCGCATTGACGATTCCGCGCTCGTCAAGGTCGAACGAGGACTTCGCTCTCGTCGTGGTTGGAGAGTACTTGATCGAGATCAAGAATCTGCTGTTATCTTCCTCGAGCAGTTTCAGTCCCGCTGTCATCGTGCCCAATGTTGGCCCCATGCAATTTCCCCACGCCGCGATCGCCGGGGGTTGAGCCGACCGCTCTTGTATGAACTGCTGTAGGGCCCGCTCTTGTCTCAGAAGACTGCTTGAGCAGAAATCACTAAGGAATGTAGTAGTGCCTCCCGCGCTTTGGTGCCCGGCTCCTCCTATGGCCATATATTGGCCTTGTCCTGCGGTGTTCTTGTACCGCTCTTCTGCCCTGCCCGTCGACTCGCACATCCAGTCACGGCGCTCCACAAGAAACTGCGCAGTCGCCATCGTCGTTCGCTCCGAGATCCCATAGCGAAGAACGTCATTGCAGTTGTCCTGGGCTGCAGACCACTGCGGTGCTCCGGCGAGCAGGAGGACAGCGAAGGTGGCGCGCAGGGCCCCGTCGTTCGTCGGTGAAGCTCCAGCTCTCGTCGCTCGCTGAGATGTCTTTTGAGAGAGAATCGACTCCATTTGGTCTCCCCGGGATTTCTTAGGCGGGACTCTGAGTCCTTCGAGCTTCGCTAATGGGTGCTGCGGTTTCACTCGGGCTCTCAGTGTCGCACATGTCGCGCCTGCGACACCACGACGGTTCTCGATCAGGGCGGGAGATGACACTGCCGCTCTAATTTAGATCCTCTACCAAAATGAAGCCCGCGTGCCCGCGTCGAGCGGCCGAGAAGATGCAGATGAAGCAGTTCTGCTCGAGCCCGCTGGTCACTACGACCTCGAGTCTCGGAGCCGGCGACCGGCTCCCGCCCCGCCATGGCGGCCAACCTGGCGGCGCCGAGCTGCCGCCGACGCGCCTCAGGTCGCCGGCGTCTCGTCCTTGCCGAGGGTCAGCACCTCGACGCCGGCCTCGGTCACCAGCACGGTGTGCTCGAACTGCGCGGAGAGCGAGCCGTCCACGGTCACTGCGGTCCAGCCGTCCTCCAGGATCTCCGTCTTCCAGTGGCCGAGGTTGATCATCGGCTCGATCGTGAAGGTCATGCCGGGGAGGAGCGGCTCGCCCGTGCCGGGCTTGCCGTAGTGGAGGATCGAGGGCGCGGTGTGGAAGACGCGGCCCACGCCGTGGCCGGTGAACTCGCGCACCACCGCGTAGCCGAGCCCCTCCGCGAAGTGCTGGATGGCGTGGCCGATGTCGCCCGTCCGAGCGCCCGGCCGGACCGCACCGATCCCGAGCCAGAGCGCGCGCCGCGTATCGGCGACGAGCCGCCGCGCCTTCGGCGAGGGCTCGCCCACGAGGAACGTGCGCGAGGTATCGCCGTGCCAACCGTCGAGCACAGGCGTCACGTCCACGTTCACGATGTCGCCGTCCTTGAGCACGTGGCTCGCGGACGGGATGCCGTGGCAGACCACGTCGTTCACCGACGTGCAGCAGTGGCCCGGGAAGGGCGGCGCACCGTGGCCGCGGTAGCCGAGCGGCGCGCTGATGGCGCCTCGGGCCTGCGTCAACTCGTCCACCAACGCGTCGATCTCGGCCGTGGCCAGGCCGGGCCGGATGATCGCGGCCACCGCGTCGAGGATCTCGCCGGCGAGACGTCCGGCGGCCCGCATGCCCTCCACGTGCGGGGGGGAGAGGACGCGCGACACGCTCTCGCGGCGGTCGGTGAGCCTTTTCTTGCTGCGTTTCATGGGCGGATCAGGATAGCTCCTGGGCGAGCAGGTCGATCAGGTAGGCGCGCATGCCGGCCGGTGCGACGATGTCCTCCAGGGAGCCGACCTCGCGGGCGCGGCCCACGCTGTGGATGGCGTCGAACTCTTCGGCCAGCTCGGCCTGCTTCTCGAGCGTCACCTCGGCGAGCGTCCGCTCGTAGAGGGCACGAGCCTCATCCGAGGCCGAGGCCCGCTTGCTGACCGCCACCACCCGCGGGTCGGCGAGGGCGCGCGTCCGCACGTCGCGGCCGAACACGACCGCGGCCGCCGGCCCGCCCCCGATCACGGAGGCGTAGGACCCCTCGAGCGCGGAGGCACGGAGGCGCGGGTTCAGCGCGCGCGAGAACACCACGTAGGCGCCGCCGTGGT
>Ga0187892_10004816_pt1 | contig 22121 bp, 16 predicted proteins | sample MA1701073metaG_FD_139345 | JGI IMG/M metagenome (GOLD analysis project Ga0187892, IMG submission 139345) | Bio-ooze microbial communities from a basaltic lava cave in the Kipuka Kanohina Cave System on the Island of Hawaii, USA - MA170107-3 metaG ... | reverse complement strand
TCGCGTTAGGATGCTGCGACACTTGGGGGTTCTCCTCTCCGAGGGTTGAGGTCTTCGAACAACCCCAGTTCCTCAGAGAGCACCCTCAGGTGTCAACAACGTCCTTGGGACCCACAGCTAGGGCAGGAGCGGCAGCGCGGTGAGGCCCGCGGTCTCGGGCTGGCCGGTCATCAGGTTGGCGTTCTGCACGGCCTGCGCGGCGGCGCCCTTGCCCAGGTTGTCGATCGCGCCGATCGCGACCACGAGCCCGGTCTCCGCGTTCACCGCGTAGGAGAGGAACGCGAGGTTCGTGCCGGTGGCCCAGTGCGTGTGCGCGCTGCGGCCCTGCTCCACGGCGTGGACCTTCACGAAGGGCTCCTTCGCGTACATCGCCTGCGCGGCGTCGAGAAGCTGCGCGGTGGTGACGCGGCCGCGCGGGCGCGCGTAGCACGCGGAGAGGATGCCGCGCGACATCGGCACCACGTGGGCCGTGAACGCGACGGTGCACTTGCGCCCGGCGACCTGCGCGAGCGCGGTCTGCAGCTCGGGCACGTGGGGATGCTGCGCGAGGCCGTACGCAAACATGTCCTCGTTCGTCTCGACGTAGCCGTAGTCGCTCGCGCCGCCGCGGCCGGTGCCCGTGATGCCGCTCTTCGCGTCGATCACGATGCCTTCCGTCTCGATCAGCCCCGCTTGCGCCAGCGGTGCGAGCGCGAGCAGCGATGCCGCGGGGTAGCAGCCGGGGTTCGCGAGCCGCGTCGCGCGGGCGATCTTCGCGCGCTGCCCGGGGAGCTCCGTGAGGCCGTAGACCCAGCCTTCCACGAAGCGATGGTCGCCGCCGATGTCCACGACGCGGATCTTCGGGTCGACGCGGGCGAGCGGCTCGCGCGACTTCCCGGTGGGCAGCGAGGCGAACAGCACGTCGAGCCCCGAGACGCGGTCGGGCTCGAAGGGCTGGATCACGAGCTCCCCGGTGGGAGAGCCGGCGAGCGCCGGGAAGCGCTGGCGGAGCGTCTGGCCGGCGGTGCTGTCCCCGCTCGCGTACGTGACGCGGAAGCTCGGGTGGCTGGCGCAGAGCCGGAGCAGCTCCGCACCGCCGTAGCCGCTGATGCCGACGATGCCGACGTTCATGCGGGCCAGACGGTAGCGCCGCCTACGCGAGCAGGAAGTCGAGCACGCGCTCCCAGACCGCGTCGAAGCGGCGCCGATCGAAGCCGGTGCCCGTGGTGAGCCAGTCGAAGTGCGGCGGCTCCAGCCCCGGGCCGTCGAAGTGGCCGATCACGTCGAGGTGGTCGCCGCGCACGGCGTGGATCACGCGCCCGTGCACCTGCGAGCGGGTGGGCACGATGCCGTCGTTGGCGTGCGCGGCGGGCACCTTGCCGAGGCCGCTGCGCAGGGCGCGCCGCTGCCGCGGGTCGAGCGGGGGCGCGTTCGCCGGAGGCGTCTTCGCGCTGGCGCGATAGATCGCGCCGTAGATCGCGTGGATCGCCTGCGCCCCGGGGTCGAGCCCGGCGGCCAGCGTGGTGCCCACGCCCGGCGGCCGCGAGCGCGTCACGACCGAGCCGTAGCGGACGCCGGGCCGGTCGCGGACGCTCGCGGCGAACACGTCCATCGCCTCGGGGGTGAGCTGGAGCAGCAGCGACTGGTCCTCGGAGACCTCGCGCAGCAGGCGGGCCACGGCGTTGCGCCGCGCCACCGAGAAGTCGGCGAGGAGCTGCTGCGACAGGTCGTCGAACAGCGTGCCCTCGCGCGCCTCGCCGGCGAAGGCGGCTGCGATGCCGAGCAGCACCGAGAGGGGCAGGTGCCCGAAGCGGAGCACGTAGGACGTCCCGACCGAGAGCAGGGCGAGCGCCCGCTGGCCGCGCCGCGTGGTGAGCGAAGCGGCCAGCGGCGTGCCCTGCTGCGGCGAGCTGACGCCGACGACGCTGCGGACGCGCGACGCCCAGCGCTCGACGTCGAGCGACGTCGGCAGCGCCACGCCCGGCGCGGTCGCGAGGCGCGCGTCGACGCCGCCGGTGGAGTGGCCGATCAGGTGCACGATCTCGTCGCGCCGGCGCAGGGTGCGGGCGAGCGTCTCGAGCACGAGCGCCGCCCGCGCGGGCAGCGACGCCGTCGGATGCGTGCGAACCACGTGGACCTGCGCGTCGATGCCGCACGCGGCGCAGCGCTGGCGGAGGAAGCGATCGACGTGCGCGAAGTACCGGAGCCGCCCGAGGTTCGCGAAGCCGAAGAAGCCGGGGATCAGGTAGATGGCGTGCTTCTCGGGCCGCTCGCGGGCGCTCATCGCGCGACTCCTTCCTTCCCGCCCGCGACCGCGGCGAGCGCCCGTGCGAGGCGCCGGACGCCCTCGCGGATCGCGTCCTCGCCGAGCGCGCCGTAGCCGAGCAGCACCTCGGCGTGGCGCGGCGGGCGGGCATAGAACGGCGCCGCCGGGTACACGCCCACGCCGCGCCGGCGGCAGGCCTCGCGCAGCGCTCGCACGTCGCGCATGCGCAGCTCGTCGAGGCGCAGCAGCACGTGGAGCCCGGCGTCCGTGCCGCGCAGCTGCGCGCGCTCGCCGAGCTCGCTCGCGACCTCCTCCATCAGCGCCGCGCGGCGCGCGGCGAGGCGCCCGCGCATGCGCCGCACGTGCCGCTCGAGATGCCCCTCCCGGATGAAGTCCGCGAGCGCGAGCTGCTCGAGCGTGGCGGTGCCCGTGTCGGCGAGCGCCTTCGCGTCCTCGAAGTGCGGCGCCAGCGCGGGCGGGGCGATCAGCCAGCCGATGCGCAGCGCGGGGAACAGCAGCTTCGAGGCGGTGCCCGTGTAGAGCACGCGACCGTGCTCGTCGAGCGCCTGGAGGCACTCGAGCGGCCGCCCCGTGTAGCGGAACTCGCCGTCGTAGTCGTCCTCGAGCACGAAGGCGCCGCGGCGGCGCGCCCAGTCGAGCAGCGCGAGGCGGCGCGCCAGCGGCAGCACGCTGCCCGCCGGGAACTGGTGCGAGGGCGTGACGCAGGCGAGCCGCGCCGCGCCCACGTCCTCGAGCGCGTCGACGGCGAGGCCGTCTTCGTCCACCGGCACGAAGACGGGCTTCGCCCCGAGCGCGGTGACGCAGAACGTGAAGCCGGTGTAGTGCGGCTCCTCGAGCACCACCGCGTCGCCCGGGTCGAGCAGCAGGCGCGTCGCGAGGTCGATCGCCTGCTGCGAGCCCCGCATCACGATCACCTGCTCGGGGCTGGCGCGGACGCCCCGCGCGCGCGCCAGGTAGCCCGCCAGCGCCTCGCGCAGCTCGGGCGCGCCGCCGGGCGGCTGGTAGGCGAGGCGCCGCACCGAGAGGCGGCGCGCGCGCCGGCCGAGCAGGCGCGACCAGGTCGCGAGCGGCAGGTCCGCGTAGGCGGGCTCGCCGTAGCGGAAGTCGTAGGGCAGCGGCTCGCGCGGCAGGCTCCACGACGCCTGCCCGCGCGGGATGCCCGCCGCGATGCGGGCGCCGAAGGCCGAGAGCCGCGGCGGGTCGGGGATCCTCCGCGCCGCGCCGTCCGCGCGCGCGGGTCGCGCCGGCAGCGTCTCGCAGACGCGCGTGCCCGAGCCGGTGCGCGCGCTGGCGTAGCCCTCGGCCACGAGCTGCTCGTACGCCGCGAGCACGGTGTTGCGTGACAGGCCCAGCTCGCCCGCCAGCGCGCGCGTCGCCGGCAGCTTGGCGCCGGCGGCGAGGCGCTGCTCCAGGATCGCCGCCCGCAGCGCGCGGTAGGCCTGGCGGTGGAGCGGGCCGTCGCCGTCGAGTCGCAGCACGAGCACGGGAGATTGGTACCAGAGAATCCAAAGGAAGTGGACCTTCTCTGGGATCGCATGGGGCGCGATGCTCCCCGCATGACGACCCCCACCGATCTCGAACGCTTCCTGCGCTTCGCCCTCGACTTCGAGGTGGCCTTCTGGAGCGACGGCTTCGCCGGCCTCGCGCCGCAGCTCGCCGAGGGCGCGAGCCGCCTCGTGCACAGCGAGGGCTCGCTGGCCGCCGACCATCGCGGCCGCGACGCCATGCTCGGCGGGCTGCGGGACGGCGTGCACGCGCTCGACCGCCGCTTCGACATCCGCATCCCCGAGGTGCTCGCCGGCCCGGTGACGCGGCCCGACGGGGTGTGGATGCGCTACGCGCTGCGGCTCCGCCGCGCGGGGCTGCCGGAGCTCGCGTTCGAGGGCGAGCACGTGGCGCGGTTCGAGGCCGGCCGGCTCGTGTTGATCGAGGAGACGCTGCCGCCGGGCACCGGCGAGCGCGTCGACGCCTTCCTGCGCGAGCACGACGCGGCGCTGCACCCGGCCGGGAGCGCGCCGCGCCCGCCCGCGGATCCGCGCGACCAGCGCGACGCGGAGGCCGCGACGCTGCGCACGCTCGCGCGCGCGTACGGGTCCGCCAAGAGCGAGCAGGACGTCGCCGCGGCGCTCTCGCTGTGCAGCGAGGACTTCGTGCTCGAGACCGTCCCGCTCGGCCTCGCCACCCGCGACCGCAAGGACGCGGAGGTGCAGCTCGGGCTGTTCTTCACGGCCTTCCCCGACTACGGGGTCGAGGCCGACGGCATCGCCGCGGAGGGCGCGGCGGTCGCCTGCTGGGGAAGCGCACGCCAGACCTTCCGCGGCCCCTTCCTCGGGAACGCACCCACCGGCCGGAGCGCGCGCCACCCGTTCGTCTCGGTGTTCGAGGCGAAGCACGGCCGCCTCACCCGCGAGCGCTACTTCTTCGACCTCGCCTCGCTCTGCGAGCAGATCGGCCTGCCGCTCGCCGCGGCGCGCGAGACCCTGGCGAAGCTGCGGGGTCCCGCGTGAGCCGAACCGTCCGCCGCGTCTGCACGCTCTGCGAGGCGACCTGCGGCCTGCGCTTCGAGGTCGAGGGCAACCGGATCCTGTCGGTGCGCCCCGACCGCGAGGACCCGTTCTCGCAGGGCTACGCCTGCCCGAAGGGCATGGCGATCGCCGAGCTGCACGACGACCCGGACCGGCTGCGGCAGCCCGTGCGGCGCACCGCCTCCGGCGAGTTCGAGCCGATCGCGTGGGACGAGGCGTTCGCGCTCGCCGCGGCCGGGCTCGCGCGCGCGCGCGACCACGGGCGGAACTCCGTCGCCGTCTACTGGGGCAACCCGATCATCCACAACCACGGCGCGCTGCTCGCGCGGCGCGGCCTCAACGCCGCGCTGCGGACGCGCAACGTGTTCGGCGCCGGCTCGCAGGACGTGAGCCCGCGCTTCGCGACCTCCCACTACCTGTACGGCAGCTCGCTCGCCTTCCCGGTGCCGGATCTCGACCGCACGGAGCTGTTCCTGTGCGTGGGCGGCAACCCGGTCGTCTCGAACGGCAGCGTGCTGACGGCTCCCGACATGCGCGGCCGGCTGCGAGCGCTGCGCGCGCGCGGCGGGCGCGTCGTGGTGGTGGACCCGCGCCGCACCGAGACGGCGGCGGAGGCCGACCAGCACGTCGCGATCCGCCCCGGCACGGACGCGGCGTTCCTGCTCGCGCTCGCCGCGCTGATCGTGCGCGAGGGGCGCGCCACCACGCGCTTCCTGCGCGAGAGCACGCGCGGCTCCGAGGCCGTCCTCGCCCGGCTCCGCGCCCTCGACCTCGACGCGTGCAGCCGCTTCACGCAGGTGCCGCTCGAGACGCTGCTGGCCCTGGCGCGCGAGTTCGCGGAACGCGCCTCGGTGGCGTACTCGCGCGTCGGCGTCTGCAACACGCGCTTCGGCACGCTCGGCACGTACGCGACCGATCTGCTGAACGTCGTGGCCGGCCGCCTCGGCCGCCCGGGCGGCGCCCTCTTCCCGACGCCGGCGATCGACGTCGCGCGCGTGCTGCGCTGGACCGGCGACGACGGCCACGCGCGCTGGCGCACGCGCGTGCGCGGCCTGCCGGAGACGATGGGCGAGGTGCCGTCGGCCGCGCTGGCCGAGGAGATCGAGACGCCCGGCCCCGGCCAGGTGCGCGCGCTCGTCACCTTCGCGGGGAATCCGGTGCTGTCGGCACCGAACGGCCGCCGCATCGACGCCGCGCTCGAGCGTCTCGACTTCATGGTCTCGATCGACCTCTACGTGAACGAGACCACGCGCCACGCGGACGTGATCCTGCCGCCGGCCGGCGTCCTCAGCGAGGAGCACTACGACCTGTTCTTCGGGCTCTGCGCGGTGCGCAACACGGTGCGCCGCTCGCCGCCGGTGGTGGAGCCGGCGCCCGACCAGCGGCACGACCACCAGATCCTCGCGGAGCTGTCGCGCCGCCTCGGCGGCGGCCCCACCGGCATGCCCGCCGCCGACCGGCTGCTGCGCGTGGCGGAGCGCTTCGGCTTCCGCTGGTCCCCGCGGCCGACCCTCGACTTCCTGCTGCGCACCGGCGCGTGGGGCGACCGCTACCTGCCGTGGCGCCGCGGGCTGCGCCTCCGCGACGTGGACGCGGCCCCGTACGGCGCCGACCTCGGGCCGCTCGCGACCGGCATCGCGCACCGCGTGTTCCACGAGGGCGGCCGCATCGCGCTCGCGCCCGAGCCGCTGCTCGCCGCCTTCGACGAGCTGCAGCGCGCGCTGGCGACACCGCACCCGCCGGACGAGCTGCTGCTGATCGGCCGGCGCGAGGTGCGCACCAACAACAGCTGGATGCACAACGTGCCGTCGCTCGTCTCGGGCCGCGCCCGCTGCGTGCTCCTGCTGCACCCGAAGGACGCCGGGGCGCGCGGCATCGGCGACGGCGACGAGGCGATCCTCGCGAGCCGCGTCCACGCGGGCGCGGTGCGCGTGCAGCTCAGCGCCGACGTGATGCCCGGCGTGGTGAGCCTGCCGCACGGCTGGGGCCACGCCGCGTCCGCGCGCTGGCAGAAGGTCGCGGGCGCGCACGCCGGCGTCTCGCTCAACGACTGGACCGACGAGGCGGAGGTCGAGGGCGTGGTGGGACAATCGATCCTGAGCGGTGTGCCCGTGACGCTTCGAGGTCCGGCATGAAGGAGCTCTGGCAGAAGCCGCCGGCGTTCGCGGACGTGGGCACCGCGCGGATCGCGTGGCGCAGCGTGGGTCGCGGCGAGCCGCTGCTGCTCGTCCACGGCTGGCCGTTCTCGAGCTGGAGCTTCCGCTCCCTGCTCCCACACCTCGCCGAGCGCTTCACCTGCTTCCTGCCCGACACGCCCGGCCTCGGCGAGACGGTGTGGGGGGAGGGGACGGACTTCCTCTTCGCCGCCCAGGCGGAGAGCCTGCGGCGCTTCGCCGATGCGCAGGGCCTCGGCGGCTACTCGGTGCTGGCCTTCGACACCGGCGCGACGATCGCGCGCCAGCTCGCGCTGATCGACCGCGCGCGCGTGCGGCGGCTCGTGCTGCTGAACACGGAGATCCCGGGCCACCGGCCGCCGTTCATCCCGCTCTTCCAGCGCAGCGTGGGGCTGCCCGGCAGCCGGGCGTCGATGCGCCTGCTCCTGCGCTCCCGCTGGCTGCGCCGCTCGGCGCTCGGCTTCGGCGGCTGCTTCCACGACCCGCGCCGGATCGACGACGCGGACTTCCTCGCCGGCACGGTGGCGCCGCTGCTCGCGTCGCCGCGGCGGCTCCTGGGCGCGCAGCGTTACCTCGCCGGCATCGACTGGGCGCTGGTGGACGGGCTCGCCGCGCGCCACGCCGAGATCGCCGCGCCCGTGCTGTTCGTGTGGGGCGAGGACGATCCCACCTTCCCGATCGAGCGCGCCCGCGCGATGCCGCCCCAGCTCCGCGACTGCCGCGGGCTCGTCGCGGTGCCGCGCGCGCGCCTGCTCGTTCACGAAGAGCGCCCGCAGGCGGTGGCCGACGCCGCGCTGCCCTTCCTGACGGAGCAAGCATGAGCCACGCCGAAGAACGCGCGCTGTTCCTGAAACGCTTCGAACGCTTCGGAAGCGAGCCGAGCGTCGAGACGTACCTGGCGCTGTTCCATCCGGAGGCCGTGCTGTTCGACGACGGCATGGAGCGCCCGATCGGCGTGGCGGAGATCCCCGCGCACATCGCGGGCGTGCTCGCGCTGGTGAAGGGCTTCCGCATGCGGCCCGAGCGCTCGCGCGCGCGGGGGCCGCTCGTGATGGTCGAGGCGCACAACGCGGGCGAGGTGGCGGGGAAGCCGGTGTCCTGGCGCGCCGTCTACCGCATCGAGCTCGAGGGCTCGCACGTCCGGAACGGCCGCCGCTACTTCGACCGCGCGCCGCTCCTGGCCGCGCTCGACCCGAACACGCCGAGCGTGTCGCCGCGGCTCGCGCCCGAGCCCGGCGACGCTACGCCGCGGAGCGGCGTCGTCGGAAGCCGCGAGCTCGGCCCCGAGGCGCTCGTGAACGCGTGCGCCGCCGCGTGGCAGAGCGGGCGGCCGGAGGAGATCGCGGGCCACTTCCGCGAGGACGGCGCGCTCCACGCGCCCGGGCTCGCGCGTGCGCTCGGCGGCGGCGAGATCCCCGCCTACTACCGCCGGCTCGCCGCGCTGCTCGGCGGCCCGCTCCGCCCGCGGAGCTGGGCCGGCGACGAGTCGCTGCTGTTCGTCGAGTGGCAGGGCGAGCTGGCGACGCCGTCCGGCCCGCACGCGTTCGGGCTCGTCGAGCGCTTCGACTGCGCCGGCGGCCGCGTGCTCGCCGGGCGGCACTACTTCGAGACGGGCGCCCTCGGGCGGGCGCTCGCGCGCTAGGCGGGGCAAGCTCGGGGCGTGGACCCCGAGCGCGTCGTCCTCCATCAGTTCGCCGCCTCGCACTTCAACGAGAAGGCGCGCTGGGCGCTCGACTGGAAGGGCGTCCCCCACCGCCGGCGCACGCATCTCCCCGGGCCGCACGCGCCGGCCATGCTGCGCCTCTCGGGCCAGCGCACGACGCCCGTGCTGGTGCTCGAGGGCCGCGTGATCCCGGGCTCCGCGTCGATCCTCGCCGCGCTCGAGGAGCGCTTCCCGGAGCGGCCGCTCGTGCCCGCCGATCCGAAGGACGCGGAGCGCGCGCTCGCCTGGCAGGCGCGCTTCGACGCGGAGGTCGGGCCGGCCGTGCGCACGGCCGTGTTCTCCGTGCTGATCCACGAGCCCGGACAGCTCTGCCGGACCTTCTCGCAGGGCAAGCCCGCCTGGTCGAGCGCGCTCTATCGCGCGGCCTTCCCGCTCACCAGGGCGCTCTTCCGTCGCGCCAACGTCGGAGATGCCGCGAACGTCGAGCGCGCATTCGCGAAATGCGAAGAGGCGCTCGACCTCGTGGCGCGCGAGGTGCGGCCGAGCGGCCAGCTCGTCGGCGACGCCTTCAGCGTGGCGGACCTCGCGTGCGCCGCGCTGCTCGCGCCCCTCGTCTCGCCCGAGCACCCCGACATGAGCCAACCGCGCCCCCGCCCCCCGGCCGTCGAGGCCTTCCTCGCGCGCTTCGCCTCGCATCCCGCCGCGGCCTGGGTGCGCGAGCAGTACCGCAAGCACCGCCCGGTGGCTCAGGTCAGCGCCGGTGTGACTTCGAGGTGAGCTCGAAGCAGTCAGGGAGATACTCGCAAGACCATGAAGTCGACGGGTCTTCTAGGTGAAGTAGCGGCGGTCCGGCGCGTGGCGGAGCTTCTTGCGCGCGTGCCCGAGATCGCTCGGGACGACACGACGGATGAGTTGCAGGCCTGGACGCTTGCCCACGCGCTTTCGGACATGGAGTCCTCCTTTCGCGCAGTGCTCGATGATCACTGCCGAGGCTCCTAGCCGAGGGGAGAAGTCCCGCGGAGGCGTTCGAGGATCTCGAGGAGATTCGCGAGGAACTCCGTCACATCGTCTACCACATCAGAGATTCCGTGTTCTTTCGCGGCGTGCTCACGAGCTGAGCTGGCTCCACGCCTCGAGCTTCGGCCGCGCCATCTCCTCGCGGAAGCGGTCGAAGGTCCACGGCCACACCGCCGGGATGCCGCGATCGTCGAGGTACCAGCTCTTGCAGCCGGTGGTCCAGACGGTGCGCTTCGCCGCCTCCACGCGCGCCGCTTCGAAGCGCGCCGTGGCCTCCTCGCTCGGCGCGAGCGCGCGGCAGCGGCCGTCGCGCAGCAGCGCGACGAGCTGGAGGATGTAGGCCATCTGCAGCTCGGCGACCTCGATCAGCGAGAAGTTGCCGACGGGGCCGTTCGGGCCGTTCAGCATGAAGAAGTTGGGGAAGCCGGGCACCGAGATCGACAGGTACGCGTCGGGCCGCTGCGACCAGCGCGCGTCGAGCGCCTTTCCCTCCGCGCCGGTCACCTGCATCGGGCGCACGAAGCGGTCCGCGCGGAAGCCGGTCGCGAGCACCAGCACGTCGAGCTCGTGGAGGCGCCCGTCGCGCGTGCGCACGCCCGCCGGCTCGATGCGCTCGATGCCCTCGGTGACGAGCTCGGCGTTGGGCTTCTGGATGGCCTGGTAGAAGTCGGGCGAGATGATCAGCCGCTTGCATGCCGCGCGGTAGCTCGGGCGGAGCTTCTCGCGCAGCGCCGGGTCGCGCACGCTGTTCTCGAGATTCGCGCGGCAGGCCTCTTCGATCAGCTTCATCTGCGGCGAGGTCGCGTCGACGACGGCGTTCGAGAAGCCCTGCGCGAACAGCTTCGACAGGTCGGCGTGGAGCTGGCGCATCGACTCGGGCTGCCGGCGGAACGCCGCCTGCTCCTCCGCGCTGTACGGCGGATTGTCCTGCGGCATGATCCACTGCGCGGTGCGCTGGAACAGCGAGAGCTTCGCCGCGCGCTCCACCAGCGCGGACACCATCTGCACCGCGGTCGAGCCCGTGCCGACGATGCCGATGCGCCGGCCGTCGAGCCGCACGCCGTGGTCCCAGCGCGCGCTGTGGAAGAGCGCCCCCTCGAACGACCCGAGGCCCGGCAGGTCGGGGAGGTTCGGGTGGTGCAGCACGCCGGTGGCCGCGATCACCACGTCGGCCTCGTCGCGCGCCCCGCTCTTCGTCTCGAGCCGCCAGCGCCCGCCCTCGAAGGCGCAGCGCACCACCTCCTCGCCGCAGCGGATCCGCTCCGCCACGCCGCGGCGCCGCGCCACGGCCTCGAAGTACGCCTGGATCTCCACGCCCGGCGAGAAGCGATGGCTCCAGTCGGGGTTCGGCTCGAAGGAGTAGCTGTAGAGGTGGCTCGGCACGTCGCACGCGATGCCCGGGTAGGTGTTCTCGCGCCAGGTGCCGCCGAGGCGGTCGGCCTTCTCGTAGAGGACGACGTCGTCGAAGCCCGCCTCCCGGAGCTTGATCGCGGAGAGGACGCCCGACATCCCGGCGCCGATGATCACGAAGCGCAGCGACCGCTCGGAACCCATCCTCACCTCCCGACTGGCCGCAGAAGATGGCACGTCTCTGCCTCGATCGGCGCCCTCGCCGTCCGCGAACGGCGTTGAGAGCCCGGGTGGAGACGTTGTAGCTTCCCGCGCCATGGCCACCGAACCCGCTGACCTCGGCTTCGATCCCGACTCCCTGCGCGCGCGGTACCGCGCGGAGCGCGACAAGCGCCTGCGCGCCGACGCCAACGACCAGTACCTCGAGGTGGCGGGAGCCTACGCCCACTTCGTGGAGGACCCCTACGTCGCGCCCGGCTTCACGCGCGCGCCGCTCTTCGACGAGGTCGAGGTGGTGGTGATCGGCGGCGGCTTCGGCGGCCTGCTCGCCGGCGCGCGGCTGCGCGAGGCCGGCGTCGAGAGCCTCCGCTTGATCGAGAAGGGCGGCGACTTCGGCGGCACCTGGTACTGGAACCGCTACCCCGGCGCGCAGTGCGACATCGAGTCGTACATCTACCTGCCGCTGCTCGAGGAGCTCGCGTACGTCCCCACCGAGAAGTACGTGCGCGCGCCCGAGATCCTGGCGCACAGCCAGGCGATCGGGCGCAAGTACGACCTCTATCGCAACGCCTGCTTCCAGACCGAGGTCCGGGAGCTGCGCTGGGACGACGAGAGCGCGCGCTGGCTCGTCTCGACGAATCGCGGCGACCGCATGCGGGCGCGCTTCGTGGTGATGTCGAACGGGCCGCTGAACCGGCCGAAGCTGCCCGGGATCGAGGGCATCGAGCGCTTCGAGGGGCACACCTTCCACACCAGCCGCTGGGACTACGCCTACACGGGCGGAGACTCGAACGGCAACCTCACGGGACTGCGCGGCAAGCGCGTCGGCATCATCGGCACGGGCGCCACGGCCGTGCAGTGCGTGCCGCACCTCGGCGAGACGGCCGATCACCTCTACGTGTTCCAGCGCACGCCCTCGTCCATCGACGTGCGCGGCAACCGCCCCACCGACCCGGCCTGGGCGCGGAGCCTCGCGCCCGGCTGGCACCAGCAGCGGATGGACAACTTCAACATCCTGGTCTCGGGCGGCTTCCAGTCCGAAGACCTCGTGAACGACGGCTGGACGGACATCATCCGCAAGCTGCTGGTGATGGTGCAGCAGGAGGGGAGCGCCCCGCGCACGCCGGAAGAGCTCGCGAAGACCATGGAGCTCGCGGACTTCCAGAAGATGGAGCAGATCCGCTCCCGCGTGGACGAACTCGTCGGGGATTCGGCGACCGCGGAGGCGCTGAAGCCCTGGTACCGGCAGTTCTGCAAGCGGCCCTGCTTCCACGACGAGTATCTCCTGACCTTCAACCGGCCGAACGTCACGCTGGTGGACACGAAGGGGAAGGGAGCCGATCGCGTGACGCCGAAGGGCATCGTGGTGGAAGGGGTCGAGTACGCGCTCGACTGCCTCATCTTCGCCACCGGCTTCGAGGTCGGCACGGCATACACGCGGCGCGCGGGCTACGAGATCGTCGGCCGCGGCGGGCTCGCGCTGTCGGAGAAGTGGGCGGACGGCCTGCGCACCCTCCACGGCATGCACAGCCACGACTTCCCGAACTGCTTCATCATGGGTCCGCAGCAGGCCGGCTTCACGGCCAACTACCCGCACCTGCTCGCCGAGCAGAGCCAGCACATCGCCTGGATCCTGAGCCAGGCGCGCGAACGCGGCGTGTGCACGATCGAGGCCACCGAGGAGGCCGAGGCGAAGTGGGTCGAGACCGTGATCTCGCTGGCGCGCTTCAGCCGCGAGTTCTTCGAGAGCTGCACGCCGGGCTACTACAACAACGAGGGCAAGCTCTCCGACCTCGCCGCGCAGAACGGCTTCTACGGCGGCGGCTCACCGGCCTTCTTCCAGCTGCTGGCCGCCTGGCGCGCCGCGGGGGACCTCGCGGGTCTCGAGCTGCGCTAGCAAGCGGCGCGCTCCGCTCCCGCGCGCAGTGAGCCAAAGGCGAACGGAGTCACGACAGCCCCTCCAGCACGAAGCCCTGCCCGTCCTGCACCGGGCGCGCGAGCGAATGCGCGCCCTCGAGCCAGAGCGTGCCGCGCGCCGCGGCGCGCGCGAGCTGCGCGCGCGGGCAGCCGAGCTCGCGGGCAAGCAGGCGGTCCCAGCGCTCGCCGCACGGCTCGGGCTGCACGATGCGGGCGCGGACCGCGCCCGCGGCGGGCAGCGCGGGTCGCAGCACGCGATAGGGCAGCGGCTCGCCCGGCGGCAGCTCGAAGGCGTGGCGCCGGGCGAAGGCCGGGTCGTTCTCGAGGTAGGGCGCGAGCACGCCGCCCGGCAGCTCGGACGCGCGGCGCCGGTGCGCGAGGCGACGCTTGCGAGTGTCGCCGCAGCTCCGGCAGCGGTAGAGGAGCCACACGTCGTGGCGCTCACCGTTCGAGTTCACGCGAAACCGGTCCGTGCTGTCGTGCGGCGCGAGCGCGCCGCAGCGCGTGCACGCGACGCGCCACGCCGGCGTGGCCAACGCCACGAGCCGCCAGAGATCCATGCGCATGCCCCGAGCGGGGCGCTCCGCGCGGGCGGCGACTGGCGGCACGAGGTCTCGACGAGAGCCGGACGCTGGCATGCAGCCAGATCCCGACCTCGCAGCGCACGACCCCGCATGCGACGGAGCGGAGCTCCGTCCGATGTTCGTCGCCGAGAACGAGCCGAGATCTGGCTAGCGCGCGGGTGTCATGCGGCCGAGTGGTCCTCGAGAGTCGGCGCAGCATAGCGGGAGCCGGTTCAGCGTGTACCAGGCTTCCCGCGACCAGAGCGGCCCGCTCGCGCCCGCCAGCGGGCCGAGCACCTCGAGGTGGACGACGCGTCCCGGCGCGAGCCCGTCGAGAGCGAGGCGGATGCGCCGGCGGTCGGGCGAGAGGTCGACCGCGCGCACCGGCAGCTCGCGCTCGTCGAGCTTCGGGCCGCCGTAGTCGGCCGTCGGCCGGTACGTCCAGTCCCTCACCCGGAAGTCCGCGGGACGCACGTCCACGCCCGGCGCGAGCGGCTCCGTGAGCTCGGCCTCGAAGCCGTCCGCCCGCGCCCGCAGCGCGAGCAGCTCGAAGGTCGGGCGGCCGTTGTACGCGAGTCGCTGGAGCCCGTACCAGAGCTTGCCGGGCTGGCCCCAGTCGCCGGGCCCGCCGATGCCGCCGACGTAGAGCTTGCCGTCCGGCCCCCACGCGAGCCGGTTCACGCCCGCCTCGAAGCCCTGCGAGAAGCGGAACGCGGCGCCCTGGAGCTGGCCCTCGACCTCCTCGACGAAGACGCGCTGGAGCCCGCCGTAGTGGACGTCGCCGAACAGCACCTGGCCGCGCCAGGGTCCGATCTCGAGCGCGACGGGCTGGCTCGGCGAGTTGCCGACCTCGGAGTGCGGCAGCCAGACCACGGGCGGGTCGATCGGCAGCGCCTCGGTGCCCGCGAAGCCGACCGCGTGCGAGCCGAAGAAGGCGCCAGGCCGCACCAGCAGCAGCTTGCTCGCCGGCAGCCAGTCGCCCTGGTTGTCGGTGACGAAGAGGCGGCCGCCGGGCCCGAAGCCGATCCCGTTCGGCGCGCGCAGCCCGCGCGCGATCACCTCGACGGCTCCGTCCCGCGCGGCGATGCGCACCACGCTGCCGCGCCCCGCCACCTGCTCGGGCGCGCTCGCTCCGCCCGGCTGCACCGCGGTGGCCAGGTTCGCGTAGAAGGAGCCGTCCCGATGCGCGAGGCCGAACGCGAACTCGTGGAAGTTCGCGGAGCAGCGCCACTGGTCGGAGACGGTCTCGTAGAGGTCTGCGACGCCGTCGCCGTCCTCGTCGGCGAGGCGCGTGAGCTCGTGCTTCTGGAGCACGTAGACCTCGCCTTCCACCACGCTGAGGCCGAGCGGCTCGAGCAGGCCGGCGGCGAAGCGCGAGACGCGCGCGCCGTCGAGCCGGTAGACGGCGCCGTCGGCGTCCCAGCTGGCGACGACCAGCTGGCCGTCCGGCAGCACGCCGAGGCCGCCCACGCGCGGCTCGAAGCCGGGCGGGCGGATCGTCTCGAGGTCGAAGCTCGGATGCACGCCCGGCACGAGGCGCGCGACGTCGATGTCGTGCGGCCCCGCTTCGCCCTGCGCCCAGCTGATCACGCGGACGAGCGGGCCGAGCACCCAGAGCGGGAGCCGGCGCCAGCCGGTGAGCACCTCGGGCGCGGGGTCGGCCTGCGCGAGGATGAAGGCGACCATGGCCTCCGCGTCGGCGACGGAGAGCGCGGGGTGCGGCGTCATCGGCGTCTCGCCCCACGCGCCGGCGCCGCCGAGGATGACCTTGCGCGCGAGGCGCGGGGCGTCGGCGTCGGGGTAGCGCTCGGCGATCTCGCGGAAGGACGGGCCGACGGTGCGCCGCTCGGCGTCGTGGCAGACGCGGCAGTCGCTCGCCTCGAGCTTCGCGAGGCCCGCGGGCGCGCTCGCGGCGGCGCGCGCCCGCGCCGCGGCCTCGTCGTCCGGCTGCGGCTCGCCGAGCCAGGCCGTGAAGTCCGTGGTCGCGTTCGCGCGCAGCGCGAGCACGCCTTCGAGCGCGCCGCCTGGCGCCGCGGGCGCGCGCTCGAAGCGGCCGTTCGTCTCGAAGGGCTCCTGCGCGCGCAGCCGGTCGAGGTGCATGCGCAGGCGCAGCTCGACGCCGGGCGGCACGCCCGCGCTGGTGAAGCGGCGCGCGAGGCCGGGCGCGCCGTCTGCGTCGCGGGCGAACTCGGGCGACTCCAGGACGCGGATGCTCGCGCCGTCCGCGAGCACGAGGTCGTAGAGCAGCGTGGCGCCGCCCCGCCCGAGCCGGTGGCCGCGCCAGCGCACGTGCGCCGCGAGGACGCGGCCGTCCCGTGCGACCTCCCACGGCTCCTCCCAGGGGCTCGTCCACCAGCTCCGCCCGCGGCTGGTCGGCTGTGGGCCGTGGTTCCAGTCGTAGACGGCGCCCTGGAAGTCGATGCCGTCGGCCCAGACCTTGTAGAGGGAGGCGCGCTCCGCGTCGTACGCGACCCACAGCTCCGGCGCGAGCGCCAGCACGAGCATGCGCGGGCGCTCGTCGAGCACGGCGCGGAAGACGAACGGGTCGCGGCCGCGCTCCGCACCGGCGGCCGCGGCGAGCGCAAGCCACGCGAGCAGCGCCGAGCGGAGGAGTCGCACGGGCTCAGGGCGTCACGATCGGGAAGTTGCCCTCCACGGGATCGAGCAGGCGGAAGAAGGACAGCAGCGCCGTGCGGCTGCCGTCCACGTCGAGCTCGTCCGAGAAGATGAAGTCCTTGAGGCCGACCTGGCCCGTGCCGAGCCGCAGGAACAGCGCGCGGGTGAGCTTCACGGTGGCGGCGGCGTTCGGATCGGCGTCGCGCTGCCAGTGGTGGAGCACGGCGTTCTCCAGGTTCAGCACGTGCGTCTCGCCGGCGTCGGTGAACACGAAGTTCAGCGTGAGCGGCTCCTGCTCGGCGGCCTTCGGGCCGTTCAGGCGCGTGGCCATCGCGGTGAAGAACAGCTCGAGCGGGATGCGCGCGAGGAGCTCGCCCGCGAAGCGGGTGTCGAGCCCCGGGCCCTCGGGCGCGCCTTGACGCAGCTCCTGCGCACCCGTCAGGTAGACGGAGCGCCACACGCCGCTCTCCGCCTGGTAGCCGAGCTGCTCGTAGGCGCGCGCGAGCAGCTCGCGCGCCTCCGCATCCTCGGGCTGGGCGAACACGAGATGGTCGAGCAGGGTCGCCGCCCAGCGATAGTCGCCGCCCTCGAGCGCCGCCTTGGCCTTCTCCTTCACGGCGCCGGCGCCGCCGATCGCCTCGACGTACCTCGCGCCGAGCGGGACCGGCGGCAGCGGGTCGAGGTTCGCGGGATTGCCGTCGTACCAGCCGAAGTAGAACTGGTAGACGGCCTTCGCGTTGTGCCGGAGCGTCCCGTAGTACCCGCGGTTGGCGAAGCTCCGCGCGAGCTGCGGCGGCAGCTCGATCTGCTCGGCGATCTCGCGCGGCGTCGCGCCGCGATTCGCGAGCCGGAGCGTCTGGTCGTGGATGTAGCGGTACGTGTCGCGCTGGCCCTTCAGGAACGCGATCGCTCGCTCGTGCCCGAAGGTCGGCCAGGTGTGGCTCGTGAACACCACCTCGACGTCCGGGAAACGCTGGATCGCGTCGTCGATGTAGCCGCTCCACTTGAGCGAGTCGCGCACCTTGGCGCCGCGCAGCGTGTAGAGGTTGTGCATGGTGTGGTTCACGATCTCGGCGCCGCAGTAGGCCTTCTGCTGCGGCAGGTAGAAGGCCAGCTCCGCGGGCGCCTCGGACTCGGGCGTGTACTGGAACACGAAGGGCACGCCGTCGAGCTCGAGCTCCTGCGGCGTGCGGTCCACGATGTCGGTGGGCAGCGCGAAGCTGGTGGTGCCGGACAGCGGCTGCTTGCCGAGGCCCGTGTCCACGTAGCCGCGCGGGCCGACCGGGAGGTTCGAGCCGAACTGGAAGCTCGCCCGCCGCCCCATCGCGGTGCCCGCGAGCACGTTCTCGCTCGTGACCTCCTCGACGAAGCGCCGCGGGGTCACGATGCGCACGCCGTCGGCCGAGCCGTCGGGCAGCACCGCCTTCACGCCCGCGAAGTGGTCCACGTGGCTGTGCGTGAAGATGACGGCCACGACCGGGTCGCTGCCGAGGTGCTTCCTCGCCAGCGCGTACGCGGCGGTCGCCGTCTCGACGCTGGTGAGCGGGTCCACGATGATCCAGCCGGTCTTGCCGCGGATCCACGTCATGTTGGAGCAGTCGTAGCCGCGCACCTGGTAGATGCCCTCGGTCACCTCGAACAGGCCGTGGATCCCGTTCAGCTTCGCCTGGCGCCAGAGGCTCGGGTTCACGCTCGCCGGCGCATCGCCCGTCACGAAGCCGAACAGCGACTGGCTCCACTCCCGGCCGCTCGCCGTCATCACCTCCATGCCGGGATCGCTGGCGACGAGGCCGCGCTGCGCGTCCTCGAAGTCCGCCACGTCGGCGAGATCGAGCGCGGCTCCGAACTTCGCGTTGGCGTCGGCCGTCGCGGCGCTCGGCGCCGTGTTGCCGTGCTCGTCCGCTTCGACGGCCGCGCCCGACGGCGCGGGGGGCGGCGCCTCCTTCCGCGCTTCGCCGCAGGCGGCGGCGAGCGCCGCGACGAACGCGAGGGCGAGAGCTCGCGCGCTCATGACGCCTTCAGCGCCTCGCACGCCTCGGCACAGCGCTCGCAGGCCTCCATGCAGGTCCGGCACACCGCGTGGTGGTCCGCGTGCTTCTTGCACTCGGCGGCGCAATCGCGGCAGTACGTGGCGCAGGCGCGCGCGTAGGCGACCAGGCGCGGCGTCGGGGCCGCTGCATAGTGCGCCAGCGCCGCCAGCGACTCGCAGATCGCTCTGGTCTGGACCACCTCCGAGAGGCAGCCCGCCAGCGTCTTGTCGCCCTGGCCGAGCCGGTCGACGCAGTGGCGGATGCACGCGTCGCCGGCGGCGACGCAATCCGCCGCGGCGGTGGCGATGCGGGCCAGGCCCTTGTCTGCGGGCGCGGCGGCTGCGTGCTCCGCGTGCTCCGCCGCCGAGGCGGCGCCCGCGAGCGCCGCCGTGCCGAGCAGCGCCGTGGCGGCGAGAAAGTCCCTGCGGTCCATCACGCCCTCCTCCCGGTTGCGCTCCGCAGACTATCTCAGCGGCGCGCAGGGGTGGGGGGCTATTGGCCGAGCGCGCCCCGCAGCCGCCGCTCGAGCTGCTCGAGCTCGTGCGACAGCTCGACCGGGAGCTTCACGCCGAACTGCGAGTAGTACTCCCGGATCAGCGGGATCTCGGCGAGCCAGCCCTCCGCGTCGACGCTCAGCAGCGCGTCGAGCTGCTCGTCCGAGAGGCCGAGGCCCGAGGTGCGGAGGTGGTCGGGCGCCGGCACCGTCCCGATCGGCGTCTCGCGCCCCTCGGCGCGGCCCGCGCAGCGCTCGAACACCCACTCGAGCACGCGCGAGTTCTCGCCGAAGCCGGGCCAGAGGAAGCGGCCGTCCTGCTTGCGGAACCAGTTCACGTAGTAGAGGCGCGGCAGCTTCGCGCCCTTCGTGCGGCCGATGCGGAGCCAGTGCGCCCAGTAGTCGGCCATGTTGTATCCGCAGAAGGGGAGCATGGCCATCGGGTCGCGGCGCAGGTTGCCGACCTTGCCGGCCGCCGCGGCGGTCGTCTCGCTCGAGATGATCGAGCCGAGGAACGTGCCGTGCTGCCAATCGCGCCCCTCGTGCACGAGCGGCACCACGGTGGCGCGGCGGCCGCCGAACAGGATCGCGCTGATCGGCACGCCGGCCGGATCCTCCCACTCGGGCGCGATCACCGGGCACTGGGGCGCGGGCGCGGTGAAGCGCGAGTTCGGATGCGCGGCCGGCGTCTTGCTCTCCGGGGTCCACGGGTTGCCGCGCCAGTCGGTGAGGCGCTCCGGGGGCGGCCGGCTCATCTCCTCCCACCACACGTCGCCGTCCTCGGTCTTCGCGACGTTGGTGAAGATGCAGTTCGCGGAGACGCTCCGCATCGCGTTCGGGTTCGAGCTCATGCTGGTGCCCGGGGCCACGCCGAAGAAGCCCGCCTCCGGGTTGATCGCGTAGAGCTGGCCGTCGCTGCCGAACTTCATCCAGGCGATGTCGTCGCCGATCGTCTCCACCTTCCAGCCCGGGATGGTGGGCTCGAGCATCGCGAGGTTCGTCTTACCGCAGGCGCTCGGGAAGGCCGCGGCCACGTAACGCACCTCGCCCTGCGGCGAGGTGAGCTTCAGGATCAGCATGTGCTCGGCGAGCCAGCCCTCGTCGCGCGCCATCGTCGAGGCGATGCGCAGCGCGAAGCACTTCTTGCCGAGCAGCGCGTTGCCGCCGTAGCCCGAGCCGTAGCTCCAGATCTCGCGCCGCTCCGGGAAGTGCACGATGTACTTGTTCTCGCCGTCGCAGGGCCACGGCACGTCGGACTGGCCGGGCTCGAGCGGGTGACCGACGGAGTGGAGGCACGGTACGAAGTCGCCGCCCTCGCCCAGCACGTCGAGCACCGCCTGGCCCATGCGCGTCATGATGCGCATGTTCGCGACCACGTACGGCGAGTCGGAGATCTCGACGCCGATCTGCGCGATGTGCGAGCCGAGCGGGCCCATGCTGAAGGGCACCACGTAGAGCGTGCGGCCGCGCATGGAGCCGGCGAACAGCCCGCGCAGCGTCTCGCGCATCTCGTGCGGGTCGCGCCAGTTGTTCGTGGGGCCGGCGTCCTCCGCCTTCTCGGAGCAGATGAAGGTGCGGTCCTCGACGCGCGCGACGTCGGCCGGATCGGACAGCACGAGGTACGAGTTCGGGCGCTTGCTCGGGTCGAGGCGCACCGCGGTGCCGCTCGCGAGCATCAGCTCGAACATGCGGTCGTACTCGTCCTGCGAGCCGTCACACCAGTGGATCGCGTCGGGCTGCGTGAGCGCCGCGACCTCCTCGACCCAGCGCAGCAGCTTGCGGTTGCGAGTCGGCGCGTTCGTGTTCGAGAGCGTCATGGAGCAGCACCTTTCCCACGGAATGAAGGGCCAGAGGAAAGCACATCCAGTGAGTAGCCCCAGACCGCCCGGGGTCACATGGGTTCCGGGAGCCGACTCCTGATACCAGTGATTACAGCAGGTTACGGGTGGAGTTGCGAAATGCGCCCGCTGCGCCGGCGCCGCTCAGAACGGGGCGAGCTCGTAGTCGGAAGGCCGGAAGCGGCGGGTGCGCAGCGCGTACTCGGCCGCGAAGCCGGGATAGAGGGCGTGGTTGCTTCCGTCCGCGGAGAGGTACCAGCTCTTGCAGCTCGACCACACCATGTGCTTCATGCGGCCCTGGATGCCGCGGTTGTACCGCTCGAGCGCGTCGGGGCGGACGTCCACGAAGCGCAGGCGGTCGCGGCGCAAGCGCTCGATCGCCTGGAGCACGTGGGCGATCTGCGCCTCGGTGTAGACCAGCACGGACGTGTGCCCCGGCCCGGTGTTCGGCCCCATCAGGATGAACCAGTTCGGGAAGCCCGAGACGGTCATGCCCTTGTAGGCGGACGCACCGCCGGTCCAGGCCGAGTCGAGCGAGCGGTCGCCGCGTCCGATCACGGGGAACGGCGCCGCAGCCAGGCCTACGGCGAAGCCGGTCGCGAGGACGATGGCATCGACGGGATGGTGCGCGCCGTCCTTCGTGTCGATGCCTTCGCAGACGACCTGCTCGATCGGATCGGTCACCAGCTCGACGTTCTCGCGCGCGAAGCTCGCCCAGTAGTCGTCCGAAATCAGGATGCGCTTGCAGCCGAACTGGAAGCGGGGACGGAGCTTGTCGCGCAGCGCCGGATCCGAGACCTGCGCTTGCAGGTGCCGGAGCGACATCCCTTCGCCGAGCGCCGACAAACGGGGCGCATCGAGGAAGATCATCGGTCCCATGATCTCGCTCAGGGCGTACTGGGAGAACCGACTCGCGCGCAGCAGCCACGGGAAGCGCGCGAAGAGCCGCTTCGTCCGCTCGGAGTAGCGCTTGTCGACCTTGGGCACGACCCAGGCCGGCGTGCGCTGGAAGACGGTGAGCCGCTCCACCTCACCCGCGATCGAGGGCACCACCTGCACCGCGCTCGCGCCGGTGCCGATGACGGCGACGCGCTTGCCGGTGAGCTCGTAGTCGTGCCGCCAGCGGGCGGTGTGGAAGATCTCGCCCGCGAAGCTCTCGATGCCCTTGATGTCCGGCAGCGCGGGATTCACGAGCCCGCCGACCGCCGAAACGACGACGCGAGCCGTGAAGGTCTCGCCGCCGCCGGTGGTGAGCGTCCATGCCCCGCGCGCTTCGTCGAAACGCGCCTCCACGATCTCGGTGCCGAGGCGCAGGTGCGAGCGCAGCCCCCACTTTTCCACGAGCCGGAGCAGATACGCCTGGATCTCGTCGGACGGCGAGAACTTGCGCGTCCAGCCCGGGTACTGCTCGAAGGAGAGCGAGTAGGCGTGCGACGGCACGTCGCAGGCC
>Ga0187892_10004815_pt1 | contig 22121 bp, 22 predicted proteins | sample MA1701073metaG_FD_139345 | JGI IMG/M metagenome (GOLD analysis project Ga0187892, IMG submission 139345) | Bio-ooze microbial communities from a basaltic lava cave in the Kipuka Kanohina Cave System on the Island of Hawaii, USA - MA170107-3 metaG ... | reverse complement strand
TGGCGACGGACACGCGCTTCTTGGGGTGCAGGAAGTCGAAGTGGGCCGTCCCCACCGCTGCCTGTCCGAACACGAGACCGAGAGTCGACGAGAAGGCCGACGCCCCGGCGCCTTCGTCCGGCTCCCATCCGAAGGACGCCGCCGGGTTGTAGAGTTCCGTGTGAATGCCGAGCCGCTTGTGGATGGCCTCGGCCAAGGCTTCTTCCACACCCAGATCGCCGGCGATGACCACCTGATCGATCGCCGCCCCGGCGTCGTTGACGCGATAGGCCTCGATCGAACGTGTGACTTCGACGAGCAGCGACTGAATGACGTGGTCCGAAGCCTTGGCAGGGAACGGCTCGGTGGCGATGGCGTCATCGACGCCCTCCGGCTCGACCCCCTCACGCACCAGGGACAGTCGCGGAGCGGTCTCGCTCGCCTTCCAGTCCTTCGGAATCATTACCGACGCGGCGCGCGAGAAGGTCAACATTCCATGTCGCAGGATGTCGATCTCCGTCAGCGCGGGCCGCACGTCGATGAAGAGGACCCGCTCGGGCATGGCATGTTTGAGCAGCTCGGCCAAGGCCATGGTATTGGCGTAGGGGCGCAGGCCGATGCGATCGAGCGTCAACCCCGCCACGCTGAACGTGGCCTCGTATTGACGCACGACCTCCCGCCGAACCGCCGCCACGAGCACGTCCGACGTGGACCCCGCGTCCGATCGACCGACCGTAAAGTCGATCACTGCCTCGCCCGCCGCGAAGGGTAGCTCCTTGGCGATCTGAATCTCGACCATGCCCGGCAGCTCTTCCGGAGCGAGCGTGGGCAGGGCCAAAGTCTTGAGAATGGCCTGGTCGCGGGGAATGTCCACGACCGCGTGCTTGGTGGCGATCTGCTCCTGATCGAGGACCCGGCGGATGTGGCGCCCGAGCAACTGGGGATTGGCCAGGTCCACGTCTGCGGGAATCGCCGCGGACAGAATGCGGTCGATCTTGATCCCGCGCTTGCCGACGAAGGCGTGCACGACCCGGAGGGTCCGCGCGTCCCAGTCGATCGCGACGACCTTGCGTGACGGCGCCCTACCGACCACGGACTTGCTCCTTATCCTCTTCGCGGATCGGGTAGCTCGCCCCGAGATAACTCAGGTCCCGGTAGTACATCGTTTGAGCAATCGGCCCGACCATGTCCACGACGACTTGGAGCCGCGTGATCATCCCCATGTGATCCGCGTAACCCAGCGACTCAATGGTGAACTGCTGGCACCGCGCCGTGATGCTCGAGGCGATCGCGTCAAAGGCGTCGAGTTCCAAAACCCCTTCCGTGATCAGCCACGCGGGCGTCGAAAGCGCCTCCGCATCCAGCGAATCGCGGGCGGCGACGATGGCGTCGATCTGGTCCTCCGTCAGACCCGGCAAGCACTTGAGGACCGCGCGGGGGGCCGTATTAACGTTGATAAGCCCCTTGACTCGCCCATCCTCCACCCGCCGCGTGGTCAGCCTGTCGAGCAAGAGCGGCAAGTGCTCCTCGCTAAACGGGCTTTGCACGTCCTGCCCGCCCTGTTGTCGGGGGCGCAGCAAGGACGCCGGAGATCGGATCGACCTCTCGCCGCCGGCCTCATCAGCCGTTCCCTGCGCCCCCTCTGGTTTTTCTTCACCCTCCGCTGCGCTGCCTTCCTGTGAGTTTTCGTTTTCCTGCCCCGGCGGCGCGCCGGGAGGCAAGACTTCGGTGGGACTTTGACCTTCGCGCGGACGGCGGGGCTGAGCGCCCCGTGGTCTGGGCGGTCCCGCCGGGGTCCGAGGCGGTTTCTCAGTACTGCCGGCTGGGCCGGCGTCCTGAGCCTTCCTGCTCGGCGTGTGCTTTCGACCGGGCTTTGGCAGGGGCGGAGGCGGCTGCGTGCCAGTCGGTCCCGGAGAGGGAGGCTTCGCTTCACCCGTCCCGCTGCCCGGCCCCGGCGGCGCGCTGGAATCGCCCTTGTCGCCCGGACCCGGCGGCTTCTTACCCCCCGCGCCGCTTCCCGGTCCCACGCGCGTGGCCGCCACAATGAACTTGACCGCATCCGGGTCGTCGGGGAAGACCTGCTGCAAGTCCTTCTTCAACGTGGCCTCGTCGCTGAAGAGGTACACGCGCGGCCGGTTATCGTCGGACGTATCGTTCTCGTAGGACAGCGCCGACACATATGGAAACAACCCGCGGTTGAGTTCGCCATCCTCATTATCCGGCGGGAACGACGCCTCGCCGTCGTCCTCGTTCGGAGTGAGCAGGCCGTTGCGATCGAAGTCTTCGCCGTAGAGGATCGCCCCAGTCACTCCTTTCACGAGCAGCAGCTCCTCGACTGAGGAAAACTCTCCATTCTTTACGCCGTAAGGCTTGTCCAAGGACAAGTAGTATTCACCCTCCGTGTCGCCCGCCTCGCCGCTGGGAGTGTTGTCGGCGTCGCGCCAATCGATGATCGCGTCCACGATGGCCTTAGGATCGATCTCTTCGTCACCGTCCGCGTCGGCGAGGACAACCTGCTCGACCAGGGCCAGGAGCTGCTCGGGCGTCGCCGCGTTGATGTTGATCTTCGACGATTCGTCGGTGATGCCGAAGCGCATGTAGCGCTCGTCGTCGGTCGGGTCGTCGGCGACGATGCTGAAGCGATAGGCCATGGTTTCATCCAGCTCCTCGGTCGTGCCCGAGGTGCGCGAATCCGTGTCGTGGGCCCAAATCAGAACGCGATGAAAAATGTCGGGATTGTGGTACCACTGAGTGCGATCGAATCGTGCCGTACGCAGCAGCATCTTGGCGGCCTCGATCCCCGCTTCCGACGCAAGTCGCGTTTGCAGGCGATTGGAAATGGCCTGCACTTGGGAAACGTCGGCATGAATGCGAAACGAGAACATCGCCCCAAATAGGCCCAGCAAGAGCAGAACGAACAACACCACAGGCAGAATGACAGCACGCCGCATCGTCACGGTCCCTCCGTGTTGTCATTGGACTGCTCTTCATCCTTGCCGGAGAGCATGTCCTCCACGAACGCCTGGCTCTCGCGACCCACTCGCGAGCGAAACACGGGGTCGGCGCCGGTGACGCGCACCACGGTGGAGAACTGGTCCGGCGTGAGCGGCAGGCAGTCCACTGGATCGCGGTTGAGGCACTCGCAGAATTCCTCGTTGGTCTCGTCTTGCCCGAACTCCTCGCCGCAGGGCGGGTGCGAGTCGAAGCCGATGGTGACCATCACCAACTGCGGCAGGGGGTTCTCACCGGGGACTTGCCAGTCGTCCCACCATTTGTACCCGTCGAAATAGCAAAAACGCAGATAATGGACTTCCGGGGCGTAGAGCTCTTCCCAGTCGATGTCCAGCTCCAACGCCCGTTGCTCTTCCTCGGACTCCTCTTCCACGAACTCCTGGGGATTGAACGGAACAGGCTCCTCGCCCTCCGTCGCCTCGGTTTCTTTCTTCTCCAGCGCTTTGGCGGCCAGGGACGTGGGAATCGCGCGGGGCACCAGCGTCTCCACTCGCGCTAAACCCAATGGGTATTCATACCCTTCGTCGTGCAGGATCTCCGGATGGCGGGCGATCTTGTATTGCACCTTCACCAGATCGAACTCCGCGGGCGGTGGGCCTTCACGCGAAGATCGCTGCCGTGTGGTCTCCTTGCTGGGCACGCGCAGCGTGGAAATCCAGATTTGCTCTTTGTCGCCGATGACACCCATGCGCTCATCGTCGCTCACCGCGTTGGCCTGGCGGATTTCCGTGGCGATTCGATCGAGCACCACACGCGCCAGCCGCACCTTGTCCGCCTCGCCCGTCCCGCGGCGACTGGTGTCGAGGCTCGACGAGTAGAACCAATAGGTCATCGACGAGAGCACAACGAGCAACCCCATCGCGAGGATGACTTCCAGCAAGGTCATTCCCCGAGCCGCGGGCAACAACGCGACCAAGGCGGGAGCGTTGTCCCCGCGCGAACTTGCGCTTTCGTGCGTTCTACGCCTCACGGTTGTCCATCACTCTTTGTGTCGCCCGATTCGTCTCCCTCATCGAGTGCGCCCGATTCCTTGATTTTCTCCAGGATCTCCGGCGGGATCATGGCCTCCAGTTCGCCCAGCTCCATCCCCATGGCATCCAGAACGACGGGCAGGACTTCGATCATCTGCTCGAAATCGAGTTTGGCGAGGATGGTCGGGTCAAACGCAGCCGCATCGAGGCCGGGGACGCCCGTGTCCGCCAAGGTCTGCGATACTCTCTCGAATTCTTCGTCGCTGAGGCCGTAGTCAACGGCGAAGTCGAGCTTTTGCGCCGTCGGGCGCAAGGCGTAAGCGGTAAAGAGACCTTCCGCAGCCTCGTAATCAAAGTCGTCTTCCTTGTAGGCCTCCGGCCGGCGCAGAAAGAGGATTTCGAGGGTCAGTCGATACAACCCTTCGATGGCCGCCGGCTCCGTCGTCATTCGCCAACCATAGTCCGGGTGCCGCGGACCGAAGTCGCCCTCCTGAACTTCATCCACCGAGTCCAGCTCGATCAGCCCCAGATCGAGGTGGGCCAATTGCTGCTCCGCCAGCTCGATGGCCCGAATGCGACGCTGCATTTTCTTGATGGACATCTCCGAGTCCTGAAACTGCGCGCCAATGACGGCCAGCCCGACGATGAGCAGGCCGGTGGCGATGACCGTTTCAAGAAGGACGTAAGCGCGCGCACGATGACCGAAGCGCTTCATGGTTTTACCGTAATCTCGCGGAGTTCCAACACATCGTTTTCCGTCAACTCCCGCGGGTCGAGAAAATCCTGCCGCAGCACCGCGGGCCAGCCTTTGTCCTCGAACAGGTCCAGCTCCTCGTCGTAGAACGGCCGCTGAATCCACGCCAATCCCGTGGTCCCTTCGACGATCATCTCCACCCGAGGATGATCTTCCAGCTCGTCGAGGAGCGTATCGCGAGGCGCGGGAGTCAGGACGAACGTCGCCCATTCGGAGGCCCCGTCGGGCTCGATGTACAAGGGCGGCGTCTCGGGCTCGAGGTCCTCCTGCTCGCGGATCAATTCGTCGGTAATCTCGGGCGCGCCCCGTTGCCGGCGTTCCTGGATGTCCTCGATGGTCGGTCGGCCCAAACGGACCTCCGCGCACCACACGCCGCCGAGCAACGTCTTGCCCACTGCCCAGGGCGCCGTGACCGGCGTGTAGGTCTCCGGGTCGCGAATCGGATCGTCTTCCCGCTCGACAATGGGTTGGCGGTCATCGCCCGTCGAGTCTTTTTCGTCCTCGCCGGGAAAACGGATGCGATAGCGCTTGCCGTCGTAGGCCGCGTTGGCCCGCGTCAAACTTAGAAGCGACCGCAGTTGCCGGGCCGATCCCGGAAGTTCTTCCCGTTCGAGTTGTCCGACAAAGCTGGGAATGGCGATCGCACTGATCACCACCAGCAGCGCAACGACAAGGATGACCTCAAGGAGAGTGTAGGCGAGTGAGAAACGCCCGCGAGTTCGCCGTCTATTGCCCATTGCCGATTTCCAATTGCCAATTGCCGGCGGGAGTGGAGTCCCCCTATCTTTTTGGCAATCGACAATTGGCAATTGGCAATCCATATCATCTACTTCTCCACCCAGTTCTTGATGTCATCGCTGCCTTCCTTGCCACCGTCGTCTTTGAGATCCGGTCCTCGGCTCCAAAGATCGTATCCGTCTTCGTTGATCTCGCCCGGGCAACGATACTCGTATGGATTCTGCCAGGGGTCCTTCAACTGCTCGAACACGCCGTCCATGTAGGGCCCGTTGTAACGTGGTTCCTCCTTCTTCCTGTCCTTAGGTTGGAAGAGAGCGGCCAGACCTTCGTCGGTCTCGGGGTACTTCCCCAAGTCCCACTTGTACGCCTCCAGCGCCTTGCCGATCGAACCATTGCGCAATAGGGCCGCCTTGGCGATGTCGATCCGCGCCTTCTCGGCCTGCCCAAACAGGTTGGGCACGATGATCGCGGCCAGCAAGGCCAGGATCCCCGCGACCAACAAGACTTCGATCAACGTGAACGCTGACCGACCTCGACCACGCTTGCGTCTCATATCCTTGTTCCTCTCAAACATAGACCGCCGTGATTGTCGATGGTCGATTGTGGATTGGGCTTCGCCGCTTCAATCGACAATCGACATTCGACATTCGACAATTCCATCACAATTTCACCGCCGAACCCATGGTCAGAATCGGCAGCAACAACGCCACCGCAATGCAGAACACCACCAACGCCATGATCAAGAGCAGAATCGGCTCCAGAATCCGGATACCCAGGTCGACGGACCGAGCGGTGCGCGCTTCATTGGTGTCCGCGATCTGCACCAGCACCGTTTCCAAGTTGTTGCCCTCTTCGGCCACGGCGATCATGTCCAGCACGGCCGGGGGAAACAGACCCGAATCCCGCAACGGCGCAGATAAAGCCGCCCCCTTCTTGACGCTGTCCGCGGCGTCTTCGATCGTCTTGGCGAGGATGTCGTTGCCAGCCGAGTCCTTGGAGATCTTCAGCGCCTGCAGGATGGGAACGCCGTTGTGCAGCATCGTCCCGAGGATCCGGCAGAAGCGGCAAATCGCCACCATGGTGAAGATCTTGCCGAACACGGGGGCACTGAGCTTGAGCCGCTCCGCAGCGCGCTTGCCGCTCGCCGTCTGCAACCAAGAGTAGGCCCCCGCCAGCACCGCCCCCGCGACCACGCCTACGCCCATCCAATGGTGCAGCAGGACTTCACTAAACCCGAGCGTGATCTTGGTGAGGATGTTGTGCGTCTCGGGTCGAAGGTGCTGACCGAGTGCGGGCACGACGAACACAAGCAGGAGCGTCACCACCGCGCCGCCGACGAGCACGAGGATCGTCGGATAGATCATCGCCCCGAGCACTTTGTTCTTCAGCTCGTCCTGCTTCTCGCAGAACATGGCGATGCGCTGCAGCACTTCTTCGAGAAAACCGCCCTGCTCGCCGGCGCGGACCATGGAGGAGTGCAGCGGCGAGAACACCCGCGGGTGCTTGGCCATCGCGTCGCCCAGCGACGTGCCGCCCGCGACGTCCTCGCGTAGTTCCCTCACGATGAGCACCATCGCTCCCTGAGAGCCCTGGCCGGAGAGGACGTCGAGCGACCGCAGCATCGGCACGCCGGCCTTGAGCAAATCTGCGAGCTGACTGTAGAACGTCGTAAGGTGCGAGGCCTTCACCCGCCGCCTGCGACGCAGCGTCAGGCCGCCGACCTGCGTGCCTTCGGCGACGTTGATGGGGTACAGCGCCTGCTCGTCCAGCATGCGCAGGGCGACCAGGTAGTTCTCGGCCGTCAACACGCCGCTCACGTGCTTACCTGCGTTGCTCACCGCTTTGTACGTAAAGCTCGGCATGTCATTCCCAGGTCACAGACTCTCCAAGGGCGCCGTTGGTGGATTGTACGTCGAGCTGCGGGTCGCGTGTCGCCATCCTTGGCACACTCAAAGCGCGAAACGTCCGAAAAAACCGCTCCGCACTTACTTCAACGTACCCCTGATCGCCTCAACGGTCAATTCGACCCTCCCCCGGCGCATGGCCGCCCGAGGCGGGCATCCACCCGCATTTCTACACACTGATCGGCGGCCAGATTGCAGGGTTCGGGCGGGGTGCGGCCGCGGGCTCATCGCGGGTTACTTCGTGCCTTCGTTCTGACGTGCCTCGGACAGGCATTCTTGCATGCGATCCACGACCTCGGGGATGGTCATGTGGCTGGTGTCGATGACCACGGCGCGGCCCTCGGCGAGCAGCGGCTCCCACTGCTTGGAGTCAACCCCATCGCGCGCACGCAGATTATCGGCCACCTCCCCAAGCGTCACGGCGTCGCCGTCGGCGACGAGTTCCTGAAAGCGGCGCTCCGCTCGCTTCTCCAAGCTGGCGTCGAGGACGAACTTGATGTCCGCGTTGGGGAAGACCACGCTCCCCTGGTCGCGGCCTTCGGTGACGAAGGATCGCAGCTCCCCTCCCACGCGGCGTTGCTGCTCAACCAACAGTTTCCGTACCGCCGCGTTCTTCGCGATGTTCGAGGTGACCTTGCTGACGGCCATGGTGCGGATGGCTTCGCTCACGTCGTGCTCGTCGATGCGAACGCGGGTGTGGGTCGGGCCGCAGTCGACCTGAAGATCGATCGAGCGGGCGACTTCCAGCACGGCCCCTCCATCCTCCGGATCGATCCTCCGGCGGATGGTCTCGTAGGCGACGGCGCGATACATGGCCCCCGTGTCGAGGTAGGCGATCTCCAGGCGCGCCGCCAGCTTGCGGGCCGCCGTGGACTTCCCCGACCCCGCCGGACCATCGATGGTGATGATCATACGAGAATCATATCCAGGAATAGGCACGCCGGCGCGAAGCAGGTCGTGCGGCGGTTGGGCCGACGTGGTATGATTCAAGCGGTCAGAGGAGCAGCACAGGATGGAATCGACGACACCGGCAAGCACAACCCCACCCCGAGCGGCGGCCGAAACCATCGCCGCGGCACAGTCGCAGGCTCCGACGCCGGAGACCGAACTCTGGACCGGGCGAACGAGCTGGCGGCATTACATCGGCCGCACGACCTGGTGGTTTCTTCTGAACGTCGGCGTCGTGGCGCTCGCGTGGTGGATCGCCTCGCGCGAAGAATGGCTGGCCCGGCGAGGGGCAGTCTGGACGATCCTCATCGTCCTCGCCGCCTCGACGCTCATCATCCTCCTGCCTGTGGCCTTGAAGATCATCAGCCGCCGCTATCGACTCACCTCTCAGCGGCTGTTCATCGAAGTAGGCATCCTCAGCAAAACCATCGACCAATCCGAGCTCATCCGCGTGGATGACGTGCGCGTTCACAAGACGTTCTTCGACCGCGTCTTCGGGCTGGGGACGGTCACGCTGCTCTCCACCGACGTGAGCGACCGTCAGGTGGTGATCGAGGGTGTGGCTGGTCCCGATGCCGTCGCCGAGGCCGTCCGTGGCAATATGCGCGCCCAACGCGGCAAAGCCCTGTTCGTCGAGAACCTGTGAGCAGATTCCTTCGGGATCGGTGGTCCGCTAGGGAGTCGCGCCGAATCGCGCTACTCGGACTAGTTATCGGCGGCGGCATCGGAACCGTGTTCTTTATTCGATGGTTACCGAACTTCACGGTTCGCGACAGCCCGATCGTAACAGGGCGAGTCGTTGCCCGCGACGAGATCGGCAGAGGGCCCGGCGGCGTCGAGCTTTCCATACACATCATTGACACGACGACAACCGTCCGCGCCTGGATTGGCAACTACTTGATGACAAGGATCCCCGAACTTGTTCGGTTCCGCTATAACGGTGATCCCAGTCGCGAAGTATTCCTGTATGAACACGAAGAAGACCCCTTTTGGATTTTCCTTCTCTGTTGGTTATTTGCGTTGTGCTGCTTTGGCCTCTTGCTCTGCCCAGAGCGTTTCCTGCACAAACTGACGATGCCATTGAGGCGATGACTCGGATAAGTCGAGGCTTGCACTGCCATGTTTTGACAGCTCCTGCCAGCAAAATACAATCTGCGATAGGAGAATCGAACATGACGTCTTTGAATGTCTCATTACCGGAAGCCATGAGGAACTGGATCGATCGGCAGGTCAAGGAGGGCGGTTACGGCACGGCCAGCGAGTTCGTTCGCGAAGTCCTCCGCGAGGCTCGGAAAACCCGCGCCCGCAGGGAGCTGGAAGAGAAGCTCATCGAGGGCATCAAGTCCGGACCGGCGACGCCTATGACCAAGGCCGATTGGGCTCGCATTCGGCAACGGGCGATCAAGCGGGCATCGAAGCGCAGACCCCGGTGAGCGGGCGTACCCACAAGACGCCCGCGGCTCTTGCGGACCTGGACGACATCGGCGCATTCATTGGACAGGACAGCCTTCGTGCGGAACTCCGCTTCTACGATGCCGCTGAGGCCGCGTTTGAACGGCTCGCGGAAACACCCGGGTTGGGCGCCGTGCTGAGCTATGCTGACCCACTCATCACAGGCTTGAGACGCTGGCGAATCCCACGGTTCACGAACTACCTTATCTTCTATCGCGTGACCGACGAGGCCATCGAGATCGTCCGGGTGCTCCACGGGGCGCGGGACATCGAACGAATCCTATCGTCGGACGTTTGATTGCCGCTCTGCATCGAGCTACGGCTCGCCCTTCTTTACGTCTGTAGAAGACACGCCGTAATCCAGCGCGTACGCCGGCGGGTCGCCGCCGGAACCTTGCAGGTAATGCTCGAACCACTGCATCATCCGCAGGTTGTAATCCAGGCGAGAGGCAGCCTTGCGGTTGCCGTGTCCCTCACCGGGATATAACACGAGCCGCACGGGCACTTCCTTGCGGAGTTTCAAGAAACGGAACAGTTCGAGCGACTGGGAAGGGTGTACGCGCGTGTCGTCCTTGCCGTGGAGAATCAGAATCGGGGTGCGCGCTTTTTGCACGTGATAGATCGGACTGTGCGAGAGCATGGCGTTCCAGTCGTCCCACGGTCTTTTTCGCGCATGGACCAGGTATTCTTCATTGGGGATATCCGTCGTGCCGGTTTTGGCGATCTTGTCACTGATGCCCACGGCCATGACCGCAGCCGCGAAACGCTCGGAGTAATAGGTCGCACACCACGCCGAAGCGTACCCGCCATAGGATCCTCCGGTGATGCCCACGCGCTTGCCATCGACGAGCCCTGTTGCGATCAAGTGGTCCACAGCGTCCACCAGATCGTCGAACTCCTTCCCGGCCGGGTCGCCCTGCCCCAGCTTGGAGAAAGCCACCCCGCGCCCCGTGCTGCCCCGATAGTTGGGATAGAACACCGCGAAGCCCTTGGCCGCCCCCAACTGCCCCGGGCTGTGGTACTGCGTGAGCCAGCCGTTGCGGTCGTGGGCCTCCGGACCGCCGTGAACGCGCAGGATCAGCGGGTACTTCGTTCCCGGCTTCTCATCGAGCGGGCGAATGAGTAAGCCTTCGAGCGGCAGCCCGTCTCGGGCCTTGAAGGAAACAACCTCCTGTTTGGCGAATGCCATTTGCTCCAGCCAAGGATTGCTGTGCGTCAATCGCCGCGGGCCGGCATCACCGTGGCGCATCATGTAGACCTCCGGCGGGTGCGCGGGACTATCCACGATGAACGCGGCGGACTGTCCGTCGTCGGACAGCGAGAATCCACCCGCCGTCATCCGCCCCATGGGCACGTGCGTCTTCCGTCCCGTGCCGTCCAGGTGAACTTCCCCGAAAGTCGTCCACACACCCTCGCTGCCCAGAAACATCACCGTTTCGCGGTCCTGCCAGACGATGGCTTCGACATGGCCCTCGTAGTTCGGGAGGACGTCTCGCAGGCTGCCCTCCGCAGGCGACGCGACGAGCAGTCGCCCCTCGCCCGGGTCATTCACGTCCTGGGCTGAAATGATCGCCACGTGTTTGCCGTCCGGGCTCCAAGCCATGCGCCCGAGCTTGCCGGGGTTGGCGAAGCTCGACACGATCGCGCTGCTTTCCGCATCAAAGACGTAGGCCTTGCGGCTCATGTAGTTGTCATCGACGAGCGGAGTCGGCGCCAACGCCACCGAAAAATGCGACCCCACGGGGGCCCAGTGCAACTCCGAGGGATGCCCCGGCAGGTCCAGCGGCCGCGGCTTGTCCTTCTTGTCGTCGAGCTTGGCGACCCACGCACGGACGGACGCGTAATCCTCCTCGAATACCTCCTGTTTGAACCCTTTTTCCTCTTGTTTTTCGTCTTCTTTGCTCTTCTTCTCCTTCGCAACGAAGATGACCTGGCCTCCGTCGGGGCCCCATGAGTACTCCGTGATATCCGTATCGAAGCTCAGCGTATTGATGGCCTCTCCGCCATCCACCGGGATTACATACAGGCACTTGGTCTTGTCCTTGCCGCGTTTGGAAAGAAACGAAATTGATTTTCCGTCGGGCTTCCAGGTGACCGCCTCGACATTGACTTCGCCGCCGACGTAGGGCCTCGACTGCCCATCGGGTCCGATGACGTGCAATTCCGTCCACGCCGGACCATCCTCATCCTCCATGGGGCGCCGTGGAACATTGAGGACATAGGCGACGGAGCGGCCGTCCGGAGAAATGTCCACCACGGTCACGGCGCGCAACTTGGCTATGCGGAGGGACGTAAATGGCTCCGCGGCGAAGGTCTCGATCGCCGTCGCCCAATGAAACACGCTCAGAGTAAGGACAAAGAACCGAAATCGGCTTGTCCACGCCCTCGGCAACATCATCGCGCTGCGCCTCCTCCCACTTTGAACGATGCCTTCGTTTCTTCCCGCATCGAACACCTAAGGTCGTCGTCTTCTCCCGGTCGCGTATAAAGGTATTGGTGTTTGAATTGCTCGTTGGCCGAGCCGCGCCGGCTCTGCCGTACGGCATCCACGCCGTCAAGAAAACCGTCCGCCAGCAAGTTCAGTTCGATCGTGCCGAGCCGATTCGTTGCCCGCTTCGACGCATACTCCACATTCACGCGGCGCAGCTCCCGATCCATACGCTCCGCCAGGTCCGCGCCCTGCGCCTCATTGCCGGCGACGTGCAGTCGATAGTACGGCGGGTTGCCCCACGCCGGCGCCAACACAAAACTGACCTCCGGCAATTGCAGATCGCGACGACTGCGCTCGAACGCCGTGGCCACCTGCCACTCGGTCACTTTCTCACCCGTCAGAGAACTGACGTTCGCGCCGCGGTGCAGGAACTCCACGAGCGGCGCGGTCTCACGGTAACCGCGTACCATGACGCGATCTCCCAGGTCGTAACGGAAGAACCCCGCCGAGGTGGTCATGACCACACGGTACTCACGGCCCACTTCCAACTCATGGCAGCGATGAACCGACGAGGAATCACGGGCATCGGCCTCGGCGTCCACAAACTCGAAGAAACTACCGCCTACGTCCAAGACACCGGCCGGCGTTCCATCTTCGAGCGGCGTGGAAACGCGCCCCTCGGTCGCAAGCAATCCGATGTCCCTTACCGGCGTATCGCCGAAATAATGGGGGAAATCGCCGAGGTGCAAGGCCAGCGTTCCGCCCGTCCAGTTTGCCAGGAATGCCAGCTTCCAGAAGTAGCGGGGCAGAAGTTCGCCGTGCGTTTCCAAGATCGTCGATAGTTTTCGCGCCGTCGCTGCGTCCGGCCGAAGACGGCCACGCAGTTCCGTCAGCGCCGGATCGTCGCCTCCTCCCGGCGGCCACAGCGTGCCGTCGTGAATGTCGCGAATCAGCCTCTCCGCGTGCTGCACGGCCGTTCGGGCCAGCTTGATCGGCGTCGCCGGGCTGGCCGTGACCATCCACCCCACGTCTCGTGGCACGGCGAACCGCATCATCGTGTAGTACCTCGCCTCTGCGTCCCCGACGCAACCGGTCTCCCGAGGTACGACATACAGCCGCCGCACGATCCCTTTGGCCGAGGCCGCCAGCAAGCCGGAGATCGATCCACAGGGAACGCCCGCGTCCGTTCGATGCTCATCCATCGGCGAGACCACTTGGACGATGCTGCGCAGAAAAGCCGACGGATGATCCAGAACCGCCTTGCCGCCGAAGACGTTCCAACCGCGGCGGTACTCCCGAAGGAAGTCCGGCGTCACCGGGATGTACTTTGGCTGATCCGTGCTCCCGCTGGTCATCGCGAACATCAGCACGCGCTGACCGGCGCCGAGGAGCGCCCGAGCATCGCCGGAAACGACGCGTTCCACGTACGGCCCAAGCTCCTCGTATGTGCGCACCGGAACACGGGAGGCGAAATCAGCATAGCTGCGGATGGAATCGAACCCGTGCTCCCGGCCGAAGTCGCTGTCCGCATGCGCGGCGATCTTGCGACGCAGCACGCGGTCCTGCACGTTGGCGGCGTCATGGCACAGGCGGACGAATCGTTCGTACTGCCGACGGGCGTGGGCCCGCGCGACGTGCCCGCTGATGGCATTCAGCCACGACGTTCGGCTCATCGGCGGTTAGCATATCCGCCGATCCGGACGAGCGTTAGCCGTGCCGCGGACCGGAGGCAAGGAACATGGGCCGAGCCCGCACCACTGAGGTCCCGCCCTTTGGAGTCATCTTCGACATGGATGGCGTGCTGGTGGATTCGGCCGACGCCCATTGGCGAAGCTGGGAGTTGCTGAGCGTCGAAGTGGGTCGGCCGGTGTCGAAGCAGGACTTCCTGACCACGTTCGGCCGGCAGAACCGGGATATCATCCCCCTGCTCTTCGGCCCCGTTTCGCCCGAGCGGCTCGTTCAACTCGGCGATCGCAAGGAGGCGATCTACCGCGATCTGATCCGGAAGCGCCCGCCGATCGTCGAGGGAGCCGTGGAGCTCATCCACGATCTTCATCGAGCCGGCGCCGCCCTGGCCGTCGGCTCATCAGGCCCCCGAGCCAACATCGAGCTGGTCATCGCAGCCATGGGGTTATCCGATCGCGTCATGGTCATCGTCAGCTCCAACGACGTGAGCCGCGGCAAGCCCGATCCGCAAGTGTTTCAAGTGGCTTGCGACTGGCTTGGCCTGCCCCCGCGGAACTGCGTGGTGATCGAGGACGCGCCCTCCGGCGTGGCGGCCGCAAAGGCAGCCGGGGCTTACTGCGTGGCCGTGATGATGCACCACTCTCGCGAAGCCCTTTCCGCCGCCGACATCGTCGTCGATCGCCTCGCCGACATCACCGTCACGATGCTACGCGAGTTGGCACGACCGCCATGATCAGGACGTGGTGGCGAGTTCGGCCGAGCGGCCGGATCATCCTGCGATACAGAGGGATTAAGGTCTTTGGGAATCGGCCGTGGGGATTTCACTCTCGGAGCGCCGCTTGGCATCAGTTGGGAAGGTTCTCTTAACGGCACTCTCGTCATAATGGCTGATGTCAGCCGAGACGAGGCCCTTAGTTGGATCGCTTGGATTCGTTCCTCGTGCGAGGAATAGCTGGACCAGCTCCTGCCCGCGCGACCACCAGGCATCAAAGCAAAGATCCAACTTTTGGTCCGGGGCAATAGTGTACCAGCGATTGCGGTTGTAGCGTGACGACGCTGGGTCGACTGGCGAATAGTCAAGCTCGAGCCAGCCCGACTCTGTAAGGCGAGTCCGAACCGTAGCAATGAACTCTTCGGCCGGGAAAGCTCTTCCAAGCTCGTAACGCGCGTAGGTTTCGCCAGTCCGCCGACGCGTTCCCGTTTTTGCAAGCTTCTGCTCGAACGCTGGAATGAGGCAAACGTCTGGGATCGCGACGCTTTCTTGAGTTGTCCCGCCCGGCGGGACCGCAGTAGAAGATTCTCGCCGGCAGCCGTGCGCAAGCGGCAACGTTGCGATCAAGCACGCGCAAGCGGATACGCGACTGAGGCCCCTTGGACCAACATGTAGGTTCACCATATACATCCAGTACATGTTCCCACCGGCCGGCTTGACCGCGGGCACGACTCGCACATTGCGTTCTTCTTATCCGGACAACACCACCATGACTTGTTAGCTCCTCTACGCCCGGCGGAAAACCCTAGCTCACCGGACCTTCGCCGGCACGTCACGATCACCTTCGGATGGCAATCCCAACAGGGCGCCAACCAACAGTCCGACAATCGCCGGTCCCACGAGCCCTGCCAACGCGGCGGCAAGAACGTGGCCAACATAACCATCGTATTGTGGGTGTAGGGACGCATACCATTCAACAAGATAAAAGATTACGATTAGGAGCACCAGCAGCCATGTGATTGCTAAGCCAAGCAGTTGGGGGGCACGCTTTCTAGAGGCGACTGGCAAGAGGGGCAATGCAACGGCCGTTGTTACTAGGAGTGGAAACCCAGACACATACCACAGAAGAAGTGACATAGCCACGTAGGTCAATAAAATGGCGAGGAAGGCTCCGCGCGCCTGTCGTCGCAGCCTGGAGAGTGTCGTGTACGTCTCCGCCCTAGCAGGGTCGAACTCTCGCCCGCATTCTGGGCATCGCGACGTCTCTAGACCGAGAAGGGAATACCGGCAACTCGCACAGAGCGGCGAGTCATCGCCCGGACCAAGCTGCGGGTTCTGGGTAGTCATGCCGTCTTACCCTCATTCTGGCGGGCCCGCGCCAAGATGCACATTGCAGGCGGAACCGGCGTCGGTTTCAAGTCGCGGAGGGCCAGGTGGGATTCGACAACCGACGCAAGAACTCTGCGACATGGATGATCTCGGTTCGGCCATGCGCTCGAAGCGTCAACAAGTCCTCGTCGCGCGTGACGAGTACATCAGCTTGTCCCACAGTAGCCAGGGCAAGCAAAAAGTCGTCGTTAGGATCTCGGCACACTTTGACGACAGTTTGCGGCGCCGCAACACTGGTCCGTCTTAACAGATTGGCGACTTCTGCAGCGTCCGCGGCATCGAGCAGGCTTTTCTTGGAAGGGCGCGAACCCACCTCCAGGAACTCGTCGATCAACTGCGGGGACGTAACCAAGACGAGGCGTTCGGATTCGATGGCGGCGCCGATCTCATGCCACCAGCCCTTGATCAGGGCACTAATCAGGACGGAGGTGTCAAGGACCGCGCGGATAGCGGTTTCTCCCGTCGTACCGCTTGGACCGATTCATCAAGCTGTTCTTCATTGAGCGGTGGAAGGTCTCGGCGGTAGGCGGTGATGCGTTGGCACACGGCGGCCCATCGTGTTGCCCAGGTGAGGCGGTCGATGGCCTCGGCCACCTTGATTTGCTGCTCCACAGATAAGGCCTGGAATTGCTGGAGTAAATTGTCCACCGTCACCGCCATCGTGCTCACTCTCTTCAATCCGACGCTCTCGATGCTATGTTGCCGGCCCGCAGTCGTCAATTCGAGCGCGTGCGGCAAAGGGAACCGATGCAATCCCTGGGTCGGCTCGAACGACCCCTATTCGGCGTGTTCGAGCGACGATTCGAGCAAGGCGCGCACGTGCTGCTCAAGTAGGCGAGCCCACGGCGACGCCCTGCTGTAACGCCATAAACGCCATGATCCTTGTTTCTTTATTCCTCACCCGGGATCGGGGAGGGGAGCGCTCGCTCGGCCATATCGAAGTAGAGCCAGCTCGGGCGGCGCTCAATGACCGACGACGTTTTTTCGCCGACCGCCAGAACCACATCTCGCCGCCAGCGCGGCGGGCAGGAGACGATCGGCAGGACGGCGCCGGCCACCAGGGCCTTCATCGCTTGGCGGATGGCCCCGCGGTCCTTGTTGCCTATGGTGGCGACTTCGCGCGGCGTCACCCCAGCGGCGCGAAAGAGCCGATCGACCTCGCTGGGCGTGTACTCGCGATTGTGGCGATTGCCGTCGAAGCCGTTGTAGGGCGCCCAGCCGTAGGGCTGCTCGCCGAGCAGGGCGCTGACGATGTTGGCGTATCGGACCGCATTGGGCGTGCTGAGCACCAGCGTGCCGCCCGGACGCAGCACCCGGTTGATCTGCGACATCATCGCCATCGGGTTGATCGCCAGGTGCTCCAACACCTCCAGGCACAACACCACATCGAATGAGCCGTCGGCGTGGGGAAACTCGTCCCGCTCCACGTCGAAGACGGACACGCGCACGTCGGCGGGTGGCGCGCCCCGCACGCCCACGCCCTCAGCGACGAACCCTGACTCGGGGTAGCGGGTATTGAGCACGATGTCCCGATAGCCGAGCACAAGCTGGAAAAAGGGCAGCCAGGCGCGCGAACTTCCCAAATCGAGGAGTCGCGTGTGGGCGTTGTCGGCGGCAGGAATCCGCCGAAGAGTTTCCCGATAACGCACGCTCTCGACCCGCCAGAGATGATCCAAGTCCGCGGGGTAGCCGGTCGCGTCAACGCGAAAGAGAGTCTCTCGCAGATCCCGCTCGCTGAGCCGCTCGGCAGGATGCGTCGTAAACGGCATTCCGATTTATCGGTCGCTGCGGGCGATGGAAAAAGAACCGGCCCGGCTACGCACAATGCGCGCCGGGCCGGACACAAAGCAGCCACGAAACCGGGCCCCTCGCTAGGAGCCGGTTGAAAGCCTACGGGTTGATGGTGTAGGCGTAGGTCAATGCCGCGCCCCAGTCGGAGGCGTCGTCGGCATGATCCAGGGATGCCTGAACCGAGAAACCGATCTTGCTGGTGTCATCGAGCTGCCACTGGACGCCGGCCTCGCCGATGTTCTGGCCGCCGCCGCCGTCATGGTCGCTGATCCGGTACATGTAGTCCGCGACCCAGCGAAGCTCCTCGTGCCCGAACAGGCAGCCGTCCAGGCCGGCCACCGCGCCGTATTGGAAATGGCGAAGGTTTTCGACGTTGTCACCGTTGGCGGTGATCCCGAAGAAGTTCAGGTGCGATCGGATGCCGCTGTCATACTCGTTGGTCATGGCCAGCCGCAGTTCCCAATCGACGCCGTTGGAACCCTCGCCGGTGGGGATGCGCAGGTTGCTGGCCAGGGCCATGGCCGGCGACCACGTTCCGTCCTGCTCCTTGAAGCGCCACAGCAGACCGAAATAGGTGTCGAAGTTCCCATCGGTCGCATCCGAAAGGTTTTCGACGTTGCGGATGGGCAGGGCGAACGACATCTCCCAGTTCTCGGCCACGCCCCAGACAACGACGGGGGTGACGCTCCAGGCGTCGTCTGTGTCGTCACCGCGGCGGTTCCCGTTCCCGGGGCTGGTCGCCGCAGTCTCCGTCCAGCGACCTGCCAGGCGCAGGTCCACGGCGCCGCACTGGAACGGCACGGCGTCCGTTACGTTGAAGGTCTCGCCGCCCAACAGATCAAACCCACTCTCGGTTTTGACCGTGGTCGTGGTGGTGGTAGTGGTGACCTTGGTGGTCTCCTTTTCCTGACCCAGCGCGCTCACCGCGAAGGCCAGCACGAAAAAAGCACTCAGCGTCTTCATCAGCGTACACTCCAAAAAATGCGAGAACCGGTAAATCCACGCGTCGTGGCGGACCGCGCACCGCCAACCACGCGCCCGTTTGCCTAACGGTTCGGCAGTTTACTCACGTATCGGCTCGCGCCAACCACATTCTCCGGCACGTCGCGGCTGGAAGCCGGAGACGAAAGAGGCGAAGCGAATCACCGCGCTCAACCGCCAGCGCCAACATGGTCTGGCCTTGAACACCACCCGCTGCGACAACACTGCCGCGAACGCCTTAGGCGCCAACATTTGCTTTCGGCCCCCGCAAGTTTCCGCGGGGCGATCGACGCTCGCTACTGCGCCGTCTCGTCCGGAGTCAGGAAGCCGAGGAAATTGGCGGTGACGTAGTTGCCTACGAGATTCGCCGGAATCGCGCCCAGGCCGGCGTTGAAGCCGAAGGTGATGTCGTCCCAGGAAAGGCAGCCGCCGAGCTGCAGCAACGATCCGCCCATCAAACACGCGACAAAACGCCGAAAACTTCCCTTCTTCATTTTCTACCTCTCGATCTAATCACTCCACTCGCAACTCACCGCAGACACCGTGCCTGCGGACACACGAGATCGGCTTCGGGCTGGGCCACGGGCCGCCGCCAGACCGCCGACTTCTTAACGAACACTATCGTCCATTCACCGACCGGCAACGCAGCGCGCCACTGCGCTGTGCAGGTCCCTTGAGAACGGGCCGGAAGGCTAAACGCCCCGCCCTGACACTGGGAACGCTACTCGTAAAACCAAGCTCGTCAAGCATTTGTTGAGGAGATATCAAGTTTTTTAATCTGGGAGAAATAGGAAAAATAGCCTCAAGCGCACGAATTGTGCTGCCTCTTGATTAGCATGATTATTGTGACGCTAGATGGTGGTTCGGGGTTCTGGGAAGGCCTGTGTCAAGTCACGGTACTGCCCCGGCGACCTTGGCTTGCTCAGACGCTTGCCAACCGCCGGCCCCGGGCGTCCGCGACGCCCAGCCTTTGGGCAAATCGACATGGGAAATGGCGTCTACGCGAACAAGCATCGCGGGGTGGGAATTCGAGCCTGAGCTGTCGTGAACGGTCACGTTGGTGAGCAGCAGAAAACTATCCGTGGTCTCCCGCAGGGCATCTGACGGACGGATGGAGGAACTCGTGCCTGTAGGAACGTGATACGTGCCCATCAGCCGCACCCCATTCAGGAGGTACACTGTGAGGTCGCAGCACTTTGTGGTTTTCTCGACGCCGCCCGGCTTCATACCGACCTGATCATCGGCAGTCTGCCGACGCCTGATAAATAGGGCCTGCCGGGGCGGCGCAGCCTCGCGGGAGGGCGTCTAGGCGTCCGGAAATGCGGGGCGGGTTGAGGTAGTGGTCGGCCTGGGGGAGCTGAGGGGAAAAACCTGGGACGAGACCCCAAAAGCCAAGAGGCCGATCGACAACACCACACGAATCGCCCAACTCCATCGACCTTGCGACCGCTTGAGCGTGTGCTCCACGAGGGGGATATCGCCTTTCTTGATCTCCGCGCGAGTCAGCGTCCAATGTACGTAACCGAGAATCCCCCCGGGCGGATGGTGTTCTCGCAAATGGGCCCGGATGCTGTCGGCCACTTCGGCGCGGTATTGCGCGGCCGTTCGAGGTGCGATATCGCGTGCCCGCCGGACCGCCTCGTCGGCAAGCTCCACGGCGAAGTCATGACTTTCCTTGGCGATCGACAGGCCCCAGCACACGGCCACCAAGGCGGTCGTCCCCAAAAACACCGTCCACCGCCCGTAAGGTCGAGCCGGTGAGGCGATTCGGTACACCACGGCGCCGATGACGAGGCCAAACAGGGCGAAGAAAAACACGCCGAGAAAGAAAGGAAGAGACGCAGCGTACGACAACAACCAAGCCAGCGGCAAGCTGACCACCATCGCCACCGCGATTCCCAACCAGAAACGCGCTCCTCGCCCGCGGACGCCGGCCCGAAGATCTGGGGCCCGCGCTGCGCTCGCACGATCCGACGCGTAATCGTTCACGCCGTGAGGTTACCGTTTTCCGGTGGTTTCGGAAGCGCGCTTGTTCGGTTTGGAAGCCCCCGGGCCCTTCGCGGGTTCTGGCGGCTGCGGGGGGGGAGTGAGCTCGATCACGAGCGTAATGTACTGTTCCGGCGGCGGTTGGTTGGTCCGAGCGCCCACCGCCTTGTTCAGCTCGTCGAGCCGCTTGTCGACCAGGCCGGGCTCGGCCGACCGCTCCAGACGACCCAAATCCCGCGCTTCGCCCTTCGCGCGCCGTTCTTCGTCGAAGGGCGGTACTTTTGCTTTTGCGCCCGTAGGCTCCGCGCGGTCGGAATCCAGTTCTCTTGACCGACCAGCGTCCACCCGTTCTTGCCGGGACAGCGCGTCGTCATGGACGGCAGGGCCCGCTGCGACTTCTTCAGGCAGCGAGGCGCCGTTCGAGTTGACGCCGATCTTCCCCAGAATGTCTTCCAGCCAAGCCAGCGACGGATCGCCGGCGGGGGCCTTGGGCGCCGCCGATTCGGTCGCAGCGTCTTTCGTATCGACGGGGGTCTGCTGGGCGATGATCTGGATGAACTCGCGGCTCTTCTCCACGCTGCGTACGTTGGCGGGCCCAAACTGAAGATTAGCGGAAGCGGGCGAGCGGGCCGCTCGGCCGACCTCGGCCAACACCTCGTCGATTTGCTGAGGCGTTGCGCGAACCAGGATTTGGGTCTGATGTGCCGGCGCGTAGTTCACGCCGGGCGAACCCCTCAAGAAGAAAGCCTCGTTCCGAGACGGGCTTGGGGTTTGCTTCGCGAGATCGACGACCCGCTGGTCGGCGAGGCGACGAGTCAGTCGAGAAGCCAGTTCGGTTTGCTCTGCGGTGTCGCGAACAGGGACCTGCATTCGTACGCTCTCGGCCGCGAACGGATGCGCCTGAAGCGTCGCGGGGGAAGCGCCGCCCGAGAGTTTCTCGTCGATGCTCATTTCGCGCGCCGTGACCATTGCGAAGCGTTCGGAGCCCACGTTCGGCGGCGTTTGGAAGTCGCGAGCCGTCTCGGCGACCGGCTTCTCGGCGTGGGGCGAACGGTCGCGGACGAACCACCATCCGCCCACAAAGACGATCCCGAGCATGGCGGCCATGGAAAGCCGGGCCGTCCACGGGGCGCGGGCATGGTGCACGTGCGGCCTGGCGGGGGGCGCGTCGCCCAGCAGGGCCGATCGCTCCAGCGCCGCCTGCACATCGGCCACGATCGACGCCGGCGCCGGATGACGCGGCAGGGACGCGACGGCGTTCACCATCCGGCGAAGCTCCGCCAGCCGCCTCCGCGCCGACTCATCCTCGCGCAACAGCCGCTCGACTTGGGCCATTTGAGCATCATCAAGCTCGCGGTCCACGTAGGCCGACAGCAGTTCGCCAAGT